>Ga0307372_10004556_pt1 | contig 21264 bp, 18 predicted proteins | sample OX1MG_FD_202533 | JGI IMG/M metagenome (GOLD analysis project Ga0307372, IMG submission 202533) | Soil microbial communities from Risofladan, Vaasa, Finland - OX-1 | ecosystem: Environmental > Terrestrial > Soil > Coastal area > Acid sulfate soil | place: Finland: Risofladan, Vaasa | collected...
GCAATTCATGCGGCTGCTCGCTCCACGCCTGGATTTCAAGCTCGGACACGTACTGAGCCTTCCGGTCCGAGTCCGAAAGAGTGCTGATATCGAGAGGCTCGTGCAATGTTGCATTGAGCAAGCGCGGTCGGAGTGGGACTCCCGCGAACTTTCGGCAGATTTTGCCACCTCCCCGATGTTGGGCTTGGGTTCGGCCGTTTCGCAGTCAATAGACAAGGCGCTCCAGAAGGAGGATGAGCGCGCGGATGCCCTCGCCCGCGCCGAGGAAGAAATCGACAGTCAGTTCTCGGCCGTCTACCTAGACTCGACGTCTGAAAGAGCGCCAGTGCGGAGACCATCTGTGGTCCAGCGCGAAAAACGCGTCCGTGCTTCCACAGAGGATCTTGTCTCATATGCTGTCGGCTGCATGTTCGGTCGCTACAGCCTCGATGAGCCAGGGCCAATCCTCGCGAACCAAGGCGACACACTCCAGGACTACCTCGCTAAGGTTCCGAACCCGTCGTTCCTGCCTGACGACGACAATGTGATCCCGATCATGGATGGCGATTGGTTCGAGGATGACATTGTTGCTCGGTTTCGCCAGTTCCTACGCGTAGCGTTCGGGGAGCAGCATTTTGAGGAGAACCTGCGGTTCGTCACCGATTCCCTCGGCGTGAAGGATCTGCGGGACTACTTCGTGAAGTCCTTCTACAAGGATCACGTTCAGCGGTTCAAGAAGCGTCCGATCTACTGGTTGTTCTCCAGTCCGAAGGGCTCGTTCAACGCGCTCATCTACGTGCACCGGTACAAGCCGTCTACGGTCTCGACAGTGCTCAACGAGTACCTGCGTGAATTCAAGGCGAAGTTGGAGGCTAGCCGCCAGCACCATGAAGGTCTCGCTGCGAGGGCGGGCACACCACGGCAGCAGGCTGCCGCGCGGAGCGAGATCGACCGCCTGCGGAAGGTGTTGCTCGAACTCGACGAGTACGAGCACGATGTGCTGTACCCCCTCGCGACCCAACAGGTGCAGATCAACCTCGACGACGGTGTGAAGGCCAACTACCCGAAGTTCGGCGCTGCGCTGAAGAAGATCCCCGGTCTTGAGACAAGCGATGAGTGAGACCTCCGCAGTCCGGTCTCACCTAGCGCGTCGCTTCGAAACGCGCCGGGTGGTGTTCTGGCACGACCCTGAGGGCGAGTATGCCACTGACCTGGAAACGCTCGGGCTGGAGGGCGTCGAGACCGTGCGTGTCGCGAACGACGAGTATGCGCTCAAGAATCGACTGCTGCACCTGCAGCCAGAGGCGAAGTTCCTCGTCTACCGTTCGGGGGCCGTGCCGACGGGAGTCGGCAACTGGCTACTCGACCTAGAATTGGCCTACGGGGTGTTCACCGCGGACCGGACCTCACTGGTGCAGCAGGAGTTGGGGCTCACCGCCGACGGCCTGGGTGATGTCGTTCAGGCGCACGAGAAGTTCTTCCGGGCGACCAGGCGTATGCAGAGCCTGAAGGCATTGCTTAACGCCGACGACGATGCCGACAAGTTGCGCGCCAAGATGTGCGCGGTGCTGCTCGGTCAGCGCGAGCACAGCCTGCTGGAGATCACCCGCGCCCTGCTCATCGAGAACGCCAACGGTGCCGACCCGAAGTACAGCGTTCTCGCCGACTACGGTCTCGACGAGTTCTACTGGCACGGTGTCGGCTCGATCTACGGCTACATGTCGCCAAACCCGAGCATCGCCGACTTCGTGCTCTGGGTGTTCCGGCAGGCCATCGCAGGCTTCAAGTCCGACCGCCCTGGCGGGCTTCGGAACATCCAGCTCGACTTCGGCAGTCTGCGATACGACGTTCGCAGTCAGAAAGCGATGACCACGCTCGCGAAGCGGGCTGCACGCGATCTGGACTACGCGAGCACGATCGAGGACGCAAGCTTCCGAGATCTGCTGGGCAACGACCTCTTCGAGGAAATCGACCAGAAGATCATCAGCCACCTGGCCCGCGCGGTCGCTGACCGCAACGTCACGGCCCGCGAGGTAACCGAGGTGATCCGTAGCCGCCAGAGCAGCATCTGGATCGACGGATACCGCAGGCTGTACGCAGCGATCGGCGGCGCTTCTGACCTACTGACTGCGCTCAGCACGCTTGACCTGTTGATGCAGTCGTTCGAGGACGGTCTGGAGCGGTACCGGAACGAGTGGTTCCTCATCGACCAGCTCTACCGCCAGTTCACCTACGCGGCCCGCACTGCCGAGCACACCGGACCGTTGGAAATCCTGCGTGCGCAGGTCGAATCTTTCTACGCCAACAAGTTCCTATATGCCCTCGGAGCGGCGTGGCAGCAGCAGGTCGATAGCCTCGACCGCTGGCGCTCCGTTGTGCTCCGCCCGCAAACCTCGTTCTTCGCTGACTACGTCATGCCTATTACGCGGGACGGTCGGCGCAAGGCCGTCGTCATCATCTCCGACGCCCTGCGCTACGAGATCGCCGACGAGTTGGGTTCACGCATCCGTCAGACGGACCGGTTCGACGCGACCCTCGAAGCCGTGCTTGGTGTGCTGCCGAGCTACACCCAGCTCGGGATGGCTGCGCTCTTGCCGCACACTACGATCGGGCATTCTGGCGAGGGTGATCTCGTCGACGTGGACGGCCAGCCTTCGGCAGGGACCGCCAACCGTAGCAAGATTCTCGCCAGCGTGCAGGGCACGGCGGTTCCCGCCGAAGAGTTGCTGGGCATGACCCGGGACGAGATCCGAGCGTTGTACCAGCAGCACCAGGTGCTGTACCTCTACCACAACCGCATCGACGCAATCGGGGACAAACAGAGCACCGAGCGGCAGGTGTTCGAGGCTGCCGATAAGGCATTGGAGGAGCTTGTCGATCTGGTCAAGCGCCTCACGAACGCCAATGCGACCAACATCCTCGTGACCGCGGACCACGGCTTCCTCTTCCAGGACTCCGCGCTCGACGATTCGGGCTACTTGTCGGTAGTCCCGCAGGGTGACGACATCGCCGTGCAGACGCGTCGCTACGTGCTAGGCACGGGGTTGAAACCTGATCCGGCGTTCAAGGCGTTCACCTCTGCGCAACTCGGGCTCGACAGCAGCTACGAGGTGCAGATTCCCAAATCGATCCACCGGCTGCGACTGAAGGGATCGGGTGCGAGATTCGTCCACGGCGGGGCGACTCTCCAGGAAATTGTCGTGCCAGTGCTCGCCATTAACAAGAAGCGCAAGAGCGACACCCGCATGGTGAACGTGGAGATACTTCCGGAGTCGGACAAGATCACGACCGGCCAGTTGGTGGTCAAGCTCTTCCAGACCGAGCCGGTGAGCGAGAAGGTCCAGCCCCGCACGATGCGAGCCGGCCTGTACGTTGGCGACACTCTCGTCTCGAACCAAGCCTCGATGGTGTTCGACCAGGAGTCGAGCGACAAGCGGGACCGCTATCAGAACGTGGCAATGCTGCTTAGCCAGGCAGCAAACGACTACAACAACCGGGCGGTCGAGTTTCGTCTGGAGGAACTGATCCCCAACACGAACCAGTGGCGCGTCTATGCCAAGGCGATATATGCGCTGAAGCGCTCGTTCTCCTCGGACTTTGACTTCTAAAGAAGGGCACAGCCATGAGCGAGGCGAGTGATGCCAGCCAGGAAACACCCTTCGCGACCGCCACGCCCGTCGATGCCACGCCGGTGCAGAGCGAACTGGACCGCAAGACCAACCGGCTTTTCCCGGGTGCCGTCGTGCGCAAGGACTTGGTCAGGGCCATAAAGGGCAATGCCATTGTGCCGTCCTACGTGCTGGAGTACCTGCTCGGCCAGTACGCGGCCTCCGACGACGAAGCCACAATCCACGCAGGCATCGATACCGTCCGCAAGATCCTTGCGGACCACTACGTGCACCGGAACCAGTCCGAACTGGTGAAGTCCACGATCCGCGAGCGCGGACGGCACCGGATCATCGACAAGGTCACGGCCACGCTCAACGAGAAGGACGACGTCTACGAGGCGGAGTTCGCCAACCTCGGCATCAAGGGCGTGCTCGTTGAGCCCGCCACGATCAAGGCACACCCGAAGCTGCTCGTCGGCGGGGTGTGGTGCATCTGCGACATCGAGTACCTCCACAGCGAAGACGCCCGGGTGGTGCCGTGGCTACTCGGGTCGATCAAGCCCATCCAGTTGTCGAACTTCGACTTCGATGGGTACCTGGCCGCGCGGCGCGAGTTCTCCACCGACGAGTGGATCGACCTTCTGGTGCAGTCCATCGGGTTCAACCCGGACCTGTTCGGGCGGAGAGCCAAGCTCATCCAGCTCGTGCGGCTCATCCCGTTCGTGGAACGCAACTACAATCTCATCGAGCTTGGCCCCAAAGGCACCGGCAAGTCCCACATCTTCTCGGAGTTCTCGCCCCACGGCATGCTCATCTCCGGTGGCGAGGTCACCGTGCCGAAGCTGTTTGTCAACAACGCCAACGGGCGGATCGGCCTGGTCGGCTACTGGGATGTCGTCGCCTTCGACGAGTTCGCAGGCAAGAAGAAACGCGCCGACAAAGCGCTTGTGGACATCATGAAGAACTACATGGCGAACAAATCGTTCTCACGCGGCGTCGAGACGCTCGGGGCGGAGGCGTCGTTGGTGTTCGTCGGCAACACCTCGCACACTGTGCCGTACATGCTCAAGCACTCCGACCTGTTCGACGAGCTACCCGACAGCTACCACGACTCCGCCTACCTCGACCGCCTGCACCACTACATCCCCGGCTGGGAGATCGAGGCCATCCGCGAGGAGATGTTCTCAAGCGGCTACGGGTTCGTTGTCGACTACATTGCCGAGGTACTCAAGTCGATGCGTTCACTGGACTACTCGGACCGCTACCAGCAGCACTTCACGCTCTCGTCGGACATCTCGACCCGCGACCGCGACGGCATCCATAAGACGTTCTCCGGGCTGATGAAGATCCTCTACCCGCATGGGGAGACAACACCGGAGGAGATCGAGGAGATCCTGCGGTTCGCGATCGAGGGCCGCAAACGAGTCAAGGACCAGATCTTGCGGATCGACTCGACGATGGCTCACGTCAAGTTCGGCTATCTGGATACGAGCGGAACCTGGCACGCGGTTTCGACCCTCGAAGGGGACGAATATCCGGCGTATTACTACCGCGAAGGCGCCAAGGCGCCGGCTGACGGGAGCGAACCGAAGCCGGCGGCATCGGCTGCGGACGCCGAAGCACGGTCGGTCGCCGGACCGCTGCTGTCCGAGGGATACCGGGAGTTCCAAGAGAACCAGCGCGGAGTTTCGTTCGACACGTTGCTTGTCCCGTACCTGAGCGGAGCAGCGCAGATCACGATCACCGACCCGTATATCCGTCAGTTCCATCAGGCCCGCAACCTCATGGAACTCATCGAGGGGATCGCCGCAGCCAAGGACGCCGCTGACGAGGTCGACGTCAAGCTCATCACCTCCCAGAACAACGAGGGGGAGGAGAAGCTCCGTAAGCAGCTTGAGTTCTTGGTGAAGATCAAGCAGGGGGCGGCGGTCGGCGGCATCACTTTCGATGTTTCGTTCGACGATACGATCCATGACCGCTCGATTGTCACCGACACCGGCTGGAAGATCTTGCTCGGCCGCGGCCTCGATATCTTCCAGTACGTCACCGGCGACGCCTTCGATCTGGCGACCAAGCTCCAGGAGTACCGCCACATCAAGGCGTTCGGAGTGACTTACATCCGCGAGCGCGGGTGACCGACACTATGACGCTGCCGACATCACTGACGGCGCACACTCCGCGCCTCAAGGATCAGTGTCGGAGGGTCGTCAAGGTCAAGTACGGGTGCGCATTGTGAACACTCGGGATAATCAGTGGAGCTGAAGGGCCTCCGTGACCGATTATGGCTCTGTCGCCGACCTTGCCGGGAGAGTGTGCTCTTCGAGGTCTCGCGGTGATCGGCCCGAAGGCTCTTCGGGAGGTGTATTGGCTGAGTTGTTCGGGCATGGCCCGCGCACGGACCGGACCGCCCGATCCTTCAACGAGCCGATGTGCGCCTTCATGGACAGATCCGGTGATCCGTTCTTCGCCGGCGTCCGTGACCTGATGGCCGGATGGCTCGGTCACGTGCCTTCAGACCACGTCGCGGACCTGCGGCACCGGCTGCAGAGCAAGGACGGCGCGCAGTTCGAGTCGGCCTTCTGGGAGTTGTACCTGCACGAGGCGTACCTGCGCAGCGGCTACAGGCTGACCATCCACCCGGCCCTGACTGGCACCAGGCATCGTCCTGACTTCCTGATCGAGGATGGCGACACCCGGTTCTACCTCGAAGCCGTCGGGGCGTGCGCGCCCGCCGGTAGAGCGAGTGAGAACAGGCGGCTTGAGGAAGCGCGCCGGATACTCGCCGAAGTCGGCGCGGAACGCCACCTGCTCGACATGGCGACCTACCAAGTCGGCCAACGGCCGCTGCCCGTCAAAGCCCTCAGGCGGGATCTGCGCGAGTGGCTGTCAACGCTGGACGTTCAGGTGGATCGCCGCACGGCGGCAGCAGGCGGCGTTATCGCGCGCCGATCATGGCGCCACGATGGCTGGCGGCTGGAGTTCACCGCGCAGCCCCTCCGTTCCGAGCACGCTGGCGCGGGGCTTCCCTTGGTCCGAGGGCATCTGCGGATGGGGTGGGGGCATGACGCCTCGCGGATCCTCGGCGCGCTGAACGAAAAGGCGAACCGCTACGGTGCCCTTGAAGCACCTCTGGTAATCGCGGTGCTGAGCAACTCCGAGTTCCGCACCGAGGACATCGACGTCGAACGCGCCCTATTCGGCGCACTGATAGGCCGCCGCCCCGGCCCCGAACCGCCACGGCCCGGCCAGCTCCTCGAACCCGGCCACTGGTGCACCAAAGCGGGCTGGCGAAGAGCGCACATCCCGCAAGTCATCGCCATCCAAGACCTCTACCCGTGGACGGTAACCAAAGCCCAGCCACGCCTCTGGGCCACGCTAGAGCCCGGGGCACGTGCGCCCGCGCAACCCAGCTGGCTCGCCCGCGTGCAAGTCAGCGGCGCCGCCCCAACGCCGGGCCCCGCGGACTCGCTGGCCGACCTGTTCGATCTGCCAGCAGACTGGCCACCTGACGAACCGCATTTCGTCACCCGACCCCGTACCGCGACGCTGTAGGACCGGAACAGGAACGGTTCGATCCTTCTGGCTACGCTCCGTCACTAGCTCTCGCGGCACTCGACCTGCGCTATCCGCCGTTAGGCGCGGCTTGATACCTGTTGTGAGTGCTGTCCGCGCTCGTACCAGAATGGCTGATTGTCGGCGCTGCAGAGCATTGCAGGCCACTGCTTTCAGTTGAGCTGTACCGCCTCGCCGCCCTGCCTGGTGACCCCAGCTGCGGCGTCACGGCAGGCATGGTCGGGTGGGCGCGGGCTGCAGCTCCAATTCGAAGGTGGACTGCCAGGACTCGATCACCGCCTTGTCGAGCGCTTATCTGGTTAACCGGCCAGACATCACCGGTCTAGTTCTGGCCAAGATCCGGCGCCTTCCTGAGTCGGGCGAGGCGCTGCACCGTAGCATGGCCGCCATGCGCCTGCCTCTGCTGATTCGACCTGCCGTCCTGTTTCGCCAAATCGCGTTGCCTGCTACCCCAGCAAGGTGACTGTTCGATCGTATTGTCGTACTCGGTGGTTACGATCGAATCTATGTTCGCAATGATGCCGTCTTGGCGCTTCGCGATTGCCGAGATGCGAGGACGCCGCCGATGATGACGGAGACGGCGGTCAGGGAGTCTCTTCGTTCAGAGCTACTGAGCATGTCGCCCGGACTGTCGGAGGCGCTGTACGAGTTTTGGGTTCCCCGGACGAACGAGCGGGCGGACGTTGTGGCGATCGGCTCAAGGCTGTGGGGCTTTGAGATCAAGACTGATCGCGACACCTTGGCGAGGTTGCCTCGTCAGGTTGAGGCTTATAGCCGGTTGTTCGACAGGTGCGCGGTGGTCGTGGCGGAACGCCATCTCGATGCGGCACTCGGGTTGATACCTAGCTGGTGGGGCGCGGCCAGCATTCTCGCTGACGGCGATGCTCCTTCTTTCCGCATTGTGCGATGGGGGCAGGCCAACCGGGCTGTCGACGCTGAGACGCTCGTCCGCCTTCTGTGGCGCGAGGAGGTGCGATGCATTCTCGCCAGCCACGGTGCCGAGCCTGACCCTCGGGCCAGCCGAGCATCGATGTGGCAACTCCTTCTAGGCACGCTGGACCTCGGCGAGCTGAAATCGGTGGTGTGCCAGGCGCTGCTGAACCGCGGCCCGTCTCCGATGCGCTTCGCTAGCCGACGGTCTAGCTCCTGCGAGGTCAGCGCGTGAGCTGATCTGCCACACGCCGCAGGTGGTGAGACGACCCGGCTCCGCGCCACGCGTTATTCGAGCCGGGTTCCATCATGCCGCTGGCACAGTCAGCGATCTGCTCGTCGCCCCAACTGTAGTCACGACCGGCGAATTCCGGCCGGTCTACCAGTTGCTGGCACAGTTCTCGATACTGCTCGCGCCCTTCCGTCACGACCGGTCCTAGCCCGCGGGCAACCACTGTGGCGTTGCCGGTCGTATACCTGATGTTGGCGCGCATGCTGGGTCCACCTCCGTCTTGCGGAGGATTCGGATGCTGAATGACGTAGTCGCCGAAACTCGGCATTCGCCGGGGTCCGCGCTGCCTCAGGTCGGACCACAGCTCCCACTCGCGCCGCGGGATTTCTCCGACCGTCCCCTGAGTGATGACTCCGCCGAGCATCGACGGGATCGAAGTGCCCAGCAGCGCGAAGCTTCTCCAGTTCCCGAATCCCGCGAGTTCGTCCACCGCCGGAATGATGTCTTCCGCGCAGATGTCCTGCTCGGGCGAAAGGTAGGCAAGGTCGATGAGCAGATCTGCTCCCGTCACTTCGACCTCCACCGCCCGCAGGCTTTCCTTGATCACTGACTCCAAGGTCCGTCCTTCTGGCAGCGCGGCGGTCAGCAGAGGGTAACGGAGCGCGACACCCCGCCCGTCAATAAGAGCCGTGTCCCGGAGCAACTGGACCTGGGAGCGCGGATCGCTCAGCCTGAGCACTGGTACGAATCTCAGCTTCCGCTTTCGCGCGGCCTCGTAGATCACCGCCAGCACGGGGCGAGTTCCGTCTGCGGTGGCAGTAGCATGCGCGGGCCGCATGCGCAAGACGTCCAGGAAGAACGGATGCTCGCCAACGGACTCAGCGGTCCGCTTGACCCAGCCTTTCACCGTATCGTGCCGGTAGGCCTTTGAGTTGTTCCTAGGTCCGACTAGCTCGACCAGCGGAGTCATCCACGCCCAGGTCACCGCAGAGGCGTGGGCCAGTGCGCTCAGCTCGCCCGATCTGTTCTGCACGACCGGGACGTAGTGGCCGCTGCCATGCGGCAAGGGGACGAACCACTCGGGCAGGTCCAGTGTCGGCTGGACCACCTCGGAGACCCTCATGCCCGTAGTGTATCTTTACCTATGGCCCCTTGGGGTTAAGAAATGCTTGAGGAGGTCAGCGATCGAGGTCTCGTGGTCCAGCGCAAAGCTGGAGAAGGCATGCTCGGATGACCGCCAGGGCCGCAAGAACTGGGGAGCGGACAACTGGAAGCTCCTCAAGCGGCGCCTCGCCGCCCTCCGCGGCTCGCCCACGCTTGCCGATATGGACGGCGCGCCCGGAAACTGCCACGAACTGCACGCGGACCGAAAGGGCGAGTTCGCCATGTACCTCTGGGGTTCATTCCGGCTGGTCTTCGAACCCGCCGACGAACCTCTGCCCACCCGCCCCGACGGAGGGATAGACAGGACACAGGTCACCAAGATCGAGATCAAGGAGGTGGTTGATTACCATGGCAAATAACCCGACGCCTACCTGGCAGCCTGACTGGGCTGTGGCACCCGGCGAAATCCTCCTTGAGGCGCTGCAGGACCGTGGCATGACCCAGGCGGAGCTGGCTCAGCGCATGGCCCGCCCCCCGAAAACAATTAACGAGATCGTCAAGGGCAAGGCCGCGATCACCGCCGAGACCGCCATCCAACTTGAGCGCGCTCTAGGCATCTCCGCCAGGTTCTGGAACGGCCTGGAGTCCACCTACCGTGACAGCCTTGCCCGCCAAGAGGCTCAGCGTGAACTCGAAAGCAACGTCAGCTGGCTCGATGACTTCCCGATCACTGACCTGGTCCGGCACCGCCAGATCGAGAGAGGCTCCTCCAAGGCCCAGACACTGGCGAACCTGCTGTCCTACCTGGGCATCAGCAGCCCGGCCGCCTTCGAACGGCACTGGCTCTCCCCGGCAGCAGCCTTCCGTTCTTCGCAGGCATTCCTAGCCTCACCCAAGGCGGTCGCCGCCTGGCTCACCTGGGGAGAGCGAGAAGCATCGAAGATCGAAGTCGCACCCTTCGACGCAACCAGGTTCCGGCAAGTCCTGCAGGACATCCGCCCGCTGACCAGGCGCGTGCCCTTCATGCAAATCCTCCGGCAAGTCAAGGAAATGTGCGCCGGGGCAGGCGTCGTGATTATCCTCATACCTGAACTGAAGGGCACCCACCTCAGCGGAGCCGCCCGATGGCTCGGAAGCAACGCAGTCATCCAGTTGAGCCTCCGCCACAAGAAGGATGACCAGTTCTGGTTCACGCTCTACCACGAAGCAGGCCACCTGCTCAGCAGCACCCGTCGACGCGACTTCGTGGACTCTGCCGAGCCACTACCAACGCATGACGTCGACAACGACGAAATCGCCGCCAACGTCTTCGCCCGCGACACGCTCCTGCCACCGGCCGACTACACAGCCTTCACCAACATCGGAGACTTCAGCCAGACCGCCATACTCGCGTTCGCCAACCAGCAGCAGATCGCGGCAGGAATCGTCGTCGCAAGACTGCAAACAGACGACCGAATCCCTCGTTCGCATTCCAACAACCTCAAGAAGACCATCAACTTTGTCGCGGACGCAGTATGAAGCCTCAGCCCTCACTCTTGAAACCGCCGCCACCAAGGCATCCGCAGGGGTGGTCATGTCGGTGATCGAAGAGTTCTTGGTTGACCCCGGTCAGCCGAGGGACCCCGGTGCCGTTGCTCATGTAACCCGGATTTTGCTCATCCGGTGCTCGTGATCATCGGAATTGCTCACCGATCTGTGGACCCTGCAACTGCAGCAGATCCTGCGGAGGGCGAAGGACGTCAACCGTCCTGCGATGGCCCGTTGTTTCGGGTAACTGATCTTACGAGGTCTGCTGGCAATCTGATTCGCCGCGCCACCGGGTTTTCGCCTTCGTGCAGGGCATTTTGCAGGAGCCGGACGGTTTCATTGGCCGGTTCGGCATCTAGCTCAACGAGCCGGGATTCGAGCAGGTGGTAGGTGCGCCGGGCGGCGTCGGGTCGTCCCAGGTCGGCTTGCAGGCGCATGATCCGCTGGTAGAGGGCCTCCTGGTAGCGGTCGACGGTGATCGCGCGCTCAAGGAAGGACAGTGCCTGTTCGGGGGCGTCGTCGGTGCTGAGCTCGGCGAGCCGGGTGAAGGCGTCGGCGGCGTCGCGGCGCAGGGTTTCGCGGATCTCGTCGACCCAGAGCGAGTCGATGTCCGGGGCCAGGTCGCCGCGCCATTGGCTGGCGGCGCGGTCGAGGCTGGCGCGGCGGGTCTGGTCGTCGGGTGCTGTGGCTGCTTCGGCGAGGGCTTCCTGGAATCGCCAGAGGTCAACGCCAATGAGGTTGGGGTCGATCCGCAAGTGGTCACCGCCGCGGACCAGGAACGCCGCTTCGGTGGCGCCTGTGGTGTCGCGGAGGACCCGGCGGATGTTGGTGGTGGCGGCGTGCAGGATCGGGGCGGCTCGTTCGACCGGGATGTCCTGCCACAGGGCGTCCAGTATCACGTCGCTGGTCGCGCCGTCACGGTGGACAGCGAGGAAGACGAGCAGTTCGACGGCCTTGCGCCGCAGTCCCTTGGTGATGACCTGGCCGGCCGCGCGGAGCTGGAAGGCGCCAAGGATCAGCACCTGCGTAGCCGGCTCACCGTCGGCTGCGGGGCCTGGCCGTCCGGGGGGCTCGGGCAGCAGCCGGGGCGGGGGGCTGGCTGGTTCCATTGGCGGGCCATCATCGTGCGCCGCCGCGACGGTGCGCAGGATCTCGTCGGCGTCGTCGGCGGTGACCTGGAAGAGCCGCGCACTGTCCAGATCAGGCTGGCCGGGTCCGCTGAGCACCTCTAGCTCCCCGTCCTCGGTGATCTCCCAGGTGGCGCCCGGCGGGGGCCAGTGACCGGTCAGGATTCCGGTGATGCCGAGGTCCCTGCCGAGGCTGAGGATCGCCGCGAGCCGCCCGGCGTACGGCGTGCCGGCCTGGGCGATGACGAGGATGGTGGGCAGGTGCTCGTCAGGGTTCGCGGTCCGGCAGGCGGCCAGGCCGGTTTCGGCGGCATCGAGCAGGCGGCGGCGGTGGATGATCTCCGCTTCCAGCTTGCCCAGCGCTTCCGCGGCATCGGGTATCGCTGATAGTCCGGGCACGGCGTCCGTCAGGTCTGGCGCGAATTCGTTGCAGGCTTCCTCGCCGCAGAGGATCACCTCGCCCTGGTCGCGGCTGCGGCGGGTGAGAACGGTGATGATGATCGCCCGGATAGCGTCGGCCGCGCCCAGGCCGGTGAAACCGGTTCCGGGAGTCCAGGCAAGGTCGGCCGCAACCTCCTGACCATTCCGGATCGCCGTGCTGATGACCTCGGTGGAGTCTGCGGCGCGGGGCGGAATGTCCGCCTCCGTGCCGGGGCCGCCCGCGCCCGGAACCGGGTCGGTGTCTTCCTGGCGGGAGTCCGCGGGGTCGGGTAGGTGGCCCGAAGCGGTGAGGTATGCCTGCCGGATCTGGCGCAGCGCCGGGCTGAGGCCCGGTTCACCGGGGGCGGTGCCGGGAACGCGGGTCGGCTGGCGCCAGCGGCGCCGCCGGAGCCTGGCGATGACGATCGCGAGCCCGATAGCGAGCGCCGCCGACAGGCCGATTATGGTGCCGGACGGCAGCTCGACGGTGGCTGAAGTCCGCCGCTGGTGCTGCCCAGCATGAACTGTCCCTGATGCGTGACCATCCCGTTGGGAACCTGGCGGGGTTTCAGACGGAGATCCGGCGGGTGAAGGGTGAAGCGGCCCGCCAGGATGGTGGGCTGGCGTCGCGGCGGGATGCGCCGGGCCGCCGCTGGCCTGGGGTGCGGCCGGCCCTGGGGGCAGCAGCAGTATCCAGCCGGGATAGATCAGGTCGGGGTCGGTCAGGGCCAGTCCGTCGGGCTGGGGCTTGCCGGCGTTGAGCGCGTAGATCTCGTGCCAGCGCTCGCCGTCGCCCAGGGAATGCAGCGCGATATCCCACAGATTGTCACCTTCGACGACGCGGTGGATCCGCGGGCGGGGGTGGCTCGGCTCCGCGACGTGATCGCTGCCCGTGCCGGCTGAGAGGCCCGAGATGGCCGTAGTCAGGCTGGTCCCCGGTGGCTGATCCGCCTGGCCTGGGAGCAGCGGAGCTGTCGCGACGGCCTGAGTGGCCAGGGCGGTGTTCAGCGGCAGCGCCCGCGTCGCGGCCTGCGGTGCCGGGACCGCGACCAGGAAAGTGGTCCCGATAAGCGCTGCGGCGAATGCCTGGACCGGGCCGATGACCGGCATTCTCGGAGCCGGACGCCCCCTGACGGCGGCCGCGACCTCTACAACCAGCGAGAACGCGAAGATCGCCCACACTACCCAGACCACGCAGGCCAGGCCGTTAAGGATCTCGCTATCGCTCAGCGGGCTGACCAGGAAAGCCCGCAGCTGCGCCATGGTCGGCACGTGCCTGGGCAGGGGCCATCCTATGAACCGGGCCAGGCCGTACGGTGGCCCGGCGAGCAGAACGGCGCCGCCCAGCCAGGAAAACGGGCGCAGGCGGTGCCGGGCACGGCGGCTCGCAGTAGCCATTCCCGGGCCTATCCGACGCCCCGGACAGGCACGGCGCTCGCGGTAGCGTGCACCGTGATCGCCGACAGGCCCACCGCGTCGAGGATCTGCGTCCGCTGGACGATGGTCACCGTCACCGTGACGACGTTCCCGGTCACCTGCGCGGTGCCCTGACCGCCTATGGCCGACAGGTACGACTGCGCGTCCGCGACAGCCTGGGCCGGATCGAGAACGACCGTGCCGTTCCGCCGGTAGACGGCGAGGTTGATAGCCTGCGCGCCGGCCCTGGCGGCCTGCTCGGCCTCGCCCAGCGCCCGCTCCCGCGCCGCCAGCGTCAGGCCGCCATCGAGCACCAGCCCCGCGAGCAGGACCAGGGCGGCGAAAATGACGACCACAAACGCAGTCACCTGCCCGGCATCCACCCCGTCGGCAGACCGCCGCCAGGGCAGGGCGATCGCGACCGGGCCGCCAAGCCGTTCCGGTCTTATCCGCCTCTGCCTGGCCACGCTGATCAGCCCCCGCTACCCGGCAGACCGGAAGCGCCCGATCCGATGTAGTTTCCCCGGAATACATCGATCGGGGAGGTAAATTGCGATGTCAGTGTCTCCGCGCCAGGGAGGCGAAGCATCGCCAGGCCGGACAGCGACACCGTGCACGAGACCTGGACGGTGACCTGGCCGCCGGGCCGGAACGCACCGAGGTCGGTGCTCACCGCCAGGCCGCCGCAGGTGATGCTGGCGCTGGCCAGGGCGGCCCGGGCGGTCGCCTCGGCGTCGGCGCTCGCGGCGGCGGGGTCGCGGGCGAGGGACGCGGCCCGGGCGGCCTGCATCGCCGCGCTGTCGACCTGCTGCCTGGACTCGGTCAGCCTGCCTGCTGCGACGATCAGCAGCATCAGCAGCACGAGCAGCGGCGCGACCAGGACCAGCTCGACAGCCGCCGAGCCGTGGTCGCGGCGGGCGGCGTCAACTGGTGACCGGGCGGCGGGCAGGCGCATCGCTGCTACCCGCCGCTCGTCGCGGGCACGAACCGCTCCACCGGACCGCTCACCGTAGCCGATACCGGAAATTTCAGGCCAGGTATTGGAATGACCGTTTCGGCGGTGGCGGTGACGCGGACCGTGACGGTCGTGCCAGTCCGGCTGACTGATACCTGCGGTGCGACCAGTACGGAGCCGCCTATCTGGCTTATGACCTGCCCGGCCCGCTGCTGGCCCGCGGCGGCGCTGCCGCCCTGGACCCGCGCGGCCGCGAGTGCCTCAGAGGCGGTGGCATGCGCGATCTGGCTGGCGTGCTCCCAGACCGCGAACTGGACGATCAGCAGGATCAGCAGCATCAGCAACGGAACGGCGATAACCATCTCCGCGGCACCGGCGCCCCGATCGCCGCTGAGGAGGCGCCGGAACCGGGTCCGGCGCGGCGCGAGAAACAAGCGCATCCTCACCCTGCTCATCGCCCTATCCCAAATTGAGGCTATTCGCCTTTGCTATTACCTTTGCCGTAACAATGGCGAGCACGGCGATCGCCATCGCCACCAGCAGGGCGATCACGACGACCGTCTCGGTGGTGTAGCCGTCATCGCCAAGCCGCCGCAGCCTGGCCAGACGGGCGCCGATGAGCGCGCTGATAACGCTGATAAGATCGGTTCCGCCGAACACGGCATTTTCCCTCTCATATCTATCCCTTTTCATATGCCAAGCAGGACGTGAATGACGGCCGGATAGCCGATGAGCAGCAGGAACCCGGCGAAGAGCAGGACCAGCGGCAGGCTCATCCGCTCGGTAGCCGCCTGGGCGGTGGTCTCGGCGTCGGCGAGCTGCCGGGTGCGGAGCGCGGTGGCCTTGGCCGCGAGGCTGGCCTTGACCTTGGCTCCCTCGGTGCCAGCCAGGGTGATTGACGCCGCGAGCTCGCTCAGCTCGGTGATGCCGAGTTCCCCGCCGAGCTGGCCGAGGCTCTCCCAGGGCGGTCGCCGGGTTAGCCGGGCGACCTCCAGTGCCCGCCTGATCTGTGTGAACGCCCAGCCCTCGCCGGTCGACCCGGCGTAGGTCAGTGCCGCTTCCACCCCGGCGCCGGCGGCGATCGAGATCACCACCAGGTCCAGGAACGCGGCCAGCGCGTGACGAGCGGCGGCGCGCCGCCTGGCCGCCTCCTGGTGCACCGCCAGGGCCGGGGCCGCGAACCCGGCCCCGGCGAGCGCTATCGCCCCGGCCATCGGCAGCTGCCAGCCGAGCGCTACGCCGCCGACGGCGAGGACACCTGCCAGCACGGGCGGCAGCAGCAGCCCGGCCAGGCCCGCTGTCGCCTGTTCGGCGAGCTGCCTTTCGGCGGGCCGTCCGAGCATGGCCAGGTCGCGGCGCATCCCGCTGGTCGGCAGGCCAAGGCCGGACAGCAGGCTGACCGCCGGGCTTCCCAGCCGGGCGGTCCAGCCGCCCTCGTCGGCTGCCACGAGAGTCGGCCTGGGCTCGCGGCTGATCGCCGCGAGCGCCTCTGCCAGGCTGGGCTTGCGCGGGGTGAGCCCTCTGATGATCGCCAGCAGGCCCAGGCCGAACCCGGCTCCGAGCAACAGGGCGCCGATCATGGGATCAGCTCCTGCGAGACGAGCGCGGGTGTCCCGCCAGGATTAGTCAATATGCGTGCCTCGTCACCGAACCCGGCGATCTTATGGAGCCACCAGAACGCCGCCGCGAAGCAGCCGCCCACAAGCGCGAGGACTACCTGGCCGAGGGGGCTGCCATAGGGGTGCAGGAAGGCCCGGCTCCAGGTGAGCATGCCGGCGGTGAGCAGCACGGTCACGGCGATGATGATCCGGGCGGCCGTGCGGACCCGTGCCCTGCTGGCGGCGATCCGCATTCGCATTGAGGCGTGCTGGCGGGCTGAGTCGGCCAGGCTGGACAAGAGCCGGCCGAGATCGCGGGCCTGCTGCTCGGCGGCGAGCAGCAGCGCCGCGACCACCAGGTCGGCGGCCGGGTCTGCGGTGTCCGCCGCGAAGGCCCGGAGCGCGGCGGGCAGCCGCTCACCGCGGTGGATGCGGGTTGCCAGCGCCGCGACCTGCTCGCGGATCGGCTCGGGTGAGATCGGGGCGGTAGCCAGGATCGCCTGTTCCAGCCCGGCGGCGGCCGCGAGGGTGTCGCGAAGCTGCTCGGTCCACGACGCGATCGCCTCGATGCGCTGGACCGCTTTCACATGCTCGCGGTCTGGTCCCAGGACCGGCGGGAGGAACCAGGCCGCCAGGCCGGCCAGCAGGGTGCCGACCGGCCAACGGGTGATGACCGCCATCGCCGCCGCCGCGGCCAGGGTGCCGGTCACCCTCGGGACGGTGGCCTGCTGGCGGGCGCGGGCGAGGACGTGCCGCCATCTCGGATCGGGTGACGCGGTGGTTCCGCGCAGGCCGGTGAATACGAGGATCAGGCCCAACCCGGTGCCGGCGCCGAGCAGGGCGGCCAGTGCCGCGCTGCCGGTCACAGGCGTGGCTCCGGTGGCTGGTATCCGGCCGCGATGAGTTCTTCCATCGTGTCGGCACGGACCGGGACCGCTGGTACGGCCCGGCGGTCTGGCCCGGGCGCGTAGATCTCGTTGGACACGACCTGGCGGCCGTCGGCGTCGACGACCTCGCGGATGCTGGAAACACAGCGGCTCTGCCGGGTGTCCCAGGCGAGCTGGATCACGAAGTGGACCGCGCCGGCGATCAGCAGGTTGGTGTCCTCCAGGCCTAGGTGCTCATCGGTCTGGGCCGCGTAGGCCGCCAGCTTCATGAACGCCCCGCGCGACGACGACGCGTGCAGCGTGGTCATCGACCCGTCGTTGCCCTGGCTCATCGCGTTGAGCATCGGTACGACCTCGCTGCCGCGGACCTCGCCAACGATCACCCGGTCAGGGGTCATCCGCAGCGCCCACCGCACCAGATCGGCCAGGGTGACCTCGCCCTCGCCTTCCACGTTCGGCTCCCGGGCCTGCATCGCGACCACATCCGGATGGGCGTCCTTGTTCCAGTCAAGGCACAGCTCCAGGGAATCCTCGATCGTGATCAGCCGCTCGTCGGGCGGGATCGCCGAGGCCATCGCCCGCAGCAGGGTCGTCTTCCCGACGGCGGTGCCGCCGCTGATCAGGATGTTCTTGCGCGCCCGCACCAGGGAGGTGAGGAAGGCCGCGAGCTGATGGTCCAGGGTCCCGTTCCGCACCAGGTCCGTCAGCGAGGCGCTGGAGAGCCGGTCCCGGCGGATCGCCACGCACGGCCGCCCGGTCACCGCCATCACGGCGAACAGCCGGCCCCCGCCGGGCAGCGGCACCGACAAGCGGGGGCAGGCCCGGTCGAATCTGCGTTCTTCCATCCCGGACCTGGCCGCGATGGTGCGGATCATGTCGATCAGCTCGGTGTCGCTTTCCGCGACCGGCCCGACGCGGGCCCGCAGCCCGCCCGCGTACTGGACGAATACCTCGTCGCAGCCGTTGGCGTTGACGCTTTCCACCTTGGGATCGTCGAGATAGGGCTGAAAGCCGCCCAGCCCGAACAGCGCGTCGAAAACGGCCTGCCCGAGCTGGCGCTCGCTTTCGGCGGCCAGCGGCCGCCGGCCCGCTTGCAGTGCCCGGGCCGCCTCGGCGTCGAGCGCCTCGGAGATGATCCGCCGGCCCAGCGCGGCCCGGTTCGATATGGTCAGCGGCGCGCTGCCGTCCTGGCCTGCCGCTCCCGCTTCCCGCGCCAGACGGCGCGCGACGTCGGCCCGGATCCGGTCCGCGAGCTCGGAATTCCACCCGTTGGCGGTTGGTGCTGTCTGGTCAGCCGTTTCTGTCACCAGCGGTCACCTCCCGTAGGTGGTCCGGGTCTGTGTCAGGTCGCTTAGAGGCCAGGCTTCCGAGCGGCGGCTGCGCGGGTTCGCTGAGGTCAGTCGCGAGGCCCGCCACCGCCCGAACCAGCGCCGGCGGTCGCCGGGCGTCCGGCAGTTCGGCGCGGTTGCGCAGGAGGTATCCGACGGTGCGCGGATCGGCCGGGAGGCTGCCGTAGACCGGGAGACTGAGCGTGTCGGCGATCTCGGCGGCGCCGTATGACGGCTCATCCGGCGGCTGGCCAGTGTCCGGGGCAAGGACGAGTCCCAGGCGTAGCCCCGCCTGGGTGAGCCGGCTGATCCGCGGTGCCAGATGGGAAAGCTCGCTCACCTTCGGGCGGACCAGCAGCAAGGTGATTGTCGCCTGCGCGGCAAGGGCCAGCGAAGGAGATCCGGGATCAAGACGGCCGCAGTCGGCGATCACGACGTCGGGCTCGGTGACCAGCGAGCCGAGCACCTCGGTCCCGTCCAGTGTGGCCAGGCAGGCGGCGGCCTGCTCGGCCCCGGCCGGGGCCACGATTACATGTACGCCGGCCCCGAGCTCCGTGGCATGGCGCCAGGTCTCACCCCGGTCATGGTCTCGCCTGGCCGCGGTGGCCAGGCTGGCCAGGCCCGGCGATGGCGGCAGGCCCAGCCATGGCCCCAGATCGCCGCCAGCCGGGTCGGCCTCGATCAGCAGCAGCCGCTGGGCTGGCCAGGCGGCGGCGAGCGCCAGGGCTGTGGTCGTGACACCGGGGGATGCCTTCAGGGAGGCTAGGGCGATCAGCGGCATATGTACTCAGCCGCCCGGCGGGATCGTCGCCAGCATGATCTGCCCGGACGCGGAAGCCGCGGCGACCTGGGGCATCGCGTTCTGGTTCACCTGCAGCTCGACCACGGTCTCACCGGACGCGGCCTGCTGGTAGACGGCCACCACCACGGCGCTGCCGACCGGCAGCGCCGGGACCGCCGAGCCGCCCTGTGCTGCCGATGGGCCGGATTGCCCGGAAGAACCAGTGGCCGTGGACAGCACATCTACCGTCTGCCCGGCCGACAGATCCGGCGGGTACTGCCCGGCCTTGACCGCTACCCCGAGCAGGACCTGGCCAGCGCCCAGAACTGGCGCGCCCACATCACCGGGCGCCAGCAGGCTCCCGGTGGGCAGCGCCGTCGCCGCCGTACGGCCGAGGACCGTGTCCTCCTGCGAGGCGGGAATCGTGGCCAGCTGGGTGCCGCCGCTGACCCGCACGACTTCCAGGTCAGCGGAGCTGAACACATGACCCGCCGTCACGCCGCGGGCCAGGGCCAGGACCGCTGTCCGGCTGCCGGCGTTCAGCCAGCCGAAGGTGAAGGCCACCGCGCAGCCGACGACCAGCAGTATCCCCGCTACCGCCAGGGCGCCGTTGCGGCGCCGGGGGCGGGGCGGAGCCACCGCGTAGCTGCCGGTTGCCCGGCCGTGTCCGGTGAGCGTGGTCATCATCTGCCCCCAGAGGTGGTGTTGATGGCCTGCGATTCCGCCACGCGGAAGGCGGTCGCGGCGGTGGTGAACAGGGGCGGCAATGTGCCGCCGGGTCCGGCGGTGGCCGTGTAGGTGATGTTCCAGGTGATCATGACCCGCGCCGGGAAGGCACCGTTTGGCTTACCGGCGCTGGACGTCTGGTAGGTGTAGCCGCAGTCCGGCGACTGGGACGCTGGGCTGAAGCGGGAACTGTACGGGGTTCCCGGGCCGCTGCAGACGACCGTGGTGCCGTCACCCATGCTCCACGACACCGATACCGGGGTCGCCGTCGCCGTCACCCGCTCGCCGGGGACGGCTGCGGTCTGGGACACGGGCTTCCAGATCGCGGGGTCTATCCACAGCCATGTGGGAAACCGGGTGAGCTGGAGCGTATTGACCGAAGGCGACGACCGGATCACCGGCGCCGGAATCCGCAGGAGCCGCACCGCCAGGGCGGCAAGGGCGCCTGGCGCGGGCGGACCAGCCGGGCCGCCGAATCCGAGCGGGCAGAAGACCGTGGCGATGGTAATCGTGCATCCGGGCGGCACGCACCCGAACTGCTTGCTGATAGTGCCCGCGCAGCCGCCCGGCCCTGGCATCGTGGCGCCAGTGACCTGCGTGCTGCCGCCCGAGCCAGCGGTCACCGTGCATGAGGGCGAATACGACTGCCCGCACTGGACGCTTCCGAACGGTCCGCCGCCACCGGACCCGCCCTGAGCCATTGCGACCGCCCCGCCCGAGGCGAGGATCGTCGCGGCGGCGAAGAGGACCACGCCGATACGGCGGAGCCAGGGCGTCAGCACGTTCCCTCCTTCTCGACCAGCAGGTACGTCACCTTCCACACGCTGCCGAAAATCTGGAGACGGGCCTCGATCCGCCGCGGGCCGCCGGACGGTCCGCCAACCGGCTTGCCCGACCTGAGGTATTCGTGCCAGCCGGAACTGTCAGCACAATCGGTGACCGTTGCCTGAGCTGGCCCGCCAGCGGAAGTAGCGACCGATACGGTGGGATTGAAGGATGGCTGACCCCGGGTCACGATCCCCTGCTGATAGTTCTGATAGAGGCCGTGCGTGAGAACCGAGAGCGCCTCGCCA
>Ga0307372_10004560_pt1 | contig 21255 bp, 19 predicted proteins | sample OX1MG_FD_202533 | JGI IMG/M metagenome (GOLD analysis project Ga0307372, IMG submission 202533) | Soil microbial communities from Risofladan, Vaasa, Finland - OX-1 | ecosystem: Environmental > Terrestrial > Soil > Coastal area > Acid sulfate soil | place: Finland: Risofladan, Vaasa | collected...
AGCGTTCCCGGCGGAAGGTTGGGCAGCACCGACAAAGCCAAGGAGTTGACCTGCGTCAGCGCGCCGTTGGGATCGACGTCGTCGTAAAAGTATTGCCGCACGACGCTGGCCCCGACGATCGAACGCGACTCGAGCCGCTTGATGCCGTTGGCCTGGCCGGTCCAACGCTCCATGCGGTTCGTGATGTCCTTTTCCATGCCACGAGCGGGCATACCGCCGTAGAACGTCAAAACTTGAACGGCCGGTGCCTTGAAAACAGGCAAAATGTCGATGGGGATCGCATACCCCGTCACCAGCACGCCGAGCACAAGAATGGTCAACGCAAACACGATCACGGCGTGAACATTGTTCAGCGACGCGCGAATAAGCCCGTTCATGGAAATCTCTCCGGGAATGCCCACTTCTGATTCTGAAGTGCAGAAGCGATCAGCCTTGTCCGCCATTGAAAAGGGTAGTGCTGGCTGATGCGAATGCAAGGCCGCTAAGCAAATCGTGGGCCAAAAACTGCTCTCGCAGACAGGTAACACTGGAAAAACCGGGCCGAATCATCTGTGCATAGTCCAATCTGAACAAACATTAAGGTTCATGCCTGTCAAGCAGACAGGGCATGGACGAAAGCTGCGCACGGCCAGCCGGCCGTGCAGGCCAATTTCTGGCCACCGAACATCCAAAGAAACTTGCCTCAGCGGCAAAAACAACGCTAAACCGACCAGACCGCAATTGTGGCATAAGAGTTGCCCTGCTAATTGCCGCACTGATGAACCAAGCCGTTGTACCAAGCCGTCTGGAAATGGGACGAACTTTCTGAAAAGGTGCAGAAAGAATTATTCGTCATCCGCCGAACAGCGCCCGCTCACATCGCATCAAGGGTTGGTTCTGGTGCGATCGCGTGATTCCAACGCGATCTGCTGCTTGGGGTGGTCGATCAGGTCGCCTTTCTGGTTTACCACACCCAAGCCTATTTTGCCAAGCCCACATCGCCGGCCTTCACCTGCGAATTCCAACAGGTGAATTTCGGCTGGTATGCGGTGGCACCGTTGTGCTAGATTTATGAGCAGTCACAACCCACGCTTCTCCAAGGCGCCTTATGAAAAAACTATCGATTGTCACCGTTCTTGTCGTGGCCTGCGGCATTGCGGCCGGGGCCTACCTGGCCGCCAACAGCGGGCATGAATCAAGTCGCGTCGACGCCTCGGAAGGTGGCCACTCTCAGGCCGCGGCGGAAGGCGCGGCCGAGCGGATTGCCGTCGAAACCGTCAAACCGACCCAGGGCAGCATCGAACGCACCACCACCCAACCCGCCTCGGTTCAGGCGTTCATGCGCAGCCAGTTGTTTTCCAAGGTGTCGGGATACATGAAGATGACGCGCGACATCGGCGAGGAGGTCGAGAAAGACGACGTGGTGGCGCTGGTCGACATGCCGGAGTTGGAAAAGGAGGTGCAGCACGACAAAGCGGCGGTGGTGCAAGCCAACGCGCAAGTGAAACAAATGGAGGCGCACATCCAGACGGCGGAGGCCGATTACGAGGCCGCCGAGGCACTGATCGGTGAGCGGGAAGCCGACCTCGAACATGCCATAGCGACGTTGGAGTACCGCACCAAGGTGTTTGAGCGCATCAAGGATCTGGTGCAGCAGAAGGGCCTCGAACAGAGGCTTGCCGATGAGGCCGAAGATAACTGGGCGGCGGCCAAAGCCGGGCGTTCGGCTGCCCGAGCCGCAGTGGTCAGCGCCAAGGCCCAGGCGAACGCGGCCAAGGCCAGAATTGCCAGGGCGCGCGCGGATCTCGAGGACGCCAAAGCCAAGGTCGAGGTGTCCGAGGCCACCTTGCAAAAAGACCAGGTGTTCCTCGATTATGCCACGATTCGAGCACCCTTCAAGGCTGTGATTACGGTCCGCAATTTCCAGGTGGGCGACTTCATCAACGCGCGCGACCAGGGGGCCAGTCTGCCGATGCTGGCGGTGGATGAGGTGGACCTGATGCGCGTTGTCGTCCAAGTGCCGGACAAAGACGTGCCTTTCGCCGACGTGGACGACCCGGTGACGGTGGTGATCGACAGCCTGCCTGGCAAAAAGTTTCCCGGAAAGATCGCCCGTGTGGCCAATTCGGAAGACCCGGACACGCGCACCATGCGAGTTGAAATCGACCTGCCCAATGACCGTGGCCTGTTGCGCGACGGTATGTATGGGTATGCGACGATCCTGCTGGACCAAGGTTCGAAATCAAAGGACACCTTGACCGTGCCGTCGGCGTCGCTGCACATTGGGGGCGACGGGGAGGGCGGCGGCAAGCCGGCTGGGAAGGGCGGAAAGGGCGGCCACGCCAAGCACGAATCGAAGTATTACCTCTGGGTCGTGCGCGAGGGGAAGGCCGAAAAGGTCCACGTGGACGTCGGCGCCGAAAATGGCATCGTCACCGAAATCCTCTCCGGTCTACGGCCTAACGACGAGGTGGTGGTGTATGCCAAACAGGCGCTGGTGAACGGCACTTTGGTATCGGCCAGTTCCGCGCAGTAGCGGCCTGCTGGCTTTGATACCGATTTCGTGCCGCTGGACGCGGTTGGAGGATGGCCTTCCCAGGCCGTTTATTCCATGGGACGCTCGCTGGCCGAAGCCGCAAAAGGATGTCGGTCATCCCATCAACGGCTGGCGCATCGATTCGCACGGTATTATCCGTGATCAGCAACGCCGCGCAATCGGCATCTGGGGAGTGGACGACGAAGATCAACCAGCGCGTAGGTAGGCAACCGCTACGCGTTTCTCGCGTCGCCGACCGCTTGCTGGCAAATCGCCAGGAACACCGCCAGGATTTTGCCCACGTTGTCGAGATAATAGCGATCTCGATTCAGTAGTGCCGCCTGGCCGCTCAGCCGCAGGAACTGCCATGTCTCGCCCGTCGTGACGCAACCATGGACGGGCGCGTCCGCTCGGCCGGCCCGTTCATTGAAGATTCGGGCGGCAACCATTTGGGCCGTGCATTGGCCTAACCCGATTTCAATGTCGTTCTTCTTCGCCTCGACCACGGTCATAAGAGGCGCGTGCAACGGGGGCAATGCAGGCCCAACCGCAAGCATAAAATCACAATCGCCCGTCAGGCCCTTCTCCGGGGCGACATCGAGTCGCTGGCCGGAGTAAATGGCAAATTGATCGCCCGTCAGCTCGCGTGCCGCGAGAAGAACCTTAAGGCTCTTTGGCTGATCGGCGGATGGAAGTCTTCGAGGAGCATTAGCTCAGAATACTATCGACTCTCCGCGGCGGCAATTCAGTGTGCTGACGCCACCTTACGATTCCGGCATGCACAAACAGTCTCGCGTAACGTACAATCGCCGCATTCCAACCGTGGAGTCGCCCCTTGCTGACCATCCATTCGACCCTCATCGAAGACACCTTTGCTGAAGCGTTTCCGATGACGGCGGCGCGGCTGATCGTGACGGCCGACTCGCCACAGTGGGCCGAGACCGCCGCCCGCGAGGCCACGGGCTACGCCGCTTCGGTCATCGGCTGCGACGCGGAAGCCGGCATTGAACGACTGGTTTCTCCTGACGAGACGCCCGACGGCCGGCCGGGCGTGAGCCTGCTCATGTTCGCTTTCAGCCGCGACGCCTTGCAGAAGGCCGTCGTCAACCGCGTGGGGCAGTGCATTCTCACCTGCGCCACGACCGCCTGCTACAACGGCCTGCCCGTGGTCAAAGACAAGTCGATCAAGATCGGCGGCAACCTGCGGTTCTTCGGCGACGGTTTTCAGAAGAGCAAGAAGCTCGACGCCCGCCGCTTCTGGCGCGTGCCCGTGATGGACGGTGAGTTCACCTGCGAAGACGTGTTTGGCACAGTCAAGGGCGTGGCCGGCGGCAACTTTTTGATCTTGGGCGAAAGCCAGCCGGCGGCTCTGGCGGCGGCCGAGGCGGCGGTGGCCGCCATTCGGGCCGTACGCGGGGTCGTGCTCCCTTTTCCCGGCGGCGTGGTCCGCAGCGGCAGCAAAGTCGGCAGCCGCTACAAGCAGCTCCGTGCCAGCACCAACGACGCCTACTGCCCCACGCTGCGCGGCAGGGTCAAATCGGCGTTGGCCGAGAACATGAACGCCGTCTATGAGATCGTGATCGACGGACTGGAGTTGGCGGCGGTCGAAGAGGCCACGCGCGTCGGCGTCCGCGCCGGCTGTGGCCCCGGCATCGTCAAAATCACCTCCGGCAACTACGGCGGCAACCTGGGACCGTTCCACCTGCACCTGCACAAGCTGCTCGAGGGTGAAATTTGAGGCATGCTCGAACCGGAGGTTGGCGGTGGCTGGGCCGCGTGAAGTTTACCAGAACCTCACTGCGAAGCCGAATCATTTCGCATCTTTTGCCGCGCGCGGCTCAGCGTGGGGCCGACGCTGTTCTCGGCGACGCCGGTGGCCGTGCTGATTTCTTGGTAGGTCTTGCCTTCCAGATGATACATGCGGACGATGGTCGCCTCGTGCCCGTCCAGCCTGCCCAGCAGCCGCTCGACTTCTTCGCGGTCGCTGATCTGCTGCTCCGTTTTTGCACCATCGCCGCCCACGACATCCGCCGCCGAAATCGCGGCCGCGGCCGAGCCGTTTGCCGCGACGCGACGCAGTAGTTCGCGCACGACGACCCGCCGGGCCACCACGGTCAAGTACGTTGCCAGGCTGCTTTGGCCGCGAAAGTGCCGCAGGATGGCAAAGTCGTCGCGAACGAGGGCCAAAAACACTTCGGCGCAGAGGTCTTCGCGGTCTTGCAGCGTAAGGCGAATCGAACGGCACTGCGCCGAGTGATTGATCACATGCACGACCAGACCCATAAACCGATCGACAAAATCTTCCCACGCTCTCGGCGCTCGCGCCAGACAGCGTTCGATGAGGCTTCGATCAATTTCAGAGAGAGCCACGACGCACTACCTGGGCTAGCGGCGGCTAAAGTCGAGGCCGGTCCTTGCCTGGGGTTCCAATGGGTATCACCGAGATGAGAGGCGAAGAGCAATGCCCGTGCCGCTCGCCTCAACCACCTGATTTTACGACCCCGCCGGCATTCAGGCAAGTCCGTGGCGGGCGAAAACCGATCCAGCCCAAGAACCGCTTGACCGTCCCGGCGGCCACTCTTAGGATTCAAGCTTGTCTGGCGCGCGATGCCGTGGTTGAAGTGCTTCCGCCCTAAGCACTTGACACTCGCGCGGCCCACGGGTTGAATACCGCTTTGCCAGCGTCCATCTGAAAGGAGATCGTCGTCGATGACCCACGTCGTAGCCGAGCCGTGTTTTGGTTGCAAGTACACGGATTGCGTGGTGGTCTGCCCTGTCGAATGCTTCTATGAAGGCGAGCAGATGCTCTACATCCATCCGGATGAGTGCATCGATTGCGAGGCCTGCGTGCCGGAGTGCCCGGTGGAGGCGATTTTCCACGAAGACAACCTGCCCGAAGAGTGGAAAGACTTCACCGCGCTGAACGCCGAAATGTCGACCCAGTGCCCCGTGATCACCGAAAAGAAAGAGCCGTTGGCCGGCGCGGAGTAAGTGCCCGTAGCAACACAAACCCGAAGCGCAAGCGAGGCAGGGATGTCGCCCCTGACTGGCTTGCGCTTCGGGTTTGTGTGAATCGGCTCTAAAACTGCGGCTCTAAAACTGCTCGGTGAAGTCGTGGCCTTCGCGGGCCAGGTTCTCAAAGCGCGTGTAATCCTGCAGCCAGGCCAGCTTCACGTCGCCGGTCGGGCCGTTGCGCTGCTTGGCCACGACCAGGTCGGCCTGCCCCGCCACACGGGCACGGTCTTCGTCGTTCGTGCAGTAGTATTCGTCGCGGTGGACGAACATCACCACGTCGGCGTCCTGCTCGATGGCGCCGCTCTCGCGCAGGTGGCTCAGCCGCGGCCGGTTGTCCTTGGTCACTTCGGCCTGCCGGTTCAACTGGGCCAGGCAAAGCACGGGAACCTTCAACTCGCGGGCCAGGGCTTTCAGCCGCCGCGCGATCTTCGCCACCTGCTCCTGACGCGGGTCCCTGGGGTTGTCGGGCTCGATAAGCTGCAGATAGTCGATCACCACCAGCGCCAGCTTCTCTCGACGCTTCAGTCGCCGGGCGGTGGCCGCAATCTCGGTCATGGTGCGGCTGGGAGTGTCGTCGATGAACAGCGGCGCCTTGCTCATCAGGTTGGAGACCGAGACCAGCTTGGTGCGGTCGGTGGGCGAGATGAAGCCGTTGCGCAGCTTGTGACCGTTGATTCGCCCGTGCGCGCAGAGCATGCGTTCGGCCAGCTCCAGCCGCGACATTTCCAGGCTGACGAACAGCGTGGTGCGGCTGCTTTCGATCGCCACGTGGTCGGCGATGTTGGCGGCCAGGGCCGTCTTGCCCATGCTCGGCCGGGCGGCCAGGATGATCAGCTCGCCCTCGTGCAGGCCGCCCGTCATCGAGTCCAGGTCGACATAGCCGGTGGGCATGCCGCCCACGCCGCCGCCCTTTTCCAGCCGCTGGTCGATGCGCGTCAGGGCCTCGTGCAGCACGTCTTCCAGCGGCGCCAGGTCGCCGGTGCCCTGCTCTTCGAGGATGCGAAACACCTTTTCCTCGGCGCGGGCCAGCATCTCGCGGCTTTCCAGCGACTGGTCGTAGGCGTCGCGTAGAATCTCGGTGCTGGCGTGGATCAAGGCCCGTAACGTGGCTTTGTCGCGGACGATCTGGCCGTAATACAGCGCATTGGCCGCGGTCGGCACCGAATCGGCCACCTCGCCGAGATACGCCAGGCCGCCGATCGTCTCCAGTTCGTCGTGCTTGCGCAGCCGCTCGACCAGCAGCATGGCGTCGATCCGCAGCCCGTCGTTGTGCATGGCCACCAGATGGCCGAAGAGCGCCTGGTGTGCCGGCGCGTAGAAATGATGGGGCCGCAGCAGGATGGCCACTTCGTCGCACAAATCGGGGTCGAGCAGCAGGCTGCCCAACACGCCTTGCTCGGCTTCCAGGTTTTGCGGCGGCAGCCGATCGAGCAGATCCGGGCCGCCGCGCGTGGGTAGACGCTCATCGATCCGTTGATACGTCGCCATGGGCGCTTCCCTCCGTGTCCGTCGTGCTTACCAGCGAGCATACTACCGGGCGGCGGCGGCGGCGAAAAGCCATTGCCCGAAAAACGCGCCCGGATTGGCTGATTTGGTTATCGCCGCCGCGCTTGAAGCTCCGCGACAAAGTTGGCATGATCAGGCGAGTCGGTCCCTTGCCGGAGCGCGGCGAAAACTGCCGTCAAGTCGCCGCGCAACAGCGCGGCGCGATCGAGCCAGAGGCCGGGAAAGACCGTGCTCTTCACGATGCCTGAAGGGTCGGCGGCGATCAGTTCGTACTTGCCTTCATGCAGCCGAAACCAGTCGATTTCCCGGTCCCGCGTTCGCCACACCAGATACTCGCGGACACCTTCCCGCTGGTACACTCGCAACTTGGCGTGCAAGTCGTAACTGACGCTGGAAGCCGCGATTTCAGCGATGAACTCGGGCGGTCCGGAAAAATAATCTTCTTCATCGACGCCGGACTGGCCACCGGAGATGGCTTCGATGACGAGCAGCAGATCAGGTTGGGGTTCGTTGAGATCATCGAACCGGACCGTGGCGTTGTCGGCCGCATCAAGTCCGGGGGTCTGAGCAAGGTACTGTGTCAGCCAGCCTCCGAGCCACAGATGGGGACGACCATGACGCCTGGACACCGGCGACGGCATGTACACGACTCCTTCGATTAGCTCGGCTTTCTTTACGCCCGGCGTAGCCCAATAACGATGTTCGAACTCGTCGCGGGTCAAATGATCGCCAGCCTCCAGCGGCGGGACCGCGTCTGGCGAAGCGGGAAAGTCGCTGCTAGGAATAGCCATAAGCGGTTGTTCGGTCTTGTGAGGGCCCCGGTAAGCTTCGGCCGATTTCTTCGCTCGTCTGCGCGACCGCGGTGGCCGCCTCCGCCGACATCGCTGCGCCGCACTGGCACGTTCTTGATTCCACCGCCCAAATGATAACTTCACCGGGCAGGCTTCGCAATTCTTCGGCCAATGTCAGCACTTCGGCCAAACTAAGATCGTGACTACCGGAGCTGCGGAGGCGCCCCAAGGGTGCCTCGGGCCAGCGCCAACAGTGGACCGTGCCCGGCGAACCGACCGCCTGGCAAGCGTCGCAAACGATCAGACGTTCGACGCCCTCGAGCCAGTCGAGCAGGTCGGCGGGCGAAGAGGCCGTTCGGATCGTGATGGTGCAATCCGCTTGCGGAGCAAGCGGGCCACGTAGCCCGCTTGCTCCGCAAGCGGATTCGCGTTCCAGCGCCAAACGCTCAGCCACCCGCCAACCAATCTGGTCGTCGCCGTGTGGGCTGCCCAATCCGACGATCAACGTGGTTACGCTCATCGCTCGATGGTCAGCCGCAAGGCGTGGGTCGAGCAACTGATGCAGGGGTCGTAGTTGCGTATCAGGTGCGAGCACGAAAGTGCCATCTGAGGTTCGTCCTGGTCCAAAATCCCTGCGATCCAGTGGCGGAGATCGTCTTCGATTTGCCCCTGGTTCTGCGAGGTGGGCGGCACGATTTTGGCCTCGGTCAGCAATCCCTCGTCATTCACCACATAGCGATGATAGATCAGGCCCCGCGGCGCCTCGGTCGCGGCGCAACCGACCCCGGCCCGACGTTCGTAGGCAATTCGCGGCGGGCGAGGCGGCTGATAGGTTTTGAGGATGTCCAACGCTTCCTCATAGGCGTGGACCAGCTCCAGCCCGCGGGCCACGATGCCGTGGAACGGATTATTCGATGGCCAGTCAATGCCCACCTCGTCGGCCAGCCGCCGCGCCGCCGGCATGAGGCGGTCGAGGCTCAGGTGTACACGCGCCAAAGGTCCTACCAGGTAGGGCGAACCGTCGGCCTTGCGCACCGAGTGCAGCGCGGTGCTGTGCGGCAGGTGCCGCTCTTCGTAATACTGTTCGTAGTCGGCGACCGCGATCGATCGGCCGTGATTATCGGCGATTTGTCCTTCGTTCATGGCGTATTCGTCGGGGTGGACCAGGGCCACCATCGTGTACGGCCGCTCGAAGGCCGGAAAATTGAAGCCGGCCACCCAGCGCGTGGCGTCGATGGCCGCTTGCAGGCCCCACTCGAAGTCGCCGACGAGCGCCGCCAGCTCTTCTCGCCGCGGTGCCCGGAAAAAGCCACCCACGGCCACGTTGATGGGATGGATGGCACGCCCGCCGAGCACCTCCAGCAGCTCGTTGCCGTGCTTCTTCAGCCGCAGGCCGCGCTTGACCTCGTCCGGCCAATCGCGGGCCATCGCCAGGCCGCTCTCGTAGCCGAGAAAGTCGGGGGCGTGCAGCAAGTGAATATGCAGCGCGTGGCTCTCGATCCATTCGCCGCAGTAGAGCAGCCGCCGCAACCGGCGGATTCCCGGCGAAATATGCACTCCCAGCACCGATTCGAGCGCATGTACGGCACTCATCTGATAGGCCACCGGACAGATTCCGCAAATCCGGGCCACGATGTCGGACACGTCTTCCACCGCTCGTCCACGCAAGAACGCCTCGAACAATCGCGGCGGCTCGAAGATCGTCAATTGCACGTCTTCGACCTCGTTGCCGCGCAACCGCACGTGCAGTCCTCCCTCGCCCTCGACGCGAGACAAGGCTTCGACGCGAACGGTACGGACGGTGGGTTGTTCTTCTTGCATTGTTCCTCTCGGTAGGGTGGGACCAGCGAGCTTGCGAGCGCCGGCCCACCGAGAACGACGTCGCTTACGGTGGGCCGGCGCTCGCAAGCTCGCTGGTCCCACCCTACGTTTGCTTCCCCGCCAACCGGTTGCTCTCGGCGCGGAACTCCGGCGCGTACGCATTGAACCCGCGTAAGAGCCGAACGGCCTCCTCAGGCGCAAGCCCCTCCGCGCGGAACTGGCCGGTTAGACTCACCAGGTTCGGCTGCTCGGCGGGCCCATAGCAACCGTAGCAGCCGCGATCGTAAGACGGACAAATCGCACCGCAGCCCGTGTGTGTGACCGGCCCCAGACACGGCACGCCGCGGGCAACCATCACGCAAACCGTGCCTCGCCGCTTGCAATCGAGGCACACGCTGTGAACCGGCGTCCGCGGCCGCCGCCCGGAAAGCAGCGACGCGATCACCTCCAGCAACTGACGCTTGTTGATCGGGCAGCCGCGCAGCTCGAAGTCGACCGGCACGTGTGCCGCGATCGGCGTCGACGTGTCGAGCGTCTGTATGTAATCGGGCCGGGCGTAAACCGCCTGCAGGTATTCCGGCGTGCTGGCCCAATTTCGAAGGGCCTGAATTCCGCCCGCCGTGGCACACGCGCCGATCGTCACCAGGAACTTCGATTGTGCCCGGACCCAGCGAATTCGCTCGGCGTCGGCCGGCGTGGTGACCGATCCCTCAACCAGCGTGACGTCGAACGGGCCGGCTTCCACATGGCTCGTCGCTTCCAGGAAGTAGGCGATGTGCAATCGCTCGGACACGGCCAGCAGCTCGTCTTCGCAGTCGAGCAGCGAAAGCTGGCAGCCGTCGCAAGACGCGAACTTGAACACGGCCAGGGTCGGCTTGGTCACGCTCATCGGAGGTTCCTTTGCGTCACAGCCCCTCGACTTTGAGCCACGGCTCGATGCGATCGTAGCGAAACACCGGCCCGTCTTTGCAGATAAACTCCGGACCAAACTGACAATGCCCGCACAGTCCGATCGCACATTGCATGTTCCGCTCGGTCGATGCCCAGATGCGTTCGATCGGAATCCCGCGGGCCACAGCGCTGCGGACAGTGTAACGCATCATCACTTCGGGTCCGCAGGTCATCACGACGGTCCGTTCGGGCACCAGCGGTTGCAAGTAGTCGAGCAACAACGGCACCACGCCGACGTTGCCCTTCCAACTCAAGTCGGCCCGATCGACCGTCGTCAGAACCTCGATCTGCTGCCGCGACCAGTCATCGTACTCGCGGACATAAATCAGCGTGTCGGGAGTGCGCGAGCCATAGATCAGCGTCACCCGGCCGTAAAGACGGCGGTCTTCGATGATTTTGTGAATCGCCGGCCGCAAGGGCGGCAGACCCAGGCCGCCGGCCACAATCACGACGTCGGCCCCCTCACAAACATCAAGCGGCCACGCCGATCCAAACGGTGCCCGCAGACCCAGCGTGTCGCCGGCTTGCAACCTTGCCAATGCGCGGGTGGTGTTGCCCATGGCGCGCACGGTGAACGACCAAGTGCGCTCGGCCGGACAACTTCCGCTGATGCCGATCGGCACCTCACCGATGCCCGGCGCATAGAGCATGCCGAACTGTCCCGGCCGAAAGCTGAAGCTCGCAGCGCGGTCGTCGTCGCGGAAGGCGAGTCGATACGTCGTCACGTCCGGTGCCTCGGCGATCGTCTCGCGCACCACGACGGGATCGGGTTGCCAAGGATTGATCCTGGCTGCCGGCACCGTGGTGGGCATCATCAGCTCGACTCCCGAATCGCGGCCACTTCTTCGGTCAGGTCGATTCCGACCGGGCACCAGGTGATGCACCGTCCGCAGCCCACGCAGCCCGACGTGCCGAACTGGTCGATCCACGAGGCCAGCTTGTGCGTCAACCACTGGCGATAGCGCGACCGAATTTGGTCGCGAACGACGCCGCCGTTCATGTAGCTGAAATCGAAGTTGAAACACGAATCCCATTGCCGCTGGCGTTCCACATGGTCGCCCTGCAAGTCCGTCACGTCTTTCACCGAGCTGCAAAAGCAGGTCGGACAAACCATCGTGCAATTGGTGCAGGACAGGCACCGCGAAGCAACGTCGTTCCAGCGGGGATGATTGAGATTGCCCAAGAGCAAATCGCGGATGCCCTCGGTATCGAGCCGGCGGGTGATCTGGTCGACGGCTTGTTGCCGGGCGGCCTCGGCCTGATTCAGCAGCTCGGCGTCGGCGTCCGTCGTCTCCAAATCGGCGACGATTTCGGCTCCCCGCTCGCTGCCGGTTTCCAGAACGAAGCCGGCCGGCAGCTCGGTGAGAGCCAGATCGAAGCCGGCGGTTGCCCGCGGACCTGTGCCCATCGAGGTGCAGAAGCAAGTCGCCGCCGCTTGCGTGCAGTTGACAGCGACGATCAGCGCCTGTTGCCGGCGAGCGGCGTAAATCGGGTCGACGTACGGCCCTTCCATAAAGGTGCGGTCCTGCACGCGGATGGCGGCCAACTCGCACGCCCGAACGCCCAGGAAGGCGTATTTGGGCGCGTCGTCGGGCGGTGTGCCCATCGTCCAACCTTCGGCGGTGCGATCGGCCGTGGCCACGGTGGCCAACGGCGGAAAAAGGAACCGCTTCCACGAGTGCGGTCCGACGACGTAGCCGAACAGCGCCTCGTCGTCGCGACGCTTCAGGCGGTAGCTGCCTGGCGCTTGCACGTCGGTCCAACCGCGCGGCAAATCGTCGACCGACGTGATGCGGTCATAGACGATGGCCTCCTGGTCGATCGTCGGCCCCACGATGGTATAGCCGCGGGCGGTCATCGCGTCGAACAGCGACTGCAACTCGTCCTTCGGCAACCAGCGGAGTGAACGCTCGACCGGAATCGTTTGCGACGGCAAGTGCTACTCCTCCCTTAAACCGGCTGAGGCAGCGACCGTCGGCTCGGCAAACAGGTCGAGCAACTGCAACCGCGTGGCCGTCAGCCGTTGTGCCAGCGAGGTCGCCATCCGCCGCATCAACAGATAGCCGGCTTCGTGGTTCGTGGAACAGAGCTTGGCCAACGTGCTGCCGCAGATGGCGACCGCCTGGGTGTCTTCCAACGCCACCGCCGAAACGGTCATCACGCTGTCGCCCAGCAGGGCCGACCAGGCGAGCATTTCGCCCGGCCCGACCGACAAGATGCGCACCCGTCCGCGGGTCGGCACGTGCATGTCGAGCCCGACGTGGCCTCGCTCGACGACATACACGAACGGATTCTTGGTTTCCTCCCGAAAGATCGTCGCGCCGGCCGGAAAGCGAACCACTGCGGAAACGGAAGCAAGTTCGTCCAGGACGGGATCCGGCAGCCCGGCCGTGAAACCGAGTTGGCGGAGCAGATCGTCGATCGCTTGCTTTTCCATCATCGAGGGAAACGGACGGGGCTGGAGTGAAGCACCTCAAACATCGTAAGAGGTTGTTGCCGTCGAGTGCAACGCCTGTTTGCGGACCAGGCGGCAGTGTGCCGAATCGCTCGGCATGTGCCGCACAGCACAGCACGGCGGCGACGTCGGGCACAGACAAGGTCGGCTCTCGCAAGTTGCGCCGGCAAAATGGCCGTCGCGCGCGAACTGATTGGCGCTTGCCGCTTTGGCACGTGCCATGCTTTACAAGTTGCTGACACTGGCGGAGGAGAGAATATCATGAACGTCGATCTAAGCACGAACTACCTGGGACTCAAACTGCGCAACCCGTTGGTGATCGCGGCCTCGCCGCTCACCATGGAGTTGTATTCCCTCGAACGCCTTGCGGAGGCGGGGGCGGCGGCGGCCGTCATGGCCTCGCTGTTCGAAGAACAAATCGAAAGCGAATGGTCGGCCCCGCATTCACGGGTGCCCGACGACCGCGCCTATTCAGCGGCTGAGCTTGTGGCCCACGGCGAGCTGTTCAATTACAATTCCGGCCCCGACGCGTACCTGCGGCACATCGCGGCGGCGAAGCAGGCGGTCTCGATTCCGATCATCGGCAGCATCAACGGCACGTCGGCGCACGGCGGTTGGGTCCGGTTTGCCAAGCTCATCGAGCAGGCCGGTGCCGACGCCCTGGAACTGAACGTTTACTTCGTGCCGACCAACCCCGACCTCACGGCCGAGGCGATCGAACGCCGCTATCTGGAGTTGGTGGCGGCGGTCCGGGCGGAAATCTCGATCCCGCTGGCCGTGAAGATCGGCCCGTTCTTCAGTTCGCTGCCGAACATGGCGCGACGGCTGGTCGAGGCCGGCGCCAATGGGCTGGTGATGTTCAATCGTTTCCTGCAACCCGACATCGATCTCGACACGCTGCAAGTGACGCCCAACTTGGTGCTCAGCAGCCGCGACGAGTTGCGGCTGCCGCTCCGCTGGATCGCCATCTTGCGGGGGCAAACCAAGGCGTCGCTGGCGGCGACCAGCGGCATCCACTTTGCCGAGGATCTCATCAAGCTGCTGTTGGCGGGCGCCGACGTGGGAATGGTGGCCTCGGCGTTGATCCGCAACGGCCCGGATCACCTCGCCACCATGCTGGCGGAGTTGGAGTACTGGCTGGAACACAAGAATTTCGGTTCTGTGGCCCAGATTCAGGGGCTTCTCAGCCAGGCGCGCAGCCTGGACGCCGGGGCCTTCGAGCGCGTCAGCTACATGCGGACGGTGATGTCGTTGAGCAGCTAGCGTCAGTCGCAATACACCTGGAACAGCGGCTCCTTCGGCAAGCAAATCTTCGCTGTAAAATGACGACGGGACAACGTTGGTCCGCCGTAGGTGTGCGCAAAACGTGGCAGCCTTCCAATTAGCTTGGCAGCCTTCCAATTTCGTTGGCAGCCTTGCAAGGATGGCGAACCGCGCTGGTCGCTTGATCGCGGAGGTGGTAACGGTTACCACCTGAAGCTCGTGCGCTTGTGGCATTTAGCTGGCCGCAGACCGGTTTTCCCTTCCGAACCGCTTGCTGCGCAAGGGTTTGCCGCGAATCGGGGCAACGCATCGACATGCGCTTATACAAGCGCGTCGCCGGCGCCTTTTGGTGCAACGTTGCACCGGATACCCCCCCGCCAGTGTGGCTAACGCACCACGACCGCGAAGATGCGCAACTCCGCACCTGACTTCGTTGAGAAGGCAGGCGGCCCGGCCGAGGTATCGGCCAGCCGAAAAGCCCCGAGCGCCAGCGTAGACGCGCAACTGGCGAAGTTTCGAAGATGGCCAACTCGCGCCAAAAGTTTGCGCCAAGGCCGCCACCTTTCGTTCTGGTGCTTTTTCGAAGGCTGCCAACGCCCTTCGAAGACTGCCACGTTTTCCCGCGTTTTTCGAAGGCTGCCAACATGTTTCGAAGGCTGCCAAGGTTTGCAACCACCTGCGAACGCCGGGCTGGGCTGGACGCGGCCTTGCGGCCGCGCCAGCCTTGGCCTCTTCGACTCCCGCGCGGCCTACCAGCCGAACGAGTTCCAGCCCGAACGATGGCTCGAACCGAACCCTCCGCCATAGCTGTAGCTCGGCCGGTGGTGCGTGCCCACCGAGCCCGTGTACGGGTTGACGTTCGGGTAGGTGCTCCAGTTGTTGTAAAAGCTGCTGTCGGCGTGCGTGCGGTAATGGGGCTGCACATAGGTGTAGCCGCCGCCGTAGGGGTTGTGCCGATAGTGGCCGCTCACGAATTCTTGGGCGTCGGCATGGCCGGCGGCCACGAATGAAGCCGCCAAAATCGCCAGGCTGAAACAGGCACGTCGCAACATTTTTCGGTCTCCTGATCTAAGGTAGTGGACTTGGGTCTTTTTGCCCGCCATGATAGTTAGCGGAAACCAGCGGCCGACCGAACGCGCCGTTTTAGAAATCTTCCAGCGGGACGCAGATCACACTAACCCGAAGCGCCAGCGAGGCGCGTCGTGTTCCTCGCTCGCGCTTCGGGTTGGTGTAATCCCGCCCCCTGAACCCTGAACCCTGAACCCCGAACCCTGAACCCTGAACCCTCGCATGCCCGAGACGCTCACGACTCAGGTGTTGATCGACCGTGTGCAGCATGGCGACCGCTCTGCGCTCGAAGAGCTAAGCAACCGCTACCTGCTGCGGGTGCTGGCGGCCGTGCGAATTCGCCTGGGCGCCGACCTGCGCCGCAAGGTGGAGTCGTGGGACATCGTGCAAGAGGTGATGATCGAGGCCCTGGGCAAGCTCGACTCTTTCGATTTCCGCTCGGAGGGGGCGTTTTTGAAGTATCTCGACCGCGTGGTCGAAAACCAGATTCGCGACCAGGCCGACCATTGGCGGGCCCAACGCCGCAACGTGAACCGCGAGATTTCGCTCGACGCGCCGCGTTCGCCCGGCGGAGAAAAACCGCTGGAGATAGAAGGGGCCGCGCCCACGCCCAGCCAAATCATCAGCTTGCGCGAAGATTTATCGCGGCTGACGGAAGCCTTGGACCTTGTCGCGCCGGAGTACCGCGAATTGATTGTGGCGGTCAAAATCGAGGGGCAGACCTATCGCGAGTTGGCAAAAGAACGGGGCACCACCGAGGACGCGGTCCGCATGAAGCTCAAACGGGCCGAAGCCAAACTTGCGTCGGCCTATCAGCGGTTGGAGGGAAAACGGTAACGGAGGATGGCCTTCCCAGGCCGTCGAGTCAAAAACCAGCCACGGACGAAACACCGATGAAACACGGATAATACACCATCCGTGTTCAATCCGTGTTTCATCCGTGGCCCGATGATCTTCGTGTCCTTTGTGGCCTTTGTGGTTATGTTTATGGTTGACCATGCCTGACCAGCCGTTCGCTGAATCACCGCCGCTTGCTTCGCCCGGCGCCGGCACGCCCGCCGGCGACTTCGACGAAACCCTGTTGCGCGCGATCGACGCGGGCAAGCTCGGCCCTTCGCAGGCGGCCGACGGCAAGCTGGCCGGCGCCTTTGCCGCCCATCAAAAGCTCGAAACGCTGTTCGCCCTGCTCCGCGGTCCAGCACAGCCCGACATGCACTGTAGGGAACGCACTCCGTGGCGTTCCGCGGACCAGCCCGAACCCGCCCCAACGCATCTCGGCCGTTACCAGGTTCGTTCTACGCTCGGTTCGGGCACGTTCGGCACGGTCTACCTCGCCGACGACCCGGAGCTCGGCCGCGCCGTGGCCATCAAAGTGCCCCGCGCCGGCTCGTTCGCTTCGGCCGACGATGCCGACAAGTTTCTCGCCGAGGCCCGGCTGGTGGCGCGGTTGAACCATCCGGCGATCGTCGGCGTTTACGACGTTGGCCGCGAAGGCGACCGCTCGTACATCGTGATGCAGTATATGGCCGGCAAAACGCTGGAAGACTTGCTGGCCTTTCGGCGCCCCGGTCCGACGGAAACCGCCGAGGTGTTGGCCGCGGTGGCCGACGCCTTGCACCACGCGCATAAACAGGGCTTCATCCATCGCGACCTGAAACCATCGAACATCCTGCTCGACACCTCTGTAGGGAACGGGGCGCCCTCTGGGCCCCGTGGCGTTCCGCCTGTAGGGAACGCCCTCCGTGGCGTTCCGCCGGGAACCGATGGGGCGAACAGCGCACCACGGAACGCCACGGAGGGCGTTCCCTACAGAAATCACGCGGGCCGCGCGGCCGACCGTGTTCCGCACCTTGGCCGCCCGTTGATCGCCGTCTGCGACCGATGCGACACGCGCGTCGCATCGATGCCGCTGGCGGGCAAGTGCCGCGCAACCCTCATATAGCGCTGCGCCGTGCGGACCGACCCCTCGAAATTCTTCGGCAACCAGCGCAGCCAGCCCCCTTATTCGCACAGATCGCGCGCCTGGACGAGCGCGTGCCCGGCCGCCACGACGTGCGCCATCGCGGCGCCGGCCGCCGCCCCCGCCCAGCGGTGGCTGCGGTTGGCGGATTTCGCCCGCAGCGCCAGCGTGTTTCGCCGGTCGTCGGCCATCTGCGTCCAGGCGCAGGGCCTCGCGCACGAACGGCCCCGAGGCCCGCCAAACCGGATCGGTGCGCCTGCGCTTGCGGCCCGCGCTTGCGCCGCTCGCGGCCGAACCGGCGACGGCACTTTGGCAGCACGCTGCCGGACCGGCGACGGCACTTTGGCAGCACGCTGCCGAACTGGCTGCGTCCGGGGCGGGTTCGTCCGTCTGCACGATCGCCGCAAGTGCTTTCAGGGCCTGCCGTTGCGACGAAAAGCCCTCGCGGTGCTGCGCGGTCAGCCGAGACGACTTGCGGGCGAGCTGCATGTAGGTGCGCGCGGTCCGCGGCGAGAGCTGCTGGTCTTCGTCCTGTTGAAAGTGCATGCAGAACGCCTTGCGCGCGGACCTCGTGCCTCGCGCCGAGGAGTGGCCCTGGTGCGGCTTATACCGCTGGCTGCACGGGGCGGCCGACGACAAGCCCGTCCTTGCCTCTTGGCCGCTCCCGCGTCAATCCGGCTGGGTGTGTCAATGCGCCACAGAGCGAGGCGGAGTTGGCCGCAATTCGCCGCAGCGTGGAACGCGGCAGCCCCTATGGAAGCGGGCCGTGGAATGAACGCACGATCCGACGACTCGGGTAGAATTGACCATCCGTCCCCGCGGCCGCCCAAGAAAGGAGCCGGCCACCAACTTGGCTTTGATTTCCGCCATTTTGCCGTGAATGAGCGCTTTTTGCAATGACTCGTTCCGTATCCGTTCACGGATTTTAACCGATGTCCTGGCGAACGGGCGCGCAGACAACGGCGCCGAAGCAAGGCACCCAACGTTTACGCGCGCAAATGGGGACCGAGCAAACGTATTGTGGGATCCGGCTACGGCGTGCGGTCGGCCCGGTTCCGCTGCGCCCCGCAGCCGAGGGCCTGACCAAGGCTGAGCCGCGCGGTGGCCCCGCGACCCGCCCGGAGCGGTTCCCGCGGGGTTGCGACCGGTTCTCGAGCGGTTGGCGATCACGCCGAGACCTGGCTCGACACGCTGGCTTGCTTTGGTCGCTCGCCTCCACCGCGCGGTGGACCGTGCGTCGAGCACGGCATTAACGCTTCGCCCACACTTGCCGCACGGCTTCCGGAGTGTCGGCGTGTTTGATGCTGGCCAGAATCTGCCGCAGCAGGTCGACGTCTTGGATCTGTCGGACATCGGGCATGAGCGCCAGCCCCGCGGCGGCGAATCGAAGCTCCATCGCCACCTCAATGCCCGCCAGCAGGCCCTCTTCGCGGCCCTCTTCCCGGCCCTCCTCACGGCCCTCCTCACGGCCCTTTTCGAGACCCTTGACCAGACCCTCGGCCAGCCCCTTCTCCAAGCCCACGCGCTCGGCGGTGGTGATGAAAGTCATGCCTTTCTCCTTTTCAAATTCGTGAATCTCATTCCAGGCCAGCTCGGCCAGCGGCTTGGGCAAGGTCATCATTCTCTCCATCAGCCCGTACAACTGACGGATCTGCTCCGCGCTATACCCGCGCTCGTAAAGCCCCTTGATCAGCCGCACCTGCGCCACGCGACGCCCCTCGTCGTCGTGCGCATTTTGCAGCGTCTTCAAATGCGCCGATACCACCAGGGCGATCGGGTTCGGGTTCGACTCCAGCGCCGCCTCGTCGCGCCCATAATCGAGCAGCTTCGCCGTCGGAAACCGGATGCCGACCTCCGTGCCCCACAACTCGTAGCCGAACCGGTTGGGCCGCCACTCTGGCCGGTTGTCGCCCAAAATGGCGAAGCTCGCCACCTTTTGATTATAGTGATCGAACAGCCGGTAGTTGTAGACGTACATCCGTCTGGCGAACTCCGCTTCCGGCTGGCTCTGAAACTCGATGAGGACCAGCACCCATTCGACCTGGCCGTTTGTCCTGCGGACCTTAAACAGCTTGTCCGCCGCCCGCCGCCCCTGTTCCGACGCGGGAGTGATCTCCTGCAACTCTTGTTCGAGCGGATCGTGCGGCTGCGTCCAGTCGATCTCCCGATGTGCGTCGGGGAAAAAGAACGCCATGAACGGCTCGAACAAGGTGTCGAGCGTTTCTTTCCACGCGGTATCGAAATCGGCCATTGCCAAGCTGCTCTCAGGTGCCTTTTTGGGGACGGGCGCCAGTCTACGAGAGAACGAGCGCAGCCGGAAGAAGGCGAAATGCGAAAACGGAAAGTGGCCGCCCAGTGGCGCAGCCGGCGCGGTTCCCGCGGAGTCCGATCGCGATCGCCGCGCAGCACGCAGCGGAGCTAACGTCGCAAATCGAAGCAGCGAAATCGATTACGGCGATTATGCGGGGCGATGCCGCACCCGTCTCCGCCACGGCGCCTAAACAAAAGCGCCGCGCGCGCGGCGCTTTTGTTAAGCAGCGGGCCGCCCGCGGCGTGCGGCACGCGCCGCAGGTGCTGCAGGACCTCAACGTGCTGCTGACGGACGTGCAACCGAAGTCGCACCAGGCCAAGCCCGCGGCCTGTGCGACTGCGCCGAGTGGGTGCGGTGGGTGCGCCGCAACTTTCACGGCTCGCTCCGCACCGCCCGGCGCTACATCCGTCTGGCGGACCATTAGCCGCGCGGGCCGTCGAAAAGCGCCGTCGCATTCTGGGCCTTCGTCGGCCGTGCCTCCTGCTCGGCTGGCTGCTCCTGCGGGCGGCCTAAATCGCGACGACGCGCGTTCGGTTGGTGGCGGAATTCCGCTTATAAGAGACAGGAACGCGGATGGTCGCGGCTGCCTTACGTTCCGTCAAGTTTCGTGGCCGTGCCAAGCGTGCCTGAAAAATGAGATGTCGGGGCCAACCGTCTTTTCCCCAGGAGGAATTTCCATGAAACGTTTGCTGTTGTCAATCGCCCTCGTGTTTTGCCTGACTTCGCTCGCCCAGGCGCAGTACGGATTGCACCGCCACTACGCGGGTTCGGGGAGCAACTTCCATCGGTCGCCTGGCGTAGGCGTGTTTGTGCCTTACTCCGGCGGCACGACCTTCATCAACCCCAACGGCGCGGGCGGCTACTCGATCTACTCGCCCGGCGCGGGGACGACCTTCGTCAATTCCAACGGCGCGGGCGGTTATTCGATCTACTCGCCGCGGCATGGTTCGACGTTCATCAACTCGAACGGCGCGGGCGGCTACTCCGTCTTCTCGCCCGGCACTGGGGCGGCGACCTTCGTCAACCCCAACGGCGCCGGTGGCTACTCGATCTACTCGCCGTCAACGTTCTCCGGATCCACGCCCGGCCTCTACGGCGGATACGGCTGGGGCGGCGGGTATTGAGGCGGACGCGACAACTGGTCCGCGAATTGACGCAGGCCGTCAGGGCCGCGCATTGGTACGGCGTCGACGTCGGCTTCACGGTGGGAGCCGCCGTCGGCGCCCTGTTGTGTCTGGCGTTTGGACGATGTCAGCCAATGGCGCTCCGGCCTCCTCGTTGATCCAGGCGAGAAACACCGAGGCGTCCCAGCAGTAGATCGGCTTGCCATCGTTAGTCATGGCGCAGCGACCTGACGAAGTCGACCGCCGAAAGATCGCCCGTCGAACCGGCGGCTAATCCCCGCAGGCCGCCGAGAGTAGGCAGGTCGGCGTCGCAGGGATGGATTTCCAGCTCCCTTACGTCCACCAGCTTGGGAAAGAGCTGGTCGGCGTAATAGTACACGATCCCGCGGACCGTGACGTTCCGCCTGATCGCCCCAGCGAACCTGCGGCAACATGCTCTCGGGAAAAACGCACGTGATGGCATAGCCGGGGATCG
>Ga0307372_10004563_pt1 | contig 21240 bp, 18 predicted proteins | sample OX1MG_FD_202533 | JGI IMG/M metagenome (GOLD analysis project Ga0307372, IMG submission 202533) | Soil microbial communities from Risofladan, Vaasa, Finland - OX-1 | ecosystem: Environmental > Terrestrial > Soil > Coastal area > Acid sulfate soil | place: Finland: Risofladan, Vaasa | collected...
CATTGAATCCACCAGTATAAATCCGTTGTTTGCGCCCTAGAAGACGCATCGTAAACCTTTTAAAGTTTATCAAAATAAGTAATCAATTAATGTAGGAATAGATATATAAACCTTTCGCTGACTTTGGCCTTGTCCAAAAAGTCAAATTCCGTCTAAAAAGTCCGATTTTTGTCTAAAAAGTCAAAGTGCCTGTTTTTACATCTATTTGTTCATTTTGGGCTAAAAGATTGTTAGACATTTTCGGGATTTACGGAGCCTTCTTTTTGTCCAGATCCTCCTTAATCAGCTTCTCAAGGTATTCCGAAACGTCAACTTCTTTATCGATGCAGAATTTTTTAACCCTCTTCCAAAGTTCGGGGTCTATCTTGATGCTCGTGGTCTTGCGCCCCATATTAGTAGTATAGTAGTATGTATTTATATAGGTATATGTTTACAATAGTATTATAGTATTGCATAATACTCAGTGAATAAGATGGATTATAGAAAATTCAAGGGTTTGCAAATCGCAAAAACAGGCAAGATAAGAAAACTGGTAAACAGTTGGCTCGTACCTAGCGAATCGCGCGGAACTTTTTACAGCGTCAAGCTGGTAGGTGATACGCAGGTCTGCGACTGTGCGGATTTCGACCTTAGACAGCAGAAATGCAAACACATTTGGAGCGTGGAATTATATCAAAAGCGCATCGTCAAAAAGGATGAGATGGAGAAGATAGAGAAGATGGCCAAGCCGAGCGCGCCGCAAAATTGGCACGCCTACAACCTCGCACAGACCAAGGAACAGGAGATGTTTATGAAACTGCTAACCGATCTTTGTGTAGATATCGAAGAATCCCTTTACAGCTTCGGTAGACCAAAACTCTCCGCCAGGGAGATGGTATTTTCCTCAGCCCTCAAGGTATACTCCACATTCTCTTTAAGGCGTTTCGTTGGGGATATGCAGATTGCCCTGGATAGGGGCTACATTGCGCATAAATGCGCATTCAGCTCGGTCAGCAACTACATGATGGACGAGAAGCTAACCCCTGTGATACAGCATTTAATCACATTGTCTGCCATGCCATTGAAAAGCGTTGAAACCAAGTTCGCGATAGACAGCTCCGGATTCAGGACCACTAAATTCAGCGAGTATTGCAGGGAGAAGCATGCGATGGATGTTGAGCACCAGTGGATCAAGGCTCACATCTGCTGCGGCGTCAAGACCAACATCATAACCGCCGTGGAAGTCGGCGTGGCAAACAACAACAAAAGCGGGGATTCGCCGCAGTTTATCCCTTTAGCCAAGCAGACACACGATGCGGGTTTTAACATACAGGAGATGAGCGCGGATAAGGCATACTCTGGAAGGGACAATCTTGCGTACATCGATGAGATAGGCGCAATCCCCTTCATTCCATTCAGGAAGGGAACTGGCGGGCAGCCGAAGGGCAACCACATCTGGCGCAAGATGTTCAACTACTTTGCGTATAACAGGGATGAATTCCTGCAGCATTATCACCAGCGTTCAAACGTGGAAAGCACGTTCAACATGATCAAGAGTAAATTCACCGATTTGATAAGAAGCAAGAACGAAACTGCGCAGCTCAACGAACTCCTACTGAAGGTTCTATGCCACAATATCGTAGTGCTGATTCACGAGATGTACGAATTAGGCATAGAGCCTAGCTTTATTTCTAAGTGATCGAACCTTGGTTTGAGAGACTAAAAACTCTTTACTTTATAAATGTGTTTTCCTAATATAGAAATATGTCGGAAAATTTTGAAGATAAAGTTGAAGAAAATGATAATCTGAAAGACACTACAAATACGAACTCTGTAGAAAAAGAGGAAATTCTTCAGAATATAGTGATGAAAAAAATATCAGATGTGGTAAAATTTGCAGCTTCTCCAAAATTACCAGATATCTCAGTAAGGATAGATGATCTAATTGAACTTGCAATCGAATTATGGCGCTTAGAAAATAAAATTAAGAAATTACCTGCTTCGATTGAGAATCAACGTGAAAGTCTCAGTAATTCTGTAAATAAACTTAAAAGATATTTAGATAAGTATAGTATCGAGATACTAGACCATACAAATCAAAAATATAGTGATGGTCAGAACATAGATGTTCTTTCTTTTGAAACCAATTCAGATGCTAAGGAGACTACAATTATAGAAACAAAGGAGCCAACAATTTTGTGTAAAGGTCAAATAATTCATCGAGGAAAAGTCATAGTTATTGTAAAAAACGTTAATCATATTTAGTGATCATATGGGTAATCAAAACATTATAATTGGGATTGATTTAGGCACATCAAACTCAAAAATTGCTATTAATATAGATGGCAAAATTGAGATAATCAAAAAACCAGGAGGTGTTGAATACACCCCATCCGTGTTCGGTTTTGATAAGTCGGGTAATAAAATTGTTGGCCAAAAAGCCTATGATTACTTATACAAATTTAATGAAAAAGGGAACAGTGAAAATTTCAAGGCAGAGGTCAAGAGATTAATGGGTACCTCGGAAACCGTTAATTTTCCAAGAGCAAAATTAAAAATGACACCTGAGGAGATATCAGCAGAAATTCTCAAAGGCCTAAAGGAAGACCTCATGCGAAAATACCCTGATTTTGATACGACCGCAGTGGTGATTACTGTACCTGCAGCCCTATCAGTATTGCATTCTGAAGCCACTAAAAGAGCAGGAAACCTTGCCGGATTTAAATATGTTGTTTTACTACAAGAGCCCATAGCTGCAGCAATTTCGTACGGTTTTATGAATGCGAAAGATGAAAATTGGTTAATCTATGATTTTGGTGGCGGGACATTTGATTTGGCATTAGTTTCTTGCATGGATGGCGTACTCTCCGTACTAGGACACGGTGGGGAAGGATGGCTCGGCGGAAAAGATATCGATTGGAAAATTGTAAATAAAATAATCGTACCTAAAATCCTCGATAAATATAAATTTACAAACTTTAAAAGAGATAATGAAAAATATGAAAAGATTTTTTCGCGATTGAAATACTTTGCAGAATCGTCAAAAATTGAACTGTCACAGTATGCCAAAACTACAATTGATATTGAGGATGTGGGAAATGACGATGATGGAAAAGATATAATTATTTCCATTCCTTTCTCAAAAAACGAACTTAACAGACTATTAGAACCTATTATAGACCAGACTATAGAATTAGCAAAAGGGACCATAAAAGAAGCCGGACTAAAAGCCTCTTCAGTAAAACGGGTTATCCTTGTTGGAGGAACAACTCTTATTCCATACATTAAAGAAAGGTTAGAAGAAGAGTTGAAAATAACTGTAGACTCCTCTGTGGACCCATTAACTGTAGTGGCTAATGGTGCATGCATATTTGGAATTGGTCAAAAAATTCCAAATGAATTTTTACAGTTAGACAACAAAAAAATAAAGACAAACACACATGCTATTGAACTACATTACACCTCATTAACTTCTGATACGGAAGAATCTGTAACAGGGAGCATAGATAATCTTGATGAGAAGGGGGAGTATTTTGTACAAATACAATCCGATAGCGGGACATTCACTGGCCAAAAAATTAAAATAAATAAAGGAAAATTTTATTACACCGTCAAAGTCCAAAAAAACAGACAGAATTTATACTGGATTTATATTTTCGACAGCAAAAGTAACCCTGTTAAGATTTCGCCAGACTCATTTACCATAACCCATGGAATTTCCATTTCAGGGTCACCATTACCAAATTCAATCAAAATTGTAGTTGCTAATCAAACAAAGGCGATGAATGTGTGTGAGGATGTCTTTAATAAAGAGGACCCAATGCCCTGCAAAAAAACACTATATATCTATAAAACATCAAGAAAATTATGGAAAGGTGAAGCAACTTCCCTGAATATTCGGATTGTTGAAGGAGAATCGCCAATAGAAGATAGAAATAATTTTGTGTGCGAACTCGGTATTCCAGGAAAGAAACTGCTGGACGACCTCCCTGAGAAAACGCCTATTGAATTGACAGTATCTATAAATGAATCGCGGGAGCTTGGCGTAACCGCTTACATACCATTAATCGATATGACATTTAATGTACGTGCCACTTTGAAGGCGGAACGAGTAGAAGCCGAAGAGATTTCCACAAAATTAGAAGAACAGAGAAAGAAAGCGGAATCCGTTTTAGAGTACTGCTCGGACGATGAGCGTGAGAAGATTTCTGATTCGATACAGTCTGTTTCGGAAAGCCTGAATAATTCCAAAGGTGATGAAGACGAGAAACGTAAGGCAAATAAGCAATTAAAGACATTGATGATCCTTCTAGATAATTTACAGGAAGAAAAAAAGATGCCGCAGCTGATAAAAGATTACAATTCAGAAAGTGCGGAAACTGAAAAAATAATCAACGAATACGCTGCTCCTGAAGAACGTGAGGAAGACAATATGAGACTTAACGCCATTAGAAAGGAGGGCGAAATCGCCATAGGAGAAAATGATAAGGCACTCCTAAGCAGACTAAACGAAGAACTCAGAAATTTGGCAATAAAGGCAGCATATTCGAATCCAAACACCTGGATAATGTACTTTAAGCAAATGGTTCAGGCTGGCAATTTTACTAATGAAAAAGAAGCTCAATATTATATCGGGAGGGGTAACCAATCAATAGCCTCTAAAAATTATGAGGAACTAAAGAATTGTGTTAGACAATTGGGTCTTTTACGTCCAGTACAGCAACAAAAGGGCGTAGATTTATCAGGGATTACACGTTGATTCAATGTCAAATTTGCTAGAAAATAATGCATATCGAATACTTGGCCTGGATACAACAGCAAGCCAAAAAGAGATATTACGAAGGTATAAAGAGATAATTAACCGCTTAGAAATATCAGACCAACCAGTATACGAGTTAGATATAGATCTGCCAAAAAACTTTCGAAATGAGGTCTCGGTAAAAAATGGGTTGAAAGAGTTGCAGTCTGCAAAAGGCAACATACGTGAATATTTCTTTTGGTTTCAGTCATCTAATGGAAATGACAAAAAAGCACTAAAATTTTTAATTGAAAATAAACCTACTAAAGCCATTCAAATTTGGAAGGATTTGTCAGGTGGGAATACTGTGAGTTCACTTTTATACAAAAAGAACCTTGCAATCCTCTATTGTCTCATACTCCTAAAAGATGACAATTCAAAATACCTCAAAGACTCACTCTCAATCTGGAAAGAAATTATCGATTCGGAAAAATTTTGGGACACATTTTCAAAAAGTTATAGCACACAAAATGAGCAAACAATTAGCGAAGAAAACGTATCTCGATTCAAGGAATCGGTTGCGGAGGAGCTTTCGGATATTTACGCTGATTTGGGACAAAGGCATAAAAACAACAATTATGTTAGAAATTTTCAGGAAGTATTTGGAACTCATGGGAAAAAAACCGAGAAAGACGTAATGCAGCCAATATATGATGAAATATCCACGAAAGTTGAACAGTTAAAAAAGATAAAAATTACTGAGGAGGGGGGAAAAGATTCTAACACGACAAGAATAATCAAATGTGAAAATTGTGGATTTGTTGGACCTGATGATGGATTTTGGGGCTATGACGATAATTCCATCATATGTGATAAGTGCTATCAAAAAATAGGCGAGCAGTGGACAGAAAAGGTTGATAAGAAACTTCAAAAATTAGGCATTGATGAGGACAAAAGAAAATGGTATGCTACGATATTAAAAATTGATGAGATAATCAGAGATATAGAAAAAGACCTTAGTAAATTGCGGAAAACTGGATTATATGACCAACCGGCATCAAAGGTCGTCAGAGACCGTGTAGCTGAAGTGATACGAGAAAGGTCAGTGGAATTGCACAATTTTGGGGCACTTTATGATGATGCAGATAGATTAATTAGAGTAGCAGCCAAAATTTCTGGAACTGAAAGTTATAAAAGCGGACTTAGAGCGGATAAAGCGAAAATACAACAGACTATGGAAGAGGATACGAAGAATCTGCTCACTGTAGAAATTTCTGGATTTTTTTCCTCAAAATATGTAGAATTCAAACCACGCTTTGTAGAGTATGATGGTTTAAAGATACTTTATAAGGATGCTACTGAAATTTCTTTAAGCGGAATTAGAAGTAATTTTTCGACGACATATACCTTTGTAGTTGTTTCAAACTCCTCACAAATATCTTTTTCTTTTTCTAACAACGATATATGGGGTAAATTAAGCGGATTATCTGAACAGCGCATAATACCAGTAATCATCAAAAAAATATGCGATCAAATATTTGATGATGATGAGACAATAAGTATAGGAGGACTGCAACTAAGCAAAAAGGGGTATTCACGCCAAAAGTTTTTGGGAGGGACCGATGACGTTTCATGGGAGGATAAAATCTACATCCCTAGATTCTCTCAGGGTAATGTGGTTGTTTACAAGGACAGGGATGGGAGGGGCAGCCAGTTTGAAATAATTCCTATGTCCACTTTAAATGCGGTTATTTTGCCGGGATTGCTAAAAGAATGTGTGGAAAGGGCATACTCAAAGGGGATTTATACTCCAAAAAATAACCTCTCACAGGCACAGAGCACTTCGGGAACCTCGCAGATGAACTCTGAGGAATACTACGAAAAAATTGATCGTGCTGAGCGGCCAAGGCTATTGAGAGAATTTTTAGACAACGGTGGTAAAAAACTCACGGAAACAGAAATAAACGCTTTGCTGTTGCTTAGAACGAATGGTTCAAACTATGTCCATGTCGATAGCCAAATTCTGGGACAACTTGTAGAAAAGGGTTATTTAAAAAGAGAAGGCGGATTTACTTCAACGTATGTTATTCAGGCCAAGGGTTATAAGATACTAAATTGGGTTCTTTATAAATATAAATAAAAACAGCAATTAATATACAATAGGTTAAATCATGGCGATATCAACAAAACCGGTCCTTTTTAATGGTTTTACGATTCGTAATGGACTAACTGTTGAGAGCAGAATCGAAAAGGTATTTTTCACAGAAATATACGAACTGTCCAATGGTTCATACCTTTATCTGTTTCTGAACCTAAATCCAAACGAAGTTGTAGATCGCAGGGAAAAATACGATATTGTAAGAATAAAAAATGAAAGCGAGAACTACATTGGGGTGATAGTCAAGGAGCGCTCAAATGAGCAGTTTGAGTGCATTGCCGGGATGGAGTCACTGAAACGCCAGCTAATCGAGGACGTGATAAATCCGCTTAGGGATCCGGAGAGGTTTAAGAAGTTCAAGGTGTCTATCCCAAACGGCATTATCCTATTCGGTCCTCCAGGCTGCGGCAAGACGTTTATAATTAGGAAACTGGCAGAGGAGCTGAATTACAATTTCTTTGAGGTAAAACATTCAGACCTTGCCACGCCATATATACACGGTTCTGTGAGCAACATCGGTAAGGCATTCGAGACAGCCAAACAGAATGCGCCGGCAATCCTGTTTTTTGATGAGATCAGCGGCCTGATACCGAACAGGGCCAAACTGCAGGAAACTACAGGGCATAAGGAGGAGGAGATAGACGAATTTCTCATGCAGCTTAACGATGCCGCGGATAACAGAGTCCTAGTTGTTGGAGCAACGAACTACATTGAAAGGATAGATCCCGCCGCTCTAAGAGCAGGCAGATTTGACAAAAAAATCTATGTCCCGCCACCAGACCTGGAAGCCCGCAGAGCATTATTCAAGTTAGGACTGTCAAACAGACCATATGACAAGCATATCGACTTTGACCATCTAGCACGCATTACAGAAGGCTTTACAGGTGCCGACATAATTGAAGATGTTGTTGAATCTGCCGCAAGGGCAGCGGCCAATTTGGGCAAGGAGCTAATAGACCAAAAACTCATAGAAAGTGAAATAACTAGAATCAAGCCCAGAAAGCTATCCAACCAAAAAGATGGAAAAGGCGATGTGCAGGATTATATCCGCTAGCAATCTTTCTTCTAAAAATCTAATTTATCAAGCACATTTACCACATTTTCTTTCAGAATGATTTCTGTCCTGGAAGATAATTTATTCCATTAATCTCGATCTCTTTGGGTTCTTCCAAGGCATTCTTAAATTTCCCCACAGACATTGGATAAGCTTTCCAATATTGTTTGAGTAAAGTTTTATCTTTAATATGCATTATAACTGTGTTACAATTTCTACAAAAAATGCAGTAAAAATCCTCATACACAATGACGCTATTACGCTTAAAAAGACCTGTCCATAGCAGACTTATCTCCTTTCCAGGCAGTGACTTGCGGAAAATATAGGCAAGAGAGAGCTTGCTTTTTTTGCAATGTTCGCACTGCCCTTCCATTTCTTTCAGTATTTGTATTTTCCTTGTTTTTACGCTGTTTTCATCCAAGATGAATACCCCAAACTTAATGGCGTTCCTTTCTATTTAGATATGAAGCAATCCTTAAATATCTCCCACGCCACTAATTATACAGTTGGATGGGGGCTTGACAACTCTTGGATTCATCGTACTTTACGGGTTCTACCTTCTCGCAGTGCTAGTGATTGTCGCGCTGCTGAGCCCCAAAGTCAAGACAAACGACGCGATAGCCTCAAATTTCTTCAAATACGTGAAGAAGGGCAGGGGAAGGGTTGCGCTGCTAAGGGAGCACCTGCTTGCATTCTTCGCCCTGCAGCTCATTTACCCAGCTTTCATTCTTTTTATCCCGTTTCAGTACTACTTCATAGGCTCTGTTGCCATATTCTACCTTTACGCCCTCAATTCTGACAGGCTCAAGAGGCACAGGCACAACGGGATTGCGATAGGCTACGAGTATCCGCACCCGATCTCAATAGAGGAAAAGGAGGGAATTCACATAGCCCCTCAGGATTCGCATAAAACGGTCAAGGCGGTCACAATGGCGGGATCTAAGGGCATCTACGACCTGCAGACCAAGAGCGAACCAAACCCACATACAATGATAATAGGGACATCAGGAGCAGGGAAGACTAATGTGGTATTAACCTTTCTCACAAGGTCCCAATCGAAATTCGGAATCCCTTTCCTCATACTGGACTGGTCGGGGTCGTACAAGCATGCGGAGATTGACGTAAACCTCTGGAAGGTGCCTGCAAGCCTCAGAATTAACCCGTTTGCACTACGTAACAAGAGCATAGAGAGAAGGTGCGGTATTGCGGCTGAACTGCTGCAGGCCTCGCTAGCGCTTACGGATTTGCAGTCCCAGAAGGTAAGGGAGACCTTGGTTGAGATGCATACAGAAGGCATGGAGCCCACCATAAGGAGCCTGCATGACAGGCTGCTGGAACTTGCGGAGAAGGAGCGCTACAAGGAGATGAAGCTCCAGCTCAGATACATAACCAACAAGTTAAGGCAGGCTTTCGAGATATTTGGAAATGAACCAAAGGAGTTCTGGGACAACTATGACAAGACGTGCAACATAATAGACATGGAAGGGCTCACGGACATCGAGAAGAAGCTGGTGACCCACACGGTGATGCAGAGGATAATAGAGGAGTTCAAGGTGCAGGACAAGATCAGACTCTACATCGCCTTAGACGACGCCTACCAGGCAATAATAGACTACTACAACAAGGAGACGAACATAACAAAGGTGGTTAGGGAGGGGAGGAAATACGGGTTTGGGCTTCTCATCTCGACCCAGCTGCTTCAGGACCTGCCAAAGGCCATAGTTGCCAACACCTCGGTAAAATTCGTGCTATCCTATCATGAACCCGATGATCTGGCAAAGATACAGAGGATGCTTGTCCTAACAGAAATAGAAAAGGACATACTCCACAGGATGCCGGTTGGAAGCTGCCTCCTGTTTGATCAGAACGCGATCCAGAACGGGAACCCACATCCCGCATACATTGAAGTTGACAGGATAAGCAAGGATGAGAAGGAGAAACTCGGGGAGAGCATAAAGAGGCTGGACATAAGAGGCATGCATGACACCAAGCCGGAGTTAAAACCCTCAAAGGGCGTCCACAACGTTATAAAGGCGCTGGTGATACCATCGGTGAGCGTGTACAGGTTTCTTATTGCCTTTGACAGGACGAAGAGCCTCACCGAGGCCTACAAGATGCTGAAAAGCAAGGGGTGGATCACAAGCCTCACCACGATATACGGTACCAAGAGTAAGCCATCACTTGAGCAAAGGGCGATAGATTCCGGATATTTCAAGGATGGGAAGCTCAACGAAAAGGCGAACCACATCCTGCAGCCCTACAAGATGATACAAAAGCAGGGGAACCGGAAGGGAAGCGAGGAGCATATTGGCCTAATGGAGCACACAATAAAAATGATACAGGACAGGGGCAATTTCGCGTTTGTCTTAAGCGAAAGGGAGAGCTTCGATGTGGGCGAGCTTAAACCAGATCCAAAGATGAAGGGGATGTGGGACTACTATAGCGTGACTTCTTATGAGATACAGACAAATGCGATAAGGAGTGAGATAGACAGGTGCATCGAGAAGGCGAAAGAGCAGAATACGGAGCTGGTGTTCGTCACCAACAGCAAGAAGACTAAGGATGAGATAGAGAGGCTGACGGACAATAAGTACAAGTGTCTGAAGCTTCCGGCTTTTGAAACGGAGGCTTAGGTTTTTAATAATTATCAATTCTTAGCATTAAGGAAAATTTCGAGCTATGTTAGGTACCTTTTTAAAAAATACTACATATTCATCATTATCGGAAAAATCTTCAGGCCTATAATTTTTTGTATTTTCTTTAACCATTAATGCAATATTTCTGCATTTGGTGGTCATACTACCTTTACTTGTGAGTATATGTAAATCTGGTGAAAGCACATTTAATTTTGTTATTATATTCTCTGCTTCTGTTTTGACATCAGTATTACTGTGGATAAATGTAACATCCCTCTCGATATTACTCAAAATTTGTTCAACCTCAATTGTAAGTTGTTGTGCAGTTTTATTTGCATCAATCAATGAAACAATAAATTTACTTAAAATTTTATTAGCTACAAACTCTGCTATATGCCAACCTGGAATCCCATATTTTTTGTTAATTTTACCTTGTAAAAACCTGACTCTGTCCATATTTTTGCCACATAATCTTAGTTGCAAACCAAAATTTGCAAGTTTTCTAAAGATAGGATTTTTTATGTATGGAGAATAGAGACCCCACTCAGAAGAACTGCGCTGAATTTTAACTGATTGATAAGCAGAGGAAATTTCATTTACAATTCCTATTTTGCCGTCTTTGGCATCTTTTATGAATCCTAATATCTGTTCTTTTGTCCAATTGAGTTCTGCTTTTCTTTGCCCTTCTGCAATATCAGAAATGGGATTATCTGACACTATATCTCCTTTTTATAATCCTCTAGGTACTCTAACAAACTGAATGAATTGTTGTCTATTATTACCAAACTTCCTGGTAGAATAGCCATATTTTCTATTTTAACAGGTTTGTTGATGTATATGTCTATGTGCTGTTTACCATCCTTATCTAAGACGTAAACCCCATCGGATTTATATCCCAAACCTTTAAGTAACTCTACTTTGGATTTTACAGATACATTTGCCAAGGAAACAACATTGAGTTTATCCATTCTATCACATATAGGTCTTCTATTAGGAATGAGAAACACAATTTTAAAAGCTTTACCCTTCCCTAAATAGCGGCAGTCTCATTCCTTTAAGAGTAGTGCATGTTCTCATATTTAGTCATTACCCACCAAGATTCCGCTAAAACAATCCCAGAACACTATCCGCACCCCCTCCCTCTTAGAGTGGATATTCCCAGAAGCATTGTCGGGAGAAAGGGGGACTATCCGCAGGGGTGGGGGTAGGCATATATGATGTGGATAGTTTAGGCGGTTTTGGCATCTGTCTAAAAAGTCCGAAATCTGTCCAATAAGTGCCACTTTTTAGACAACGTCGCTGACTTTACGTCAGCACGACGGATTTGGCGTCTGCCAAATCCAGTTCGTTTAAGAATCAGTTCTTGAGCTTCTTTGGACTCTGTTTGCCACCAATTTTGTCCATCGCCTTATTTATGATATCTACCTGTTTGGCATTTTTTGCGTCTGTCTCCTTTGTGTGGTCTCCGGTGCGTAGAAGTTCGTTGAACTTTGAGAGGGGTGATATCTTTGTCCCATCCTTTAGGTTCTGGGTCGCCTCCTTTTGTGCGGCCTCGCTATTGTAGCCTACCTTTGCCATTGCCGGCCCGTATCTGTCCCTGTGGCTAAGTGGCAGGACCATAGGCTCTTCATTGTACTTCTCTACTGCTGCTGCATTGCTCATAATAAAAGTAGAGCTCTCAGCGTATTTATACGTTCTGTGCCACTTCGTTTAAAAAGAGATATTAATCATATCATTCATAATACTCAGGTAACACTAAGTTAGGTATGCCAATGGAGAGCCGCTATGACCCAAAAGTAGTTGAGGGAAAAATCCTCAAGTTCTGGGAAGATGATCAGATATACAAGTTTGATATCGATAGCGACAAGGAGGTCTACTCCATTGACACCCCTCCCCCGACCGTATCAGGGGAGATACACCTTGGGCACATCTTCTCATACACTCAGGCTGAGTTCATTGCAAGGTACAAGAGGATGCGGGGCTACAGCGTCTTCTACCCTTTCGGCCTTGACAACAATGGGCTCCCTACCGAGCTTTTGATAGAGAAAAAGTTTGACACCACTGCGGAAAAGCTGGGAAGAGAAAAGTTTATCGAGCTCGTTCGAAACGAGGTCCACATATACAACGAGCTTTACATAAACCTCTGGAAGAAGATGGGCGTTTCCTCTGACTGGTCTCTTCTATACCAGACAATAAGTCCGCAGGTCCAAAGAGTCTCCCAGAAATCCTTCTTGGAGCTAAACAAGATCAACCGCACCTACAGAAAGGAGGCGCCAGCCCTGTTTTGCCCGAAGGACAAGACTACTGTCTCCCAGGTGGAGCTCAAGGACAAGATGCTAAAGAGCAAGATAATCTACCTTAATTTCTCAGACGGGGTTACAATCGCGACAACAAGGCCTGAGCTTCTGCCAGCTTGCGTTGCAATTTTTGTAAGCCCTGATGATGAAAAGCACAAGAGTCTAATCGGAAAGGAGATAACGGTGCCGATCTTTGGAAACAAGGTAAAGGTAATTGCCGACAAGCGAGTCGACCCAGAATTCGGAACAGGCGTGGTTATGTGCTGCACCTTTGGGGACCAGACTGACATCGAGTGGTACAAGGCATACAACCTTGAGCTGAAGATGATAATCGATGAACGAGGACGAATGAATCATCCTTACTACAACGGACTTAAGATCAAGGAGGCCAGGGAGAAGATAATACAGGACCTCAAAGACAAAGGATTTGTGATCAAGGAAGAAAACATAGAGCACAACGTAAATGTTCATGATAGATGCGGAACAGAAATAGAGTTCCTTGTAAAGAAGCAGTGGTATGTGAAATACCTGGATCTGAAGGAGAAATTCCTTGAGATGGGTTCCAAGGTAAATTGGTTCCCACCGCACATGAGAGTCAGGCTCGACAACTGGATAAATGGGCTTCAGTGGGACTGGAGCATATCAAGACAGAGAACCTTCGGTGTTTATTTCCCGGTATGGTACTGCAAAAAGTGCGATGAACCAACGCTTGCAGAGGAGAAAGACCTTCCTGTAAATCCGTTTGTCGACAGCCCGAAGGGAAAGTGCACAAAATGCGGCTCTGAGGAATTTGTTCCGGAGACGGATGTCATGGACACGTGGGCAACCTCCTCTCTTACTCCATTCATAAACGGAAGGTGGGGTACTGACGAGAGGTATTTGAAGAAAATATTCCCGATGAGCCTTAGGGTTCAGGCGCACGACATCATCTCGTTTTGGGCATTCAACACAATCGTCAAATCTTACCTGCACATGAAGTCCATACCTTGGAAAAACATAATGATCTCTGGGCATGGACTTGATCCGAGCGGAAAGCCGATGCATAAATCTGAGGGCAATGTCATAAAGCCGGATGCCTATCTTGAAAAGTACGGCGCGGACGCCCTAAGATTCTGGACAAGCTCATCTGTTCTGGGGGATGACAACTCCTTCCAGGAAAAGGAAGTGGTGACCGGAAGCAGGATGATAAACAAGCTCTGGAACCTAACAAGGTTCGTTGAGATGAACAGTACGAATTTCGAAAAGCAAGATAGCGGATTCCTACTTGATTCATGGATAATGTACAGACTCAATCAAACAATACAGAAGGTAACTTCGGACTTCGACAACTACGACTACTTCAAGGCAAGGAACGCAGTAGAGAAGCTTTTCTGGGAGTTCACAAACGACTACCTTGAGTTTGTGAAGAACAGAGTCTATGGAAAGGACACCTCAATCGGATACACGCTCAACCTGGTCCTCTTTGACCTGATAAAGATGCTCTCTCCATTCATTCCGTTTGTCACTGAGGAGATATACCAGAATGTGTTCATCGCAAATGCAGAAAAGCTCGGATCAGAAAAAACAAAATCAATCCACACAAACAGCTGGCCAAAGGAAAAGGAAGGAATAGAAAAAGACAAGTTTGAAGCCGCAGACAAACTTGTTAAGATTCTTCTTTTTGTCAGGAAGTGGAAGCATGAAAACAAGATGGCGCTAAATTCTGAAATAACGGAGATCACAATTGGAAAAGAGCTTGAGGGCGCACTTGGAGGCGCGGTTGAGGAGATAAAGAGCGGAATGAACATAAAGAGTGTCAAGTTCGGAGATGCAGAGCTTGATGTTGAGGAGGGAATAAAAGTCTCGATTAAGGCTTAGGTGTTTGATTGGCAAACAGGATAAGTGAGCGCTTCTTTGACAAGGGCCACGACTTTGATTTGTACCACAAGGAAAGGCAAATTCTATCAAGGGTGGTAAAAAAGACAGAATTCGAGGTCGAAAAGGAGATATTCCGAGGAAAAGTTTACGATGACAAAAAAGTAGGGAGCATTCTCTACAAAGGCAGTTACAAAGGAAGGGATGCGGTGCTCAAGATCCAAGGGCTTCAAGTGGACATTGACGAGATTGAGATCATAAGAAAATTTGAAGCACAAAACAAAAGCAAGATCATACATGCACCAAAAATATTTGTCCACAAAAGGTGGGACAAGAAGGCCGGATACGGATTTACAATCAGCGAGTACTCAACTGCAGTTCCAATCTTCAAGAGGCCATTCGCTTCTGCAGCACAGACGAAGGAGTTTGGAAGGTTCTATCAGGAGTACCGCACAAAAGCTGTTACAAAGGACTTTCTTGAAAGGCCTAAAGGGGATACTCTTGCAGGATCGCTTGCAAAGGTTGACTACTGGAGAAAGCTCTGCGAGAACAAGGGGATTCTCAAACTTGAGGATTATGCACCTTATCTTATGAGATACTATCCGCTTGCTGCAAAGCACCTACCGACAATTCCAATTACCATGTCCCACAACCACATAACGCCGGAAGATGTTCTTAGAAACAAAGACGGATCTTTTGTACTCATGTCGAATTTATTCTGGGGGCACAGTTACCAATACAACGAGCTCGCAATGAATGTTTGGCACTGCTGGATGGCAATACGGGACACTTCATACACCTACGAGCAGCTTCTAAAATACGTCAAGGGGTGGATAGCTGCTTACAAAAGGATTCCAATAGTCAAGGCAGACAAGGACTTCGATAGGAAATTTGCGATGCAGATGCTAAACAGGTCAATCGGAACAATACTTGCGGACCTAGGTGGCGCGAACGGTTACTTTTGGGGCAAGATGGAAAACCGCAAATATCTCTTCCACCTCCTGCACCTTGAGCAGAAGCTCTTTGACCACTTCGCAGAGCAGCTTGGGGAAAAACGATAACTAACGAAAATACTTATAAATGTTCTTGGTGAATACATATTCAGAGATAGGACTGACTGCAAGGTAAAAGTTGTTTCTTTCCTATCTTAATATTTAATATCTTTAGACGAACTCAACTGATTTCATGGCTCGAATGCACACTGGCGGACACGGAAAGGCAAAGTCGCGAAAGCCAGAGGTAGTGATGGGAAAGGCCCCTGAGGACCTTCAGATCACAAAGGAGCAGATCGAGGACGTCGTTGTCGCTTACGCAAAGCAGAACATGCCTCAGGCGCAGATCGGACAGATGCTAAAGGAAAAGCACGGAGTGAAGTATGTAAAGCAGGTCTTTGGAAAGAGGCTTGGAGTGATACTCGCAGAAAAGGGAGTGAAGACTGCATACCCGCAGGACTTCCTTGATTTGATAAAGAAGGCAGTTATAATGAGGACGCACCTTGCAAAGAACAAGAAGGACGTCTACAACACGACAAGGCTCAAGAGGGTCGAGTCGAAAATCTGGAGACTTACAAAGTACTACAAGAGAGTCGGCGTGATCCCTGAGGACTGGAAGTACGTCCCAGAGCAGGCTGCGCTCTTGATAAAGGGAAGATGATTGATTGGCAACTAGTAGCACTAAATCTATAGAAAAGTGGAAGACCAAGCAGTGGTTCAACGTCCACACGCCAAAGATACTCGGCGACTCGATAATCGGCGAGATACCGGCACAGGATGAGAAGGCGGTGCTAGGAAGGGTCATCAAGGTAAGCCTCTCATGGATCACAAAGAATCCTGCCCACTCATTTATGACGATCGGACTTAGGGTAATCAGCGCAAACGGCGATGCGGCCCAGACCGAAATACACTACCTTGAGCAGGTCTACAGCTACACCCACTCGCTTGTGCGAAGGGGATCAAGCGCAGTCTACACCATTTCAAAACTCTCAGACAAGCAGAGCAAGCCGGTGGTGCTCAAGCTCATCGGAATCAGCCGCTACAAGATCAACACCCCAAAAAAGCAGGGGATCAGAAGGGAGCTCGCAAAGTTCACAACCGAATATGTTGGATCAAAGAGCGTTGAGGAGTTTGTCAAGGCGGTTATCGACGGTGGCTTCCAGGTGGAGGCGATGAAGGTCGCAAACAGGATTGCCCCAATGGCCAAGCTCGAAGTAAAGAAGATCGAGCTCTAATTTTTCCAGAGAGATAGGTATTTAAGCGCTTTAAGCCAATTATAACTCAGTTATAAGTGTTCAAATGCCATCGATGTATGAAATAGCCACAAACGAGATAATCCCTGCGATACGCTCGCACCTTGCAAAGGAGCTGATCAACAAGCACAAGCTCAGCGAGGATACTGTCGCTGGGTTACTTGGGGTCGCGCAGTCGGCTGTCAGCAAGTACATGAACGGCAAGTACTCCGATAGGGTGAAGGAGATAGAGGCAAAGCTCAACACCAAGATAATTGACGATTACATAGAGAAGATTGCGGAGGGAAACAAGCAGTACGTTAACGCGTGCATCTGCAGGCTCTGCCAGTCGGTAAACGCGTTCAACTGCGGCTTCTCGAGCGCGGATAGCGTGAAGGTGTAAAAATGGATGATCTAAAGCAGGAATTTGTCGACCGGGAAGTTGAGTACAAGGAGAACTACGGCTTCCACGACAACTTCGAGTACAAGTTCAAGACCAGAAAGGGCCTCGACGAGGACATAGTCAGAGAGATCTCCGCGATGAAGAAGGAGCCGGAGTGGATGCTTGAGAAGAGATTGCAGGGATACAAGATATTCCTCTCAAAGCCGACGCCTCAGTGGGGCGCGGACCTAAACAAGATTGACTACAACGACATCTACTACTACCTAAAAGCAACCGACAAGAAGGGAAGCAAGTGGGAGGACGTTCCGGACGACATTAAAAAGACGTTCGACAAGCTGGGAATCCCTGAGGCAGAGCAGAAGTTCTTTGCAGGGGCGGAGGCGCAGTACGACTCGGAGGTGGTCTACAGCCATATCAAAAAGGAGCTCTCTGACCAAGGAGTCATATTCACCGACACAGACAATGCACTAAAGAAGTATCCGGAGCTGATGAAGAAATATTTCGGCACGATAATACCATCAAGCGACAACAAGTTCGCGGCGCTCAACACCGCAGTGTGGTCCGGAGGATCATTCATCTACGTTCCGAAGGGGGTTAAGGTGAAGATGCCGCTGCAGGCATACTTTAGGATAAACTCGGACAAGGCAGGACAGTTCGAGAGGACTCTTATAATCGCCGACGAGGGAAGCGATGTCACATACATCGAGGGATGCACAGCTCCGATCTTCATGGCATCCGCGCTTCACTCTGCAATAGTGGAGATTGTTGCGCACAAGAACGCACACGTAAGATATGTCACGATACAGAACTGGTCAAAGAACGTCTACAACCTTGTGACTCAGAGGGCCTTTGCATACGAGAACGCATACGTTGAGTGGATTGACGGAAACATTGGAAGCAAGATCAACATGAAGTACCCAAGCGTATATCTCAAGGAGAGGGGAGCAAAGGGGGAAGTTCTATCTATCGCAGTTGCAGGAGAGGGGCAGATACAGGACTCAGGGGGAAAGATATACCACCTTGCACCAGACACCACATCAAGAATTATTTCAAAGTCGGTATCAAGAGGAAGCGGAGTGACATCGTATAGGGGGCTGATTCACATAGGCAAGGACGCACTTCGGGCAAAGTCAACCGTAAGGTGCGACGCGCTGCTGCTTGACGAGCATGCAAAGACAAACACTTATCCATACATGCAGATCTCAACTGACGACGCGGACATCAGCCACGAGGCTAGCGTCGGGAAGATAGGCGAGGAGCAGCTGTTCTACCTGATGTCAAGGGGACTCACAGAGGAGGAGGCAATAGCGACGATCGTGCTTGGGTTCATCAAGCCGCTGGCAGACGTTCTTCCGCTTGAATACTCAATTGAGCTCAAGAGGCTCATCAACCTGGACATGACAAATTCTGTAGGTTAGTTTTCCATGGAGTACAAAGTTTTCGTAGACGAGGCACTTGAAAAGTTCAAGTCTCTTCCGGAAGAGACTGACGAGCTCTACAAGAGATATTTCGTAGCGATGCCGCTGCAGGAGATGGCTGACAAGGTCTCGGCTGCAAAAGCGGCAGAGAAGCCAGAGCAAATTATAACAAGTAATGGAGAGACACTGAGAAGAAAGTTCGACGCGGTTTTTTGGAGCGGAGGGGAAACAATAGGCGATTCCGCAAAATACATTACAGTAAAACCATTTGAGAATTCCAATTTGGAGAATAGGATGACAAAAAGCGGTGAGGACAAACTTGCCGCATTCCTAAATGCATACTCAAAAAAGGTCATACAGATAGACATACCGAAGGGAGTTGAAGCCAAACTTAACCTGATGTTCATCAACACTACATCACCGCTCCCGATCCAGATAATCGTGAACGTTGGGGAGAACGCGAGCCTGCAGATGTTTGAGTACTATTCATCAAGCACGACTGAAAGGTCGTTGCTTGGAAGCATGCACGAAATCAAGATGGAGAAGTATGCAAGCGCTGAGATAAACATACTGCACAACGAGGACAAGAACACATACGTTGTTGGATGGTCGAAGGCGAAGATAGACGAGAAATCGAATTTGAAGATAAATTTCATTTATAACGGAGGCACATTCACTCGCTCGAGAAACAAGGTTGATGTCGCCGGATTCGAGGCAAACGGGGAGGTAAATGAACTCATTGTAAGCGCAGGGGAGCAGAAGATGGACGTTGCATCAAACATCATCAACTCGGCAAAGAGCTCCCACGCAGTGCTTGAGTCAAAGGCAGTGATGATGGACAAGTCAGTGTGCGTGCTGAAGGGCTACGCTTCAATTACCGAAAAAGCTGCGGAGTCAAGGTCTTATGTGAACGAGAGGGGAATAATAATCGACAAGGATGCGCACATCGACTCAATACCAAGCATGAGCATAGGAAACAGCGATGTCAAGGCAACCCATTCATCCGCAACCGCACCGATTGACGAGGAGTCGATATTCTATCTTATGTCAAGAGGGGCAAGCGAGCTTGAGGCAAAGAAGATGGTCGTGAGCGGATTCATAACGGGGATGATCGGGAAGATAGACGATGTGATAGTCAGGGAGATTGTCGCAAGCATAATAAACGAAAAGGTGACAACAAGGAACTACGGATTCGTTCCGAAGATAACCACGGAGAGCATGTGGCTGGCGGGCAGCGTCCAGAGAAGCTCGAGCATATTCAAGGGTCATTACAAATATAGAGGAGAATAAGATGGATTTGGAAATAAAGAACTTGCACGTAAGCATCGACGACAAGGAGATAGTGAAGGGAGTGAACCTGAGCGTGAAGCACGGTGAATTCCATGTGGTCATGGGGCCAAACGGCAGCGGAAAGAGCACGCTCGCAAAGGCGATCATGGGCCATCCAAGGCTCAAGGTAACGCAAGGGGAGATAATCGTAGACGGGGTGAACATCGCAGACTTGACGGCAGACAAGAGGGCGAAGCTGGGAATATTCCTCCAGTTCCAAAACCCTCTTGAAATAGAGGGAGTTGGATTTGTAAACTTCCTCCACACATCAAAGAGGTCAGTGACGAAGGGGGATGTTGACGTCAACCAGTTCATGGGCGAGGTTGACAGCTGGACAAAGAAGCTCAAGATCACAAATGGTATAGTGGGCAGATCGCTCAACCAGGGATTCTCAGGAGGAGAGAAGAAGAAGGCGGAAATACTCCAGCTCGCGCTCCTAAAGCCAAAGCTTGCGATCCTTGACGAGCCGGACTCAGGACTTGACATTGACGCAATAAAGATTGTCGCTGAGAACATCAACGAGATCGGGGAGAAGCAGGAGATGGGACTTGTAGTGATAACTCACTACAACAGGATACTTAGCTACATGAAGCCAAAGTTCGTGCATGTGATGGTCGATGGAAAGATTGTTGCGGAGGGGTCCACGGAGCTAATCGAGAAGCTTGAGAAGGAAGGATACGATTCATTTGTAGGCAAGTGATAAAGATGGCACTAGACGTCGAGAAAATAAGGAAGGACTTTCCGATACTAAAAACCCAGATGAACGGAAAGCAGCTGGTCTACTTAGACAGTGCGGCCACGTCCCAGAAGCCAAGGCAGGTAATAAACGCGATAAGCAAGTACTACAAGACCTACAACGCAAACATCCACAGGGCGATATACAAAATATCCGAGGAGGCAACAGAGGGATACATCGACTCAAAGGAGAGGCTCGCAAAGTTTATCCATGCAAAGAAGGGACTTGAGATAATATATGTCAGAAACACCACTGAGGCGATAAACCTTGTCGCGCTCAGCTGGGGAGAGGACAACGTCAAGCAAGGGGACCACATCCTGATAAGCAAGATGGAGCACCACAGCAACATCGTGCCATGGCAGATGCTAGCAAAGAGAAAGAAGGCGGTGCTGGATTACATTGAGCTCACAAAAA
>Ga0307372_10004568_pt1 | contig 21221 bp, 22 predicted proteins | sample OX1MG_FD_202533 | JGI IMG/M metagenome (GOLD analysis project Ga0307372, IMG submission 202533) | Soil microbial communities from Risofladan, Vaasa, Finland - OX-1 | ecosystem: Environmental > Terrestrial > Soil > Coastal area > Acid sulfate soil | place: Finland: Risofladan, Vaasa | collected...
TGCAGCAAAGGCATCGAAATCAGTAGCCTCAAGCGCATGACCGAGGTGATTACAGACGAAATTCCCTCTGCCGCCAACCGCATAGCGGCGCTCAGCGGCCCTACTATCTCGCTGGAAGTAGCCCAGGGCAAGCCTACCGCCGCCGTCGTCGCTGCTCATGATGAGCGAGTCGCGGAGCGCATTCGCCAAATCGTCAGCACGTCGCAATTTCGCATCTACACCTCTAACGACGTTGTAGGAGTGGAACTGGGCGGCGCGCTGAAAAACATTATCGCTATTGGCGCAGGTTTCAACGAGGGCATGCAGTACGGTGATAACGCCAAAGCCGCCTTCATCACACGCGCCCTCGCCGAAATCGCGCGCCTGGGCATCGCGGCGGGCGCGCACCCTTTGACTTTCATTGGACTGGCGGGCATTGGCGACTTGATCGCCACCTGCGCCAGTCCACTTAGTCGCAACCAGCAGCTTGGTCGCCGCCTCGCGGCTGGCGAGAAGCTGGAAGACATCCTCTCATCCACCCACACCGTCGCTGAAGGCATCTATACAACCAGGGCAGCCCTGCAACTGGCGGCTCGCTATTCCGTTGAATTGCCCATCACTAAGCAACTCAGCCTGGTGCTTTTCGAGGGACTTGATCCGCATCAAGCTGTGCCTGAATTGATGATGCGCGACCCCAAAAACGAACTGGAAGGCATGCTGTAAGCGATTACATGACGCGCAGCAGGTAGTATTCCCTGGCACCCTTGCGCATAACCAGGTAGCGTCCCTCGATCAGCCACGAGCGGTCAAGCACGGCTTGCGCGTCAGAGACACGGCGATTGTTCACGTAGATGCCGCCACCTTCTATCAAGCGGCGCGCCGCACCGCGCGATGTAGCAAAGCCGCAAGCGATCACTGCATCCACGATTGGCATTCCCTCACCCTCGAAGGCTGTTTCCAGCACGTCGCTGGACGGCACATCCGCGAAGATATCCAGCACGTCGCGCGCGTCAAGATCGGCAATCTCGCCGCCAAACAACACCTGCGACGCCTGCATCGCTTTACGCAATTCGTTTTCGCCATGCACCATACGCGTCACTTCCTGCGCCAGCCTCCTCTGCGCCGCCCGTTTCTCCGGCGCGATCTCCATGGCGGCTTCCAATTCCGCAATCTCTTCCTGGTTGAGCATGGTAAAAAACTTCAGGTATTTTATGGCATCCCGGTCATCGGTATTGATCCAGAACTGGTAGAAGCGGAAAGGCGAGGTAAGGTTGGCGTCTAGCCAGATCGTCCCGGCCTCCGTCTTGCCAAATTTGATACCCGTTGACGACATCACCAGGGGGAAGACCATACCATAAGCTCGCGCGCCTCGCTGTTTGCGGATCAGCTCGGTTCCCGCCACGATATTGCCCCACTGGTCGCTGCCACCCATTTGCAGCGTACAGTGATGGCGATCAAACAGTTGCAGGAAGTCATAGGACTGGAGCAACATATAGCTGAACTCGGTGAAAGAAATGCCGTCGCCCTGCTCATAGCGCCGCTTGACTGATTCTTTCGCCAGCATGTAATTGACGGTGAAATGCTTGCCTACGTCGCGCAAAAAATCCACCATGCTGATGGTTGTCAGCCAGTCGGCGTTGTTCAGCAACAGAGCCGGATTGGTCTTGTTCTCAAAATCCAGGAAGCGGCCAAGCTGCCCGCGTATGCCTTCTATATTGATGGCGATCTGCTCTTTTGAAAGCAGCTGGCGTTCCTGCGTCTTGCCGCTTGGATCGCCGATCATGCCCGTGCCGCCGCCTACCAGAGCGATAGGTCTATGCCCGTGCTGTTGCAACCGTAGCAACTGCATAATCTGCACCAGCGTGCCGACATGCAAACTCGCGGCAGTCGGGTCAAAGCCGATATAAGCAGTCAGCGATTCTTTCAACAACGCCTCTCGCACACCATCCGAGGCATCGTACAGCATTCCGCGCCACTCGAACTCTTCGTAGATATTCATAATGTAACTGTTCCTCGTCAATCTCCTGAGATACAATGATTGCAGCGCCTATTGTAGCAGTTGAACAGGACGGGGGCAAGCCCGGCCCGTACACTGTAGGAGAACAGCATCATGCAACGGCAGAACATCTCAACTGACACACCCTGGGAACCCATCGTCGGCTACTCGCGCGCTGTGCGTGTGGGCAACACCATTCACGTAGCGGGCACTACTGCCACCGACTCCAATGGGCAGGTAGTAGGCATCGGCGACCCCTACGCGCAAACCATGCAGACCATCAAAAACATCGAGTCCGCGCTGCAACGCGCTGGAGCAAGCCTCAAAGACGTGGTACGCACGCGCATGTTCGTCATCAACATAGAACGCGACTGGGAGCAGATCGGCAAAGCGCACGGCGAGTTCTTCAGCGAGATTCGCCCTGTCACCAGCATGATTGAGATCAAGCGCCTGATCTCTCACGACATGCTGGTTGAGATCGAAGCCGAGGCAATTATTTTATAGTTGGCCAGGCGACCGCGAGGGTCTCGCGGTCGCCCTGGAAATTCGCGCTACATTTATAGCATCAGCACAGCGTCCCCGAAACTGAAAAAACGGTATCGCTCGCGTATCGCCTCTTGATATACTTTTTCGATCAGGGCTTTGCTGGCGAACGCGCTCACCAGCAGCAGCAGCGTGGAGCGCGGCAGGTGGAAGTTGGTTATCATGGCATCTACTACCCGAAAACGATAGCCGGGCGTGATAAACAAGCGCGTCGGGCCGTGATAGGGGCAAATCTGACCATCATTGAAACTCGCCACGCTTTCTAGCACGCGTACCGCCGTTGTGCCTACCGCGAACACGCGCCCTCCTGCCCCGCGCGTCTCATTGATGAGATCAGAAGTCGCCTGATCCAGGTCAATCTCCTCGCTATGCATTTTGTGCTCGCGGAAATCCTCGACCTCAACGGGACGAAAAGTATCCAGCCCCACGTGCAGCGTCACAAATCCAACGCGCACGCCCTGTCCGCGCAGTTCATCCAGCAAGCGCGGTGTGAAGTGCAGTCCAGCAGTTGGCGCGGCAGCCGAACCGACAATACGCGAGTAGACGGTCTGATAGCGTTCCGGGTCTCGCAGCGTCTCGTGAATATAGGGAGGCAAGGGCATGCGCCCCAGTTTATCGATGCATTGACGAACGGTCATTGCAGGAATATTTCCATCCATCCCTGACCAAAAATGGACAACACGTCCGCCCGCGTCGGTGCTTTGCAATATCTCCGCGCGCAACAATTCTGCGCCGCTTTCGTCGCCAAATACAATTCGCGACCCTTCACGCAAGCGTCGCCCAGGACGTACCAGCGTCTCCCAGTGATCGGGACCAAGATCGGGCCGTTCCACCAGCAACAGCACTTCTACAGCACCGCCCGTCTCAGCCCGCCGTCCCAGCAAGCGCGCCGGGATAACGCGACTCTGATTGGCAATCAGCAGATCGCCGGGCTGCAGGTATGCACCGATATCGCGAAAATGGCGATGCTCCATGCTGCCTGTCGCTCGATTCAGCACAAGCAGGCGCGAGGCGTCACGCGGCTCAATGGGCGTCTGCGCGATCAGTTCCTCGGGAAGATCGTAGTCAAAATCGCTGATATTATACGTAGTCTGCTCTAACATGCTTCAAGCTTTAGGAGGACACTTTCGCAATTCATGGGTGATAGATTGCAGTGTTGATTGCAAGCCCTTGATGATGTTGCTGGTCTCTACCGGATTGACCCCCTCGTATTCCTCTTCTTGCTCGTTCTCTTTCAATACCCGCAATTCCTCTTCGATGCGCGCGTGCAGTTCGCGCAGTTGGCTACATCTATCGTTATTTTCTGGCATAGTATCTTATTCCTTTCCCGAAATTTTCTCTTTTCTATTGTACAATACGATTCTATTGTACAATACGATGACTACGCCTCGCCCATTGGCGCGGTCCACAAGCCCGGCCCCAATCCATTGCCCCCTTGCGGCGCGTCCAGCCCTAGATGTTTGTAGGCAAAGCGCGTGGTGATGCGCCCGCGTGGGGTGCGCGCTATGAAGCCCAGTTGCAGCAGGTAGGGTTCATAGACATCCTCGATGGTTTCGGGGTCTTCGCTGGTGCTGGCGGCCAGCGTATCCAGCCCGACGGGGCCACCATCGAATTTCTGGATGATGGTCAGCAACAGGTTGCGGTCGGTCTGGTCCAGGCCGATGTGATCGACCTCCAATGCATCCAGGGCTGCTCGTGCCACGTCGCGTGTAATGACACCATCGGCGCGCACCTGGGCGTAGTCGCGCACGCGCTTGAGCAGGCGGTTGACGATACGCGGGGTGCCGCGTGCCCGCCCGGAGATTTCTTCGATACCCTCGTTGTCAGCCTGAACTTTGAGGATGCGCGCCGAACGCACCAGGATTTGCTTGAGCGCGGCAGGCTCGTAGTACTCCATGCGGTAGATGGCCCCGAAACGGTCGCGCAGGGGAGCGGTCAGCGAGCCGACGCGCGTAGTGGCTCCTACGACGGTGAAGCGCGGCAAACTGAGACGCAGGGAACGCGCGCTCGGCCCTTTGCCGATCATCACGTCCAGCGCGAAATCTTCCATCGCTGAATACAGACGTTCTTCGACGGCGCGGCTCAGGCGGTGTATCTCATCGATGAAAAGCACTTCGCCGGGCTGCAAGGCTGTCAGGATGGAGGCCAGGTCGCCCGCGTGTTCGATGGCAGGACCAGAGGTGGTACGCAAGCTTACGCCCATCTCGACTGCGATGATGTTGCAGAGCGTAGTTTTGCCCAGTCCCGGCGGCCCATACAACAACACGTGATCGACCGACTCATTGCGCCTGCGCGCCGCTTCCAGCAGGATGCTCAGGTTATCCTTGATCTTCTCCTGCCCGATGTATTCGCCCAGGCTGCGCGGGCGCAAACTGCCCTCGATGGCCTGCTCTTCTTCGCTCATCTTAGGTGAGACGAGGCGGTCGCTCATGGCGATTCTCCTGCTTATTTGAAACCGGCGTTCTATGATTTTCTGTAGACATTATACCAAAATCGGGAGCATAGATCAATCAAATGCAACAAGTTAACTTCACCACGCGCAACACTATAATCGGCATAAGAAAACCACCTGTGTCGCGCCTCTGATCGACCCGAAAACCCGCCTCGATAACCGTCTTTTCGGTGTTGCGGTTCCAGTGGCAGTTTCCCGCCACCTTTCGCGTGACGGGCGTCATGATATTCTGCATAGTCGCGGCAATAGCTCCGTGGGCGCGTACATGCTCAACCATGAGCAGCTCGCCGCCGGGCTTGAGCACGCGCCGCACCTCGCTCAAACCGCGCAGTGGATCGCTGACTGAGCAGAACACCAGTGTGACAACGGCGCTATCAAAGCTTTCGTCCACGAAAGGCAGGCTCTCCACCGGGGCCTGGGTGAGATTGATCGGCACACGCGCCGCTGCTACCCGCTCGCGAGCATACCGCAGCATAGCGCTGTCTGGCTCGATAGCTTCCACGCGCTCGATTGTGTCCGGGTCATAGAAGGCAAAGTTGAGTCCATTGCCCGCTCCGATTTCCAGTACCAACCCGCGCGCCTGCCCGGTCACTTCCTTGCGCAGAGGGTCAATAAAGCTCTGTTCCGCGCGGCTGCGTGACATACGCTCGTAAAAATTGGCAAAGAAGCGGTGTGAGGTATGACCGCTCTGCGCGGGTGTTGCTGTTTCGGGCTGCTGGCTCATGGCTGGTTGGTCTCGCTTTCTGCGCGTTGCGTTACGGATACTCCTGATAGCTGCTATTATACTGCCATAAGTGATTTTCGTCATTTTTGTTGCGCAACTTCACCCTGTCCATTACAATAGTGACGAAAAGACCAACTCACGACAGTTGTAAGAAAGATGTGTTGTGCCTATGTCGCGTATACCCCCGGTTGAAAATATTCCATTTCCAGAGGACGACCCATTGCCTTTTGCGAGCATGTCTACGCTTTTTCGCACGATGGGGCATCGCCCTGAATTGATGCAGCAGAGCATGCAGTTATTGCAAACGGCCATGCGCGAGGGTACGGTTGACCCCCGCTTGAAGGAATTGCTGGCCGTGCGCGTCTCGCAGGTCAATCATTGCTTCTACTGAATGGCGGCGCATACTGCTTTGGCAAAGCAGTTGGGGGTGACGGAAGAGTTGCTGGACGCGCTCTACCATATTGATACGCATAACCACCTGTTCTCGGCGAGCGAACTGGCGGCGCTGCGTTTTGCCGAGATCATGACGACGGGCGCGCGCGACGTGGACGAGACGTTATGGGATGAGTTGCAGGCGCACTTCGACGATGGCGAAATCGTGGAGATCGCGACCGTGATCGGCCTGTTCAATTTCTTTAATCGCTACGCCGACGCGCTCCAGTTGAACCCGCAGCAAAAGACAACAGAGGAATAACAAGATGGCAACCAGTGAAGAAAAACTCGCATCCCTGCTGAAGGATTTACAGGATATGACGACCTACTTGCACGCGCAGGGCGACAAAAAGCTCGCGCTGTCCAGGCGTTTCGAGGAGAATGCGCGCCAGGACGCCTCGAATCGAGAGTACGATCTGAACCAGGCAAAAATGCTGGACTACCAACACTACATATGGCACGAAATCGGTAACATGCTGGAAAAACTCATCAAGCAATATGAAAAATAGAGAAAGATAATGCCAGGGCGACCGCAAAGGTCCCCTGGCATTATCTTGTGAAATAAACGCTACAACTCGCCTGAACGAGTCTTGTTATAGGTATCGGTTAGCTCGCCGCGGGTGCGCTGGTACAGTTCGCGGCCCTGGGATAGCGCGTCAGTTGCGCGGGCGCGTAAACCCTCGCCGAGTCCACCGGTGCGTTCGCGGAGCGTAATACCCTGCTCGCCTAGCTGGGCAAGGGTATCCTCGCCAGACTGCGGTGCCAGGAGCAGCCCGGCAGCTATGCCCAACCCAAAACCTACAAGTAAACCAAAGACAAACTTCATAGCTCTGCTCTCCCTTCTAAATCTTATCTTACGGGTTCGTGTACCACCTGCTCAACCATGTCCAGTAGGTGTGGCAACTCAAAGGGCTTTTGAATCAGGCGTACCCTTTGATAATAGTCGGGGTCGCTGGCGATGAGCCTGTCAACCTCTTCAGCCTCCAGAACCGCCGCCGTGTAGACAATCACGGGAATCTCGGCTGTGACAGGATCACCCTTTAACTGCTTGAGCACATCTTTCCCTGAGATATCTCCCAGCTTCAGATCAAGAATCAACAAATCTGGGAGATTGGCTTTCACGGTGGCGAAAGCGTTTTTCCCGTCTTGCAGGATGGAAACCTGGTACTGCTCGTCCTCCAGGACGCGGCGCATCAGGTGCAGCAACTCGCTTTTGTCGTCAACAATCAGTATTTGTTTTCCCACTATACTCGGCTCATCCCCCGACCGACTGGTCGGGAAGACTTTGCCTCCTCCCGTATTTCTTACTTGTTCAACAGTAGCGAAGTCTGTTCGGGTCCATCTTGCCACTTTTCCACCACCACCCAAATACGAGGCGCGCCCTCGGATAAAGCATTGTCCCAAATTAGTGTATCATGTTCTTTTTCAACTAGCAAGATCAGTTTTTGCCGGGAAACTTTCTCTATTTGCTTGACAGGCATGGTACATTATAGCCGAGGGGGTGTAACTCAGTGGTAGAGTACCGACCTTTTAAGTCGAGAGTCGTGGGTTCGAGTCCCACCACCCTCATCACAACTCATAATCAGCAGCCATCTTCGCGCCCCACTGATTAGTATTTTTTGGCGCAACCAATCGCAGCTTCATCTCCGTCTTCCCCACATGACTGATCGGAACCAAATATACCTTGCCTGTATCGGAGAAGTACACGGCAAAGTAGTCCACCTTCGATCACCAGATCATACCGAGTATTATCTCCATAAGGAGTAAGAATGTTATAGCCGACCTCCAGGAGTCTATAGATGATGATGGCCTGGCTCCTTTCACCTAACGCCTTCTTGTTGCTTTTTGGCCCAAACATTCCCATTACTCGCTCCCGCTTGCCGAATCGTCATCTCTTGTGTAGGGTAATATAATACTACAAACCGGTGTAAAATACTCCAGTTTATCCGAATTTCTCAAGGGGAGTGGCTTCATAGCCCTTCAATATCTTCGTCGGGAAGCAGGCCCTGTCGGAAGGCGAAGATGGCCGCTTGCGTGCGGTCGCGAATGCCCAGTTTCTGAAAGATGATAGACAGGTAATTCTTGACAGTTTTCTCAGAATAGATCAGTTTTTCGGCGATCTCTTTATTGCTCATGCCGGTTGCCACATAGCGGATAATCTCTACTTCTTTCGCGGTGAGCACGCGGAGAGATGGTCCATCGCTGGTCAAGTCTGATAGACGACGATACTCATTGACAAGCGCGCCCGTCATTTCTGGCTCGATCAGCATGCCACCTTCACGCACTTTGCGTATGGCCTGCACAACCTCCTGTGACGAAGCGCTTTTGAGCAGGTAGCCCCTGGCACCGCAGCGCATAGCCTGCAAAACTTGCTGCTGTTGGCGATACATGGTCAACATTATGACTGCTACCGCTGGATATTCATGAGTGATCTGGCGCGTGACGGCCAGCCCATCTACGACCGGCATGCTGATATCCATCAACACCACGTCCGGGCGCAGCTTGCGTACCTGCTGCATCGCGTCAAGTCCGTTCACAGCTTCCGCCACCACGCGCATATCATCCTCACATTCGAGCAATTGACGCAAGCCTTCGCGCATCAAGGCGTGGTCATCTACCAGCAGTATACTGATGACCGCTGTTTTCTTGCGCTCGCCTGCTGTATTTCGTTCCGCCTCTTGAATATCAACTCGAGCAGAATTTAACGTATTTGTGTCGTTAGTATCGATAGCAACCGTTGTCCGGCGCATCTCACCTGTCTGGTTATATTGCACTACTGACTCCTACCAATATGTACAATTCGCACGCGTTTCCTGGTTTATCTATCACGCGTGTGCTTTAATAATAGAGGTCTTACTGAATAGTATGAACAACCAGGCGGTATTAAGCATCACTCACCTGGGGGATTTCTTGTGTTCCACCTTTATTTTTATGGATTGAGCGTGGCAGCGCCAGTCAAACTGACGAGAGAAAGGTAACAACATACCGATGCAAACAGGGACTGAAGAAGCGCGGCTCCTCGCTCAGGTTTATAACGAGATAGAACAACGCTTCAACCACTCAGATGATCCCGCGCATGGCTGGGAGCATATCCGGCGTGTCTATGATCTTGCAATGTACATCGCGGAGCAAGAAGGCGCAGATGGTTTTATTTGCGGCATGGCCGCTTTGTTGCATGATCTTGGGCGTCTTTCGCGTGAACACGGACAACATCATGCCGAACTGTCGGCGAGCGAAGCCTGGGCGCTGTTAAGCAGGCAAAAGGTCTCACCAGAGGCGCAGGAAGCTATCATACACGCCATTGTCGCGCACAGCTTCAGCCACGGCATCGAGCCGCGCACCCTGGAAGCCTACATTGTACGTGATGCTGATCGCCTGGACAGCCTGGGAGCTATTGGTATCCTGCGCTGGGCCATCACCGGAGCGGTGCGCCGCACTCCCAATACGCTTACCTATCACCCCGCTGACCCCTTTGCGGAACAGCATATCCCCGATGACCAGCGCTACATGCTCGACCACTTTTTTAGCAAGTTGCTCAAACTGGGTGATACCATATCAACCGCGACAGGCCACAAGCTGGCTGAACAGCGTATGGCTTTCATGCATGCTTACCTGGACGAGTTCAGGCGCGAGCTGATTCCGTAGCCTGGCTCGAATCTTCCCTGTCCATCACCACTTTCCTGGTAGTGGAAAATGCTGCGCGCCTTAATCCTGTCCCTCTGTGTTCCCGTCACTTCCGCGATATTCACCACCTTGCGCGATCCATCCGCCATACGCGCCAGGTAGATGACGATATGGACAGTGCGCGCCACCTGTTCTCGCACCGTCGCTATTGACGCCCCCGGCCGACTCGCAAGCCACATCATCTCCAGGCGGCTCAGGCAGTCCTGCAAGCCGTTAGCATAGATATTAAAGAGCGAACCATCGTACCCGGCATGCAGCGCGGAGAGCCAGACCCCTGCTTCATCGTTCCAGCAATCTCCCATAATCAAGCGCTGCGGTCTCATGCGCAACGCGCACAGCAGCAGATCGCGCATGCGTTCATGTTCGCGCCCCCCGCTATCAGGCCCGGTCAGGCGTGCTTCGAGCGAAACCACCTGCTTTTGAGGAAGCTGTAGCTCAGCCACATCTTCAAGTGTGACGATGCGTTCAGCACCAGGAATGCATGCCGCCAGCGCATTCAAAAGCGTCGTGCGCCCCGCGCGCAGGCCTCCGCAGATAACGATGTTCTGGCGCGCCCGCACGCACATTTGCAAGAAATCCGCCATCGCTTGTGACATCGTTCCCCGCGCCACCAGTTGCGTCAGCGTGGGCACGCTCTTCCTGCGCTTGCGCAGCGTGATAGTCGGCCCTTTGACCGCGCTGGGCGGCATAACCACGTTCACAAACGTGCCATCGTGCAAACGCGCGTTGGTTATCGCCATGGATGGATCGAACACGCGTCCCGCGCCGCGCAGAATGTTTCCCACGATGCGCGTCATATGCTGCTCATCCTCAAAGTGGTGAGGCGCGTCTTGCATATCTCCATCACGCTCAATCGTGGTGAGGCGCGGACCAACCGCCAAGATCTCCGTCACAGATTCATCGCGCAGCAGCGCCGCCAGCGGACCAGCTCCCAACGCCTCATCTATCACATTCTGTATCACCTGCTCAGCCTCAGTCAGGTTATAGATCTGATCGGCCAGGGTGGGTTCGACTCGCAGCATATCCACGACGCATTTCCGTGCCATTTCTTCCAACTCGCTATGCTCTCCTTCGACGGCTGTTTGCCTGCGCGCCAGTTCCTGGCAGACGCGCTCGCTCAGACGACAAACGACTGACCACAGCCGGTGTCCGGGAAGAATAGTCTCATCTTTTGCCGACCTGTCTACGCTTGCCCTGTCCGCTGCCATCATCTCACCTACTTGATTGTTCAGGTGAGATGGCAGCTGTACATCATTCAACCACGCATCTTCATCCCCGGACGGTAACGGCTCTAGCGCCTCCATGAGATAGGGCGATACGGCCAGTGACTGGCTCTGTGTATCCCACATGAGGCTGGAACGCTGCGTTCGCGGTACGAGCGGGGGCATCGTATAACGATTCGTGATGCGCATTGCCCCACGCGTACCAGGTCGCGAACGCGGGATACGCGCGAAAGGCACGGTTGCCTGTGATGTATTTCCAGTTTGATCGAGTTGCATATCTTACCTCTGATTGAATTTCCTTAATTCCAGTATAGCGAGTCAACAATATCTATCCTTACAGGGCAACACGCACAAAAAAAGGGAGCAGCGTTTACTGCTCCCTTTTTGTATCGACAACCTACAAATTTTAGTCCAGGTAGTCCTTCAGTTTGCGGCTGCGGCTCGGATGGCGCAATTTGCGCAGAGCCTTGGCCTCGATTTGACGAATGCGCTCGCGGGTGACGTGGAACTCTTTGCCCACTTCCTCCAGCGTGCGGCTGCGGCCATCATCCAGGCCGAAGCGCAGTTGCAACACCTTGCGCTCGCGCTCGGTCAGGCTATCCAGCACATCCTCCACCTGCTCCTTGAGCAGTTGGTGGCTGGCAGCATCGGCGGGAGCCAGCGCGGTATGGTCTTCGATGAAATCACCCAGGTGGCTGTCGTCCTCTTCGCCGATTGGCGTTTCCAGGCTGACCGGCTCCTGGCTGACCTTGATGATCTCGCGCACTTTCTCCGGGCTGATCTCCATCTGCTCGGCGATTTCCTCGGACGTAGGCTCACGCCCCAGGTCTTGCAACAGGCGGCGGCTGATGCGGATCAGGCGGTTGATCGTCTCCACCATGTGAACGGGAATACGAATCGTGCGAGCCTGGTCGGCAATGGCACGCGTAATCGCCTGCCGAATCCACCACGTCGCATACGTGCTGAACTTGTAGCCTTTCGTGTAATCGAACTTCTCGACTGCGCGAATCAGGCCGATATTACCCTCCTGGATCAGGTCCAGCAGGCTCATGCCCCGACCAATATACTTTTTCGCTACACTGACGACCAGGCGTAGATTGGCCTCGGTCAGGCGGCGCTGGGCCTCCTCACCATCCTCGATATTGCGATAGTCACGCATGGTTGCCGGCTTGAGCTGCTCCCAGCGCCCGCGCTCCATACGACGGGCCAGGCGCACCTCTTCCTCCGCGGAAAGCAGGGGAACGCGCCCAATCTCGCGCAGGTACATGCGCACAGGATCGTCAAGGCTGCTCTCAAGATCAGCTATTACAATGCCAAGACCATCATGCAGATCGTCCCATTTACCACGCGCTATCTCCTCGACATCCACCTCGTCCTCTGGCCCCGGCTCCCAATCTACGGGTGGCTCTTTGCTTGGATCCAGGGTGTCCATAGATTCCTCGTCCTGTATCTTAAACAGGTCAAACGACTCAGTCGTATCAACAGGAGTTACAAAGCTGCCTCCCGTGGCGGCATGCGTATGACCACCAATCGCGCCTAGAGTAAAAACACTATCAGTCCCGTTCAGAAGGGCATCGTCCAACGTGCCCACATCAAACAAACCATGCAAGGGTTCCGTGTTCATACGATCATGGTCTACTAACTTTAACACTTCTTCTTCATTCACCATTTTAGCATCCCCTTTCAGAAAACAGGCGTTCTGTATGGATAAACGAATAACAACGGTAACATCCTGTCTCCCGATCCTGGTTTCTCACGTAACGCCTGGGCCAGTTTGCGGTATCCAGACCCGGCAGGATAAAAAACAAGCATCAATTGATAATAAATGAGTTCACTGGACAACTAGCCGTGCAAATGCATGGCGGAATCAATCGTTCGCAACTCTCGATGAATTGTCGAAAACTGCTGCCGGAACTGCTGCACCGCCTCAACTTCCCCGGCGTTTTCAGCCTCTCTCATAAGGTACTGTAATTCCATATTCAGTTGTAATAAACGCGCCCGCTTGAGTCGGGTTGCGCATTGGACTGCTGCTTTCACCAGTCCTGCCCCATCTAACGGGGACCGCGACTCAACGCTTTTCCGCGCTCTGTCAATAGTTGTCAGCAGCGCAAAAGGCACAGCTTGCTCTATGGATTGAAATAAGGGGGTAGAATCACGTTGACTCATTGAGTTGAAAATGCGGTACAACTCTCGCGTGTCTGTCCCTGCAAAGTCACCATCGTTTATTATACCACAAACTTGCGTGCTTAGCTCAGGATTCGACAAAAGTAGCCCAATCAGGTAGTCCTCCCATTGTACCTTATCTTTACCACTCCTGTCAAGTCCAAATGTTCTATTCCCCACAGTACTACGCCGATTGGCCAGGCTCTCTTCATCTCCACCCGTTTCCACATCTCCTGCCGCGTTCTCGCTGGCCTGGTGATCCGGCAAAAGCTGCCTTTCTCTCCACCCTCCCGGCCCTTCACCGTCGCGGCGCTGCTCGCCGCGATCAGAAAATGCCGCCGTGACGCCTGGTGTTTTCTGCCCGCGCAGTACGCGCTGCAGTTCTTCGTTGAGAGTTCGTTCGTCTATCCCAATCATGCTGGACAGCTTTTGAATATAGGCGTCGCGTTTGATACGGTCGGAGATCGCCCCGATCACAGGTAACAGGCGTTTGGCCGCCTCCGCTTTTCCATACGGCTGCTTGAGTTCCAATCCTGCCGTTTTCGACACAAAATAGTAGTCTACGAGCGGCAGGGGATGAGAAATCGCATTTGACCACGCTTTGAAATCGCGCCGGATAAATTCGTCTGGGTCCTCGCCGGGCGGCAGTTGCGCCACGTTGATTTCCGCGTCTACTTGCTCTTCCAGCCGAATGATGCCGCGCTGTTCCTGGCGTCTTTTGCCCCTGGTAGTCGTTATAGATTTCTCCGAAACTACCGGCACTGGCACAATTGTACGATCAAATGCTTTCAATGCCTCTGAAATGCCGCGTTCAGTAGCCGCTTCTCCCGCCGCATCCGGGTCCAGCGCGAGCGTTACCTGCTTTGTTAGATTTTTCAACTGTTGAATGTGCTTTTCAGTGATGGCGCTGCCAATGCACGCCACCGTCTGTTTTGTCCCATACTGATGGGCAATCACCGCATCCACATAGCCCTCAACGATAATTACCTGTTTGGAAAGTTTGATACTCTCCCTGGCCCGATCTAGAGCATACAGCACGTTGTTTTTCTCAAACAACAGGGTCTGCGGCGAATTGAGATACTTGGGCTGACCATCTCCCATCGTGCGCCCGCCAAAACCTATCACCCTGCCTCGCGTATCCCGGATAGGGAAGATGATGCGATTGCGAAAGTAATCATACACGCCGCCGCTTTTCCCCTCGCCATTGTTCCCGTCTGCTTCTTGCGCAACCGACGCCGCTCTGCCCATCTCACGTTCACGCGCTAATCCGCCGGTCACAAGTTCACGTTCGCTATACCCCTGCCCTAACAGATAGCGACTCAACCCATCCCATTGATCGGGCGCGTAACCCAATCCGAAGGCAATCACCGACTCGGATGTGATACCGCGACTCTGTAAGTATGCGCGCGCATCATTCGCGTCTCTGGCGCGCAGCAATACCTGGTGATACCACAACAACGCGTCCTCGTTCAGCTTACGCAGTCGCTCTTTAGCGGCGCTACGCTCGCGCTCTTCCTCCGGGTCCCTGCTACTCTGATCTTCAACCGCGACGCCTGCCTTCTCCGCCAGGTAGTGCAGCGCCTCTCGAAAATCGATCCCCTGCTGCTTTTCTACAAACGCGAAGACATCGCCACCCTCGTTGCAGCCAAAACATCGCCACGTTTGCGATTCCGCGAACACATGAAACGATGGTGTGCGCTCGTTGTGAAACGGGCAATGACCTCTGTACGACTTTCCCGATTTCTGAAGAGCAACGACAAGCCCTATCTCTTCCACCACGTCTATCTTTGCTTTGATCGTCTCAATCAGCGGTGTCATGATATTCCTTCAGCCCAACGCGGTGTTAACGGCTTGCTACTTCTCTCACAACAATATAACGAGCCATACAAGAGAAAGTTGCGTCATTCTATACGGTTCGGCAAACTAATTGTAACAACTGAACCAATTGTCCTATTCCCCATCTCTGTTGCGGTCTGATCTAATGCATATATATTCAGAAACAGTGCGTTTCACATCATATTGTAACCGCAGTAACAAACCAGACTTATCCACATATCCACAATCCCTATCTATTAAGATTCTTATTTTATAAAAATATATAAAGTATCGTAACAGTAGTAGGGGCTGTGGATATGTGGATAAGTCTGTGAAACATAGCTTTGTTTCATAATGCCATACCCTGCTTATCAGCCTGGAGAGCCATTTCACACGCGGTGGATAAGTTATCCACCATCTATCAACAGGGGGATACTTTGAGGATAAACAAGAGGTCGCGGTGGATAAAATGCAAGCTTCTGGGGATAACTTTTTCTCCTGGTAACACCTGTGGAGAGAATGTGGATAAGTTATCCCCATTCTCCGGGGATAACTTTTTGAATTATCCCCCACTCGCGTAGGATGTGGAAAACTTATCCACCGGGATTGTGGAAAACTTTCATCTCATAATAATGTATCCGGCAGAAATATCTCGCGAATCCATTGATGTGACAATATCAGATATTACCTGTAATTCAGATAGAACAGGTAAAAAATTTCCGAACGCACTTTTGCACAATTTTGAGCGGTTGTCCACAATTTTGCCCGATTTATCCACGTTTTTGAGGTTTTGCCCGCCCTTATAAAGAAACCAGCCGCATTTCATGTTTCAATTCAATGTTTTACACCGCCGCCGCCTTTGTGGATAGTGTGGAAAACTTGTCCACAGAATATGTGGATAAGTGACTGGTTGGATGGCTGCTATGTGGATAGTGTGGAAAACTTATCCACTGCGAATGTGCATAAATGGGAATTAAGAACATGATCTGTGGATAGTGTGGAAAACTTATCCACTGCGAATGTGGACAAGTGTTTGGTTGGATGGCTGCTATGTGGATAGTGTGGAAAAGTAGTCCACAAGGATTGTGGATAAGTGACAGATGAGGGATGACTCTGTGGAAGATGTGGAAAAGTAGTCCACAAGGATTGTGGATAAGTGATAGATGAGGGATGACTCTGTGGAAGATGTGGAAAACTTATCCACAAGGATTGTGGAAAATGCATATTCTGAAAAAATGCTTCCAGGGATCGAAAATGAAACGAATTTCAGTCTTTATAGGTAAACAAGGATGGCCGATCACTACATCCGGTCATCAAAAACCACTGTGGAAAAATGGAAGTGAAAAAATGTAATAAACGCGTCAATCACCAAAAGTTATCCACAGAGAATGTGGATAACTCAGTGAATAAATGTGCAGAAGTGATGAAAATGTATCAGACTGAAAGCACCTGCTCGGAGAAACGCACTCCTATATTCGCCAGCAACTTGTAGACGCGTAACAATTCAGCGGTGCTGAGCGCGGATGCAACATATGTATATGGGCGCAGTGGCCCATTGCCGTCATAAACGCTGCCAATCATGCCCAGCATGTCGGTTCGAAGTTGCTCGCGAAAAGTATCAAGAAGCTGGATGCCTTTGCGCCACACGCTTTCCCTGTATCTTTGTGTTTCTTGAATGCGCTTTTTTCTGTTTACTGGAGCGTGTCCCTCCACGCGTAGCAATGCATCTACATATGGTCCTATCAGCCAGGGCCACGCGCTTCCTTGATGTAAGTCGCTTTGCTGTTCCTCCAGTCGATCCTGTAACTGTCCCTCAGAGGCATTAGCCTGGGGCGAGAGGGTGCGCAAACCGCGCGGCGTAAGTAAGTGTTGGGTGATAACGTTCAACACTGAACGTTGATGGGTTTCGTCCAGCACAGCATAGCGCAGTGAGAGTGCGAAGAGCTGATTCGGGCGAATACGTGCATCGTCGCCGTCAGGCCCATCAATTACATCATACAGGTAGCCACCAAGATCATACCAGAAACGCTCATTGAAGCTGCGCCGACATTGCTGCCGCTGCTCCTCGTATCTTTCGGTCAGGTAATTGATGCGCCAGGTGCGATTGAGGTGTTCTGCCCACTCGTGCATGAGAGAGAGAGCGTGAAACCACAGCGCGTTGACCTCAACGGCTTTCCCCTGCCTGGGAATGGCCGGTTTATGCAGTGCCTCAGGCAACGTGGCGTTCATCCACGTCAAGGCGTTGCCCGGCTCACGCGCTTGCAATAATCCATCCTGCTCATCAACGCCGATGCCGTTCAAGGTTCCCCGCGTATGCCATTCGATACTTTCCGCAAGCTTATCGAAGAGGCTATCCAGCAAATCATAATCACGCGTCGCCTGGATGTAGTGATCGAGCGCGTAGAAGTACCACAGGGTCGTATCAATGCTGCCATAATCGCGGGTGTGTAGCGGCTCAGGCGGCGTGGGCAGGCGGTCGGGTAGCAGTCCCTGCTTGAAGTAGCGTCCCAGGTTGCTCAGCACGCGCCGCGCCTCCGCGTACCTGCGGGTAGATAGCAACAGACCAGGCAAAGCAATAAGCGTATCGCGGGTGGACTCACGCGCGCCATAGTAGCCGGGTATCACCACGGGTATATTCTGGATATCCGGGAAGAAGAGCGAATGAGCGGCCCCGGCATCATTGCGCGCGGCAGGACGTTCCGCCAGGAAGCGATTCGCCGCTTGCACAAGCAGGCGAAGAAATTCCTCGCCCTGTGGAAGATCATCGTTTCTTTCAGGAAAAGGCAGGAGCGCGTGCGTATAGGCCGTTACGCCGCCTTCACCGAAGTAGCGTTGGGTTTGTAGTATATTTCGCTGGTAATCAACGGCCTCATTGTAGGCGCGGTTGAGCTGTTTCGCGCTGAACGATTGCCTGGATAAATCCTCAGCCGTGATGATGATGGTGAAAGAGACATTTTCGCCGGGCCACAACCTGGTGCGGAAGACGCCGGGCAAGTAGAGATCTCCGTTGGCGGTTTTTCCCCCGGCACGGTTCTCGCGGTGCTGGAGATTCCAGTACCAGACGCCTGTGGGAAGAAAAGTAGTCTCACTTCCGGCATGGCCTACCGCGAAAATATGGTAAGGACGCGCTCCGTCCCAGGCGCGTATAGTGCAGCCCGCAATGCTCTCGTCATCTTCACTGCTCCTGTCATCTTGCCCTGTATGCTGCGTTTCAACCTGGAATTGCCAGTCGAGGTTTCCGTGCTGCTCTTCATTGCAGGCGCGGTAGGCCGCGAATGGGAGCAGAGTCAGTGATAGTACTCTCTGCTCATCATGAAAACGGGTATTGGCCGGGTGTAACGCGCGGTTGTTCCAGGGAGTGATATCTTGCTGGGGGTACGTGCGTAGCAAGCGATACTGTATATAGGTAGTATTCAACCCCTGCGGCATCCAGATGCGCTTCTCCAGCATAATGCCGTCGATGCCACCCAGGTGATAGGTGAATACCGGGAAGCCCTCTTCAAGCCGGAAGGTTTCAAGATGAACGAAGCCCGCCGGGTTCAGCGTGCCATCTTTATATTCATTCGTGCCAAGATAATAGGTGCGCTGGTCAAAGACAATTTCTTCATCCATTTTTGCTACAAGGAGTTGCGGCATTGTGCTCTCCTGCGGCGATGCTACGAGCAGCCCCTGCTCCAGGCGTGTCAGCGTGCCTGCAACGGTACCCGCTGCGTATCCTCCCAGTCCGTTGGCCACAAGCCACTCGCGCGAAATGGTTTCATTCAAATCACAACAGACACTGCGGTCAAATGTGATGGGCATATGCTACCCCCGACCCTCAAATGTAAGGACTCTATTCATTGCGCCCGGTAACTACAGGTGGACAGTATCGAAGTATTCTCTCCTCTTCGTCTTTAGTGTATCATAACCTGCGCTCGATTGGGTATATTTTTCACGTTTTTTCATACAATGTCTCATAATTGTGACTCTACTTGATTTGGGTGAATGTTCATAGGTGTGATACATTTGTTACATGCGTCTGACAATTGCCACCATTATCTCTAATACCCGCGTACTACCGGGTGTCCATCTACTCGAATTGCACGCGCCGCAACTGGCTCAAGCTGCCCGGCCCGGCCAATACTGCATGGTGCGCTGCTGCGATGCACTGGCGACCGATCCTTTGCTGCGACGCCCGCTTTTTATACATACCGTGCAGCGCGCGCGCGCTCAGTGCAGCTTGCTGGTGGCGGAACGTGGACGTGGCAGCGCGTGGCTGGCTCGACAACCAGAACGCGCCTCGCTGGACGTGCTGGGGCCGCTTGGTCATGGCTGGGAAGTGCGGCCGGATGTGCGCAACCTGCTTCTTATTGCAGATGGGGCATTCATCAGCTCGCTGACCCTGCTGGCGCAAATGGCTATCGAACAAGAACTGGCGGTGACGCTGCTTTGCCAGTTCGCCAGCGCTACTGAAATCTATCCTCCTACTTTGCTCTCGCCTGAAATTGAATATCACGTGACCACATCTGAAAGTGGAGCAACGCCATTAGTAGAGCTGGTCGGCGGCTATCTCTCCTGGGCGGATGCCGTCTATTGCAGCGTGTCCCTTGAAACAGCGCGTGAACTGTACCATCGCTATGAACCGCTGCGCCAGAGACATACCGCGCAAAGCATTATTACGCGCCCCCTCGTTTGCGCCAGTGGTGTGTGTTTGACCTGCGCCGTGGAAACACAATCCGGGTCGAAGTTGATTTGCCGCGATGGGCCGGTCTTCGCGCTGGAAGATATTGTCTAAAGGTCCCCATTAGCTCACCGGGTATGAAGAGCGCCTATCAGCGTTGCGCTCGCGGGGGCGCGTTTACTCGCGTCATGTGGAAGCGCGGGTGGTGGCGTACTATTACGCTGTGGAATGGTGAAGTTTGGATATTCATCAAGCAAATCCAGAAAAGCCCGCACGACCATAGGGTCAAAACTGGCGGCTGAACCCAGCAGCAGCCGCTCGCGCGCAGCATCCATCGATAGCGCTACTTTGTATGGGCGCTGCGAGGTCAACACATCGAAGACATCAGCGACCGTCAAAATGCGCGCGCTCAGTGGAATCTCTTCACCCTTTAATCCTGTGGGATAGCCGCGACCGTCCCAGGCCTCGTGATGATAGAGCACCGTTTCCACGAAAAACGGGTGAACGTCACAGCCAATCAGAATACGCGCGCCGATGATAGGATGACGCTCCATCTTGCGGCGTTCCTCGTCTGACAGTTTATCTGATTTCAGTAGGATATCGTTGCCGATCCATGTCTTTCCCAGGTCATGCACCAGGCCCGCCAGCGCCAGGTCGCGCGCCTCGCGGCGGCTCCAACCCAGATAGCGCGCCAGCCGTTGCGCATAAGTCGCTACCCTACGAGAGTGATCGTAGGTCACAACATCGCGTTCCTGGATACTTCTGGCGAAAGAAAGCAATACCTGCTTATGCTCGCGGTCTTTATCGTATCGTACTATTCCCACCACTCTGCTCCGCTCTCCCTACGTGAGTAATTCTCTTGACGATTCTTGCGGTCGTCATTACCCTGATGGGTCGCGCGTCATTCATTCGTATAGGCTAGGGGCGACCGCGAAGGTCGTCCTGGTACAGTTTACAGCATTACAACATATCTAATTTGTTTATATCGAACATAGTGCCCATCGATTACTGCGTGTATAGCTAAGTATATGGATTTTGGCTATGTGGGTCAAATTTCAGGACTTCTGGGAGTGCGATCACTATGTCAGCCGACCCTCTATTATCTTATATACTATTACTGTTGTGACGCACCTTTCTTCTCAATTTTCTATCAGGCTGGTACTTTTGTATCTGCATGCCTGTTCCCGACCCGTTAACAATTTTGCCATTGAGAACTGCTAACAAAGCTACCAAATAGTCCTTTTTTACGCGTCAGTCATGTTGTATCAACGTTATTTGTGTTAGACTCCTTTTGATGGAAAATAGTAATTGTAGGGGCGCCATGTATCGCTTCCATGGAGGCGAATAATCCATGTAGGGACGCGTACTATTGCGTTCAGGTCTGGAATAGCAAATGGACGAGCAAAGCGCGCTTGAGCAGCAAGAGCAAAATAATACCGTGATCACAATCGTGCTGACCGCTGATAATCACCTGGGCTATACCGTTCCCGGCCAGCATCCTCGCAAGCGCGAGGAACTGCGCCAGCGCCAGCGTCACGCGTTTCAGCAGG
>Ga0307372_10004571_pt1 | contig 21216 bp, 27 predicted proteins | sample OX1MG_FD_202533 | JGI IMG/M metagenome (GOLD analysis project Ga0307372, IMG submission 202533) | Soil microbial communities from Risofladan, Vaasa, Finland - OX-1 | ecosystem: Environmental > Terrestrial > Soil > Coastal area > Acid sulfate soil | place: Finland: Risofladan, Vaasa | collected...
CGACGGCCTGCTGATGGAGCGACGTTCGACGATCGAAGACGCACTGGCCGCCGGCGAGTTCAACGTGCTCGCTCAAGCGCTTGACGTCAAGGTGATTCACATCGCCGAACGCGACACCCAGGTGAGTAATAGGCCAAGACTGCCGGGTGAATTCGTAAATACCTGGAGCGTCGACGGTTTCTACGAAGAGGGGGTCGCACCAGCCGAGATGGGCTGGGGAACTCACGAGAAGAACTTGCCTGCACTAGGCAGGGTGCACGAAGGTGAGGGGCCACGAAATCAGATCTGCTTGGCCCAGATGGCCCACAAGACCCTGGTCCGCTCGCGCGTTCCCTCGAGTCAAATTGTGGGCATGGTCATTCGCCATGGCGAGGCTTTCACGATCTGTGACCATCTCACGGTCTGGGAAGGCGACACCCCCGCCTATCGCCCGACAGTGCACTACGCATACTGTCCGAGCGACGTCGCCTGGGCCAGTTTCGTCGAACTCGAAGGTAACCAATACGAGTATCCCAATGAACAACGAATCATGAATGACGAGATCATCTCCGGGCGAGATGAGCTGGGCGTTTTGCTCATGGGTCATCCCTACAAGTCATGGTGGACCGGGATGCTCACTTCGATCGAAGAGGCTCGTTCGGTGGCGCCGGGTCAAAACGCGACGACGGTGCAGGTGGCGGCGTCGATACTCGGCGCCGTTGACTGGTTACTACGGTCGCCGACCGAAGGCGTGCGAGTGCCTGACGAACTTCCCTGGCGCAACGTGGTGAATGTCGCGCAGCCTTACGTGGGTACGACGTGGTCGGGTCCGCTCGACTGGGACCCGGTGACTACGAAGAGTGACTGGTTCGATCAGTGGTCTGGTCGCGAGCTCGACCACGAAGACGTCTGGCAGTTCACGAATTTTCGACCGTGACCGTCGTGGCGCCGCGAGTTGATTCGAGTCGATAAGTAAGTTGCATAACGTGCGCACGCTTCACGATTGTATGTCTAATCAACGCACCGGTCATTCACTCCCGTCATGGTCACTTGTAGTGTGCGAAGCATGATCGAAGTCACGAGATTTCGGCTGGCCCGTGAAATGAATACTGCGGAGTTTCTTGAGAGGAACGCCGAGTACCAACAGGCTTTCATTTATAAGCAGAAGGGCATCGTGCGCCGAACCGTTGCCAGCGGTCTCGATGGCAAATGGATCGCGATTACCTGGTGGCGTTCGATGAAGGACGCGCGTCGATCGACCGCGGAGGCTTTGACCTCCCCCATCGCCATTGAGTTCAGTCTGCTGTTGGAGCCGGACACTATCGTCACCGAATACTTCAAGGAGTTGCCCGGGTAAAAGCAATTACTGCTGTACCAACATGACGAAGTTGCCCTCGGGGTCTTCGATTGCCGCGAGGGATTGACCATTCTCCAAGTCGAAGGGCGGAATCGTCTCTTTGCCACCGAGTTCGATCGCCTTGCCAATCGTTGATCGTAGATCCCCTACTTGAACGTAGAGAGAAACACCCGGGTTCGTTCCGGACTGTATGTGACCCGCGGGACCCGGTTCGGGACCTCCTATGCCGGCCGGGACGTTCATGATCGGTCCCTCGCCGATGTCCCAGTTGAAAAGCGCCGAATAGAAATCTCGTTGGCGATCGGCGTCAACCGCCACGATTGACCAGTGGACTACCGGTCGCGCCCAATCCCATGTCATAGGACCACGATAGTGAACCACCCCGAGACGACGTTGCGGACGAAATAGGGTGACTCAATGGGTCTCGAATTAATCAGTGTCATTGTAAAGGACTACGACGAGGCCATTGCGTTCTTCGTGGACGTACTCGGCTGCGCCCTCGAAGAGGACTCGGCGTCATTGGACGGGGACAACCAGCCCAAGAGATGGGTCGTCGTTCGACCACCGGGTTCGGGTTGTGGCATCTTGCTCGCCCGAGCTCGCGGCGAGGAACAAGAAGCGTTGGTTGGTCGCCAATTCGCCGGGCGAGTGGGACTGTTTCTCCGCGTTGAGGACTTCACCGCGTCGTATAGACACATGACCTCGGCCGGTGTTGAGTTTCTGACGGATCCTCGAACCGAGCCGTACGGTCAGGTCGCGGTGTTCAAGGATCTCTACGGCAATAAGTGGGACTTGCTCGGTGCTGCGTAGGTCACGACCGTGACAGTGCTGAGCACCGGAATACGGGCACAAGGTATTTGCATCTTTAGACTCTTATCTTGATGAGTCGTCGCCCCGGTGAAGGTCGTTACGCGCAGCTCGAGCGCGAACAACGGTGGCTGCTCGAAGAACTTCCTGCCGGCGTCGCGGACGAGCGAGTCATCGTCGATCACTACTGGACCGGCACTTCGCTTCGGTTGCGATTGGTCGAAGATAGTCATGGCGTCGTGTACAAGCTCGCTCAGAAGATTCGCGTTGACGTCGACTCACCGGAGTTGGTGAAGATAACGAACATCTATCTCAACGAAAGTGAGTTTCACGTCCTTTCGGCCGTCCCGGCATCGATGGTTTCGAAGAGTCGGTGGACGGTTGTGTCTCGTGGCGTGTCCTACGCCGTGGATGAGTTCAAAGGACGACATTTGGGGCTCGTGCTAGCCGAGATCGAATTGGGTTCGGGCGAACCACGGCTTGAAGTTCCGGATTTCGCCCTCGCCGAAGTGACGGACGACGACGAGTACTCCGGTGGCTGGCTGGCGAGCGCGTCTGACGCGGACCTTCTTCGGATAATTCTGCGAAAGCACGAAGTCGGGGGGAAACTTGGAACACGTTGAATGCTGCAATGCGTTGGAGATCGAGGTTGCACGATTCGCTGACGTGATGTCCGCGATGTCAAGAGACGAAGAGATCACCACGTGTCCTGGATGGAACGTCGTTGACCTTGCCGAGCACCTTGGTCTCATCCATCGATGGGCCGAGGAACTAGTACGCCTTCGCTCGCCGGAACGGTTACCTCGCGAGCGGTCGATCGCCGATCGAGAAACGGTAAGTCCGGGCTGGATCAAAGAGGGCGGGGATCGACTAGTCGCGACGCTTCGCCAGGCGGATCCAGATGACGTGATGTGGGCGTGGGCTCCCGACCAACACGTTCGATTCTGGTCGCGTCGACAACTGCATGAAACCGTGGTCCATCGCATGGATTTAGAGCTCGCGGCTCACGCGAACCCGTTCGTCGAGGCCGCGATCGCCATCGATGCCATCGACGAATACCTCTCGAACATCGAGCCAATAGGCGCGCGCTTGCCAGAACTCTCACTACTTCGTGGTCACGGGGAGAGTCTCGTATTTCGAGTCAGTGATTCAGAGGAACTGTGGTCGATCACTCTCGGAGAACTGGGATTCAACGTTTCCAAAGCTGGAGAGGAGTTCGATGCCGAAGTCGTTGGCTCGGCGCTCGACCTACTCCTCGTAATTCTTCGACGTCGAGAAGTGGATGCGTCGACGGTCGAGGTGTTCGGCGACAGAGAGTTGCTCGACTTATGGTTGGCGCACTCCGCTTTCGAGTAACAGAAGGCCCACGAAGTCCTTAGACCTACGCGCAACGAGCAAGGTCATTGCAACTCACGCGAGTGCGCGAAGTTGATGGCGTTACGAATGGCGCGGTGCCCGATCAGCCCGTACGTGGGTTCTTCGGAGATGCCCAGAAGGATGAAAATCAGGCCGAAGTGAACCGCCCAACCGAGGGTGCGTTGAACGGTTGCGTCGTCGACGGCGCCGTACGCATCAAAAAACGTGCCAATTGATTCGAAGGGCAACGCGAGTAACGCACCGGCCAAATCCGTGGCCGGATCTCCGGCGCAGAGGTCACCGAAATCGATGACGCCCACGAGTGCTTCCTGGTCGAGAATCAGATTGGCGGGTGTGGATCTCCGTGTATCCACTGAAGCGTCGCGTTCCAACCGGCAACTTCGAGTGATATCTCCCAAATGCTCAGCACATCGTCCTGATTGACCGCCCCGCCCGCTTCTTGGAGCCGACCGAGGAAGCTCTCCCGGTGCGTGCGGAGCGGCACGCTCCGAAATTGGTTGATCGGCGCCTCGATGGGGGCGTCGTGGTGTAGCGCCCGGAGAAAGGCGCCGAGCGGTGTTGCCGGCGAGTTCAAGACGCCTGGATTGACCTCATTGCCTGGGGTTCCCTTAATCCACGGCGCGATGGACCAGGGCCACGGGAAGATATCGCAGGCTTGCCCACACAAACTGGAGTGGGTACCAAGAGCGCTAAGCGAGGCGCCAACACGGGTAACCATCGCTGTTCGTTCTCGATCAAGGACACGGCGATTTGCCGTCGTGGAAGTCGAACGACCAGATCGTCGCCGAGGCGCAAGATGGTGTTGTCGAAGCCGGATGACACTTCATGGATCGAAGGGCTGATCAGGTCGGGATGTTGACTTTGCACGAGTTGTCCAACGAGTGTCGCGTCCACTTCAATTTCGGCACTAGGTCACGTCACGAACCCGACTCTAGGTCTGCTCGTCGCTGGATTGCGTGTGGATCCACGAGTTGCGAACCTCGCTCGTCACGTGACTCGCACCGATCGCCCGTAGACGTCGGGCCGACGAAAGTCCATCACCGGGATCTGAGCGCGGCGGCGCGTAACTTCACTCAAGTCCAGCGTGGCCGTCACGACCTCCGGCTTGTCGGTCGTTGACTCGGCCAGTACTTCACCCCACGGATCGACGATGAGTGAGTGGCCGTAGGTCGAGATGCCTTCGGCGGTCGTTCCAACCTGGGCGGCGGCCACCACGAACGAGTGATTCTCGATAGCTCGGGCGCGAACCAACAGGTCCCAGTGGGCACGCCCGGTGATCGCATTGAAGGCCGCCGGTACGGCAATGACGTTGGCGCCCGCGAGCGCCAGCTTTCGATACAACTCGGGGAACCGCACGTCGAAACAGATCGACATCCCTAGTGCGAACTCTTCCAAGCTGGCGACGACGATCTCCTCACCCGGCTCGATGATGTCGGACTCGCGGTGCACGATGGCATCGGGCACGTTGACGTCAAAGAGGTGAATCTTGCGATACGTGGCAACAATCTCACCACTCGCGCCGATCACCACACTGGTGTTGAAGAACTTGCCCGGTTCGCCAGATCTCTCCAAGAGACTTCCTAGGTGCAAAATCAGCGCGCGTGATTTGGCAAGCTTGGCCATCCGCGATGTGGTCGGTCCCGGAACCGTTTCGGCGGCGCCTTCGAAACCCGAGAACGGGCCCAGATAATTGAAGTACTCGGGCAGCTGCACGTATTGAGCACCCTGATCGGCGGCTTCATTCACCAACGATTCGGCTTCGTCTACGTTGCTCGAGACGTCCGAGCCAGACGAGAGCTGTACCGCCGCGACCTCAAGTTTCATTGCCGTTCCTCACTTAGTGCGTAGTTGTCAAACTATCGTTCGTCGTCGCAGAACCATCGTTTCCGTATGATGACCGAAGTGTCTTCCTCCTCCGTCTCGGTCGCACTCGAAATCGTAGACTCGACTTCGCGACCGATCGCGGAGAACTTACTTCAGCTCTACATTCACGACCTCTCGCAGTTTCGACTGAGCCGACCGGATCAATTTGGTCGATTCGACCACGATGATCGCTACGCCGGGTTCCTTTCTGATCCCCATCGATGCGCCTATCTCTTTCGAGACGAGTCCGGTCCCATAGGTTTTGGATTGGTTCACGGTCTAAAGGAACCACGCCGCCTGATGGCCGGATTCTTCGTCGTTCGCGGTGTGCGGCGACTCGGAATCGGCCGCCAAGGCGCGCTCGAGATATTGAGAAGGCACCCCGGCCCATGGGAGATTCCCTTCCAGGAAGAGAATGGCGGGGCGGCGCGATTCTGGCGCGAGGTGGCCACATTGGCGGTGGGCAACGACTGGACGGAAGATCGTCGGCCAGTACCCATGAAACCTCACATCCCTCATGACGTATGGATCACACTGAACTCAACTCGCATGGTGTGATTGGGCTTGATCGAAAGCGTGTGACGCGGTTTTACTCGTAAAGCGACCATTCGTACTGGCGAACGATTTCAGCCACTTCGATTTCGTAGTGGTCATAAAACGCTGCACGACCGAGCGCTTGCGCCTCGAGGTGCTCGGAATTTCGTTTCCACGCCAATAGATCAGGCATGGACCGGAAATATGAAATCGTGACGCCGTTTCCGGACACTTCATCGCGATAGCTGTTGTGCTCTATATAGCCCGGGGCTGACCTCACCAGGTGGTCCATTCTCTCCGACCATTCTTCGTACTCCTTGTCCGAATGGTCAGTGCGTTGGGAGCGGAAAATGCAGACGACGTGGGAATTCGAGCTCATCGACGAAGCGTACCGCCGCCCGGATTGCCAGCAATGACGCGGAGGTGGCGCAACGTCGCGTTCGACGGTATCTTGACCACATGACATCAATTGATCGCTACACGCATGGTCATCACGAGTCGGTACTGCGCAGTCACACCTGGCGCACGGCACAGAATTCGGCCGGCTTCCTCCTGCCGCAGCTGGCCAGTGGCGACTCGCTTCTTGACGTCGGGTGCGGACCGGGAACCATCACCATGGATCTGGCCGAGTGGGTCGCTCCGGGCATCGTCGTCGGTATCGACCGTTCGCCCGAAGTGATCGAACGCGCTCGCGAAGCGGCCGAAGCAAGATCGCTCTCGAACCTTTCGTTCGAAGTCGGCGACGTCTACAACTTGGACTTCGAAGACTCATCGTTCGACGTGGTCTACGCCCACCAAGTCCTTCAGCACCTGAGTGATCCGACTCGCGCCTTGAGAGAGATGCGGCGTGTTCTTCGAGACGGCGGTTGGTTGGCGGTTCGCGACGCGGACTACGGCGAGTTCACGTGGTCACCGCCGAGTGACGGACTGGTTAGGTGGATGGATCTCTATCACCAGATCACTCGGAGAAACAATGCCGAGGCCGATGCCGGACGCTATCTCGCTGGCTGGGTCGAGGCTGCCGAATTCACGTCACTGGAGCGCTCGACCTCGGACTGGACCTACGAGACGGTCGAAGAGCGCGAATGGTGGGCCGACCTTTGGGCCGACCGCGTCTTGTACAGCGAATTCGCGCGTCAAGGTCTGGAGTACGGACTGGCCACCAGCGAGGAGCTCAGCGAGATGAGTGACGCCTTTCGAGCGTGGTCGGACAGCGACGACGGGATCTTCGTGGTCGTACACGAAGATGTGTTGGCGCGTAAGTAAGTTCGCCGATCGATTACTCGACGGACGGTTCAATCGCGGCGACTCGTTCGATCGGCCGTTCGATTACGTAGCGGCGAAATTTGGGTTGAAGATGAGCCCAACGACGTGACCGCTGGGGTTCTCGAATGAGGCAACAATGATGCCGTCGCCCACGTCTTGGGGCGCTTCGAGGAGCGTGGCACCTTTGGCCTCGGCGTCAGCGACGGCGAGTGCCACGTCGTCCACACCCCAGTAGGTCGTCGGGCTCGCGCCCGTCTCGTCGGTCGGTACAAGGCCCAGTTCGTAGCCCGCGACTTCGAATCCGACATAGAACGGCTCGTCGAAATAGGGGCCGAAACCGAGATAGTCGGTCCACCACGCCTTGGCTGCAGCGAGGTCGGTCGTTGGATAAATGACGGTGCGAAGTCCTCGTAGTTCAGTTGACATGTCGTCAACGTAGCAAAACCCAATGACGAAAACTTGATCACCGTCCCTCGCGAATGCACTCGCTGTCGGCGTTCGTCAAATGTTGAATTCAACCTCTCTGCGGTGGCAAAAACATGGGAGTGAGAGTGTCGCCGCCCGCGAGGTCGAGAACGCTTTCGAAGCCGCCGGCGACGGCGAGCATCGTCGCTTCGCTTCCCGGTCTTCCGACGATCGATAGTCCGACGGGAAGACCGCCGATGGTGCCCATCGGTACTGTCGCAATCGGCCAGCCGGCAATCGCGGGCGCTGTGGTGACGTGCGACCAACGCGCACTGACGGTGCCACCTAAAACCAGGTCGTTCTTCCACGCGGGGCTATAACTGGGAGCGATAAAACAATCGAGGTCACGAAGCGCCGGCGACAGACAGAGGTCGATAGCCCACTCGACGTTTCGAGCCCTCGCCTCGTCGTATTTCTCGCCGGCCCGGCCCCCGGTCGCAAGTGATTGGTCGAAGAACTCGTGGTCGAAGTATGGCTGCTCAACACTTCGATGTTCGTTCTCGAATTCAATACATTCCGCGAGTGACGATGGTCCGTGACCACCTCGGCGCGTCAAGAATGCCGTCAGGTCGTCAAACATTTCGCAGAGCAACACCGTCAACTCGTCGGCGCCGACCGTCTCGTTCGGTTCGACAACTGTTATCTCGCTAATTGAGATTCCCGCGTTCCGGGCAGTTTCGACGGCCTGGGAGAAGACGTGATCGGTGGCGGGGTGACTAGTCATCATGTTCGTTGCGACGGCGACACGCGCGTCGCCGAATCCGAGGTTGACACGATCCACAACGTGGTCGAGACCCGTCAGCACTTCATAGAGCGCGGCCACGTCGCGCACCGTTCGAGCCATCGGCCCGGCACTGTCCTGACTTCCTGAGATCGGTACGATGCCCTCGCCGCTGACCGTGCCCACGGCCGGTTTGATGCCGACGACGCCATTGAGTGACGCCGGACAGGTGATCGAGCCATCGGTTTCGGTACCGATCGCCAGCGGCGCCAGTCGCGCCGCCAACGCCGCACCCGAGCCCGATGAGGAGCCGCCGGCGCAGCGGTCCAACCGGTACGGGTTCACGGTGAGGCCGCCAACGGCGGACCAACCACTGGTGGAGAACGGTGAGCGCATATTGGCCCACTGCGAGAGATTGGTGGAACCGAGAATGACCAGCCCGGCGTCGCGAAGCCTCGTGACCAATGGCGCGTCGTGGGGGACGGGTCGGCCGATCAGCGCGGTAGAGCCGGCCGTTCCCGGCAGTCCGTCGATCTCCACGTTGTCCTTCACGAGAATCGGCACGCCGTGCAATGGACTTCGAATGGTCCCGTTCGCGCGCTCATTGTCCAGGCGCTCAGCGTTGGTGAGCGCGTCGGGAGCCAGCGCCAGCACACTCCTGAGTTCGACGTTGCTGCCTGGCGCATCGATGTCGGCGATGCGCTCCAGTAGTGCGTTGACAATTGCCACCGACGAGGTGGAGCCCGACGCCAGCGCTTGAGCCAGTTCGGTGGCCGAAGACTCACAAAGTTCCTTACTCGACAACGACATTGGCCTCTCCTCGACGAGGCCGAGATTAACACCACCGATCTCCACTCTCTACGAGTCGCGAAGGGCCAGCGGGAGATCTAGAGGCATGGCCGACGTTAAAGTCGTCCAATGGTCTACTTGGAGTCGAAGACATCGGAGGAGTTGGCGTCATGGTTACCGGCGATGAAAGTTCACTACATCGCCGAGCGAATAAAGGCCGGCGAAAGCACCGAGGATGCACACCGAGTGTCAGAGATGCAGTTCGGGCAACTGTTCCCCGAGGGCGTTCTCGCGGACGGTCAGCACGTGATGAACATCGTTGCCGACGAGACAACCGTCGGAACGTTGTGGATGGGGCGCCCGTTTTCGGGCGATAGCAAGACCTGGTTCGTCTTCGACATCGAGATCGCCGAGGACTTCCGGGGCCGTGGCTACGGCAGAGCAGCGATGGAAGCCGCGGAGACGTGGACTCGCGAACATGGTGGAACGCGAGTGGCTCTCAACGTGTTCGGACCGAATGTGATCGCGCGAGCATTGTACGATTCGTTGGGATATGAGGTGCAGACCACCTCGATGTTCAAAGAACTCTAGAAGTCCTTAATTCACGTCATTCCACGAGTCGCGGCCTCATCGTCGGCGACAGACCAGTTCGCCCTTTCCAACGGTCGCAACCATGGCGTCCACGCGATCGTCAGCCAGGACACGGTCGATCATCGGTTGCAGGTCGTCGCGGTGGCTCGTGGCGTTGTCGGCAATGAGAATGGCACCGGGCACCATTTTCGGCACGACCACGTCGTAACAGGCCTCGTACACGTCTTTTTCAGCGTCGAGGAAGCAGAAGGCAACGTCCGAGAACTCGTGGGCGTGCTCCAAGAAGTCTCCTTGAACGAGATGCACGACGTCGCTCACGCCGGTTCGCTCGAAGGTCTCGCGGGCCAATTGCGCCTTATCGGGCAGAATCTCGAAAGTTGTCAGGGTCCGTCCACTGAGACGACATGCTTGCGCGAGCCAGAGCGCGGAGTATCCCGCGCTCGCACCGATCTCGATCATCGCGCCGTTCGGCGTCGACGCGGCCCACAGGGCGATGAAGCGGCCCGTATCGGGCGTGATTTGTCGCAGGCGCCGGAGTTGAGGTGTACCGTCATCGCGGTCTTGCGCGTCACGTACCTCGAGCTCGTGCATCCGCTCAAGCACCACGGCGCTCAGGTCGTTGAACATGAATTCTCCTCATTGTTTTGGGCACCTTCAGGTGCGAGATCGCAGTCATGCGACACAAGAATTCCACAATAATTCGGTCAGCCCTTGGAGTAGAAATCGATGGTTGTCCTCAGCACTTCGTCCCACGGCGTTGATTGGAGACCGAAGACGCTTCGTGTCTCGGAATCGTCGATCACGAACGGGACTTGGAACTGGTACAGCGTCTTCGGCAGCTCTCGGGCGTTCGAGTTGAAAAGACCCAGCACGCGCAGGGCCATCGTCGGCACCTTGGTGATCTTGACGTCCGCGGCGCCAACGATTCGGGCGATGTCGTCAATGGCCTGGTGCACCGAACACGCAGGATTCGCTGGCGCGTGCCACGCGCGGCCCCAGGACCGCTCGTCCTGAGCGCAGGTGACCATCGTGCGCGCGACGTCCTCGGTGTAGTTCCAACTGTGCACGGCGTCGACGACGCCGATAACCTGGCAGCTTTTGCCGGCCATGATCCGTGGGATGAGCAGCCCGAGATAGCTCTCGGACCGGGGGCCGATGAAGTCCGAGGCGCGTACCTCGGTAGCGCGAATCCGACCTTCGTCGTGCGCGCGTTTGGCGTCGCGCCACATGGTGGCTCGCACTTGGGCCTTCTCGTAGTCGGCGTTGAGCGGATCGTGTGGCGACATTGGTCCGGTCGGGCGCCCGTAGGCGTAGAGGTTGTTGAGGGTCACCAGATTCGAACCGTTCGCTTCGGCGGCCGCAAGTATCGCGTGGGCGATGGGGGGCCAATCAGTCGGCCAGCGGTGGTAGGCCGGATTCGCGCAATTGAAGATTGCGGCCGTTCCCTTCGAGTTTCGAGTCACGGTCGACACGTCCGAAGCGTCACCCACGATTCGTTCAATGAGTGAGTGCTCCGGCCCCGTCCCTCGTCGAGAGAGTATCCGTACCGCGTGGCCCTGTTCGGCCAGTTCTTCGGCGGCGACGGTGCCGATAGCTCCCGCGCCCACGATCAAATAGGTTCCCGTGATTCCTCCTCGTTTAAGAGAGCACTGCTCTCGTAACAGTGTGCCACGCCCCGTTCGAATTTGCAAGAGCACTGCTCTCGAAATTCGTGAAATGTTGAAGATGACCTGCGATACTGGTCCGGTGAACGAAGTCCGACCAACCAGAGCCGAAACCCGACTCCTCCAAATTCAGCGAATCAAGTCAACCTCTCGAAGGTTGATGGCGGACAAGGGTGCTCCGGGACTGTCGCTTCGCGAGGTCGCTCGTGAAATGGACGTCGTGTCTTCCGCGCTCTACCGATATTTCCCGACGCGAGACGATCTCCTGACCGCGCTGATCGTCGACGCCTACAACGATCTGGGTGAATTCGCCGAGCGCGCCGAGCGTCGTGCCCCGCGCAACGATCCACGGCGTCGAATGCACGCGACTTCTTCGGCGATTCGTAAATGGGCGAAGTCCAATCCCCACGAGTATGCCTTGCTCTATGGTTCGCCGGTGCCCGGTTACCAGGCGCCGCAGTTCACCGTCGAGCCCGCCGCTCGAGTCGCGCTAGTGCTTGGTTCGATCGTCGCTGACGCGTGGCGTGAGTCCGACGCTGCGAGTAATCAAGACGTCTCGACGATGAAGGGACTGCTCGAGACGCGCGCGCTCGATTCCGTGATGCCTGGCGTCACGGAATCCGTGCGGGCGCGCTGTCTGATGGTGTGGTCGCAGATCTTCGGATGCATCAGTTTCGAGCTCTTCGGCCACTACAAAGGTTCCGTTCGCAACTTCAATCGTTTTTTCGAGCTCGTCGTTGACGAGGCGGCCAATCTGGTTCTACCTTCTGAGAATCTCTGAGGAGAAAAATGCACCTCGCGTACCCACTCACGACGGATCGACTGCTCATTCGCGCATTGACCATCGACGACCTCGATCGCCACCACCTGATGTTCTCCGATCCCGAAGTGGTGCGCTACCTCTATTCTGAGCCGTTCGATCGCGACACCGCGTACGAGCATCTCGCGCGCCGGAGCAAGGTGGATTTACCCGGCGAAGGAGAGTGGCTCAACTTCGGCGTTGAGGTAAAAGACGAAGGAGTACTCATCGGTGAGCTGGCGATGGGCTTCATCAGCGAAACCCACCAGCACTACGAAGCCGGCTACGTGTTCGATCCGGTCTACGCCGGGCGCGGTTACGCGACCGAGGGTACGGCGATGATCGTCGAGCTGGCGTTTTCGGGTCTCCACGCTCATCGCGTGAGTGGACGTCTGGACGCGCGAAACATTGCCTCGGCCCGCGTGCTCGAGAAGTTAGGTATGCGACGAGAGGCCCACTTCGTGGAGAACGAATTCGTGAAGGGCGAATGGACCGATGGGTTGGCGTACGCGATTCTCGCCTCCGAGTGGCGAGCGCGGTACGGGCCAGCAACAGAGTTCCAGATTCTCGAATAAGCCGTTGGTGAAATCCTTAGGCGCTAATAGATCGATTCGGGCGAAACCATTTGTATTCGATGCTCTTGGCGATCTGTTGGGCTAAGAGGTCGCTGAGTTCGCGCGCCACCAACCACAGCGCGAGGTCGAGTCCGCTGGTGACTCCACCGCTCGTGACCAAGTCGCCATCGTCGACGACTCGATCGGGAACGACCAACACTCCCAGCTCGGCCAGTTCTTCATGCGCCGTGTAGTGGGTGTTCGCACGTCGTCCGGTGATGACGCCGGCGTGCGCCCACAGCATCGTCCCGGTGCAGACGCCCGCCATGACGCTCGCGCTGTCGGCCGCCTCCACGAGCAACGGTGCCAACTCGCCCTTCTGGTACTCAGCCCACGCGCCCTGTTTCGATCGCGCGTTCCAGCCGCCTCCGGCGACGATGACAATCTCCGCTTCGCCCGGCTTGAAGGTGCCGTCGGTCGCGAAGGTGAGACCGCTCCCAGCAGAGACCGTTTCCTGGCCGGTGTGGGTGACGAGGCGCACCGAAAAGTCGATGCTGAGCTGTCCTGCTCGCCGCAAAATCTCATAGGGACCCAGGGCGTCCAACTCGTCCAGTCCGTCAAAGACCACGATGTCGACCAGCATGAACCGAGTGTAGGACTGGCGTTAACGATGGATGAGTATGAGGTTCAGTCACATAAAAACGTCCGAAAATGATCGAAGTCGTGGGCTGGAACGTAACCCTGATATGCGCTCAAATGGATGTTGGCGACATCGACGAGTACGCAACGGGTTGGACCCGGGACCAATTCGTAAGAATTGGATAAAGCTGCCACCTGTATCGCTCCACTGGTTCCAAAGACTGAACCGTATGGACCCCTATCGCCAATCACTCCATAGGGTTCGTTCTATGGGCCCTGGACTGGAGAAGTCGAGTGCTCAGTACTGCGGACTTAAGTGGTGACGCTCATCTTCGTTGCAATTGCGGCCGGGCTGATCGCCGGAATATCGCCCTGCATATTGCCGGTTCTTCCAATTGTGTTCGCCGCAGGAGTGGCGACGCCCGACACCGCGGAGGCACCGCAGAGTTCCTGGCGTCGCTCGGTGGCCATCGTTCTAGGGCTCGTCCTGAGTTTCAGTCTTCTCGTACTCGTGGGATCAGAGATCCTTTCCGGTTTGGATCTACCACAGAACACCTTGATGTGGGTAGGTGTAGTGCTCTTGGGACTGGTCGGTATTGGTTTCTTAGTTCCAGCGTTGGGTGAGTTACTGGAACGACCCTTCGCCCGATTGGTCGGGCACCAACCAAGTGCGACGAGTGGCGGCTTCGTCATAGGTCTGGCGCTGGGTTTGGTGTTCGTGCCGTGCGCTGGGCCGGTCCTCGCGGCGATCACGGTGCTCGGGGCGACACGCGACGTCCATTTTGAGACGGTGTTGGTCACGCTCGGGTTCGCCCTAGGCGCGGTGGTCCCGTTGCTCTTCATCGCCCTGGCCGGTGGGGGACTCGTCCATCGCGTTGCCTCCATCCGGAGGCGAGCTCCGATGTATCGACAGATCGGCGGGGTGGTCCTGCTCTTGATGGCGGTGGGCATCGCGACGAATTCCTTCGACTTCTTGCAAAGGGACGTACCGGGCTACACCAGTGTGCTGCAAAAGAAGATCGAAGGATCCACCAGCATCCGCAAGCAGCTGAGTGCGTTGAAGGGCACGAGTGCGAAGCCCGTCTCTGGCTCACTCGTGTCGTGTCCGTCGGCGTCGCCCGGATTAGTGACCTGTGGCTTGGCGCCTAATTTCAGGGACGTCACGAAATGGTTGAACACTTCCAACGGCCAGCCACTCACGATGAAAGGGTTGCGAGGCAAAGTCGTCCTCGTCGACTTCTGGACATACTCGTGTATCAACTGCCAACGATCCTTACCGCACGTCGAAGCCTGGTACCAGCGTTACGCCCCGTACGGGCTGGAGATCGTGGGTGTGCACACGCCGGAATTTGCGTTCGAACACATCGTGAGCAACGTGAAGGCGCAGGCCAAGACGCTGGGGGTCAAGTACCCGATTGCCGTCGACGACAACTACGCAACGTGGAACGCCTACAACAATGAATACTGGCCGGCCGATTACCTCATCGACGCCAAGGGCGTCGTGCGTCACGTCGAATTCGGCGAGGGCAACTACGGACTGACTGAGAGCCTGATTCGACGGCTGCTCGTGGCGGCCAATCCGGGTGTGAAACTGCCGCCGCCCACGTCGGTGCCGGATCTAACGCCGTTCGTGCAGACGAGCCCCGAGTCCTATGTGGGCTACAAGTACGGACTGACCTACCTGGATTCGGGCGACGCGCCCGCCGAGAACGTCGCGACGCACTACCACTTCCCGATTACCTTGATCTCGACTTCCTGGGCGCTTTCAGGAGTCTGGAACATACGCGCCCAGGAGGCGACGTCGATCCGGAGCTCGAAGTTGGAGATCAACTACGCGGCCCAGTCCGCCTACTTGGTGATGGGCGGCACCGGCACGGTGAGTGTGTCTGCTGGTAATGGCACGCCTCCCACGATCATCTATGTGAGTGGAGTCCCCCGGCTCTACACGCTCTTTCACGCGAAGTCCTCATCCTCGGGGACGATGCTCATGACGTTCTCGCCGGGCGTCCAAGCCTTTGATTTCACGTTTGGTTGAGTTGATATCAACGTTCACTCGGCCGCATCAGAAAATCCGCAAGTACACTCCGATTAACGGGCCGCAGAGCGAGCAACTATCGCCGTTGACCCTAGTGAAGGGATTCAAATGGTTGGCATTGTCCTAGCAGTGGTAGCGGGCATCATCGTCCTACTCGTCCTGGCGGCGATTCTGAAGGCGGTGCGAATCGTTCAACAGGGATTCGTCGGCGTCATCACTCGTTTCGGTGAGTTCAAGGACATCAAGAATCCGGGCCTGACGTTCATCATTCCCTTCATCGAGGTCATGAAGATCGTTGACGTTCGCGAAACACCGCGCACCGGCGATCGTCAACAGGTCATCACCCGCGACAACGTGGCGGTTATCGTGAACGCGACGATATTCAGCCAGGTGGTCGATGTTCGCCTGGCCCTTTTCACGAACTCGGACTATCTGGTGAGCGTGGACAACCTGGCGCGCACGTCAGTTCGGGCCGTCTTCGGCAGCATCACTTTGGACGAAGCGTTCTCGCAACGTGAGCGCATCGGCACCATGCTTCAGACCCAGATGGAAGAGGCGACCGACAAGTGGGGCGTCCGCATCAATCGGGTCGAGGTCTTGGAGATCACGCCACCCGAACAGATCCTCCAGGCCATGGCCCTCCAGAAGCAAGCCGACCAGGAGAAGCGAGCTCGGATCTTGGAGTCCGAAGGTCAACAGCAGTCCGCGGTCAACGTCGCCGACGGCCAACGCCAAGCGGCGATCAAAGAAGCTGAAGGTGCCCAGCAGTCCGACATCCTTCGAGCCCAGGGTCGACGACAGGCGCTCATCCTCGAAGCCGAAGGTCGCGCTCAGGCCATTTCGTCGGTGTACGCAGCGATCAAGGCGCAACAGCCCGACCCGACATTGGTGGCGATCCTGCAACTTGACACGCTGTCGAAGTTCGCCGAGAGCCCGAACACCAAGTTGATAATCCCCGCCGAAAGCGCGGCGCTCTTGGGTGCCGCGCAGGCGATCAAGAGTGTGATGGCCGACGTGCCGACGACACAGTCCTAGAAGTCCTTACGAACTAGTGATTATGCGCGTAGCGCACTAACGAAGCAACGTCACACGGGATCCACCCAGAGGGTCGTTCCGTAGGCCTTCTTCACGACGATCTGCGTTCCGTCCGGCAGTTGCGCCGGCCAGTCGGTGACCGCCTTCCACGACTCACCTTGAATCTTCACTCGTCCCGGATGCGTGGCGTCACCCACGGGCATCTCAACGGTGCCGCGCAAGTCGGTCATCGCAGTATTCGTTGGTTGGGACATATCGATCTCGAATCGGTGATGGTGAAACTTCCGCATGGCGAAAGGTCGCAGGGTGACGAGTGAAACCGCCGAGACGACGAGCCACGCGCCGGCCTGGAATGCGAAGGGCAGACCGGCCAGAGCAAGGACGAATGAGATCGCCGCACCGAAGCCGATAAAGACGGCGATGAAGGCGTTCGAGTGCAGTTCGAGTACGAACGAGAACACGATAAGGGCGACCCAGAACAGAATTGCGACCATCAATCGCAGTATATGGCCGGACCGAAAAGGCAAGCAGGGCATCGAACGTACGTGGTTTTCGAGTTTGGCGCGCCCGAATCGCTTTGGAATCTGACCGGGATCTGCGCGAGGTCACGTCGTGACTCCCTTCCTCTGGTTCGACGACAACGCCGAAGCCCGAGCGGGCGTGGCGATCGGGCTCGTAGGCGTCGGGATTGGTGGCTCGACGAGAACGCTCGAGCGCGCGTTGAGTGCGCCGGTGACGGCGGGCCACAAGTCGCCGTTCTTCGAACTCCTCGGACGTCGGGCGAACTAACAACGCGTCGGTGAGTTCACCGTCGCGGCCGACTCCTACCGCCGCCAATGTCGAGACCCCAAGTCGGCGCCCATATCTAGTTAGAGAGAACTCCTTGGGCAATGCCTTTAGCGCCGCGTTGCGAGGTCCACGCGCAGTTGCGTTGATCACCTCACCACTAACCGAGAGCCCATTTGGCATGGCGCTGGCGTCACGCCAGCGCTTGCTGCGACCCATCGACTCGAGATTGGCGAGAGCCCACCGTGTCAAGGCCCTTTCCAGGTGACCGGCGACCACTAGCGCGGCGTCGACGCGAAGACGGTTGTTCTCGTCGAGTTAGTTGCGAATTATTGAGCGGTACTATGGACGCAGCCATCGCTTTGAGAGGTTCACCGTGCGAAAGCGCAACACCGAAAGTGAACGTCTTCGCGTTCCTCCGCCAATGATTAAACGTCGAGTCCCTTCGGGTCGAGGGGCGATGGAACAACCGAACGTCACCCACGACGGCGAGGCTCGACTCACTCCGCAGTTCTGGTTGGCCGTGGTCCTAACTGGTGTCGCGACCGGACTCTTCGGTGATTTCTTTATGTGGTTGCTGGCGGTATTCGAACGCGCCGGATTTCACTACCACTCGGGATCCTTTCAGAACGCCGTTGCCGCAGTGAGTTCGAGTCGGCGCATCGTCGTCTTACTTATCGCTGGCGTCGTCGGGGCGGTGTCGTGGTATTTGATCAGGCGTTTTCTTAATCACGAGCGCTCCGACATCGATGACGCCATCTGGAACGGAGACGGCAAGCTGTCCTTCCGTCGGAGTTTTCTTACCTCGGTCGTCTCAGAGGTCGTGATCGGTCTCGGGGCGTCGATCGGACGAGAGGCCGCGCCCAAGTTGATGGGTGGTGCGTCCGGCAGTGTGCTCTCGCACTGGTTCAACCTGAGCCCCGCGCAAAAGCGTTTGCTCGTCGCCTGCGGTGGCGGCGCGGGTCTGGCTTGCGTGTACAACGTGCCGCTCGGCGGGGCGATCTTCACCGCCGAAGTCCTCTATGGAAGCTTCGCGTTGCCCGTGGTGTTGCCCGCGCTCGCCACCTCGCTCATTGCGACGATGGTGGCCTGGATCTATCTGCCGCGTCGAGCCACCTACGTCGACGTCCCTAATTACCACTTCAGCGGATCGTTGATGGTGTGGTCGATCGTGGCTGGTGGCGTCATCGGTGTGCTCGCGGTCTTCTACGTGCGACTGATCGGCTGGGCTTCGCACTTTCGAGCTAAGGGTCTGTCCATGTTGTACGTCATGCCCGTCGCGTTCGTCGTCTTAGGAGTGATCGGAATCTGGTATCCGCAACTGTTCGGCAATGGCAAGGACATGGCGCATGAGGCGTTCTTAGGGATCGGCGGGATCGGGCTCTTGTTCGCACTCTTTGCGTTGAAACCTTTGGTCACCGCCATGATGCTGGGTAGCGGTGCCGCGGGTGGCGTCTTTACACCTTTCCTTGCGACGGGTGCTCTCTTCGGCGCCTTCTTCGGAGCGGCGTGGATTCATATGTGGCCGGGCACGCCGCTCGGCGCCTTCGCACTGGTCGGAGCTGCCGCGATGATCGGCGCATCGATGCAAGCTCCGTTGGCCGGGCTCGTGTTGGTCCTCGAGCTCACACACAATGGTCTCTCCCTGGCCATACCCATGATGGCAGCGACGTTGATCGCGACGTTCCTGGTTCGCCAGATCGATGGGTACAGCATCTATTCGGCCCGACTGCCACGACGAGAAGACGGCGGCGCGCTTGGGTCTCCTGAAGGAACTTGAAATTAACCGAGAGAACTAGTGTCTCATTGACGCAACTGCTTGGTTCCCCGCGCCAATCCACTAAGGAGGATCTGTGGATAAGGACGAAGATAGGGACACACTCACCGGTCTGCCACGCGCGGGGACATTCCAGCGCCAGTTAGATAATCTCACGGAACTGGCGACGTCCGGACAAGTGGAGTTGGACAGCTTCACAGTGATCTTGGTCAAGATACGCGATTTCTCCGATGTTTATTCCCGACACGGCAAGGCAATTGGAGACGAATTGTTGACCGCTGTCGCCGATCGATTGGTTAATGGATCCAAGGCGCAATCTGTAGCCAGAGTCGGGGGTGATCAGTTCGCACTTTTACGAAAGAGACCAGATGGTGAGAGCACGGGCCAGTGGGCGCGCGGCATACGAATACGTCTTCCTGATCCATATCAGATTGGCTCTGAGAGCTTCTCGCTTAGGTTTCATGTGACGTTCGTGAACGGACCAAAGGCCGATAGCAGAGATCTGCTGTGGTTGGTCATGAGAGTCGCTCAGGATGAAATGGAGCGTTCAAGGGTTCAAGAACTTGAAGCTTCACGGCAACTCGTCCAGGGAGCACAGGGCTTGCTTCTTGAGAATGTTGCGTTGAAGGAAAACAACGCCGTATTGGCGTACAACACTGATGCGATGAGAAAGGACATGGAAGATCTGCGTTTAGAAGCGCATACGGACTACCTCACGGCCCTACTCAACCGAAGGGGGCTTGATCGAACACTCTCGAGCGGTCAGCAACTCACTGCGCTTGCCTTCGTCGACTTAGACGATCTGAAGTCGTTTAACGAAGGTGACCAACTTTGGAACGACGGTGACGCAGCCATTGTCGGTGTGGCTCGCATCCTCAGGGAAGGCCTTGAAACCGCCCTCGTTGCTCGTTGGGGCGGCGATGAGTTCTTGGTTGGCGAGATGGAGGGAAGCGCCGACATGCTGTACTCACAGCTAGTCGGACTCGTGGAAAAGTGCCGACACGATGTCATTGTGGCGGGACGACCCGTGACCTTCTCAGTGGGCGTAACGCCATTCGACTCGGAATTCAAATCATCGTGCGCTATTGCTCAACGAAGGGTGAAGAAAGCCAAGCTCAGCAAGGCGACGGTCAATAACGGAGATTGAAATGTGAGGGTGACGCTCTCGTCACTTGGCTGCCGACACTTTCATTGAGCTGAGAACGAACGCTTCTTGAGAAATATCATTGGCGATTTGGAATGACGTAGAGAATTTCCGACTAGCCGTCGCCAATCGAGACGGTGACCCGCTCGGTCTTTCCATGGGCTGATGAGACGGCAAATGTGACTGATGTCGGCTTCACAACAATGATGCCACCGACGAAACCGGTGTAGTTCGGACCGCACACCGGCAGTCGAACCTGAGGCTTCGAACCCGAGATTGACCCACGACCTTGGGCACTGGTAGCGAGCGTGCCAACGACTCCGGGTGATCCGTAATACAGCTTGGCGTTTCGCGGACGGACGACGGATACGGTCGCGTATGGGGCCGATCCAGCCGAGACTGCGAGAAATGCTTTGTACACGAAATAACGATTCCCGTCGGCACTTCGAAGAGATCGCAGAGATGCGGGGTCGCCCGATTCTGGAAGGACCAGTCCCTCAACGCCGCCGATAACTTTCTCCCCACCTCGCCCTCGTTGACCGACGGAATCCGAACAATTGAGGATCATTATCGGGTGCGGAGAATCAGATTCTACGAATCCGGTGATGAGCAACGTACCTGTGACACCGACGACGAGAACAGCGAGCACAATTGCAACGCGCTTCATATTCGTTGAGATTATTCGCTTCACTTCAAGAAGTCGTGTTGTCAATTGCCGTCGAGTAGGCAGATGGGGTCACAAGCGCGCAGCATGGAAGAATGGTGACGTGTACGTTCCCCCGAAGCACGCAGTCGACGACGAGGCCGCGTGGGACATTGTCCACGAGGCCGGTGCCGGGATGCTCGTGGCGCAATCTTCCGAGGGATTCCAGAGCGTCTTCGTGCCGGTGATCGTCAGTGACGACCGCACGAAGATCTTCACGCACGTGGCTCGGGCCAATTCGTGGTGGCGCGCTCTGAAGGACGGCGACGAGGTCCTTGGACTGTTCCTCGTAGCGAGTGCGTACGTGTCGCCGTCGAACTACCCGAGTCGA
>Ga0307372_10004575_pt1 | contig 21210 bp, 17 predicted proteins | sample OX1MG_FD_202533 | JGI IMG/M metagenome (GOLD analysis project Ga0307372, IMG submission 202533) | Soil microbial communities from Risofladan, Vaasa, Finland - OX-1 | ecosystem: Environmental > Terrestrial > Soil > Coastal area > Acid sulfate soil | place: Finland: Risofladan, Vaasa | collected...
GTACATCCGGTTCAAAGCCTGTCAAGCGGGCGCCAGAAACGGCTCCGGGCAGGGGTCATTTGGCGGGATTGCTCCGCCCCGCTGGCCTGGATAGAGTATGGGTGTCTTGCTTTGCCTTCGGATTCGCTTGACCAGCCAAGAACGCGTTGTAGAATGGACGCAAGCTTCGCCAAAAGATGGGTGGAGCGAGCACCTGGTTGTTCGGCGCTGTTGCCGGGGCGGTCTGAGGAATCGTCATGGTGGTATTTCAAAGGGCGCCGGTTGGACGTATTTGGCCGGTGGGTTTTATCGGGCCCGCGATCGTATGCGTCGTTCTGGGCCTGCCTCCTGCCGCACTTCCACATGCCAGCGCGCCCGATAAGGCGCCGGCCGAAGCAGCAGCCCCCAAGCCGCCCGGCCTGATATTGACGGTCAACCACGGCGACGAAGTCTGGTGCGTGTCCGTGAGCGCCGACGGCTCGACGCTCGCCACCGGTGGAAAGGACAAGACGGCGCGATTGTGGAACGCGTCCGACGGCGCGCAGCGAGCGGAGCCGCGGGTGGATGAGGGCACGATCCGAGACCTCAGCCTCAGTCCGGACGGTCGCTACTTGGTCACGCGACACACTGGCAGCAGCGCCGTGGTATTTGTCAACCGGCCCCATCGGGGGAAACCTTTGGGGTCTCATGGCTTTAATGGGCAGGGCGCAAAGCCGCTTTACAGCCTCTGGGATCTTTCGATACCCACAGGCCGCAAACCGCTCATGACCGCCAGGGGCGCGATGGCCATCGGCGCCGACGGCAAAGAAGCCTTGGCCTTTGACTGGGATGACGCCAGTGACAAGGCGTGGTTCCGAAGACTTGAACTAGCGAAGCGACGCAAGCGCGACACCCAGGTGGCGCCTCCTGACTGGACAGGTTCACTGCACCCTAAGGAGGCGTTCGTGTTCAGCCCCGATCTCCGGCGTCTGGCGGCCTTTCGAAACGGTTACGCACTCTGCCTTTGGAACACCGGCGCGGGCACGGGCAGCGCAGCGGGCAGCCCGGATCGGTCCGTACGAACGGAGTTCGTTGGATCCCGGATCGACGCGGCTTGTTTCCGTGCCGACGGCAAGGTGTTCGCCGTGGCGATGGCCACCATGTCGGAAATGCCCGGCGCCGACGGCAAGCCCAAATACACTTACTCGGACCCTCGGTTGCAACTAGTCGAGGTGCCCAGTGGCCAAGTGCTCAAGGAGTTTAAGCTATCCGACCGGCTGGCTGAAAACGGCGTCGCTTTCAGCCCGCGCGGCGACTTGCTGTGCTGTCACGTCCGGTCGACCGGTTTGGAACTGCGCGACGCGGAGACGGGCAACGTCCGCGGGCCGAGCGTGCCAATGAAGGTAACGTCCGCCGCTTTCAGTGGCGACGGCAAGCGGCTGTTCGTCGGCAGACCGGTCGGCACGGCGGAGCTTTGGGAACTCGACGCGCTGCTTTCTCCCGCCAAAAACTGAAGGCCGGCAAGTCGGGCGAGGCGCGGTTCTTCGAGCTGGCGTGCCCAGGGCATTCAGATCGGCCTCGTTCTGACGCCGCCCTTTGATGTCTTCCAGTCGAGCACCGTCGAACAACACGTTGTAGGCGAAGTTCATCACATGGTCGGAAGGATCGCCGCGGCGATTTGCACACCCTTCGTGCGGGGCTATCGAATGACGCGCCTGCCGTGCTATGCTGAAAGTAACTTAAATACTATGGCAACGCGGGACGCCCAATGCAAAAGATCAGCATGGACCAGCTTAGCGAGCCGGTGAGGCTCTTTCTCAGCCAAGTTCCAAAGACAGGCGGCGTGCTTGTCGAAGATGAGCGAGGCCGGGTCTGCTTCGGTGTCATTCCTTACCAAGAGGCGCCCGCATCGGAACAGCAAGCGGCCCGAGTCCGGCTGGCGACGCTTCAACAGCGCGTTGGCGAGCGATTGCAAGCCCAAGGCAAATCGCAGGAAGAACTCGACCGCCTCTTACAAGACGACGAATAAGCGATGGTGGTCGTCTTCGATTCCGACGTTCTTATTCCACTCATTCTACCCGCGAGCCGCTCAACTCAGATCCTCGATCGACTGCGTGAGGCGGGGCACCGCGTGGCGGCATCCCCTGCCATGCTGGATGAAGTCTCGGAAAAGCGGTAATGCGCTATTCGCCCGCAGCCTTAACCGGCGTTTTTCCCGTCTCCGTGGGCGCGGCAGCGCCTCCAGCGCTTTTTATGTCGCCGAACGACCTGCCATCGATGTGGGGCGAACAAACGCCGCCGATTCTCAGCGTGGTGCCCTCCAGGCTGATCGTCTCGATGTTGTTGGCCCAGAACAGTGGCGTCCCGCGGCATCCCTGTAGCGACACATACAATCTCAACATGTTGAACACCGAGTTCGTGTCCGTTCGCGATGGCGGATGACGCACTGGAAGCTTAAGACGCCGAGAAATTATTTCGATCAGTTCCTTGTCCACAACAGACAGCGCGTAGCGCGCCCCGCCGGGGTACGGGTCTGCCTGATAGTGCATTTCAAATCGTCCGGCTTCAACGGCGGCGCCGTTCACGTCTATCCTGATCATGTCTGCCATCGGTCCTCAAATCGCAATAAAGGGCGTAAGCAAAAGCTGCCGCTTGTGACTGGCAGCGACGACATCGATTTCAACGATTGAGTTCACTGCGATTCCCGTCGCGGTGCGAAATAGCGAGCCGACGTCTTCAATCTCGTCGATTACCGACACGAGCTTCGCCGCCGAATTGACGACGCTGCTCCGGACCGTGACGTAAACGTCGAGGTCGGACGTTGGTAACGGCCCGCGCCCCCGGAACGCTCCTCCAGCCCTTGATCCAAAGGCCTCCACGGATTCGATCGCGCGCTCCCCCTCGATCTCAATTCGTCGGATAGCGTGGCCCAGAGCCGCCGCATCTTCATTGGCGATCCCAATAAGTCGTTCCACGGCGTTTCAGGTCCATCAAAATGATGCGCGAGCCTGCCGCCGACGTCTCATTTTAATGATAGGCCCCCGCGTGGTGGGCAACAAGCGGATTCCCCACCGCACTGAAATCAGCAGACGTGGCACCATTGACAGGCATCCAGTTCTTCGCGAATGCCGCGTTGCCCGCGGCGCAGGAAAACTTGCTTTTCGGTCGGCGGGCCCTAATAATGCACCGATACGAACTTGACTTCGTCCCGACATCCATCGTCGGGCCGAGCTCGTCGGATGACTAACTAAAGAGTAGCTCGGTCTGGCCGGGAGACTCGTTGAGAAGTAAGAGCTGGACCAACCCCAATTCGTCATAGAGGTAGGTGTCGGGGTGGCGTGCGATGCCCCGACCCGGCCCTTTGTGCTTCTGGCACAACCACCGGCGGAGCCGGTTCTTCACGTAGCGGTCTACGTGACGATAGGCTGGACTAACCAGACCAAGCTTGAAGTAGTTCGCCCAGCCCCGCAACTTGCGGTTCAGGCGGCCTACCATCGTTGCTTCGTCCAGATGCCGAGTACGTTGGTTGGTGGCCTCGCCCACCGATTCGCACAGACGGCGAATCTTCTTGCGAGCCGGTCGCGTGCCAAGTTCAGCAGCTTGTGTACCGCTTGCACGGCGTCCAAGGCGCTGCGTTCGGCCCGATAAGCATATTGGGGTTCATCCGGATCCTGCGTACTTTTTCCGCAAATCGTTGGCGTCAGAGAGGATCGGACTTGGATTTTTTGAGGCATGGCTCCGATGTCCAAAGGGCAGCAAGAAAACGGCCTCCGGCGACGGCTGCCGCCAGAGGCCTGAAGCGCCTTTGGCGCATCGGAGGCCCGAATATCCCTTGTCAGGTTGCGTCCCCGCAGAGCCTGACTCCGTTTCTCCGGGCCAGCTCAGCCTACCGCGTATCGACGCTTTTCCGCAACTCCCTTTGGACATCGGAGTTATGCCTTAGAAAATCCATCCGTGGCGTACCCGCGGCTTTCAGGTACGCACTTTTCGGATGAACCCATATTGCTCGTCTTGCAGGTCCGCTTCGAAGATCGGTTCCAGCACGATCGACAGCGCCGTTTGCACGACGCGGTCTTTGATCGTCGGAATACCGAGCGGACGCTGCTTGCCGTCCGGTTTGGGAATGTACACGCGACGTACCGGCCGGGGCTGATACGTCTTTGTCCTGGACTCGGAAAAGGGGACTCGGAAAAGGGGATAAGTCCCATTATTTAATGGGTCTTATCTGGGACTAAACCTGATGCGGCAGTATTCGCCGCCCCGCGTCGACAACCTGGCCCCCTGGCCGGTGAAAAGTTGGTTGTTGTCAGTGGTCAGTGAAGGCTGCCAAGTGAGTTCGAAGGCTGCCAACGGTCGCAAACTCGGTGTTCATCGTGGGCTTTGTTTGGCGCGAGTTGGCCATCTTCGAAATACCCTGAAGGCGGCATCGTGGAAACGGCTAGCGACGCATTCCGTCGCGGAAGCGCAACATATTTGCCGACAAGGGTTTGCGACTTATCCGTTGGAGGGGTTTCATCCGTCATCCTGCTCACTTTGGCAGCGTGCTGCCAAAGTGCCCGCGGCCCGTTCGTCTCCGGCGACACGCGCCGAGGCGACACGCGTGTCGCATGAGCGCGGAGTAAACGGCTTTCCTCTCGCTCCAGCGAAAGGGCTACGGTCGGCACTTTGGCCGCGCGCGGCCGAAGTGCCTGCGGCCCGTTCGTCTCCGGCGGCACGCGCCGAGGCGACACGCGTGTCGCATGGGCACGGAGCAGACGGCTTTCCTCTCGCTCCAGCGAAAGGGCGACAGTCGGCAAATGCGCCGCGCGCGGCGCAAGTGAGGGCGGCCCGTTCGTCTCCGGCGGCACGCCGCCGAGGCGACACGCGTGTCGCATCGGCACGGAGAAAACGGCTTTCCTCTCGCGGAGATCGAAATCAACTTCAAGAAGGCAAACCGATGAGGATATCCGGCCGGCATTCGCGCGGCTAGCGGAGGCAAGGCGAGCGGAACTTCATTCCGCCGGCACGGTCACGGTCGATTTGCCGCCGTCCGGGCCGAGCAGCCGCAACTTGACTTCCGCGGTTTGTGAGGCGACTGCCTTGTAAAAATCGGACGGTTTTTCCACCGGCAGCGTGCCGACGTGCGTAATGAGCGTTCCCTGTCGAAGTCCGGCCTTCCAGGCCGGGCTGCCCTCGGCAATCTCGCGGACCGCCACGCAGGGCGCCGTCGATTCGTCCACGTTGGGCACCAGAAAAGGACCTACCAGGCGGGTGGTCGGCCGACGATAGTCGATCGTCGCTCCGCGCCAGGCGGGTGGCTTTTCGGTAAATGTTTGTGGAAGGCTCAGTGGGAGCTTGCCCAACACCACGCGCCGATCGAAGCGGGTGCTCTGCCCTGGACGCAGCACCGTCAACGTCACCGTAGTCTCCGGCGGAAATCTGCTGACCTGCAGCCGCAGACCGTCGAAGTCGTAAATCGGTTTGCCATCCACGTGCGTAATCACGTCGTCCGGTCTCAGGTTCGCCTTCCAGGCCGGACCGCCGTCTATGACGCCGGTGATCACGACGCCGTGAGTGTGCGAACCGGTCCGGTCGCGAGGCAGCGTGCTCGGCAGTGTGATGCCCAACATGCCATACTCGACCTCGCGGCCCTCCTTCAAAACCTGGATGATCCGCCGAAAGGCCTTATCGACCGGGATCGCGTACCCGGCCGCCTGCTCGAAGCCGGCGACGGCCGCCAGCGACGTGGTCAGTCCGACCATTTCGCCGCGCTTGTTGACGAGCGCGCCGCCGCTGGTGCCCAGATTGAGCCGGGCGTCGGTCTGAATCAACGTGCCGAACTCGTGCAGCGTCTTTTGCAGGTCGTCCTCGCCGGCCGCAGGGGCCTTGCGCGAAAGGTTGGCGACGATGCCCCAACTCGCGCTGGCCTGGCCGTCGCGAGCGATGCCATAAGGATTGCCCAGCGCGATCACGATTTGTCCCTTTTTCAACTTGGCCGCGTCGCCGAACTCGATGGGCACAAAGTCGCCCGGCCGCCGCAAATTGGGCGAGAACATCTCGAGCACGGCCAAATCGCTGGTGGCGTCGCTGGCTTTGACCTTCATCTCGAAGGTCTTTCGCTCGATGGTGGTGATGAAGTAATCGTTTTCTTTCGGATCCTCGCCCAGCACATGGCTGTTGGTGAGCACCAAGCCGGCGGCGTCGATGACGACCCCGGTCGAAAACTCGCTCGGCGCGTAGTTCAATTCAGACTGGCCGCCGATGCCCCGGCCCATGCCGGGATGCGTGTCGGCCAAGAATTGCGAGGACGGCATCCGCTTGCGTCGGGCGACGCTGACCACCGAGCGTTCCGCTCGCGCAATGGCCCGCGACATAACACGTTCGACAGCCGACACCAACTCCAGGTCGGCCGCGGCCTGGGCGTCGTCGGCCGCGGATGGGGCACGGTCGTCTTGCGCTATCCCCGGCGACGCAAAAGCGAAGAACAGCGAAAGAGAGAGGGAGAGAAGGAGAGACGGAGGGAGGGAAGTAACGAGCGATGCAACGGCGAGCGGCCAGACAGGCAACGAGCGATAACGGGCGCGGCGCAACGTCCCGTCCCTTCGCTCCGTCTCTCCGTCTCTCCGTCTCTCCGTCTCAATTCCCATGGTCGTGTGCTCTCGATTGTGTATCGGAAAGCACCGACCGACGAATACCACCCGCCTGCCGCAGGCGGGCCGCCGCGCACTTTCCGGATTATTCGGACGCCTGACCGTCGCTCTCACCGGCACTACCGGCCGCGGCCGCAATGGGCGCCGTGGGCACGGCCCCGCTGGCCAGGATCTTCTCACGCAAATCTTCGACCAGCGCGGGGTTTTCTTCGAGGTAGGCCCGTGCCCGTTCGCGGCCCTGGCCGATCTGCACGTCGCCGTAGCGGAACCAGGTTCCGGCGCGGACGATGAACTTGTGGGCCAGGGCCAAGTCGAGCACGTCTCCCTCGTAGCTGATGCCCTTACTGTGCATCATATCAAACTCGGCCACTCGGAAGGGAGGCGCGACCTTGTTTTTGACCACCTTGGCCCGCACCCGTTGCCCGACCACCTCTTCGCCCTCCTTGAGCTGGCCGATGCGGCGGACATCGATCCGGCACGAACTGTAAAACTTCAGCGCCCGTCCGCCGGGCGTCGTCTCCGGGCTGCCGAACATGACGCCGATCTTTTCGCGAATCTGATTGATGAAGATCACGCAGGTCTTGCTCTTGGAGATGACCCCGGTCAACTTGCGCATGGCCTGGCTCATCAAGCGGGCCTGCAGGCCGACGAACGTGTCGCCCATCTCGCCGTCGAGCTCCTTTTGCGGCACGAGAGCCGCCACCGAATCGATGACGATCACGTCGACGGCGTTCGACTTGATGAGCATCTCGGTGATGTTCATGGCCTCTTCGCCGCTGCCGGGCTGGCTCACCAGCAACGTTTCGAGCTCGACGCCCAGTTTTTTGGCCCAGCTTGGATCGAGCGCATGCTCGGCGTCGATGAAGGCCGCGATGCCGCCCGCCTTTTGGGCGCGGGCCACCACGTGCAGGGCGAGCGTGGTTTTGCCGCTCGACTCGGGGCCGAAGATTTCGACAATTCGGCCCTTGGGAACGCCCGACCCGCCCAGAGCCAGGTCGAGCGACAGGCTGCCGGTCGGAATGCCTTCGATTTGGGTGGCGTGCTCGCTGCCCAGCGGCATGATGGCGCCTTCGCCGAACTGCTTTTCGATTTGCGCCAAGGTGTTTTTGAGGTGGGTATTGCTGTCGAAGCGCGACGTGCCCGGTTCGCGACCACTTTTCTTTTCGGCCGGCTTGGCGGCGGACTTGGCCATGTTCGACTCTTTCTTGGACGTGCGATGGTTGGGTTTTGCGGCGCTAATCATGAACGAACACTCCTTTGCTGAATAAGGTGTACCTTAGTACCAATGTATCGACGTACACAGCAATTGGCAAGAGGAGGATCCGCAGGAATCTCGCGTCGCCGGAATTCCGGTTTCGCGCTGATTTTATCGGTGCGGGCGAGAAAAGATAAGGGGGGCCGGGGCCGCTTTGGCGCAAAGCTGGCCGAGTTTGATGCCGACCTGGGCGAGAGTCGCCCCTTCGTCGGCGACGAAAGGTGGCTGGGGCAAAGCTGGCGGAGTTCGATGCCGACCGTCAAAAAAGCGCTGTCGGCCAGCGATGCCCCGGTGATGCGATCCGGGGCATCGGTTGGCCGCAGAGTCGTCGAGTTTGTTCGACCCTTTACCTGGCCAACCTCTGTCCCAGCCACCGCCGCTATCGCCGGACATCCTCCCGCAGTGACAACGAGATTGGAACAACCACGCCATTCCGCTTGCGGGGCAAGCGGGCTACCGAACAGCCCGAACAATGCGAACAGCCCGTCGACGGAGTGAATTGGCACCACGCGCGGTGCCCGACGTACAGCGCGGCCATGAGAACCGCGCTTAAGGCTGCCACATTCTGCCAATCGAGAAACACCCGAAATCCCTCCGCTTACGTCGAAAACAGCATCCCGGCCTGATAGGTGATCCACGCCCCAGCATAGGCCAACACCGTCATGTAGGCAAACGTGAACGCCGGCCAAAGCCAGGAGTTCGTCTCGCGCTTGATGACCACTAGGGTCGAAGCACATTGAGCGCAGAGAGCGAAAAAGACCATGATCGACAGCGCCACCGGAATGTTAAACACCGGCCGATCCGTTCCTTCCCACATCGCTTGCCGCAACACACTCTGCAAGCGGTTGCGGTCGCCGCTGTCGTCCACGTCGATCTCTTCGCCCAGATTATAGATAATGCCCAATGTGGCAACGACCACCTCACGAGCAGGAAACGAAGCAATGGCCGCCGAACCGATCCGCCAGTCCCAGCCCAGCGGCCTGACCGCCGGTTCGATCCAATGCCCAAGGCGGCCCAAAATGCTCTGCCGGTGGTAAGCGCCTGCGATTTCATGCCGCAGCTCGCTCTGTTCGTCTTCGAGTGCGGACCGCCGAGGATCGCCTGCCGGCAACTGCGCCAGGCGGCGTTCGATCTGGCCTTTCCTCGCCTGGAAAGGCGCCTCGACAACCGCGGCGTTGTGGGGATAGTAGAGAGCGGCCCACACCAGCACCGACACGGCGACCACCAGCGTGCCTGCCCGACGCACGAACGACCAGCCGCGTTCCAGCATGCGGTGCAGCACCGTCGTCGCCGCGGGCCACTTGTAGGTCGGCAGCTCCATGACGAACGGCGGCGTCGGCCCGCGCAACAACGTGCGTTTGAGCACCAGCGCCACGACGACCGCCGTAACGATGCCGATCAGATACATGGCGGTCATCGTCAGTCCCTGCAAGCCGATCACGCCGCCGACGTAGGAGCGGTCTGGAATGAAGGCGGCGATCAACAGCGTATAAACCGGCAGCCGAGCGCTGCAGCTCATCAAAGGCGCCACCAGGATCGTCGTCAGGCGGTCGCGGCGGTTCTCGATGACGCGGGTGGCCATGACGCCGGGTATGGCGCAGGCAAAGGACGACAAGAGCGGAATGAACGACTTGCCGCTCAGCCCGACACGCGACATCAGCTTGTCCATCAGATAGGCCGCCCGTGCCATATAGCCGCAGTCTTCGAGCACGGCGATGAAAAAGAAGAGAATCACGATTTGCGGCAGGAAAATAACCACGCTGCCCACGCCGCCGATCAGTCCCCTGACGAGCAGGCTTTGAAACGCGCCCTCCGGCAATGCTTGCTGCACCGCATCGGAGACGGCGCCGATGGCCATTTCGATCCACTCCATCGGCCAGGCAGCCACACGGAACACCGACTGAAAGACGACCACCATCATTGCCAGGAAGAACAGCGTGCCCCACAGCCGGTGTGTGAGCAGGCGATCGATGCGGTCGCTCAACGTCTTGGGGCGGACCGAGGGCCGAGTGACGACGCCTTCCAAAATCTGCGCCACCCAGGAGTAGCGGGCCATGGCCTCGACCGCCGGCACAGCACAACCGGCTTGCGCCAGTCGATTGCGTGCGTCGCGCAAGTCGCCGGCCAGCGCTGCCCGGCCGTTGGTCAGCAGATGCTTTTCCAGATAACCCGACGTGTCGAGCAGCAGACGCTCAACCAAGGGCCGCGGAATCGGGACCGCACCCGGCTGGTCGCCGGGTTCGTTCATCAACTGGGCAATCCGATCGACTTCATGCTTGAAGGGCTGCGGAAAGGGAGTCTCGACCGGCGATCGGGTTTCACCGGCCACTCGCAGCAATGCCGCTTTCACTTCGTCCAATCCGCGGCGTTTGTTGGCCTGCGTTTCGACGACGGGCACTCCTAGCCGCTTGCCGAGTTGAGCAACGTCGATCGCAATGCCGCGCTGTCGCGCCACGTCGGTCATGTTCAAGGCCAATACGGTCGGCAAGCCGAGCTCCAGCACTTGGCTGACCAGATAGAGGTTGCGTTCCAGATTGCTGGCATCGACGATGCACAGCACGGCGTCGATCGGCGGAGCATCGTCCTGACGGCCCAGCAGCACGTCGACGGCCACCATTTCGTCGGGCGAACGAGGCGCCAGGCTGTACGTGCCGGGCAGATCGACGAGCGCTACCGCACGTCCGTCGCACTCCATATAGCCGATCTTCTTCTCGACCGTCACGCCCGGATAGTTGCCCACTCGCTGCCGCACGCCCGCCAAGGCCCCGAACAGCGTGGATTTGCCCGTATTGGGATTTCCCAGGAGTGCGACGGCGAGTGTCTGAGAGCGGGTGGCGGTCGACATGGGCTATTAGAGCGGCTCGACTTCGACGCGTGCTGCCTCGCTTTTGCGAACACTGAGGCGGTAGCCCCGCACTTCGAGTTCGAGCGGATCGCCCAGCGGGGCTTGCCCGACCACCAACACCTCGACGCCCGGCGTGAGACCCATTTCCAGCAACCGCATGCTCACGTCGTCGCCACCGGCGATCTGAATGACGCGCGCCCGCTTGCCCACGGCGAGTTTTGCCAGCGGGGTCACACGGCGGCCCCCGGCTTGACCAGCACGCTGAGCAGTTCGTCGGCCCGAAAACCGAGCTTCTGGCAACCGAGTCTCAGGATGCAGGGGCTACCCGGCTGGACCATCTCGATCGGTGCGCCATTGCGCAATCCCATTTCGTTCAAGCGATGCACGTGATCGGCACAGCCCAGCACGGCGGCGACGATGGCGGTGGCTCCGGCGCCAAGTTGGCAAAGCGGCACAAGATCGCAAAGCGTGTCGTTCACTGAGGGCCTTACTCTGGTAGATTTGACGTTGCGGGCGGGTTTTTCAATAGGCGGGCGAATTTGGCCTGGCGGCTAATTGCGACAGCGTCTCAAACTCAACAACGATTCTAATGACTGTTCGTCGGCTTGGCAACAGTCGCGGCTGAAGTTTTTTGAGGGCGGAGGCGCCGCAGGCGGAGAAGGCGTGGGGTGCGAGTGTTCTTACCAGCGAAAAGAGGCTATTATGGCGAAATGGGTACAAATGGGTACCGACCAGACCCGGCAGCCAAGCAACGGGCGGCGGCTTTTTCGGCCAGATGGGTATGGGTGGCATGGGCATGGCGATGCCAGCCCCCCCGCGAGCCGATCACCGATTGGAGCGACTTTGTCATCGTCGGTCACTCGCTGTGGGCGCTTCTTCTCGCAGTTGCCGGGGGCATGTTCGCATCTTGGTGTCAGCGAACTGGGAGACCGGATAGAGGCAAGGGGGCATAAATGGCCCTTGGCCGTGGCGCGTGGCTCCTCACGGCGTGTCGAGAATCTCTTGCCAGTTATTGGCTTCGATCGCCCGGCGGAGCATCCGCTTCAGGCGGCCGAGATCGGTGACGCTCGCCAAATCGGCCCGAACGGTCTCGTCGCATGGGCCAAGCCGGGCCTCGCCAACCACCACAACACTTTCCCGTGTGGCTTTTGTCTGCCCTTTCTCGTCCCCTCGTTCCGTAACGTTTGACAACCGGGGCGCCGGAGATTAAGGTCACAGGTTGTTGCACCTTCGATCAACTCGGCCGGAAGCTGTTTCCGGCCGGTTGCCAGGTTCCCACCCTTGCCTGGACGCATCAAGGCCGCAACTTCCCGCCGCGCCGCCCCCAGCCGCGACGCACGATTGAATCACGCCTAACCGAAATAAAGGACCAAGCTGCAATGAAGCAGTCTCTGTTGCCAGCCTTGGTAATTACCGCCTGCCTTGCCGGAACGCTTTTGGCCCAGCCTCCGGTCGTCAGCTACCCTGCGCCCGCGGCCGTGGTGCCCGGTGCGTCAACCGACCTGACCCTTTTCGGCACGAACATGGCCGGGCCGACCGCGCTGTGGACCAATCTCCCTTCAGCCAAGATCGAACTCGCACCGGGCATCGAAGGCAACGGTACAAAAGCCGATCAGGTCGTCTATCGCTGCACGCTGGCGGCGGAAGCGCCCGTGGGCGTCTACGCCTTCCGTTTGGCCACGGGCAAAGGCGTCTCGAACACTCGCCTGCTGATGGTCGACGACCTCGCTAGCGTGGCCGACAACGGCAACAACAAGTCGTTGGCAACCGCCCAGCCGCTCACGTTTCCCACCGCGGTCGATGGAGCCGCCGAGGCCGAGAGCTATGACTTTTACAAGCTGACGGTGCCTTCGGGCCAGCGGATCAGCGTCGAGGTTGTGGCACGGCGTCTAGGTTCGGCACTCGATCCCGTGGTTCGCCTGCTCGACGCCGCCGGCCGTGAACTGGCCTACAGCGACGATGAGCCGGGCATCGGCGCCGATTGCCGCTTTGTCTATCAGGCGCCCACGGCTGGCGACTACTATCTGGAACTGCGAGACATTCGCTATCAAGGCAGCCCGAACCATCGCTATCGCCTGCGGATCGGCAACTTTCCGCTGGTGAACACGCCGTTCCCCTTGGCGGGCCAGAAAGGAACCTCGCCCAAACTGACCGCGGCGGGGCCGTCGAGCGACGAAGTATCGCCGCTGAGTATTGCGGTTCCGTTTGATGTGGCCAGCGGGCGGCTGCCGATGGCCATCAAGTATGCCCAAGGCCAAGGCTCGGCCGGCCTATCGCTGATCGCCTCCGGCGGGCCGGAGCAGGTCGAGTTCGAACCGAACGACGCGCCCGAAAATGCCACCGCGGTCGCTCTGCCTTTTTCGATCAACGGCCGCTTCGAGACACCCAAGGACCGCGACTGGTTCGAGTTTCCAGCCAAGAAGGGGCAACGCTTCTTGTTCACGGGGCGCACGCGCAGCATCGGCTCGCCGACCGATCTGTTCATGCGGATTTATAACGCGGCCGGGGGCGTGCTGGTCGAAGCCGAAGATTCCGGCATGGACGAGGGCGTACTGAATTTCACGTTCCCAGAAGACGCCAACTATCGGCTGATGGTCGAAGATTTGCTCCACCGGGGCGGGCCCGATCAGGTGTATCGAATCGACATCACGCCTTATCAGCCGGGCTTCTCGTTGGCCGTCGATGCCGAAAAGTACGACGTGCCTAAAGGCGGCGTGTTCGTGACCAAAGTCACAGCGGTGCGCCGCGACTACAACGGGCCCATTACGCTAACCATCGACGGCATCGCAGGGACGGCCGTCGCCAACAATGTCATCCCCGAAGGCAAGAACGAAACGACGATCAGCGTGACTGTGCCGCCGAACTTGGAGAGCGGCCAGCTTCATCCGATTCGCGTCATCGGGCAGGCGAAAGTCGGCGAGAATGAATTCCGCACGGCGGCCAGTACGCTGGTGCCGTTGCGGACACAACTCAACGGCCTGCCTTACCCGCCGTCGGAACTCGATGGTTCGATCGGTCTGGGCATTGGCCCGGTGTTCGCCGAGTTCTTCCAGCTTTCGGTCGAGCCTTCGCCCGTGGTCTTTGCGCAGGTGGCCGCCGCGGCCACGCTGACCGTCAAGACGACCAAGGCGAATGGCTTCGACGACAATATCACGTTGGCGGTCGACGGCTTGCCGCCCGGCGTTACGGCCACGGCCGCGCCGATTCCCAAGGGTCAGGCACAGGTGGCTATTCCGTTGACCGGGCCTGGAGCGCTGGCCGAGGGCGATTACAAATTCCGCATCGTCGGCTCGGCGACGTTTCAGAATCAGCCGCGGCAGGTGGTGCTGGGCGACGTGGTGCTGCGCGTGGTCAAGCCGTTTGAAGTGAGCGTATCGCCAGCCGGCCCGATGAACCGCGGCGCGGCCCAAAAGATCAAGTTCAGCGTTGCCCGCACGGCCGCAACGGGGCCGGTGGCCATTCGACTCAAACACATTCCGGCCGGCTTGAATATGCCGGCGGAGATTACGATCCCCGAAGGACAGACCGAGGTGCAGATCGACGTCACGGCGGCAGCCGACATGCCGCTGGGCGAGTGCAAAGTGGTCGCCGTGGCCACCAGCAAGGTGAAAGACAAACTGGTCGCCGTCGAGAGCGCCCCCGTGGTGCTGCAAGTGGCGATGCCATAACTTGGGAGGAAGCCATGTATCTGCAACAGAACGCGAACACCGAGAGGAAGGGGATTTTGGATTTTGGATTTTGGATTTTGGATTCCAATCCAAAATCGAAAATCCAAAATCGAAAATGGTGGCGCGTCGCGATAGCGAGTGCCGTTCTCTTACTTGCCAGCTCATTCTCGAAGGCGGCCGATCTGGAGCCCATCGTCGTCGGCACGCCCGAACGAATCGAAGTCTATCCGCCGCAGGTCAAGCTCGGCACGACCCGTGGCCGAATGCAATTGGTTGTCACCGGATACTATGCCGGGGGCGGCGTCCAAGACCTGACCCGCGCATCGCAGTTCCTCTCCACCAGCGATCAGGTGGCCAAACTTTCCGGCAGCGCCGTGCTGCCGGTAGCCAACGGCAAGGCCGATGTGCTGGTTCACGTCGCCGGACAAGAAGTGAAGGTGCCGGTCGAAGTCGTCGGTCAAGAGACCGCCGAACGAGTCAGTTTCAACTACGGCACGTTGGCGGCACTGTCGAAGCAGGGTTGCAACCAGGGCGCCTGCCACGGCTCGCCCAGCGGCAAGGGCGGCTTTCGTCTCTCCTTGCGGGCTTACGACGCACCGCTCGATCAGCTCACCTTGGTCCGCGAGGCCTACGGCCGCCGCACCAATCCCATGGAGCCGGAAAAAAGTCTGATTCTGCAAAAGCCGCTGATGCAAGTGGCCCACGGCGGCGGGCAGCGGCTCCGCAAAGGCGATCCCAGCTATGAACTCCTGCACGACTGGATCGCGCAGGGATGCCAGTTCGATCCGGCCGACGCTCCCGCCTGCGTGAAGGTCGATGTCTATCCGCGGCAGCGCATTTTGCACCGCCCGGCGCACACGCAGCAAATCCACGTGTTGGCCCATTTCTCCGACGGCTCGGTGCGCGACATCACGCAGCTTGCCTCGTATTCCAGCTCCGACGACGCCGTGGCCTCCGTCGACGCCAACGGCGTGGTGGTCGGCAACGACCGCGGCGAGGCGGCGATCCTCGTGCGCTACCTCGACAAGATCGAGACGGCCTACCTGATGTTCCTCAAGGACGTGCCGGGCTTCGCCTGGAACAACCCGCCGGAGCACAACTACGTCGACAAGTTCGTGTTCGAGAAGTTGCACCAGTTGCAGATTCTGCCGTCCGATGTTTGCAGCGACGAAGAGTTCGTCCGCCGCGTCTATCTCGACGTGATCGGCGAGCTGCCGACGGTGGCCGAGAGCCAGGCGTTTCTGGCCGATGCCGACTCGCAGAAGCGGGCCAAGCTGATCGACGCTCTTTTGGAGCGGCCGGAGTTCGCCGACTTCTGGGCCTTGAAATGGGCCGATTTGCTGCGGCTGCGGAACAACAAGGTGACGGCCACCGGCGTGCCGAAATTCCATCATTGGGTCGTCCGGGCATGGCGCACGAACATGCCTTACGACCAGTTCGCCCGTGATCTGTTGATGGCCGACGGCAGCACCTTCGACAATCCGCCCGCCAATTACTTCCGCACGGCGAACGACACGAACGACTGCACCGAAACGACTTCGCAGCTCTTTCTCGGCATCCGCATTCAATGCGCCAAGTGCCACAACCACCCCTTCGAGCGCTGGACGCAAGACAACTACTACGGCATCGGCGCCTTTTTCAATCGCGTGCAGCGGAAGCCAAGCCCGCGGCCGGAAGAGCTGGTGGTGTGGGTGGCGAGGGGCGGCGAAGTGACACAGCCCCGCACCGGCAAACAGATGAAGCCCTGGCTGCCCTTGGTCGGCGACGCCGACTTGCCGGGCGAACTCGATCGCCGGCAGGCCTTCGTCGATTGGCTGGTGCGGCCCGACAATCCGTTCTTCGCCAAGGTCGAGGTAAACCGCCTCTGGGGTCATCTGCTTGGCCGCGGCATCGTCGACCCGGTCGATGACTTCCGCGACTCGAACCCGCCGGCCAGCGCCGCCTTGCTCGACGCGTTGGCCAAAGATTTCGTCGATCATCACTTCGACCGCAAACATATTTTGCGGACCATCCTCAACAGCCGCACGTATCAGCTCAGCTCGCGGAAGAACGACTTCAACACCAGCGACGTGAAATACTTCTCTCACTCGCGGACGCGGCTGTTGTCTGCCGAGCAATTGCTCGACGCCATCTGCCAGGTGACGAGTGTGGCCGAAAAGTTCGCCGGGCTGCCGCTGGGCACGCGGGCCACGCAGTTGCCCAGCCCCGACGTCGATAACTACTTTTTGAAAGTCTTCGGCCAGCCGGCCCGCGAGACGGCCTGCCAATGCGAGCGGTCGAGCGATTCGAACCTGTCGCAGGCGCTGCAGATGATCAACGGGCCGCTGGTCCACGGCAAGGTGCGCGACGAGAACAACCGTTTCCGCCAGTTATTGAAAGGCGGCAAGACCAACCAGGAGATTGTCACCGAGTTATACCTGGCGGCGTTTGCCCGCAAGCCGAGCGACCACGAGATGACGATCGCCACGAACCACATCGCGGCCAGCGGCGACCAGGTCCGCGGGCTGGAGGACGTCTGCTGGGCCCTTTTGAACGCGAATGAGTTTTTGTTTCAACATTGATGCATGGCGGTGCTTTACCATGGTACGAGCCGTGCTTTTGCGACGGTATTGGCTGGCTCGGCGGCAGCCGGTGGAATCGATGTGACTCGTGGAAGAGGTGAATTTGGCCGTGGATTTTATACGCAGAACTCCGGTGCGAACGCCGCGCGCCGCGGGCAAACGCTTTATGGGAACAACAGCGCCGTGCTCCTTCTGGCGATCGACGATCAAGCGTATCACGGGTTGAACTTAAAACGGCTAACGCTGAATATGGCGCAGATGCTGAACGCTCGGTTGAGAGCGAGCCATTCGCAACATCTTTATACAACGGTACATGATGCCATCGTGGGCCCATTGGTTTATCAACCTCGGATCGAGCAGCAGAAATTTCAAAGCGCGAACGCACAGACGCTGTTGAATGGGCCGCTTACCCAACGTACGGTAAAATGATGCTCGATCGGAGAAGGTCATGGCGTATGTGCATAGCCTCGTGAGGACGGAAGTCAACGGAAAAGTGGGATGGTGCGCTCCGGCCGAGGTCGGTGAGGCCTCCCCACACTACATCAGTTTTGTGATTCCCGTCGGCGAGAATCGTGACTTTTTTTCGCAGTACATCTGTGAGACCGTCGTCGCCGAGAGTGGCGAGAGGCGACGCGAACAGCATGAATTGCTTCAACAGGGGAAGGATTCGTTCGTGTTGCACCTGGGCGAGTTGGAGGTGTGGTTCAGCGTGCGGCCGGTTGCGAAATCCGAACTGCGGTCGCCCTATCTTGGCCGTCTCCAGCACGCCGATTTTGCGCTTCTATTAACGGAAATCGAACCAGAAGAGCCAGATCTGCTCGACCAGCTTTACGAGAAGAAGAATACATTTGTCATCGGTTGCGAGCCGTTTTCGCATTACTCGGGTGTTGAGAAACTGGCGAGCAACCATTTAGCTGAAAGGTAATTCAATGACGTCGAGGCTTGTCTTTATTCTCTGCGTATTCGGTTTGGCCACCAGCCCCGGGACACCCGCTTCCCTCGCCCAAGACCAGCCGGCCGCCGTTGGCTTTTCCAAAGACATCGCGCCGGTCCTGCTGAAAAATTGCCAGGCCTGTCACGGGCAAAACGACGCCAAGGGCGGCTTTCAGCTTGTCAATTACACCGCGCTGATGAAGCCGGGCGACTCCAGCTCGGCGTCGATCACGCCCGGCAAGCCCGATGACAGCGAAGTGCTGCGGCTGATCAACTCGCCAGACAAGGACGAGCGGATGCCCAAGGACGGCGATCCGCTGCCGGCCGACAAGATCGCGCTGATCAAGAAATGGATCGAAGAAGGGGCCAAGTTCGACGGTCCCGACCCCAACGCCACGCTGGCCTCGATCGCGCCCAAAGAGCCGCGGCCGGCCGCGCCGCAGGCCTACGCGCGCACCATTCCGCTCACCGCTTTGGCGTTCCGGCCCGACGGCCAGGAGATGGCCGTCGGCGGCTACTATGAAATCACCATCTGGAATCCGGCCACCGGTGCCTTGCTGCGCCGCATCGGCAACGTCGATCAGCGGACTTTCGCCTTGGCGTACAACAACGACGGCACGCTCTTGGCCGCGGCCAGCGGCACGCCGGGAGTCTCCGGCGAAGTCGCTCTTTTCGATCCCAACCAAGGCACGGTCGCCAAGATGCTCGCCAACATGTCCGATGTGGCCATGGACGTGCAGTTCAACCCGGCCGGAAACAAGCTGGCTGCTTGTTCGGCCGACCGCTCCATCCGCATCTTCGACGTCGCCACCGGCGCGCAGGACAAGATCATCGAAGACCATGCCGACTGGGTGATGGGCATCGCCTGGAGTCCCGATGGCACGAAGCTCGCCTCGGCCAGCCGCGACAAGACGGCCAAGGTGTTCGACGCCGTCAAAGGCGAGTCGCTGGCCACCTTCCCCGGCCATCAAGAAGCGGTGTATGGCGTTTCGTTCTCGGCCGACGGCACGCAGATCCTCACGGGCGGCGGCAATAAAGTGGTCCACGTGTGGAAGCCCGACGACGGCGCCAAGATCGCCGACATCGGCGGCTTCGGCGGCGAGGTGTTTAAGGTGTTGGTGCGGAAAGATATGGTTTATACCTGTTCGGCCGACAAGACCGCCCGGCAGCACAAGACGGCCGACCGCGGGCAGGTGCGCGTCTTCAGCGGCCATACCGATTGGATTTACTCGCTGGCCTACAACGAAGCGACGCAGCGGCTGGCCACCGGCAGTTTCGACGGCGAAGTGCGGGTTTGGAACCTGGCCGACGGCGCCCAAGTGGCCGCCTTCAAGGCCGCTCCCGGTTATGCTCCTCCTGCCGCCCCGGCCTCGGCGGCTGCAAAATAAATGTCGCCCGAACGCTGGCTGCGACGATTGCTCAGGGCGCTGGGCGTCTGGGACCTGTTGGCCCTCGGCGCCGTGGTGATGCCTCAAGCCTGGATGGCCGCCGTCCATGCCTGGCTGGGAATGGGCACGCTTCCGCATGCGCCGGTGGTCGATTACCTGGCCCGCAGCGCATCGTTGATGTACGCCCAGCACGCCTTAGTTTTCTTGTTCCTCAGCGGCGACGTCCGCCGCTATCGGCCGTTGATCCATTTTATGGCGGTGGTCGCGATGGTGTCGGGCGGCATCATGTTGGCCATCGACCTCGTGGCGGCCATTCCCTTGTTTTGGACGCTGATCGAGGGACCGGGCTACATCGTGCTGGCGTTGGCGGTGCTGGCACTCGGCCGGCACGTTACGCCCGACCGGGAAAAGTCGGGCGGTTAGCCTCCGGAGACTGACGGGCCGTCGGCAAACGCGTCGCGCGCGGCGCATTTGGCGACCGTAGCCGACACCGAAACGGTGGCCAAGCGAGCGACGCGATTGGCCGGCATGTTGAAGAATGCCGCGCAGGACGCTCGCGAGCCGGACGAGCGGATGAGCCACGCTATTCCACGACGGCAGATCGAAACCTGGCTATGCATCTTGACGGGGGTTGTCGTGGATGAAGAGGAGGATTGCAAGGGGAAACACCGACCAAGCACATCCAACGGGCTTGTAAAAACGGTACAATGCGTGCTCTGGCCTGGGGCCTTGAAACCGAAACGCGGATAAACCAGTCATGCCATCCCCATTTCCGGGAATGAATCCCTTCCTCGAGCAAGCGGACGCCTGGGAGGACTTCCAACAGGACTTTCTCGTCCGTGCGCGCGAAGCGCTGATGGCTGAGGTCGGCAAGAATTATCTTGTCAAAATTGAAGCACGGCTTTATTTGCACGAACTTTCGGCGGAGGAGCGCCGATTTTTCGGACGCGCCGATGTGGCCGTGGCCTCACGCGCCGAAAAACACGAGCCCTCCACCGCTGCCAGCGTGGCGGCGCCGGTGCAATTGGTGCTGCCCGCCGTCGATGTCGAGCGGCAGACGTTTCTGGAAATCCGCGACCGGCGAAATCGGCGTGTGGTCAGCGTGGTGGAATTGCTGAGCCCCGCGAGCAAGACCCCCGGCGCCGACCGCGACGCCTACTTGGGTAAGCGCGGCGAAATCCTGGCGGGACAGACGCACCTGGTGGAGATCGATCTCCGACGCGGCGGAAAGCGGCCACACCCGCCCGATTTGCCGCCGTGCGACTACTATGCGCTGGTCAGCCGCTACGAAGACCGCCCGAAGGTCGGATTTTGGCCGATCGCTTTGCGCGAGCGGTTGCCGGTCGTGCGAGTGCCCCTTGCCGCGCCCGATCCCGACGCGCATCTCGACTTGCAAGGCGTGCTCGACCGCGCTTATGACGCGGCCGGCTTCGGCACTTATATCTACAGCGAAACCCCGGAGCCGCCCTTGGCGCCGGACGAGGCCGCCTGGGCCGCCACATTCCTGCCGAATCGGGATTGATCCTGCCCGCGATCCGAGGCAACGCCATGATAGACCAGGAAAAGCTGCCATGTGGGAATTGAGTTATTGTACCTCGGCGCGCACCGCGATCCCATCCGCCCAAGGCGGTTTTTAAAAAAGCTCAAGTTGACGCGACGAATCGTTCACGAGCCATCTCTGTCGGTGGAAGCGAGTCCCAACGGGCTGTTCTCGCCAACCTGGTATATACGGGGCTCGCGTCGCCAAGCTGCCTTATCCGGCGTTCAGCCCCCGACAGAGCGCCATACTTTTCTACGACCTTGGCACACGCTGCGGATCGCACCGCGGCCTGGCACTGGCCATGGGGACAACGGCGTTATCGGGCGCTCGCGTCGGACTCGACCGCGTCAGGGCCTCGAGCCTCCAGTTCCGATTCTAATCCAGTGATTCCACAACGGGCCAGCACGCCCAGCAAGATACTGCCGAGTTGCTG
>Ga0307372_10004576_pt1 | contig 21206 bp, 21 predicted proteins | sample OX1MG_FD_202533 | JGI IMG/M metagenome (GOLD analysis project Ga0307372, IMG submission 202533) | Soil microbial communities from Risofladan, Vaasa, Finland - OX-1 | ecosystem: Environmental > Terrestrial > Soil > Coastal area > Acid sulfate soil | place: Finland: Risofladan, Vaasa | collected...
CACAACCGGCGCCGGCCAAGGCGCCGACGGCCGGCGTGTAGAGAAGGTTGTTCACGCCCCCCGCCGATGAGCTCGCGATCGTCGGGTTGGTTCCGCTGGTGAGGATCCGGGCGAAGTTCAGCTGCAGGGTACGGCTCGCGCCCATCCGAAACTGACTTCCCTGCGGGCCGAGTCCGGAGACGACCTGGGTCAGCACCGTGCCGTCGGAATAGCTGCACGTGATCGTCAGCGGCGAAGCGCCCGGCGACCCATAGCCGGGAGAGCAGGATGGGGCGCCGTACAGACGAAGGTTGGTGCCGAAGATCGCTGTCGCTGCCTGCTCCGCGCTGCTGTAGCTGCCGGTTTGCTGGAAGCCGTCGCCAGCTGACAGCGCGGCGGCATCGACAGCCGCCTGAAGGTCGCGACGCAGCGCATACGCCCTCGAGCCGTCGATTGCGAGAGCGGCCATCCCGACGACGACCGCCAGCATGACGGCGATCAGGACGATCGCCTGGCCCTTCTCCCAGCGCCTTCCGGGACGCGAGGCTCCCATCGCTTCAGTACTCCGTCCGGAAGATTGCGGCGGCGGTGATCACGATGTGGTTGGCCGTCGCCTGCGCGATCACAGGTGTGATCAGGACGAGGTTGAAGCGAATGGTGACCTGGAGCTGTGCGTTTCCGCCGGCGGGGTTGACCGCGCTGCACGACCCGCTCGCCGGGGCGGCGTTCTCTCCTCCTGGCGCATTGTCGGGTGGCGTCGTCTCGACCGTCGCGGGCGGATTCGGCTCGGTGACATAGAGCCACCCGGTGTTGGCGGGAGGGGTGGCGGATGTGATCGGCCCTTGTGGACATGGCTCGCTGACCGGGATCCCGATCATCTGCGTAGTCACGGTGGCCAGGACATTGGCGTTGGAGGGCAGCTGGTTCGACGCACGCACCGCCGTGCGGGCCCCCTCTCGCGCCGCGTGATTCAAAGTGTCGTAGTAGAAGATCGCTCGCCCGATGTCGACGACTCCGAAAAGGAGCAGAAGCAGCACCGGCGAGATCAGCGCGAACTCGATCAATGCCTGCGATCGCTGGCCGCCACCACTCCTCATCCGCTGCCCTGCACGGTCATGTGCTCGTTGGCGGCGAGGCGGAAGAGGCCGAACTGGCTGCTGATGATGGGTGTCAGGGGCCCGTATTCGTACAGCACGATCACGTTCAGGTCGAGCCGAGACTGGTTCGCGGCAGGGCTGGTGAAGTCGAGGCCGGGCGTGTTGTTGTAGCAGATGTAAAGCCACGACTGGTTGGCCGTGGGCGGGTACGCCGAGCTCACGAACGGCGGGTTGTGAAACGCGTTGCCGTCGGCGGTCGCGGGGCAGGTCGTGCTGGGGTTCTTGAGCACCGAAGCCGGGAGGGAGATCGTGGCGAGCTCGGAGTCCACGGTCGCCTTGATCTGGGCGTCGTCAAGGTACGGATTCGACTGGGTCGGGGCGTTGAACCAGGCCCCATGCCTGGCGCCTTCCCGGGCCGCATTGGACAGCGCCTCGCTGATGAAGTCTGACCGGCCGATGTCCACGAGGCCGCCCACCAGCAGCAAAAGGACCACGGACGAGAGCGCGAACTCGACCATGGATTGGCCATGTTGGCGAGCCTGGCGAGGTCGGTAGGGCGGGTTAGGGGGGCGCGGCACCGGGATATCTTGCCTATGATGGGTCGGCTGTGCGGAATTTGACCGGCCTTACGTCACGAAGGCCGTTCACTCTCCTGGGCATCCTGCTCGCTCTTCTCGTGATCGTGGCGTTCGTGCTCGTAGCTCTGAACGCCCAGCAGGCCGGCAGCAGTCCCCAAAAGACGATCGTGGTCACGACCACGGCCCTTCCACCTCGGATCCCGATCGATGCCGGCTCCCTGGCTCTGAAGACGATCCCGGTCCCGGCAAACTACCCGGACGTGTACTTCACCCAGATCCGCGACGTCGCGGGCACGATCCCGCTCGTGCCGATCCCCAACGGCCAGGCGGTGACCTCCAACGAGGTGGCCAAGCCGAGCCAGGCCCTGGGGTCCCAGTCGGAATACCTGCCCATCCCGTCGGGATATGTCGCGATCACCATCCCGACCAGCGAGCAGCAGGGCGTGGCCAACTACATCCAGCCGGACGATTACATCTCCGTCATCGCAACGGTTTCGACCGGCTCCAAGGTCGCTTCCAAGACGATCTTCACCAACCTGCACGTGATCAGGGTCGGGACGGCGGCTTCGGCGTCATCGGCCGGCGCGTCCAGCGCGACCAGCCTCACGGTGGTCGTCACGGAGTGCCAGGCCGAGATCATCACCTGGTTCTTGACCTACGCGTCGCTGAAGTACGCGCTCGAGTCGTACCACGACTACCTTCAACCCGGCGCCCAGACCCCCGACCCCACCTGCCCGTCGGTCGCCGCCGCCAAAGGCGTCACCCTGCAGCTCATCCAGGCCGCGTACCCCACCCTTTTCTAGGCTGCCGAAGGTGAACCTCCCACCGCAAGTCATCGTCGCCGTTCCCATGGCGGCGGCGATCGCGGTCTTCTTCTGGAGCCTGGACCGCGTGCGCAAGGAGCACGTCACCCGGACGCCGGAGTCCACGCTGCCGAGAGCGACGCCCCGCGAGCTCGTCGAGCGGTTGCTGCGGCCGGCGGCGGACAACCTGAGCCAGCGCAGGAGCGTGCAGGGCAAGCCGACGCTGACCGAGGAGCTGGCACGAGCCGGCCTGAACATCACGCCGTCCGAGTACCTTTTGATCCGCATCGGCACGGTCGCCCTGGGCGCTCTCATCGGGTTGTTCCGCTTCGGGATATCAGCCGGGCCGGTGATCCTCGGGGTGGTCGGCTTCGTCGCGCCGCCACTGGTCGTCGGCTTCCTCCAGCGCCGGCGCCAGACCCAGTTCAACGACCAGCTGGGCAGCATGCTCCAGCTGCTGTCCAACTCGCTGAAGACCGGCTATGCCATCGACCGCGCCCTCGAGACGGTGGCCACCAAATCGCAGCCGCCCGTTTCCACCGAGTTCGAGCGGGTGACCACCGAGATCACCCTTGGCACGTCGGTCGAGGACGCGCTGAGCGCGCTCTTGCTGCGCATCAACAGCCCCGACCTGGAGTTCATCGTCACTGCGATCCTCCTCCATGTCCGCGTCGGCGGCAACCTGGCTGAGGTCCTGGACACCATCTCGGACACGCTTCGCGACCGCCTGCAGACCAAGCGCGACATGAGCGTGCTCACCGCCCAGTCACGCGCTTCGGCGACGATCATCACGGGCCTGCCCATCCTGCTCGCCCTCGGCCTCTACTTCTTCGTGCCGGGCTACTTCGCTCCGATGACCACGACCTTCACCGGCTATGCGCTGCTGGGGGTGGCAGCCCTGCTGGTCGTTATCGGCAACGTCGTGATCCAGCGCATGACCGCCCTGGAGAGCTGATGCTGCCGATCGCGCTCGCGGCGGGCGTCATCTGCGGGGTCATCGTCGCCGCTTACTTCGTCGCCATCGACCAGATGCGACGGACGGCGGCGGCAGTCGACGGCGGGTTCCTCGTGACACCGCCCAGGCGGGGCTTCGTCCAGCAGCTCGAGTCCATGGTGCGACCGTTCGCCACGCGGTTGACGCCTCGGTCCGCTGGACGCCTGCGCCAGAAGCTGAGCCGAGCCGGCGACCCGGGAAGTTTGACCCCGGCGGGATTCCAGGCCGTTCGTTACAGCCTCGCCGCGCTGCTTGCGATCGTCGGCCTTGGCGGCGGCCTGCTCATCCCCAGCCCACTGCCGGTCCTTTTGATGGCTCCGCTGTCGGGGGTGGTGCTCGCAGTGGTCGGCTACTTCGCGCCCAACCTATGGCTCGAGCAGCGCATCGCGCAGCGGCGGGTCCAGATCCAGCGCTCGCTCGCCGAGGCGACCGACCTGCTGACCCTCGTCGTCGAGTCAGGCATGAGCCTCGACGAGGGCCTGCTCAGCATCACCGAGCGTTTTCACAACGCGCTCGGCGACGAGATCGGCAAGGTGCTGCGCGAGATCAGGTTAGGCCGTCCCCGCATGGCGGCCCTCGAGCACATGGCAGATGCGACCGGTGTTGCCGACCTTCATCACCTGGTCGAGTCCATCGTCCAGTCCGACCAGATGGGCGTACCGATCGCTCGACTGTTGAGGGTCCAGGCGACCGAGATGCGACGGCGCCAGCGCCAGACCGCGCAGGAGCGCGCCGCCCAGGCCTCCTCCCGGATGGTCTTCCCGATGGTGGGCTGCATCTTCCCGGTCCTGTGGATCGTCCTCCTGGGCCCCGCCATCATCCAGATCCTGAAGACCCTCAGATAGCGTGTCGAACCAGCGACTAGGCCCGCGAGGCCCGCACCCATCGTTCAGCGACCTGGACAAGCCCCTGTACACCATCAGCGTCGCAGCCGAGATCCTCGAAACGCACCCCCGCACCCTGATGCTCTACGAAGACGCCCACCTCATCGAGCCGCACCGGACCACCACCAACCGGCGCCGCTACTCGCAAAGGGACATCAGCAAGGTGCAGGTGATCCAGCACCTGACGCGCGAGAAAGGGGTCACCCTCGCCGGCGTGCGCCACATCCTGAGCCTGTTCGACGTCATGAAGAAGCACCGCATCGAGCCGCCGGCCGAGCTGCGCGACGTCTTCGACCGATACGCTCAGCTGATCTGAGGGCAGATCACTTCCCGCTGCGCGGGGAAGGTGGCGCACAGCGCCGGATTGGGAGGTCCGCCGTGTGCAATACGCCACGCCCCATCCCCCGGCTACGCCGGGTACTTCTCCACCAGTGGGGAAGAGATATCTAGGCGCTGGCCGCCTTGCGCCGCCGCTTGGCGGCGGGCGCCCACAGGCTTTCCAGGTCGTAGTAGGAGCGCTCGCCTGGCAGGAACACATGGGCGAGGACCGAGTCGAAGTCCAGCAGGATCCATGTGGCGTCCTCGTATCCGTCGACGGCCAGCGGCCTGAGCTCCTTGACTTTGGCGGCCTCGACCATGCCGTCCGCGATCGCGCGAACCTGGCGGTCGGTCTCGCCTTCGCAGATCACGAAATAATCGGCGACTGAGGTCTGCTCGCGGACATCGATGACGACCGGGTCCCACGCCTTCTTCTCGACCGCCGCGCTGCGCAGCAGCCGCGCCAGCTGCAGCGGGGTCGGACCCTTGCTTCGGGAGGCTCTCAACTCTTCCGATTATCCCTGTAGAGGTCATGCGAGGCGATGTACCGCTCAACCGCCGGAGGCAGCTTGCCGGCCACCGTCTCCCCCGCTGCGATCGCGCGGCGAAGCGCGCTCCCGGAGATGTCGGGCGTCGGCCGCAGGCACAGCATGGTGCGTTCTACGTCCAGCCCCGCCGCGGACAGCTGATCTGCGCCCGGAACCTTGGTCCCCGGCCTGCTGATGACCACCGCGGAGGCGAGCGACCTCACTGTCGCAGGCTCGTGCCAGGTGGAGAAAAGAGCTGCGGCATCCCAGCCGAGGACCAGGAACAGCTCGTCGTGCGGCGCCATCCGTTTGAGCTCGACCAGCGTGTCGGCCGTATAGGAACGTCCGCCGTGACGAACCTCGACGTCCGACACCTCGAGCCGCGGCCGCCCTTCCACGGCGAGCCGGCACATGGCGAGGCGCTGCTCGGCGGTGGCGATGGCCCCCGGCCGGTGAGGCGGTTGCGCGCTCGGCATGATGAGGACCTTCTCCAGCTCGGCGCAGCCAATCGCCGCCTCGGCGGCGGCGACGTGCCCGAGGTGGATCGGGTCGAAGGTGCCGCCCAGGACGCCGACTCTCACGGTTGGTACTCGAACTCGATGCCGGAGATGCGCACGGTGTCGCCGGGCTGCACGCCGGCCGATTCGAGCGCGGTGTTGACGCCGATGCGGTCGAGCTCGGACTGGAAGCGCGCGAGCGCCCCCTCGGACTCGAGGTCCGTCCGCTCGACGAGCTGCTCGACGCGCTCGCCCCGGACGGCATAGCCCCACGGCTCTTTTTGCACCACCAGCTCGGACCGGGCTCTGACCGGCAGGACGGTGGGCTTCGGCCGCGCCGGCATGCGCGGTTCCGGCGCGATGGCAAGGGCGGCGACGATCGCGCTCATGAGCTCGGGCAGGCCTTCGCCGGTGAGCGCCGAGACGAAGTGAGCACCCTTTCGCCGCGTGCGCGACTTGAAGCGCCGCGTCGCCTCCAGGTCGAGCTTGTTGACAGCCACGAGATGGGGGCGCTCGGCCATCTCGCTCGAGAAGGTCTCGACCTCCTTGCGCACGGTCGCCAGGTCCTGCCAGGGATCCGGCCCGGATCCGTCGAGCACGTAGACCAGGATCCTGGTCCGCTCGACGTGGCGCAGGAAGCGCCGCCCCAGGCCGGCACCCCGGGCGGCCCCCTCGATGAGTCCCGGGATGTCCGCCATGACGATCCGGCCCGCGTCCGACTCGGCCACGCCCAGCTCGGGGTCGAGGGTCGTGAAAGGGTAGTCCGCGACCTTCGGATGCGCGGCTGTGAAGGCCCGCAGCAGTGATGACTTGCCGGCGTTGGGCGCACCGACCAAGCCCACCTCGGCGATCAGCTTGAGGTCCAGGGTGAGATTGAGCTCCTCGCCCTTCATCCCTGGTTCCGCGTAATCGGGCGCGCGACGGGTCGAGCTCTTGAAATGCACGTTCCCCCGCCCCCCCTCGCCACCTTTGGCGACCACCGCGGTCGCGCCCGGCAGGTCGAGGTCGGCGATCAGCGCACCCTCCGCGTCGAGCACGATCGTGCCCACCGGCACCTTGATGGTGATGTTGGCGCCGCGCTTCCCGGTCTTGCGGCCGCCCGCGCCGTCGGTGCCGGCTTCGGCCAGCCAGCGAGAGCGCTGCTTGAAGAGCGAGAGGTCGGACTGGTTGGTGGTGGCCTCGAGGATCACCGAGCCGCCGCGACCGCCGTCGCCGCCGTCGGGCCCACCGCGTGGGATGAAGGGCTCGCGTCGAAAGGAGGCCGAGCCTTTTCCGCCATGACCGCCACGCACGTAGATGTGCGCGGTATCGATGAACTGGCGCCGGCTGTCAGACTTCGGCGTTCTTCGCGACTGTGACGCGGCGGCCGTCCTTGCCCACCCGCTCGAACTTGACCTCGCCCGGAACGAGGGCGAAGAGGGTGTGGTCGCGGCCGAGCCCGACGCCGGCCCCAGGGGCGATCTTGGTTCCGCGTTGCCGGACGATGATGGCCCCGGCGTCGACGACCTGGCCTCCAAAGATCTTCACGCCAAGCATCTTCGGTTTGGAATCGCGGCCGTTGCGGGAGGAGCCGCCTCCTTTCTTATGTGCCATTACTCCGTCTCCTTCTTGGCTGAGCGCGGCTTGCGAGGGGCTCGCTTGGCCGGCGCTTCGGACGTCTCGTCGACCGCTTCCGCCTCGGACGTCGAGGCTGATTTCGCCTTGGCTCTCGGCTTGGCGGGAGCTTTCGCCTTGGCCGCCGGCCTGTCCGCGGCGGCGGCTTCCTTGCGAGGCTCGGCCTTGATGCCGCCGACAGCGATGATCTCGATCGCGGTCAGGTCGGCGCGGCCGCCGTGGTGGACGCGGACCCTCTTCTTGGATTTGTAGCGGAGGCTCTCGAGGCGTGGCCCGCGCCGGTGGGCGAGGATCTTGACCTCGACGTCCACGCCGTCGATCGAAGGGGCTCCGATCTTGATCTCGTTCCCGTCGTTGAACAGCAGGACACGACCGAGTTTCAGCGAAGAACCCGGCTCCGCGGCGATCCGGTCGACCAGGATGTGGTCGCCAGGCGCCACCCGGTACTGCTTTCCACCGCTGACGACAACAGCCGACAGCGAACTATCAGGCTTGGGCACGGCGTGTGATTGTACCAAGAGCGGGGCTCGAGTCTTCCCGGTGGAGCACGGTTTGCCGCCGGAGCACCACCGATTGGACCCACGCTGAGCGCGGCCAGGGTGGTGATCGTGGCCGAGACGCCGTACGAGATCAGGGACAGCGGGATGGCCGCGATCGGAAGCAGTCCGATGTTCTGCCGACGTTCTGGACGACCTGGGCGAAGTTGACCCCAGGTGTGGGGCGCTACTGCCGAAAGCTCGCAGCAGCGTGCGGTCGATTATCGGACGATCAGCGAGGTTCCGATCACCAGCAGCAGCACCAACAGGGCGAAGGGCGGCACGGCCCGCTTGTAGAAACCCCGCGCGAGCGCAGGCCCGCGCCGGTCCATCACGAGCCCCACGAGCACCATCAGAGCTGCCACTCCGAAGGTGATCCCGAAAAATCGCAGCACCGCCGCCGCTCCGTCAGGCGAAGGCGGGACGAACAGTGTCGTGAAAAGCCCGCAGTAGGAGAACCAGGACAGCGCCCTCGCGAGGTCGAACCTCTGCCTGCTCCGCCGGTCGCCGGGCGGTGAAAGCGGCCAGAAACGGAGCAGCGCAGGCAGGCACAGGAGATAGAGAAGCCCGCTCGCGACCTTGACCGGGAGCAGCGCGGGCACCAGCACGTTGCCCAGCACCTGCGGGCGAAGGCTTTCCGGCTGCACCGCCGGGCCCAGCACGGCCAGCAGCCAGCAAAACTCGACGACAAGCAGGATGCCGGGCTCGGGCACGTGCTCGACGGTCAGCGCAAGCTCGGCCCAGACCGTGAACGCGAGGGCGATCGCGGCGATCACAACGCTGCGCTCCTCGGTCGGCAGGGGGTTGTAAGGGGCCGCCAGCTGGACCGCCGCGAGGACGGAGCAGATGGCGACCGTGGCGGCGACAGGGGTCGGCCTGCGGCGCGGCACATCGGAGAGCTTCCACCCCCCGTGGGCAAGCCTGCCCCACGTGATCTCGACGAGAGCGCCGAAGACGATCAGGGTGAGCAGGCCCGGATAAACCACCAGGGCAAGCGAGTGGGCTACGAGCGCCGTCAGGATCTGGATCATCGGCTGGCCAGCGTGAGCAGAGGCAGGGGGTAAAGACCCACGACCGCGTTGGCGGCGATCACGATGCCCACGCCGAGCGCCTGGCGCCCGCGAGGCTGGCCCAACGTGCGGCCGAGGCGGAGCGACACCGGGAGCCACAGCAGCATGCCGGCGGCCAGGACGAGGGCCAGCGGCCAGGACATCTGCGTCGCTCCGCGCAGGAGTAGGACCCTGGCGGCGAAACCCGCGAATGGAGCCGACCCGGCCAGCACCGCGGCCACCATGAGGTTGATGGGCCGGTCGGCCGACTGGTTCTCACGCAACGCCTGCCGCGACGCGAGGTACAGGGGCAGCCTGCCGAACACGATGCTGACAAGGATCAACAACGCGGCCGCCTGGCCGTCGGCGACGGTCAGGCCAAAGCCGCACAGGGCCAGACCCCAGTCCGCCATGAACGAGTAGTGCCACGCGCGAGTTGAGCTCTCGGCCCTCCAGGCCGCGAGCGTGCCCCACAGCATGTTCACGAGGCCCAGGCCGACGAGCATCGCCCCCAGGTCGGTGCCCGCATCCAAGGACAGCAGCCCGCGGGCCCTGACCAGAATCGCCGTCGCAGCGACGGGGCCAACGAATCCAATCCACACGGTGGGCGACACGGCCACCATGTCCTCCGGTTCGAGCACGTGGATGTACGGCAGCAGTCCCACGCATGCGGCGAGCCCGGCGGCGATCCCGACGGCCGCCAACCGCTGCAACAGCTCCGGGCCCTGCACCCGAGCGAACACGAGCGCCAACACGATCAGGACCACGGCCACGACGGGCATCTGGAGTCGAGATGAGAAGTCGCGTTTCCCTGGAAGTGAGGCATGAAGCACCGCCAGGACCAGGAGGGCCAGCACCAGGAGGTCGAGGCTCGGCGCTCCCGCGATGGCGACCATCCCCGCAAGCCCGGTTCCGCCTCTCGCCAGCAGCGCGGTCCTGGAGATTCGTGCAGGTGACATCACCACCGCCAGCCCCAGCGCCGCCGCCGCGGCGATCAGCAGGGGCAGGCATGTCGCGAGGTCAGAAGGCATCGGCGACCCGCACGGGTAACAGCAACGCTCCAGCGGCGATCAAGGCGGCCGCGACGTAAGGCACAAGGCCAGGAGAGCCTGCGCCGAGGCGAGTGGCGACTGCGGCGGCCAGGGCAAGAGTGGCGACGGCCGTCACGACGCTCGAAGGTTCGCGGCTCGACACGATCCGAGCACCGCTCAACCCGACGACGCTCAGCACCGCAAACCGGGTCGCGCCGTCGGGGCCGATGGTCACGGACGCGGCGAACCACAAAGCGACCAGGCCTCCGGCCACGCACAGGATGAGGCGCGGGGTGGAACCGGGCGGCATGACCACCCACCCGCCTGGCCCGGCGCGGTAGCGCAGCACTGCCGCCGCCGCGCCGCCGCCCATGACGATCAGCGCGGCCACCCCGTCTCCTTCCTGCCACGCGATCGCAGCAAGGCCCGTGGTGGCGACGGCGAGCCCGACGGCAAGTCCGCGGCGGCCATCGGCGAGCACGATGATCGAGACGCCGAGCCAGCCGAGAAACGCGGCGACCGCGGCGATCAACAGGCCACTAGCGGGTGACCGCGAAAACCAGGGCGGCCAGCGCTGCGAGCCACAGCACGGCGTGCCCCCCCGCCGCGGCCGGTTCGATGGCGCGCAGGTCCACGACCGAGCGGTACTGCTCTGGAACACGGGCGGCGCGGATGGCGGCCCATAGGCGGGCGGAGGTTTCCCGTCCGGGTATCGTGAACAGGGCCGGCCGCGCCTGGCCTCGAACCGGCGCCTTGCCCGCGAATGCGTAAACGATCACCGCCATCGCGAGCAGCGGGATGAAGAGAGTCAAGGCGGGAAGCACGGTCGAGACCGTCTCCACGGCCACAAGCCCGCCGGCCACCGAACCCGCGGCGCTCCCGGTCATCACCTCGCCCTGGGCCGGGTTCGCGAAAGCGGTCTGGAAAGCCGCGAGGGCGGGCCCCGCGACGATCGTGGCCGCGGCGATGGCCAACGCAATCCGCGGGAACGTCTCGGCGACCGCCGTGTCGCGCCCCGCGGGCAGGCCGACGGCCCGCGCGGCTGCGACTATCCAGACCACCCACGCCGCCGCCCCGGCCAGGCCGATCAAGCCGATTGAGTTGCCCGCTTCGAAGGTCGATTCGATCCCCAGCACGCGGGCGCCAAAGGCAAGGCCGGGCGGCAAGCCGACCGCGGCGGCGATGGCGACCAGCGAAGCCAGGCCCGCTCGATCCGGGAGCAGCGCGAGGCAGGCGGTCAGCGCGCCCGCGATGGCAAGGCTGAGTAGGCCCGCGACCAGCCCGAGCGGTGTCCCGAGTGCGATCGTCATGAGCGCAAAGCCGCCGAAGCCCGGGATCACCTCACCGAGGAACTCGCGCCGGTTGGGCGCTCCCTGGGCGCGGATCGCGGCGCCGAGCGCGACGGCGACGCCGAGGCCGGCCAGCAAGCCGTTGAGGGCCGGTTGGGGATACCGGCCATCCCCTATGTCGTACTCCCGGACCAGGAGGTAGAACCCGAGCGGATAGAGTGTCGCGACCGACATTCCGGCCGCGCGCAGAGAGGGCCGCGACCACAGCTGTGCCGGCCACGACCGCCACGGGAACAAACCCGAAGCGCCGAGCGCAGCGACTGTGATCAGCGCGAAGACCGGGACGGTCAGCCTGGCGACCGGAACGGCCGCGAAGCCATCGGTGCCCGCGCCGGCTTCGAAGATCACGCCGGCCCAGCTCAAAGCCAGCCACGAGCCGAGCAGGACGCCCCAGCTCGGGCGGGGAGCCTTCACGTCCTCCGTGTCGAGCTGGACCACCGCCAGGGTGGCCGCCGTGCCGCCGGCGAGAGCGGTCAGGACCACGCCGCCTGACTCGATCGCCGTGACCGCCGCCGCGACCCCGACGATCGCCACGGTCGCCTCCTGCCACGTGCGTGGCTGCAGCGAGAGCAGTACGGCCGCCGGCACCGTGATGATCAGACCGAACGCGAACCCGACGGCGTCGATTCGCAGCAGCAGCGAGGAGCCGAAACCAAGGGCTCCGAGGTTCAGCTCCTGGGTGGAGCGAACCGAAAGCCACAGGACCAGCAGTGCCGCGACGGATCCCCAGGCCCCGGCGGCGCAGGTGATCCGGCCGACGTCGACGCCCGCGAGGCCGAATGCGGTGATGACGGCGGCGGCCCCCAGGGGGATGACGATCGGCGCCAGCACGGCCAGTGACGGCATCGCGCTAGCGTAGCGACGCAGGGGTTCGCGGCACGATTCGCGTCGGAGCCGCCGCGCGCCGGCGACGCGAGGCCCCGAGCGCCGGTCTCACTCAGGGCTCAATCGGTCGATCGCCGCGCGAAGCTCCGCCGCGCGCTCCCCGATCTTGGTGACGATCTCAGGCGGTGCCTTGGACGTGAAGTCGGGGTTGGCCAGCTTGGCCTCCGCCTTCGCGAGGTCGTCCCTGAACCTCTTGAGCTCGGACAACCTGCGAGCGTCCCCGGTCCCGGCGGGAAAGCTCACCTCGCCTGGCACGACGGCCAGCGGCGTCCCGCCTTCGAGCTCATCGTCGAGCTCCAGCCAGGCCAGCCGCGCGGCAAGCTTGGCGACGGTCCGGCCGGCCTCGTGGTCAAGCCGGATCTTGCCCCCGCGCGGCGGCGCGCCAGCCGCCTGACGGTGGCCGCGGACCTCCTCGACGATCCGCATGACGAGCTCGAAGCTCTCCTCGGCGTCGGGGGCGACGAAACGGTCGAGCCCTTCGGGCCACGACGAGCGCATCAAGTAGTCGCGGGTGCCTGGCAGCCGGGACCAAAGCTCCTCCGTGACGAAGGGCATGAAGGGATGCAGGAGCCGGAAGATGTTGTCGAGACAGAAGCACGCCACGTCCTGGGCCGCCGCGTCGCCGTCCCGCAGCCGCTCCTTCGCCACCTCCAGGTACCAGTCGCAGAACTCGTTCCAGGCGAAGCCGTACGCGGCCGCGATGGACTCCTGGAACGTGAAGCTCTCGATGCCTGCGGTGACCGCAGATGAGGTGTAAGCCAGCCGGGACAGGATCCAGCGGTCCTCCAGGTGCTCGCCGGCCTCGAGGATTCCCGGCGGGTCTGCGGGCGGCGTGCCGGGCGAGCTCAAGACCAGACGCGTCGCGTTCCACAGCTTGTTGCAGAAGCGACGATAGCCTTCGACCCGGCTTTCGTCGAAGCGAACGTCCTGGCTCGACATCGCGACCGATGACGCCCATGCCCGGACCGCGTCGGTGCCGTACCGGCTGATGAGGCCGCGCGGATCGACGCCTGTGCCCAGCGACTTGGACATGCGGCGCCCGTCCGACGCCTGGACCTGGCAGTGAATGGCGATGTCGGTGAACGGCACCTCGCCCATGAACTCGAGGCCGGTCATGATCATCCGGCTGACCCATAGGTTGATGATCTCTCGGCCGGTGCTGTTCATGTTGTTCGGGTAGAAAGCCTTGAGGTCGGCGGTCTCCTCCGGCCAGCCCAGCGTCGCGAAAGGCCATAGCGCCGATGAGAACCAGGTGTCGAGCACGTCCGGGTGCTGCGTGATCTCTGTGCTCCCGCACTCGGTGCATTCCTTGGGGCGCTCGACGGCCACTAACTGGTGGCCATTTCCGCAGTAGTACACAGGCACGCGGTGGCCGAGCCACAGCTGCCGGCCGATGTTCCAGTCGCGCAGGCCACGCAACCAGTCCAGGTAGGTCCTTTCGTAGCGCTCCGGGTGCCAGCGGACCTTGCCCACTGCCGATGCGGCGGCCGCCTTGTCGCGCATCAACTCCATGCTCAGCCACCACTGCTCGCTCACCAGCGGCTCGATGACGGTGTGGCACCTGTCGCAGTGCCCGACCTCGTGGGTGTAGGGCTCTTCCTTGACGAGGTAACCCTGCGCCCGCAGGTCCGCGACGACCTTCTTCCGCGCCTCCAGCGCGGGCAGGCCGTCGTACGGAAGCCCGGGCACGTTCATGCGGCCGTCGAGGTGCAGGCCGTTGATCAGCTCCAGCGAGTGGCGCTGCCCGATGTCGTAGTCCATCGGGTCGTGGCCGGGAGTCACCTTCAGCGCGCCGGTGCCGAAGTCTTTCTCCACCGCAGAGTCGGCGACCACCGGAAGCTTGCGGCCGACCAGCGGCAGGACGGCGACCTTGCCGACCAGGCTGCGGTAGCGCTCATCAGCCGGATTGACCGCGATGCCGGTGTCGACGAGCATGGTCTCGGGGCGCACGGTGGCGATCACGACTTCGCCGCCGTCCTCGATCGGATACCTGATGTAGTACAGGACGTCCTGGTGCTCCTGCCAGTCGATCTCGAGGTCCGAGATCGCGGACTGGTCGCGCGTGCACCAGTTGACGATGCGAGGCGCGCGATAGATCCAACCCCGCTCGTAGAAAGCGACGAACGCGGTCATGACCGCGCGCACATACCGCGGGTCCATGGTGAAGCGAAGGCGCGACCAGTCCAGCGACACTCCGAGGATGCGGTCCTGGCTGACGATGGTCTCGCCGACCGTGCGATACCACTCGTCAACTCGTGACGTGAACGCGTCTCGACCAAGCTGTTCTTTGCTCGTGCCCTCCGCAGCCAGCTGCTTCTCGATCACGTTCTGGGTCGCGATCGCTGCATGGTCCGTGCCGGGAAGGAAGAGCACCTCGAACCCCGCCATCCGCCGGTAGCGCGCGCAGATGTCCTGCAGGGTGTGGTTGAGCGCATGCCCCATGTGCAGCTCGCCCGTGATGTTTGGCGGCGGAAGGCAGATCGTGAACTTCGGCTTCTTGCTCTGCGCGTCGGCGACGAACAGGCCGTCAGCCTCCCAGCGCGCGTACCAGCCGGCCTCGACGGCCTGTGGATCGAACGCTTTCGGCATCTCGATTTCGTTCATAGGGCGTGTTTCACTGCTCGGTGGAGGTCGAATGCGCCGGCATGAAGGTCGCTCTTAGCGCGACAGAGCCGGCGAGGGTACGGATACGGACCCCACGAAATCAGAGGCTTCGCCGTGACTTCGCGAGTAGCCCCTGAAACGCTCGGTCCGGCTCATGTTGACTCGAATTTTAACGCTTGTTGCGCTGCCGTTCGCTCAGCTCGTCGCTTGCCGCCGACGCGCCGGTCGATCGGGCCACGTTCGCGAACAGGCTCGGGGCGAGGGACTGGATCCTCAGGCTCGCCCTGAGCCCGATCGGCACCACGTCGATCTCGCCGCGATTCTTCACGATGGCGGTCCACACCGCGTCGGCCACCTGCCGCGGAGTGACCTCCCCGGCCATCGGGTTCACCTTCAGCCCGGTCTCGGCCCACATGCCGGCCTCGCTGACGAACGTCGGGCAGATCACCGACACGCCGACGCCTGTGCCCCACAGCTCCTCTCGCAGCGCGAGGCCGAAACCGCGAATACCGAACTTGGTGGCGTGATACAGGGTGGCGGCAGCGGTGGGCACGAGCCCCGCGACCGAGGACATGAACACCATGTGTCCGGATTTGCGCTTCACCATCGCGGGCGCCAGCTCACGGGCGAGCACCACGCCCGCGCGAAGGTTGACCGTGAGCGCGCGGTCGACCTCTTCGATGGTGAAGCTGGTCAGAGGCCCGCTCGCGGGCAGGCCCGCGTTGGACACCAGCACGTCCACGTGACCCGCCGCTCGGGCCAGCCTTTCCGGCTCGCCTGGCAGCGAGAGGTCTGCCACCACGACCCGGGACTCGCCGAGCTCCTTGGCGAGCTTTCTCAGCGCAGGCTCGCTGCGAGCCGACAGGACGAACTTCGCGCCCGCGCGATGCAGCCGGCGCGCAATGTGAGGGCCGAGCCCAGAAGAGGCGCCCGTGAGGAGGACGGTCTTGCCACGCAGGTCCTCCACAGGCCGAAGAGTAGTCGGTTCTAGGCGGACTCTCCGACCACCCGAGCAGGCGTGTCGCCTTCCTCGGTGAGCTCGAACTCCGGCTCCAGCGCCTCGCGGATCGAGCGTTCGGAGATCAGGCAGCGCTTGATGTCAGGCCGCGAGGGGATCTCGAACATCGAGTTGAGAAGGGCTTCTTCGATGATCGACTTGAGCGCTCTCGCGCCGGTGCCTCGGTGCAGCGCAAGCTCCGCGATGGCATCGAGCGAGCCCTTCTGGAACACGAGCTCGACGTTGTCCAGCGAGAAGAACTTCTGGTACTGCTTGACCAGCGCGTTCTTGGGCTCGGTGAGGATGCGGACGATGTCCTGCTGGTCGAGGTGGTGCAGGGTCACGATGATCGGCAGCCGGCCGATGAACTCGGGGATGAACCCATACTTCAAAAGGTCCTGCGGCTGCAGGTGCTTCAGCATCTCCGACACGGCCTTGCGCTCGATCTTGTTGTGCGGCGCTCCGAAGCCGATCGCGCGGTGCCCGATGCGCTGCTCGACCACCTTCTCCAGACCGTCGAAGGCGCCTCCGCAGATGAAAAGGATGTTGGTGGTGTTGATCTGGATGAAATCCTGGTGCGGGTGCTTGCGGCCGCCCTGTGGCGGCACGTTGGCCACCGTGCCTTCTAGGATCTTCAGCAGCGCCTGCTGGACTCCCTCGCCGCTCACGTCGCGCGTGATCGAAGGATTGTCCGACTTTCGCGCGATCTTGTCGATCTCGTCGATGTAGATGATCCCCCGCTCGGCGCGGCTGATGTCGAAGTCGGCTGCCTGGATGAGCCGCAGCAGGATGTTCTCGACGTCCTCTCCAACGTAGCCGGCCTCGGTGAGGCTCGTGGCGTCGGCGATCGCAAAAGGCACATCGAGGATCTTGGCCAGCGTCTGCGCGAGGTAGGTCTTGCCACAGCCGGTCGGGCCGACCAGCAACACGTTGGACTTGCTCAGCTCGACCTCGCCCACGGACTTCGACGCCGAGATTCGCTTGTAGTGGTTGTAGACCTGGACGGAAAGGACCTTCTTCGCGCGGTCCTGGCCGATGACGTACTGGTCGAGCGCGGCGCAGATGGTCTTCGGGTTGGGGATGAAGCCGGTCTTCTGCTTCTTGGTGCCGGCGGAGCGGTTGTCGTCCTCCAGGACCTCCTGGCAGAGGTCGATGCACTGGTCGCAGATGAAGACGCCGGGGCCGGCGACCAGCTTGCGAACCTGGTCCTGTCCTTTCCCGCAAAAGCTGCAGCGGGTGTAGCGGCGGCGGTCTTCTCGTTCGTTCATGGGGTCCCCTGGTGATGTCCTTAAGAAGAGGCTGGCGCCGGGGGATTATGACCCCACAGCATCTCGTTGGCAACGCTTATGCATTCACTGCAGATGTAGACGCCGGAGCCGGCTACGAGTCTGATTCCGCGCTCACCCTGGGCCTTGCCACAGAACGAGCACTTCGGCCGATGCCTTTTGACCTCGCCGCCCTTGCTCTTGCGTCGAAAGATCATCCGGCCGTTACTTTCTCCTTTTCCTTCTCGGCGTCCTTGGCCTTTTCCTTGTCCTTGTCGGCTCCGAGCGGCTTGGTCGGAGTGAGGATGATGTCGTCGATCAACCCGTACTCCTTGGCCGCCTCGGAGGTCAGAAAGTAGTCACGCTCGGTGTCCATCGTCACCTTCTCGATCTTCTGGCCCGTGTGGCGCGCGAGGATCTGGTTCAGCTGCTCGCGCGTGCGAAGGATCTCCTTGGCGTGGATCTGGATGTCCGACGCCTGCCCCTGCATACCGCCCCAGGGCTGGTGGATGAGGATGTTCGCGTGGGGCAGCGCGTACCGCTGGCCGTGCGCGCCGCCGGCCAAGAGCACCGCGGCCATCGAGTAGGCCATTCCGATGCAGATGGTCGAGACCGGGGGCCGGATGTACTGCATGGTGTCGTAGATGGCGAGGCCCGCGGTCACCTGGCCGCCCGGGCTGTTGATGTAGACCGCGATCTCCTTCTCCGGGTCTTCCGACTGGAGGAACAGCAGCTGCGCCACGACGAGGTTGGCGACCTGGTCGTCGATCGGGGTCCCGATGAAAACGATGCGCTCCTTGAGGAGGCGGGAGTAGATGTCGAAGGCCCGCTCGCCGCGCCCGGTGTTCTCGACCACCATGGGGACGAGATAGTTCGATGGAGTTTCTCTTCGGCTCATGTCGTGCACAAGGTCATTCTAGACAGGCAGTCCCCCGGTGCCGTCAACTTCCGGGGCGACGGCCTGGACGAGCCGCTCCAGGACGCGGACCCGGCGCAGGCGCGAGGCGAAGTACCGGCGCGCGCTCGCGCTCTTTTTCAGCTCGGCGACCTGGCCTTTGAGCTCGTCGTCCTTGCCCGCCTGCTCCTCGAGAAAGGCGATCACGTCCTCATCCGAGGGCTCCAGGCCCTCCTGCCGGGCGAACTCACCGAGCACGAGGTCGACCTTGAGACGAGCCTCGGCCTCCGGCCTCTCGTCCGCAATCCACTGGTCGATGGTCCTGCCCAGGTACTCCAGGTAGCGATCCAGCTTCAAGCCCTGCCGGTTCAGGCTCCTCTCGAGGGATTCGAGCTGGCTGGTGAGCTCTTTCTCGATAAGCGTCTCGGGCACCTCGACCGTCGAGGCTTCGACCAGCGCGCGCACGACCGCCTGCTCGCGCTCCATCTGCGCCATGTCCTTCGCCGCCTGCTCGAGCTCGGCCCGGACCGACTCGCGATACGACTCCGCGGTCTCGTGAGCGCCGTTGCTGAGGACCTTCGCAAGCGCGTCGTCGATGGGTGGCAGGACCTTCTCCTTGACGCCTCGGACCGTGACCCGGATGGTGGCTTCCTTGCCGGCAAGGACCGGCTCGCTGTAGTTGTCCGGGAACGTTACCTTGGCCTCACGCGCCTCATCGACGAAGGCGCCCGGGAGGACCTCGAGCAGCTCAGGCAGCAGCACTCCCTCTTTGATCTCGGCCTCCATCGCCTGGCGGCTTTCCGACGCGACGAGCTGGCCCCCGACCTCGACCTCGACGTCGATGATGGCGATGTCGCCGGCCCGCACCTCGCGCTCCACGGGGGTGATCTCCGCCATCGGCTGGCGCACGTCTTCGAGGCGCCGCTCCAGCATCTCGTCGGTGACCTTGATCGACGGGACCGTCGGCTTCAGGGACCTCGCGTCCGCGAGGGTCACCTCGGGCATCACGCTGATCGTCGCCTTGAGCCGGGCGGGCCGGCCACGCTCCAGCTCGAGCACCTCGACATCCGGGTTGTCGATGGGGTCGATGGATCTCTCGTCGAGCGCCTGCCGCATGACCTCGGGCACCATTGCCTCGACCACCTCCTCGCGAAGCACGGCCGGGCCGAGCCGCGCCTCGACCAGCGCGCGCGGCGCGCGGCCGGGCCGGAAGCCCTCGATACGAGCTCGGGAGACGAGGCGGTTGAGGACCCGCTCGTAGGTCGCGTCCACCACCTCCGCCGGGACCTCGATGGTCATGCCGACCTGGCTCTTGGGGAGAGGCTCGGTCGAGACCGTGAGGGAAGCGGGCACCCCGTAATGCTACGGGTGAACCGGGTCGCGGCTATGGCCGCCTAGCAGTTCGGCGGCTGCTTGTTTGGATTCGGGCAGGCCGTGGGGCTCGGGAGTGGGCTCGGGAGTGGGCTCGGCGACGGGCTGGCGAGCACCGGGCCCGTCCCGGGGTCGGGAGGCACCACGTAAACCGGCGCGGCCGGCGTCGGGCTCGGCGGGTTGTCACCGGGCAGCTTGGCGATGCTGGTCGTGTCGCTCAGGAACCAGCTGTTGTTGGCGCCGGCGACCACGTCAGGAGGAGGCGTGTACCAGCGGTTGCCGGGCACGCCCGCGAGTGCCTGCGAAACGAATGAATGCACCGCGGGCGATGCGACGAACACTCCGTCCGCCCCGCTGACCATCGAGTGGTTGTTGTTCAGGATGTCGCCGACCCAGAGCGCGACCGCGATGTCAGGAGTGAACGCGACCGTGACCGCGTCCTTGAAGTTGTCGGTGGTGCCGGTCTTGGCGGCGACGGTGCGGTCCTTCCAGTGCAGCGCGCTGTTGCAGCCGAAGATCAGGCAGCGGTTCTGGTCGTCAGACATGGTCTGGGCCATGAGGAAAGCGACGCCGGGGTCGATGGCCTGGCGGGCTCGCTGGTCGGGGTGGTCCGTGTACAGCACCTGCCCGTGCGAGTCGGTGACCTGAAGGATCGCCTGCGGGCTGTGATAGACGCCCATGTCGGCGTAGGTGGCGATTCCGTTCGCGTGCTCCAGCAGCGTGATGGGGTAGCCGCCGAGAGTCAGCGAGGGCCCGTACTCGTCGGCCGGCGCAGTCGCGTTGTAGCTGCCGTCCGGGTTGACGTAGCGCGGGTAGACGCCGAGGTTGCGCATCCAGGAGAGGACGGCGGGCACCCCGATCGAAAGCTCGACCTTGACCGATGCGATGTTGAGCGAGTTTCCCATCGCCTTTTTGAGCGGCAGCACGCCGTGGCTGCGGTTGTCGTAGTTGCGGAACAGCGTCGTGCTGCAGCAGTCCTTGTAGACCAGCGGGCTTGGGCCGTCGTAAACCGGAGTGTCGACCGTCGCCGCGCGGGCGTTGTAAACGGCCGCGTAGGTGTAGGGCTTCATCGACGAGCCCATGTTCCTGGGGATGGTCGTGTAGTTGATCTGCCCGGCGGGCGCGTTGTAGTTGGGCGATCCGACCATGACCAGGATGTCGCCGGTTTTCGGGTCTTCAGCGATCATGCCGGAGGAGAGCTGGCCGTTGGGGTCCCAGCACTTGGCGCCGGCCTCGGACAAGTAGGTCCAGCCGTCCGGAGCGCCGCTGTTGTAGCAGGTGTGACCGGGCTTGGCGGCCAGGTTGTTGCTCACCACCGCCTCGCCGATCTGCTGCATGTGATAATCGAGCGTCGTCTTGACATTCAACTGCTGGACGCCGGGCTGGAATCCCAGCTGCCGAAGCTCGGCCTGCACGTAGTCCACGAAGTGAGGCGCGAGGAAGCTGTTGATCGGGGCCTGGTAGGTCAGCTGCTCGGCGAGCGCTTTGTCCATGTCCTCTTGCGAGATGTAGTTCGAGTTCACCATCGCCTGCAGCACCTCGGTCTGGCGAAGCTTGGCCGCGTCGGGATTGATCACGGGGTTCCACTCTGTCGGGGCCTGGGGCAGCCCGGCAAGGACCGCGGCCTGCGCCAGGTCGAGCTTGGAGGCCGGGATGTGGAAGTAGCTCTCGGCCGCGGCCTCGATGCCATAAGACTGTGATCCGTAGAAGCTCTTGTTCAGGTAGAGCTCCATGATCTGGTCCTTGGTGTACGTCTGGCTGAGCTCGTAGGCGAGCGCCAGCTCTTTGATCTTGCGGCTGTAGGTTTGGTCAGGGGTCAGGAACTGCTGCTTGGCCAGCTGCTGGGTGATGGTGCTCGCGCCGCTGACGATGTGTCCCGATTTCAGGTTGTCGAAGGCGGCGCGGACGATGCCCAGGATGTCGAATCCCGGGT
>Ga0307372_10004577_pt1 | contig 21206 bp, 18 predicted proteins | sample OX1MG_FD_202533 | JGI IMG/M metagenome (GOLD analysis project Ga0307372, IMG submission 202533) | Soil microbial communities from Risofladan, Vaasa, Finland - OX-1 | ecosystem: Environmental > Terrestrial > Soil > Coastal area > Acid sulfate soil | place: Finland: Risofladan, Vaasa | collected...
GCTTGACCAGTGAATCGACGAACATCTCGGTGTGGACGCTGAGATCGCGCACGCCCGATTCGCACAGCGTCTCGCACACCGCATTGGGCATCGCACCAATACCAATCTGGATACAGGCGCCGTCTTCAATTTCGGCCGCGATCAGTTCGCCGACGCGGCGGTCGGCGTCGTTGGCGGCCGGGTTGCGCAGTTCGGGTATCGTGCCGACGCCGCCGTCGATAACGTGGCTGACCTCGCTGATGTGCACGCCGTTCTCGACGCCATAAACGTAGGGCATCGCCTGGCAGGTCTCGACAATCACGACGCGCGCGCGCTCGGTAATCGCCTTGTGATAAGTGACGGCTGCGCCAAAGTTGAAAAAGCCGTGCTCGTCGATCGGCGCGGTCTTCAGCACGGCGATGTCGACTTCGCAGAAGCGGCGGTAGTAGTCGGGCGACTCGCCGAAATTCATCGGGATGTGATGGCAGAGTCCGCGGTCATGGAGCGCGCGCTCGATTTTCGAGAAATACCAGGAAAGGCAGGTGACATGGCGCGCTTCGGGATCGGCCTCGACCGCGGCGGAAGGCCGGAGCGCGAGCGCGCCGCGGATTTTGACCCCGCTCAAGCTCGTGATGCGTGCGGCGAGCGCGCGGTCGAAAAGATCGGGCTGCCCGGCGCCGAAGCCATAATCGAGCCAGTTGCCCGAGCGCACCAACGCGGCCGCCGCTTCGGGGCTGATGGTCTTACGGCGGAGTTCGGAGTCGATTTCGTTCATCATCGTCAGTCTCTCCCGCCGCACCCGGCGCCGCGCGATCGATATCGGTCGCTTGACTGCGGGGGCGGCATACGATTTCCTTCATCGCGGGCGCTGTTGTGCATCGCGCCCATTCACTCAATGCCAAGTTCCGAACCCGCCAAGCAAGCGGCGCCCGCAGCGTCAAAGCGCCGATCCGCGAATCTGGTCCTTTTCCTGACCGTCTTTTTCGATCTGCTGGGCTTCGGAATCGTGATTCCGTTTCTGCCGATGTTCGCGGCGCGGCTGGGAATCGGCGGCGCCAAGGTGGGGCTGATCCTGTCGGCGTACTCGGCGATGCAGCTCGTGTTCGCGCCGCTCCTTGGCCGGCTTTCGGATCGGATTGGGCGGCGTCCGGTGATCATGGTTGGCCTGCTCGGCTCGTCGATCGGTTATCTAATCTACGGCTTCGCGGGCTCGTTCGCGATGCTGCTGCTTTCGCGCGCGGCACATGGCGCGTGTGCGGCGACGATTTCGACCGCGCAGGCTTACGTTGCCGACACCACCGAGGAATCGAGGCGCGCGCATGCGATGGGCATGATCGGCGCGGCGTTCGGTTTGGGCTTCGTGCTCGGGCCGGCGGTTGGCGGATTGCTTGGGCGGTCGGGATTGCGGGTGCCGGTATTTTTCGCCGCCGCGCTGACGTTTGCGAATCTGATCTTTGCCGCGATCGCGCTGCCCGAATCGAAGCCGGCGGGCGAGACGCAACCGGCGCAGCCGCGCGCGTCGATCCTGGGATTACCCGAGCGTCTCGGACGCCATCGCGAGTTGGCGCGCCTTTATGGGATCGGGTTCATGCTGACGCTCGCGATGGCGGCGCTCGAAGCGACGTTTGCGCTGACGGTGCCGATAGTTTACGGCTATGCCGCGGCGGGGATTGGCGGGTTACTCGCCTTCGCCGGGCTGATCCAGGCGCTCACGCAAGGATACCTGGTGGGCAAGCTTGCACCGCGTATTGGCGAGCCAGCGCTGTTGAAAATAGGAGCGCTGGCATTGGCGATTGGCCTCGCGCCGATCGGAAGCTGGCGATCGGATGGCGGGCTCTATGCGATGCTCGCGATGGTCGCGGCCGGGTACGGCTTCGGCACGACTTCGGTCGCGACGATGGTCTCGCGGCGAAGCGCAAATGATCTTCAGGGCGAAGCGCTGGGACTTAACCAGGCGGCGCTCTCGCTGGCGCGGATACTCGGACCTATCTTCGGCGGGCTGGTGTTTCAGACCATCGGCCCGGCGGCGCCGTATCTTGGCGGCGCGGCGGTAGCGGTGGGCGCCCTGGTAATCGCGAGCGGGACGGACGGGAGAGCTAAACCATGATGGGGGGTCACGGCGATGGTCGTTGAATGGGCGCTTATCTTCCATCTTTTCGGCGTGATCGTATGGATGGGCAGCTTGCTCCTGATCTGCTCGATGCTGGCGCTGGTGGATGAAGAGAACGGAGCGGCGCGCGGGCGGATGGTCGTGATGGCGCGGCGGCTGCTGCATGCCGGCGGCAATATTGGCGCGGCGCTCGCGATCTTCTTCGGGATTCTGCTGATCGTGTTGAACCCCGGATTGATGAGACACGGATGGCTGCACGCCAAGCTCGGACTGGTGGCCCTCATCCTGGTGGTCCAGTTCTGGATCTACCGGCGCGTGACGCGGATGGAGATTGAGCCTGCGGCGTTGTCGCCGGGGCAGGCGCGCGCGGCGCACGGAATTTTGAGCCTGCTGCTTCTGGCGGTACTCGCGCTGGCCGTCTTGCGGCCATTTTGACGCGAGTCCTAGGGTTCGACACTCCTAACGCGGCTGCTTCGGGCCCAGGGGAACGATAGCCCCGATCCTTTAGATATGATCAGGGCTTTTCGTTACGTTCAGACCGCAGTTTAAGCTGCGGCGTTTACGGATCGGCGATGCAATCCGCATAACGAAGCTTCAGCGCCACCGCCAGGCGGCGCTCGCGATATCGCCCGCCCGCTGTCCGCAGGTCAATTGCGGGCAACCATGCGGCGGACGTCAGACCGGACTCGACATCTCGATAACCGGCTCTTGGATGATGCGCCGGCTGGGAATCGAACGATCTCTCAAACGATCTCTCATCCGGGGCGAAGCACCGTAGGGATTCTGGAAGAGCAGCCGCTGCCCATCGTACGCCCTGAAGCCGACCGACGTGGTCGCCTGCACCGACATCTGGAGGGCCACTCCCTCCTGCACCATCGGTTGAACCCAGATCGGATGACCGTCGCAGGTGATCACGTACGGCCACGCTACCGGATCACCTACCTTCACAAAGCCCTGATAGCCGAGCGTCAGATTCCACGGCCGGCAGATCGCATAGACCAACACGGCCTTGGCCCCGCGGACGCCCGCGAGCATCGAACCCGCGTAACGCACCAGCCGCGCGGCGCCAGGCGCCAGCGCCCACAGTTCGCCGCATTCATAGACATCCTTAGGTGGCAGGTGAGTCAGATCGGGCTTCGGGTAGCTCTGGCCGAACATGCTCAGGTTATGCATCACGAAGCCGCCCAGCATTTCCCCGGGGTCGGGGCCGTCTTCGTCATAGAGACCGAAGCATTGTCCGAAGGCAAGGTGGATTTCGCCAGTGCGCGAACCCGGAGCCTCGCAGAAACCCATGCCTTTGCCGCGCCTGGCAGAGCATAGCCGCTCGGTGAAGCTATTACGCTCTTCTTGACTAGTTAAAGCTCTCAATTCCATGTCATGCCTCCTCAATCGGGTTACTTAATTGACGTCAGAAATACTCAATCGGGTCCTTTGCATAAGCTACTTGATGCCGTCTTAGGGCCTTGACGGCAAGAGATATTACAGAAAGTCAGGCTTTTCAGACGTTTGACCGGCAACGTCCGGAGTTGCCTCGGGCGCGCGGCGCAAGCAAGCTTGATCGATGAAGTGCGAATGGCGTCTGAGATGAAGGCGGCCCCAAACGATCTGCGCGAGGCGATTGCCGATGATGCTTCCGCCGTTTTGCTGACGCGCGTCGGGATCATAGTCATTGCGGTTACGCAGCCGCTGTACGTGATCTCGGAGTTACGGATGGGCGAGGGCGATCCGCGGTTTCTGATCGGGTTCCACGTATTCAACCTGATTGTCGCACTGGCCGGTTTGAGTATCAGTTGGTCTGACTTTTTCAAACGCCACTGGCGTTCGGCGGCATTCATCCTGTGCGCGTCACTGATGATCAGTGCGACCACAATCAGTATCGCGGTGGGCGGGCGCACCGAGGCGCTGTTTTTGTCGCTGATTCTGATCATGTTCGGATCGGCGATGCTGCTGCCGTGGGAGCCGATATGGCAGGCGCGGCTGTCAGCGGTGAGCGTGACGGCGCTGGCGGCCAACACGATACTGGTGCATTCGCACACCGATCTTTTCTATCACTGGCTCGGAATACTAACCGCGGCGGCGCTGTCGCAAAGCGCGACGACTTTCGGGGTGCGTTACCGCGAGCGGACCGCGCAGTATCAGGCGCTGCACGAGCGCGAGGCTCGGCTGCGCGAGAGCGAGGAAAAGTTCCGGCGCATCTTCGAGTCGAACGCCGATATCCTGGTGATCACGCGGATGAGCGACGGGCATATCCTTGATGTGAATCCGGAGTTCCTCAAGCGCACGGGAATGGCGCTTGCCGACGTGGCGGGCAAACGGATCTCGGAGCTTGAGTTCTGGCCGAGCCGTGACGAGCGGCGGGCGATGTACCAAGCGATCAACGATTTCGGTACGGTGCGCGATCTGGAAGCCAATCTGGTCGTACATGGGCAGCCCTCGTCGGTTTTGATCTCGTCGGTGACGGCGACGATCAGCGGCGAAGCCTGTGTGATCAGCACGCTGCGCGACGTGACGGCGCTTAGGCAGTTGAATCAGCGGCTGATGGTGGCGCGGGAGGCGGCGCTGGCGGCTTCGGAAGCCAAGTCGGAATTCCTCTCATGCATGTCGCACGAGATTCGCACCCCGATGAATGTGATTCTGGGGATGGCCGATATGCTGGCCGAGACCAAGCTTGGTTCCGAGCAGAGCTATTACATCAACAAAGTCCGCGACAACGGCGCGATGCTGCTCGACCTGATCAACAGCATCCTCGACCTGACCCGGATCGAGAGCGGGCAGCTCACGCTCGAGCAGATGCCGTTCGATCTGGTCGAGTTGACCGAGCGGGTGGTCGATGCGATTGCGATCCGGGCGCACGAGAAGGGTCTCGAGATTGCGGCGCACTTCGCTCCCGGGGTGCCCTCCGCGCTGATGGGCGATCCGCTGCGGCTGCAGCAGGTGCTGGCCAACCTGGTCGGCAACGCGATCAAATTCACCGAGCGCGGCGAAGTGGTGGTGACGGTCGAACCCGACCCCGAGGAGCCAGGACCGGGAAATCTGCGCTTTGTGGTCGTCGATACCGGGATCGGGATTGCTCCCGAAAAGCTGACGACGATTTTTTCGCCGTTCGCGCAGGCCGACTCCTCGACCACGCGCAGATATGGCGGCAGCGGGCTGGGACTCGCGATCGTCGATCGGCTGGTTCGCCTGATGGGGGGAACTGTCCGGGTGGAGAGCCGGCCCGGCGAGGGCAGCCGATTTTATTTTTCGGTGCGGTTTGCGGCGGAGCCAGCCCCGGCTGCGGTGATGAAGGGAAATGGCGCGGCGCAGGACGGAATTCCGGCCGCTTTATCGTCGGGCGCGCTCGCTGGGGTCTGCGTTCTGGTGGCGGGGGAAAATGTCTCTACCCGGGGGATAACGCGGGAAATGCTCGCCGGAAATGGGGCGCGAGCTTCCGAGGCGGCGCTTGGTGAGATGCGGTCTCGAGTGGAGGCGGCGCGAGATGCGGGCGAGCCGTTTAACCTGGTCGTGGTCGACTGCGGCATCGCCGGCGGCGACGCGATTGATCGTGCGGCAGAGATCAAGGTCGCGGACCCGAACGCCAAAGTGATTGTTTTGATCAGCTCCGACGGCCTTACGTCGCATCTCGAAAGATTGCGCGCCGCGGGATTGGAGCACTACCTGGTTAAGCCTGTGAAGCGGCGCGACCTGATAGACCTTGTCGGCAAGGCGCTAGGAGGCGTGGCCGATAAGGCGGTCGAAATATTGCCGGAGCCGGCCGCGTTACTACCCGAGCAATCCATTGTCGGCCGGCAGGTTCGAATTCTGCTCGCCGACGATTCGCCCGACAACCGCCTGGTAATCCGCGCCTACCTGCGCCGGATGGGATGCACCCTCGATGAAGCTGAGAACGGAGCCGAGGCGGCCGACAAATTCACCCACGGGACCTACGATCTGGTCCTGATGGATATCCAGATGCCAGTGATGGACGGATACACGGCGGTAGGCCGGATTCGTCAATGGGAGCGCGAGCAGGGCCGCGGGCGCACGCCGATCGTCGCGCTGACGGCGTCGGCATTCGACGAGACGGCGCGGATGGCGGCTGAGGCCGGCTGCGACGCGCATCTGGCCAAGCCGATCAGGCGGGCTACGTTGATCGCCGCGATCGAGCAGTTTGCCCCCCACAAAGCGGAAGCGGAGTCCGCGCCGGTAAGCGGAATTGACGACCATGACGTAGTCGCTGCCGGTCCGAATATCATCAACGGCGCCGAAGCCCAAAACCGCGCCGGGACCGGGCCCGCCGATGTGAACGGCGCCGCCAATCAGGACGATGCGGCGGCAAACGGGGTGAATTCACCTGCCGCTGCGCCGGGCCTGGCCGGTCACAATCGTCTCGATCAGCCGCGCGAAGCCTCGTAGGCCTTCTCGGCCGCCCCGAGGGCGGCGCCGCGCGGGAGCTTGACGCCCATCGCAACGAGGACCGTTTCAAGCGCGCTCAGCACCCGCTTTACGCTTTCCGGCCGCGACGATTCGCCCATCAGGCCGATTCGCCACACCTTGCCCTTGAAGGGGCCCAGGCCGGCGCCGATTTCGATGCTGAAATCACGCAGCAGCGCGGCGCGGACCTTGGCCTCGTCGGCGCCGTCGGGGACGCCGACGGTCGTTAGCTGAGGGAGCCGATAGCCCTCCTGCGCGATGAGATCGAGGCCCGCGGCGACGAGCCCCGCATGGAGCGCGGCGGCATTGGCGCGATGGCGCGCGAACCGCGCTTCGAGACCCTCTTCGAGCACGACGCGCAGCGCCTCGTAGAGCGCGTAGTTCATCGTGATGGGCGCGGTGTGATGGTAGATGCGTTCGGCGCCCCAGTACCGCTCGACCATCGCAAGGTCGAAGTACCATGAACGGCAGGGCGTCTTGCGCTTGCGGACTGCGTCGACCGCGCGCTCGCTAAAGGTGACGGGGGATAGTCCTGGCGGCGCGCTCAGCCCCTTTTGCGTGCAGCTATAGCAGGCGTCGATACCCCATTGGTCGATTTCAACCGGCACGCAGGCGAGCGAGGTCACCGTGTCGGCGACCATCAGGGCGCCGAACTCGTGAGCCATTTTGGCGATCTCGCCGATGGGCTGATGAACGCCGGTCGAGGTCTCGGCATGCACAGCCATCACGAGCTTGGGCGAGCGGATTGCCTTGAGCGCGCGCATGATGCGTTCGGGCTCGACGATGCGGCCCCAGGGCGAATCGACGCGGGTGAGTTTCGCGCCGAGGCGCGCGGCGAGGTCGGCGGCGCGCTCACCGAAGACGCCGTTGACGGCGATAACGACCTCGTCGCCCTCCTCGACCAGGTTGGCGAGCACGATTTCCATCCCAGCCGAGCCGGTTCCGGAGACCGGGAAGGTGATCTCGTTGGCGGTGCGGAAGACCAGCCGCATCATCTTTTTCACGCCTTCCATCACGGCGATGAACTCGGGGTCGAGATGGCCGACCACCGGCGACGCCATCGCCTTCATCACGCGGGGATGGACGTTCGACGGTCCGGGGCCGAGCAGCAATCGCTCGGGCATATGCAATTCGGGAAACGGCTGGTTGGACAATTTATTCCTCGCTCGCGGCGACCGCCGAGCCTCGGACGCGAAGCGAATCACGTCCTGGGACAGGGCGGGAGGATTCCGCAATCCCACCATTATGACCGCACCCGCGCCTGACGCAATCTATTGGCGGATTGCGCGCGCGAGCTTGACATCGACAGCGAATCCGGAGCCGGGGACGGCACAATCGTGCTAGAGTCCGCTCGGTGAATCCGCAAACGGAACCGAACCGCGGCGCTGAGGCTCGGCTTGGCCAGGAGCAGGCTGACGATCTGGCGGCGGAGTTGCGCGCGATCGTGGGTGAGAACGGCGTAGTCGCCCGGGCGACCGAGCTTCGGGTCTACGAATGCGACGGATGGACGATCGAACGGCGCGCGCCCCAGCTTCTGGCGCTGCCGCGGACGACGGCTGAGGTGAGCGCGGTCCTGCGCACGCTCTATCGGCGGGGAATCGCGTTCGTGCCGCGCGGCGCGGGCACGGGACTTTCGGGCGGATGCCTGCCGCTCTACGCGCCGGTGATGGTATGCACGTCGCGGATGAACCGGATTATCGCGATCGATATCGCAAGCCGGCGCGTCGAAGTCGAAAGCGGCGTGGTCAATATAAATGTGAGCAACGCGGTCAAGGCGGCGGGATATTTCTACGCGCCCGACCCGTCCTCGCAGGTGGCATGCACGATCGGCGGCAATATCGCGGAGAATTCCGGCGGGCCGCATACGCTGAAATACGGCGTCACGACGAATCACGTGATGGGCGTCGAGCTGGTGGCGCCGGATGGCGAGATAGTCGAGCTGGGCGGCGCGGCCGAGGAGCGGGTGGGTTACGATTTGACCGGGGCGGTGGTCGGTGCCGAGGGGACGGTCGGAATCGTGACGCGCGCGACGCTCAAGCTCACGCGCGAGCCCGAGGCGCGGCGCACGCTGCTCGCGGTCTTTGCCGACGTGGACAGCGCGACGCGCGCGGTCTCGGCGACGATCGCGGCGGGTATCGTGCCTGGCGCGATCGAAATGATGGACCGGTTGATAATCCGCGCGGTCGAGGACGCGTTCGCGGTCGGTCTGCCGCGAGACGCCGGGGCGGTTTTGATAATCGAAATTGACGGGCTCGAGGCCGCGATGGCGGATCATGCCGAGGCGATCGCGCGAATCGCGCGGGAAGCGGGCGCGAGCGAAGTGCGCGTCGCGCGCGACGAGGCCGAGCGGACGCTTTTGTGGAAGGCGCGCAAGCGCGCGTTCGGCGCCGTCGGGCGTCTCGCGCCGAATTACGCGACCCAGGACGGCGTGGTGCCGCGCACGCGGCTGCCGGATATCCTGCGCGTCATTTCGGGCCTCAGCGAAAAATTCGGCCTTGCGATCGGCAACGTCTTCCATGCGGGCGACGGCAATATCCATCCGATCGTGCTCTACGACGAGCGCGATCCGGACCAGGTGCGGCGCGCGATCGAAGTGGGACGCGAAATCCTGCGGGCCTGCGTCGCGATGGGCGGGAGCCTCACCGGCGAGCACGGAATCGGCGTCGAGAAGCAGGCGGAGATGCCGCTTATCTTTTCGCCCGATGATCTGATCGCGATGGCGGAGCTGCGCCGCGTCTTTGATCCCGCCGAGCGATCGAATCCGGGCAAGGTGATTCCGCGGCCGGGCGCGTGCGTCGAGGTCGCGGCGCCGCATCGCCAGGTGGCGCTCTAGCGGCGCGCGCTATCGCTGATGAGCGAGATACGCGAGGATCCGGCGGCGATCGCAAAAGCGATCGACGCACTTATCGGGAGCGGGCGCGTGCGGACGCCGCGCGGGCGCGAGACGCTCGCGGCGCGCGTGATCGCCGAGCCGCGCACGAGCGCCGAGGTCTCGGAGCTGGTGCGGATGTGCGAGGCCGATCGGATCGCGCTTGCGGCGATGGGTGCCGCGCGCACGCTCGCGTCTATCCGCCGTGAGCCGGCGGCGCTTGGCGTAGCGATGACCACGATGGCGCGCGTGCTCGCTTACGAGCCGGACGATATGACGGTCAGCGTCGAGGCGGGAATCACGCTGGGCGCGCTCAATAGCCGCGTTGGTGAACGCCGCCAGCAGCTTGCGCTCGATCCGCCGGGACCGGACGTAACGACCATCGGGGCGGTGGTCGCGGCGGCGCAATCGGGGCCGCTGCGGCTTTCGGAAGGAACGCCGCGCGATCTTTTGATCGGCGTGCGTTTCGTCGGACACGATGCGCGTCTGATCAGCAGCGGCGGGCGCGTGGTCAAAAACGTCGCCGGCTATGATTTGATGAAGGTGATGACGGGCTCGTTCGGAACGCTGGGAATAATCGTCGAGGCGACCTTCAAGCTGCGCCCGATGGCGGAGGGCTACACGATTGTGATGGCGCGATTCACGAGCGCGGCCGAGGCGTTTGCGGCTGCGCGCGCGGCGCTCGAGGCGCTGACTCCGCTCCATCTGGAGGTCGTGAGTCCGGGCGTCGCCACGATGCTCGGCTATCCCGATTCGTTTCTCGTGATCGCCGGAATCGCTGGCGTTGAGCGCGAAATCCAATGGCAGTGCGAGCGGCTCGCGGCGCTCCTTGGCAATCGCGTGAGCGTCGTCACGGGCTTCGAGGCCTCGGGGCTTTACGCGCGGATTCGCGATCTCGATTTCGCGGCGGCGGCGCTCGCGGCGAAACTGTCGGTGATTCCGGCGGAGCTGGGCGCGTGCCTCGAACGATGCGCGGTGGAATTTTGCGCGCACGCCGGAAGCGGCGTCGCAGAAATAACGATCGAACGCGAAATGGATGCGGGCGAAGCGGCTGCGACGATCGCGCGATGGCGCACGATTGCGCACGCAGCGAGGGGTAATCTGCGGATCGTCAGCGCGGCATCGGCGCTTCGGGGCGCGTTTCAGATGTTCGACGATCCGGCGCCCGGCGCGCTCGCACTGATGCACCGCCTGAAGGCGTCTTTCGATCCCGCGGGAATCTTCAACCCCCGATGTTTCGTCGGAGGAATCTGATGGCCGCCGCCGAGCGCGTCACGAACGGAGTGCGCCGCGAGGTGGTCGATTACGACCTGCTGCTCGACTGCGTGCATTGCGGCCTCTGCCTCGAAGCGTGTCCGACCTACGCGCTGACGCGCTCCGAGATGGATTCGCCGCGCGGGCGCGTCCATCTGATGAAGTCGCTGGCGGACGGGCGGCTCGAACTCGACGCGGACGCCGTGCGCCATCTCGATCTGTGCCTCGGATGCCGCGGATGCGAAACCGCATGTCCTTCCGGAGTCCAGTATGGCCGGCTGATCGAAGGCGCGCGCGATTACGTGCGGCAGAACTATCGCCGTCCGCTTTGGGATCGGATGCGGCGCGCGTTCATCCTCGCGCTGTTCCCCTACCCGAACCGGCTGCGGGTGATGCTCGCGCCGCTGCGCGCGATCGACTGGATGGGGCTGAGACCGCTGATGCGCCGCATGATGCCCTCCGCGCTGCGCGACTGGATCGATCTCGTGCCGGCGGCCGAAACGATCGCGGGTAATGGGGCCGTGCGCGATAGCGCTGCATCCGCTAGCGCCGCCGACGGTCCGGTCGCCGTGGTGCACCACGGATGCGTCGCGCAGGTGCTGACGCCCGGGGCGAATCGCAACACCGAGCGCGCGCTAACCTCGGCGGGATACCGCGTGGTACAGCTCGCACGGACCGAATGCTGCGGCGCGCTCGATCTGCATGACGGCAACATGGAGCGCGCGCGGGAGTTTGCGCGGCGCAACGTGCGTGCGTTCGGCAAGAGCGGCGCTCGGTCGATCGTCTCGGCGGCTTCGGGATGCGCCGCGGCGATAGCGTCTTACGGCGAGATACTAAAGGACGATCCCGAGCTGGCCGGATCGGCGAAGGAGATGTCGGCGCGGGTCACCGACGTGAGCGCGCTGGTGCTCGCGCGCGGCGGTCCAAGCGGCCGGCTCGAATGCACGGTCACATATCATGATTCGTGTCATCTGGCGCACGGACTCAAGGTGCGCGAGGAGCCGCGCAAGGCGATTGCCGCGATTGCCGGCGTGCGCCTGATCGAGCTCAACGAGTCCGACCTGTGCTGCGGATCGGCGGGCAGCTACAACCTGCTCGAGCGCGGGATGGCGCACGACCTCGCGCGGCGCAAGGTGGACAACATAATCGCGACCGGCGCGGATTACGTCGTGCTGTGCAATCCGGGATGCGAATTTCAGATCGGGGCGGAACTCACGCGCCGAAACGCGCATACCCGCGCGATTCATCTGGCGGATTTTCTCGCGCTGGCCGCGCGCGGCGCCGGATCACAGTCGCACGCCGCGACCGATCCCACTACGACGGATCCTTAGTCACCACGATTCCGCTGCCGCGCAACATCGGCGACCCGTCGATCGCACATACCGCCGACGCGCCTTGGATCTGCCGCCTTTCCGCACGGCCAGTCACCTGGCGCACCGCCTCGACAATATGGCCCATCCCGTGAAGGCGGCCCTCGCTGAGGCTCCCGCCGAAGGTGTTGAGCGGCAGCTCGCCGTCGAGCGCGATACGGCCGTCCTGAATGAACTCGAACGCCTCGCCGCGATTGCAAAAGCCCGCGGCCTCGAGCCAGTAGAGCGCCGAGGGGCTGAAGCCGTCGTAAAGTTGCGCGGCGTCCATGTCGCTCGGCGCGAGTCCCGAGGTCGCCCAGAGCTTGTCCGCAATCGATTTGCCGCATTCAATATAATCGTCGAGCGTATAGATGAGCAGGTTCTTGCGGCGCGCGGTGTTCTGTCCGTAGCCGGCGAGATAGGCGGGCGGATTTTTGAGATCGCGCGCGCGCTCGGCAGTGGTCATCACGATCGCGACGCATCCTTCGACCGGCACGTCGCAATCATAGAGGCAGAAGGGTTCCGCGATCATGCGGGCGGCGAAATAGTCCTCGCGCGTCATCGGCTTGTCACGAAAGAATGCGTGCGGATTAAGGTTGGCGTTGCGGCGCGAGTTGACGACAAATGTACTCAGTTGCTCGCGCGTCGCGCCGTAAAGATGCATGTAGCGGCGCAGCGCCATCGCATGCCACTGGATTACGCTCATGCATCCGTAGGGCGCGAGAAACTGGGCGTCGCCGCCCGCGCGCGCGCCCGAGAAGACCCCGTAGCGGCGCGGCTGATGCAGCGCGCGCCAGATCAGCACGTAGTCGCACGCGCCCGAGGCGAGCGCGTGGGCGCCCTCGATAACCGGCGTCGCGATCATGCCGGTTTCGATTTGCGCGTACCATCGCACGTCCGGCGCGACGCCCAGATGGTTGATGATCCAGGCGACGCTGACCACGTCTTCGCCGTCGCGATTTCCGGCGCCTGCGTAGGGCGCTTCGGGATAGGTCGCCAGCCCGTCGATCCGATCGGGCGCAAGTCCGGCGTCATCGATTGCGCCGCGGCACGCGTCAAGCGCGAGCAATCCCAGCGGGCGCTTCGACTCGCGCGCGAATTCAGAAAATCCCACGCCTGCGATTGCGGTTTTGCCCCGTCCTGGCCACATCGCATGTCACCTCAGAGCGGACGAAACTGCGGCACGACGAGGTCCGCGCCGCGATCCTCGAACCATACTTCAGCGCGCCCGCCGATATGGATTCGGTCGAGTTCGGAGAATGGCAGATTGCCGGCGACGAAGAGCATCGGCTGTTCGTCGAGCTCGACAACGATATTGACGTATGGGATGTCGGTTTCGAAGCCGGCGTTGTTCGGCTGGCGCATCACAATGAAAGTGTGGATCGTTGCGCGGCCGGAGACCGGGTGAAATTCGAGCCGCTCGGACGAGCAGCTTTCGCAGATTGGCCGCGGCGGATGGTTGTAATATCCGCACGCGGCGCATCGTTGGATCACCAGCCGCCGCTCGCGCGCCGCTTCCCAGAATGGTTTGGATAATTCGTCCGGTGCCGGAACCGGTTTCGAAGCTGCCTGCGCCATCACGCCATCTCCCACGCGGCCCTCGGGAATCATCCGCACTTCAATCCGCGGGTTCACCCCAGCCGCGAATTCCTAATAGCAGAGCGGAGGGCAAAAGCTTAAGCGCCAGCGACAGGGGCGTGCGGAATAATCAATCGGTCGCACGCGCGACGATCGCGAGCCGCGCCGCGCGATTAGCCGCGGCTCAGCCGAGATAGCCCGTGTGGCGCATGTATTCGGCGAGCAGCACCGCGCCGCGACCGGCGCCCATCGCGGCGTTGTGCGTCACGAGTATGAACTTGATTCCGTTGGACAGCACTTCGTCGGCGCGAATCCGTCCGACCGAAGTCGTCATGCCGCGCTCGGCGTCGCGATCAAGGCGCGGCTGCGGGCGCATCGGATCGTGATGGACCGTGATCATGTGCGCGGGCGAATTCGGAAGCTTGAGCGCGGTGAACTCGCGCCCGAAATTCCTGAACGCCTCGCTCACGGCCTCCGGCGTCGCGGAACGCTTGAGCGAAACCGCGACCGCCTCGGTATGGCCGTTGAGCACCGACGCGCGGGTGCAGGTCGCGCTGACCCGGATCGGCAACTCGGCGATCGCGCCGCCCTTCATCGCGCCCAGGATTTTGCGCGTCTCGATTGTGACGCGTTCCTCCTCGCGCGGGATATACGGGATGATGTTCTCGACGATATCGAGCGCGGCCAAGTCGCGGCCTGCGCCCGAAATTCCCTGCATCGTGGTGACCATCGCGGCCTCGACGCCGAAGGAATCGTCGAGCGCCTTGAGCGTCACGGCAAGTCCGGTCGCGGTGCAATTTGGCAGCGTCGCAAGAAAACCTTTCCATCCGCGGCTCCGGCGCTGCTCCGCGAGGATCGCGAGATGCTCCATGTTGGCGCCGGGAATTACCAGCGGCACGTCGGGCTCCATCCGATAGGGCCGCGCGGTGCTGATCGTCGGGACGTGGCGGGCGTAGAGCGGCTCGAGTTCGCGCGCCGCTTCCGATTCGACCGCGGCGAAGACCACGCCGATACCGTCGAGGTTAAGCGCGGCGGCGTCCTGCACCGGCAGCGCAAGTGCGGCGGCCGGCGGCTCGCATCCTGCGACGTACCATCGGCGGATTCCGCTTTCCGCGTCAGTCAGGGCGTCGGCAAAGGTCTTTCCGGCCGAGCGTTCGGAGGCCGCGAGTGCGGCTATTTCGAACGTCGGATGAGCGTCGAGCGCGGCCAGCACCTGCTGTCCGGCGATTCCGGTTGCGCCAACAATTGCGGCTTTAATCTTCATTCTGGCAAGCGACCGATCAGTTGGAACTTGAATTCCAAAGCGTATAGGTCGGCGCGCGCGCAATCCATAGCCCCGGCGCGCCGCGATCGTGCTTGTGCGGGTCCGAAGGTTCGCTACGCGTGCGAGGTGCGATCAGAGCTTCGTGAGCAGCCAGTCGCTGACGAGCGCGAAAAGCTCGTCGCCAACTTCGGTCATGCGATGCTCCGCGCCGGCGAAAAGTTTGAGCGTCTTGGGCTCGCGCGCCCGCTCGTAGAGCCGCTCCGAGCTTTCGTGGGGGAGGATCGTGTCGGCGGTGCCATGAATCAGCAAAAGCGGGCGGGGCGCGACCTCGTCGATAACGTGCGCGCCGGCGAGCTGGCTCGAAATCGCAATCACGGTTGTGACCGAGGGCGACAGCGTCGAGGCGTTGATCGCGACCGCGCCGCCGAAGGAATGGCCGATAAGAGCGATGCGCTCATACCCGGTGCCCTTCAGGAACGCGAGGCCCGCCATCGTATCGACCACGCATTCGCCGAATTCGTTGGGCGCGCGATAGTTGAGCCGCACGACGCTTACCTCTTTGCGCGGCAGCTCGAGTCCCAGCCGCGCGTACAGCGTCGCCGGGCCGTCGTATCCGCCGAGCGCGCCACTGACGCACAACACGGCGCGGCCGGGCGACGCGGCCGCATGCATGATGATCGGAATATCGCCGCGCGTAGTGCGGATCTCGATCCGGCGCGCACCAGCGATCTCATCGCCGGGCGTGACGCCCACGATTCTTAAGCTTACTTCCTCGCTCATCGATCGCCCGTAAAGCGCGACCCTATCGCCCGCGCGCCGCCGCCCTCAGACGTACAGATCGGCCATGCGCTTCACTTCGTCCTTGTAGGAAGCGGGCGTGAGCGAACCGCCGATCGCCATGATAACGAAGCGATGCGCCCCGGCCTCGGCATAGTCGGAGAGGGCGCGCTGGACCTCGGCGCGGCCGCCGCGGAACTCGCGCTTCATGACGGTGATATCGAGACGGTCGAACTTCGTGCCGGCGCTGGCGCATTCAGCGCTGAGCTTCGCGAGTTCGGATTTCAACTCGGCCGGCGGAATGAAGATCGGACACCATCCGTCGCCCCATCGCGCGACCCACTTGAGTGCGTTCTTGTCCTTGCTGCCGATTATTATCGGAGGGCCGCCCGCCTGCTTCGGCTTCGGATAGCATCTGACCGGCCCGAAGCGGACGTACTTGCCCTCGAACGAGGCGGCGTCCTTGGTCCACAGCTCGCGCATCGCGGCGATATACTCGCGCGTCTGGGTCCATCGATGGGCGAAGTCGGCGCCGAGGATTTCCGATTCCTCGCGGAGCCATCCCGCGCCGATTCCGAGGATCACGCGGCCGCCGGAGAAATTGTCCAGCGTGGCGATCTCGTTGGCTGTCACCAGCGGATTGCGCTCGGGAATCAGGCATACGCCGGTTGCGACCTTGAGCCGGGTGGTCGCGCCCGCCGCCATCGCCATCGCGACGAACGGGTCGCACATGTGCGAATAGACTTCGGGAATCTGGCCTTCGCCGGGGCGCGTCTCGGGGAGCGGCGTCGAGGTGTTGACCGGCATGATCGGATGGTCGGGGACCCACAGCGATTCGAATCCGGCCGCTTCCATTGCGGACGCGAGTTCGGCGGGACTTGCAGTGCGCTCGTTGGGCGCGGCGAGAATACCTACTTTCATCTTGGGCCCCCGTGGTCGTTGAGTCGCGTCGCTACTCAATCGAGACGCGGCTGATTCGACGCGTGATTAGTCATTTTTCCTTCTTCGGTTCGGTCACTTCGCGAAAGGCGCGGATTGCCTCGACCGCGGTCGGGACGCCGCCGTACTGCGACAGATGGATGATCAGCTCCTTGATCTCTTCGGGCGTGACGCCCTGGTTGAGCGCGCCGCGCATATGCACCCGCAGCTCCATCGGGCGCGGCAGCACCATCAAGGCCGCCATCGTGATCATCGAGCGGGTCTTGGTCGAGAGGCCCGGCCGCATCCAGATGGTTCCGAACAGCTCTTCGTTGAGGAAGCGGCCGAAATCCTCGTCGAACTGGCTGAGATTGTCGTGGCCCGCCTTGGCGCCCTTCTCGCCCCACAATTTGGTCCGTAATGCGATACCCTTGTCGTGCTTGCTTTCGGCCATCTGACTACTCCTGTTGGATATATAGTTGATTTTGGAGGCGGCCGGCGCCGCGCATTTTCACGACGACGAGCGGACCTTCACGCCGGCGCGCTCTTCCTGCACCATCCAGGTCGCCGAGGAGTCCTTCTCGCCCCATCCGCGGACCAGCGCCTCGAGGAAGTCCTGCTCGACCAGCGCCGCGATCGGCATCGCGACACCTACTTCGCGCGCGAGTTCGGTCGCCAGCCCCAAATCCTTGCGCGCGAGCTTGAGCGCGAACGTCACGCGATCAAAGGTGCCCTTGAAGATCATCTTCGGAAGCGACGCGTTGACCAGCATCCCCTGGCCGTAAGCGCCGCCCTGCACCGCCTTCAGCAGCGCCTCGGGCGAGACGCCCGCCCGCACGCCCATCGTAAAGGCCTCGGCGAGCAGCTGGGTCGAGCAGATTGCGATCATGTTGTGGACCAGCTTGGCGACCGCGCCCGAACCGATCTCGCCGATATAGGTCACCTTGTCGCCGATCGCGTCGAGCACCGGCTTGATTTCGTTGTAGTCGGCCTCGCTTCCGCCAACCATCACGGCCAGAGTGGCTTTGCGCGCCCCGACCACGCCGCCGCTGACCGGAGAATCGAGCACGCGGATGCCTTTGCCCTTGAAGGCCGCATGAATCTCGCGGATAAGCGTGGGCGAACTGGTCGAGAGGTCGGCGTAGATCGTCCCCGGCTTCATCGCGCCAATCAGCCCGCCTTCGCCGAGCGTGATCGCCGCTATCTCCTTTGGCCCGGGCAGCGAGGTGAAGACTATTTCGGCGTCGCGCGCGGCCGCCGCCGCGCTGTCAGCCCATTTTGCGCCGCCCGCCAGATGCGGCTCGGCGATCTCGCGCCGGATATCGTGGACGGTCACCTGATGGCCCGCCTTCATGATGTTGAGCGCCATCGAACCGCCCATGTTGCCAAGCCCGATAAATCCGATCCGCATGGAAGCATCCTCCCGTGATATCGAAAAATGTTGACCGCGCGATCCGCGGCGGACAAAAGCGGCCGGCGTCCGGCCGGTGAGACTGCTTTCTTAAAGCACCGATGGGAAAATCCCGCAAGGAAAAACGCGCTTTGTGCATCGCCGGGAAATTATCGGCCGTTGGGCCGGTTGTTAAGCAATGGCAGAGCGTCCGTTGACTCGAATTCCCGCCTGGTGCATCACTCGAAGGGCCGTGGATAGCCACCTCTCAAGCGATGGAGTTTGAGACCTGAGCCGACCCGAGGGTGCGCATGTTTCTTAGGCGTGTGCGATGGATCGCGGTATTCCTGGTTGTTTTCTTTCTCGACGCTTCAGCCTATGCGTCGGAGCGGCGATACCAGCCCTTCGAAGCGGCCGGTGCGACGATGCTCCGGATTCCAGGACACGTGCTCAGCGCGCTCGCCAGGGCGACGATCGTTCCGGCGAAGTCCGGCAGCGGCGCCCAGCCGCTGACCCTGACGATCGTGCTCAAGCGCGACGATCAGAAAAGGGTTCGAGAGCTATCTTCAGCAGCTCTACGATCCGCGTTCAACGGAGTTCCACCATTTTCTGACCCCGCGCCAGATTGCGGATCGGTTCGGACCTTCGGTGCAATCTTACGACTCGATGCTCGCCTACCTGCGCGCACAAGGCTTTCGATTGGACCGCCGCTCGAAAGACCGGCTCACGATAACTGCGGATGGCACGCGCGCCGAAGCGGAACGCGCCTTTGCGCTGAAGATCAGCGACTATCGAATCGGCGGGCGCGAGTTCTATGCGAATGCGACCGACCCGGCGATGCCGGGAAGTCTGGCCCCGCGTGTGCAAGCCGTGATCGGCCTTTCCGACCTGGCTATGCCCGAGCACAGCTCTGAACAGATTTTTATAAAGAGCACCGAGGTTCAAGTCGCCAGTATAGGCTTTATAACAGCCGGCGTAATCATCGGCTCGCCTTCGCTTCTCATCCTCTCATTGCTGGCCGCACTCGTTTCTACCGTTTTTTCGTTGGGTCTCCTTATCGGCCAAACCGACCGCACCCCGAGTCCTTCTTCTTCTCCGCTGATTGGCGGCCAAGGCAACGCTCCGGCCGCGTTGGGGACTGGTCAGACTATCGGCCTGATCGAGTTCGCCGGCTTCAAATCCACCGACGTGAGCGACTATCTCAACCTGATTGCCCCGGTCGCCAAGGCGATCGGAGCGCCCTCGGGCTCGATCAGTAACCTGAGCGTCGTGCCAGTCAATGGCGGCGCCCCTGCCGGCGGCGATCAGCAGGAAGTGCTGCTGGATATCGACGACGTGATGAGCCTCGCGCCGGGCGCCAAGGTGGTCGCCTACGAAGCGCCGTTCATTAGCGGAAGCTTCCAAGCTGTGCTCAGCGCGATGATCAGTGGCGGCGTCAACGTCATATCCAATAGCTGGGCGTAATGTGAGAATCAGACCACGCTGGCCGACGTGCAGAGTATCGACGCGATCCTGCAGAATGCCGCGGCGGCGGGAATCACCGCGGTCAGCGGGGCTGGCGACAATGGCAGCACTTGCCTCGACGGAAGCGCGAACACGGTCGCGGTGCCCGCTGATTCGCCCAACCTGACCGCCGTCGGCGGCAGCTCGCTTACCCCCGGTCCCGGACTGACCTACGGCAGCGAGACCTGGTGGGACGACTCGCAAACAACCCCTCCGGCCGGACAGGGAGGCTTCGGCGTAAGCAAGTTTTTTCCCGCCGCGACCTATCAGATTCCGCTCAGCGGCACCTCGTCGCGATCGGTTCCCGACGCCGTAACCAACGCCGATCCCCTTCCACGGCATCCTAATCTGCCAGGCGTCGAGCGGCGGATGTCCGAACGGCTCGCTGTATGGCGGAACGAGCCTCGCCGCCCCCACATAAGCCACCTTCGCCGCTGGACTCAACCAGTTCACAGGCAAGAACCTGGGCTTTTTGAATCCGCTGCTCTATCCGCTGGCCAACTCCACTGCGTTTCACAACGGGCTTTCGATGGGCAGCGACTTCGCGCACGTCGGGCTGGGCTCCCCGAGTCTGGGCGTGCTGGCTCTGGCGCTCAGCGGTAAGACCGCCGGCCCCGTGAGCGCGACAGTATCGCAAGTAGGTGGGTATGCGGCTCCGATCTCGTTTGTTCCTTCGGGAGCCGGCATCCCAGCCGACGGTAAGACGCAGGCATTCGTCAAGGTGCAACTGATCGACGCGAACGACAACAGCATCAGCGGCAAAACGGTCACGATCGCGGCCAACGGCGGCAGCCATGCGGTCGCTTCGCCCTCGAGCGCGGTTACCAACGCCACCAATGGCGCGGCGCTGTTCACGATCACCGACTCGACGCCCGAGAGCGTGACGTTTTCCGCCAACGACACGAGCGATGGCATAGCCCTGACCCAGCAGGCGACGGTGCCCTTTGTCACTCCGGTGGCCACACCGACGCCGCTCCCGACGCCGACGCCCACATCCACGCCGATTCCGACCGCGACGCCCACCCCGGCGCCGCCGGCCACCGCCTTCTCCGGGACCGCGGCGAATATCAACGCAAGCCCCGGCCAGCAGATCACGGCGAGCTTCAGCGCGACCGATAGTCAGACCATCAATTCGGTCACGCTTGGGCTCAGCAATCCCGGCGTCTTCTCGGCGTTGTCGCTCAGTATCGGCAGCCAGAAGATCAACGCCGCGTCGCCGCCCGCGGCCAGCAACACCTTCACCTTCAACCCGCCAATCCCGGCGGCAGGAACCACTTCCGACCTGTGGGAGTCGCTCTTATGCCCTTCATTGTGAATGCGACCGTGGCGGCGCATCCCGCGATGGCTGCCTCGAACGTCCGATTCGCCTCGGCCGACTCTATCCGGATTGGCGGGCTCGCGACCACGTCCAGCTCGACGCGGCTGCCGATCGTCGGCGCATTCCTGATGGCAGGGCTGATGCTGGTGGCGTGGCCGCTCGATCGGCGCAAGCGGCTGATCGGCGCGGCGATGCTGGTGATGGTGCTCGCGATGAGCCAGGTCGGATGCAACGGCGACAACAACAGCAGTCCGCCGCCCCCGCCGCCGGTCAGCTCGACGATCACGGTGACCGCGGCCAGCGTGAGCGGCGGGAGCGGCGCGACTACCGGACTGCCGCTGACGATCGCGACCGTGACGGCGCCGCAATGACAATTGCGGGAGTGACGGCGGACGCTCGGCGTCCGTCCGCCGTCACTCCCGCAGATAAACGACCTCACGATGCGGCGAACCCCGCGCTGTGGCGGGGCCGGGGAGTTTAAATA
>Ga0307372_10004578_pt1 | contig 21198 bp, 12 predicted proteins | sample OX1MG_FD_202533 | JGI IMG/M metagenome (GOLD analysis project Ga0307372, IMG submission 202533) | Soil microbial communities from Risofladan, Vaasa, Finland - OX-1 | ecosystem: Environmental > Terrestrial > Soil > Coastal area > Acid sulfate soil | place: Finland: Risofladan, Vaasa | collected...
AGCCATCGACGACTTCATCGAACACCACAACCGAGCCCCAAAACCCTTCATCTGGCATAAAACCGCAGACCAGATCCTCGATTCCGTCGCTCGATATTGCAGACGAATTAATGACTCAGGACACTAGCTCCGATCGAAGAAGCTGTGCCACGTTCATCGCTCCTGAGCGGAGCGAAGGATCCGCGCGATGAGCGGGCGGATCGAGGAACCCTCATTCAAAGTGTCATTCCTCCGAAGTTGTCATCCTGAACGGAGTGAAGGATCTGCGGTTGTTCTTGACTCAGCTAACTCCGCTAACCCCGCCAACTCCGCTAACCCCGCTAACTCCGCTAACCCCGCTACCTCCGCTACCTCCCACAATGTGCGAAAGCGGACATCTCCTCTCGAAACTGAACAAGGCGCCAAAGGTCCAGCCCGGACTCCTCCATCATAAGTTACTTTTCTTCAATTGTTTGCAGTCGACCAATCGTCTCCAGGAATCGGCTCCCGGATTGCTTGTACCTCAATGGCTGTCTCACGGAGGACCGCTATGTCCTACTTCGAACGCATGCGTGACGCTATCTCCCAGCCCTTCAGCCCCGAAATCATTCAGCAGCGCACCGCCGCCGGCTGGCAGATGGTCTCCATCGAGTGGCGCCGCGAGCTGCCCGATAGCGAGGCTCCGCCCGAACACGCCTTCGCTGAGGACATCCCCTACGGCCTGCGCATCTCAGAGGACTGCAAGCGCCTGGAGGTCCACGAGGCCGAGAACCAGGTCCTGCTGCTCATGATGGACCTGCTGGCACAGGATTTTTCCTATTCCGCCATCGTCAGCGATCTGAACGAGAAGGGTTTCCGCCAGCGCAATGGCAAGCCCTGGAGTCGGATCGCCGTATTCAACATGATGCCGCGCCTGATCGAGGTGGGCCCGCGGCTGTTCTCGTCCGACGAGTGGGAGCAGCGCCGCGTGCGCATGATGCGAGCCCGCGAACACGAGCAGGCCTGAGTCCCTATTGGGCCTTCTGCTCGTGGGCCTCCTGCTCGGCCCTGGTCAGCAGCTCGATGGTGCGCTTGCGCAGCGACGCGCTGGCCGCTGCAAACCGCTCGCGGGAGTCAATCTCGCTTTTGTCGATTGAGAAAGCATCGGTCCAGCCGCCGTAAATGCGGCGCGCTTCCTCGCGCAGCCCGGGGTCCGCGGTGCTCGCGCTGTCATGACCCAGTTGCTGGCATCGATGGGCTAACTCCTCGAAGGAAAGCTGCCACAGTTGGTCTTCGGATCGCATAAATAAGAACACCTCCGGGAAAGAATTGTTGGGGCCCATCCATCTTATCCCCGGCTCCCTCCCACCAGAAACGGGCGGCCGGCGACAGACCGCTGCCTTGCTACGGCCCGCTATCCACGATCGGCGTGATCGCCCCCTCGTTGTCTCCCATGGTCGGGTTCACCCGGAAATCCCATACCGTCTCGCTGATGTCCTGGGGCGAAAGGATCTCCACCAGCGCGTAATCGCCGATGTCGAGCTTCTCGGCCGGCGTCACCTTCAGCCAGTGCTTGCCCGGCATCACTTCTACCTTGGTGGAGATAATGTTCTCCCTCTGCGAGATGGTGCCGTCCCGGTTCAGTTTGAGCGATCCGATGACACGCACCGCCTGGCGCTCGTCCACCCGCACAATGGCAAACCCTGACTGCGTCGAATGCGCGCCGTGCTTGCCGTTGGCCACGTTCTCCGCGCCCCCGGTGTTCACCGTAACGGCATGGCTCAGCACGTGTTCCCGGTTGTCGGCCACGTTCAGCGAGAGGTAGATCGCCGGATCGCTCACGTGCAGATGCACCTTGGCATGATTGCCCGGCAGCTCGATGGGCGCCCGCTCGGCTATCAGCGGATTCAGGACTGAAAGGCCATGGTGCGAGCGCGCATCCACCGCCAGCCTGTTGGGCAGCAACTCCACCAGTTCCGGGGTCCCATGGTAGGTGTCCAGCACGAACACCGAGTCCTCATCGGGGAGCTCAAGTCCCTGCGCGACCGGCGGCATGCGGTTCCTCTCCGCCTGGCGCTCGTCGGCCTCTTCCTTGTCGATTGCGGCGGCCTCGCGCATCGCCGGCGAGGCTTCATCCGGCTGGCCGGTGTGGCTCTGCTCCCATTTCCGGGTCGCCGGCCAGTCCACCAGGCTTGCGGGCAGCTCCTCCCAGTCGCCGTTCCGCTCCACGCTGATGTAGCGCACGCGATCGCCCACAATTTCATACTTGCGCACAATCTGGTAGCTGCCGTCCTTGAGGATCAGCCGGTGGTTCACCTGCACTCCGGGTATGGCCGGCGCGATCTGTTTCCCGTGTTGCTGGTCCTGACCGCTTTCCTGCGCGGCCGCGAACCCCGCCAGAATTCCCACACCCGCCAGCAGCCAGAGCCCTGAACGCAACACCGATCCCATTGCACCGCCATCCTTTCCGCGCTCAAAGTTTAGACGGTCCGGCGGGCAACGGGTTGGCCGGATTCTCCTGCTTCCTTGCCTTCGAACCGCGTCTCACCGAGTGCGGGCCACTTGACCTGTGTCGTATCCTGAGTGGAAGGGGTACAAGGTCTGATCGCACTCCAGCCAGGCCGGAACAGATCCTCGGGGTCGCGGACGTTCGTGTTCGCCACCACGGTGCTCTGCCTCTTCCTGGTGCTCCTGCTGTCGTTCGGCCAGGCCGTCCACATCCACTCCAGCAATACCGACGCCGACCATTGTCCCATTTGCCTGGTGCTGCACGCGACTCCCACGGCCGCTGTAGCGGCTGCCGTGGTGGTTCTGGTCCGTGCGGCCACCCCGGTTCCAGTGCAACAGTTCCGGTCGGTTTACCGCCCCTGGCATCGCACCCGGTTCATCCGTCCTCCGCCAGCCTCCTGCTGAAGCGCCCCTGAACTCCCGATCGGTATCGCCCCTGTCCGTGCATGAACTTGAAATGCCGGATGGAGTGGCGCATTGCAACATCGGACCGCTTCAGGGCGCGGATTTCGCTCGCCTTTTCCCCCCGCATACGCGGGCGGGTTGCAGCGAACCACAAGCCATTCGCCCGGAGGCGTACCGTGAAGACATTCCCCGCGAGCGCGGCAAACCGCGCAGCAATTCTCAGCCTTATGGTTCTCCTGCCCGTCAGCCTGCTCGCCCAGGCGGGATCGGTCAGCGGCACCGTTACCGACCCCACCGGAGCCGTGATCCCCGGGGCAAGCGTGCGTTTGACGAATTCCGTCAGCGGCCTCGATCGCAGCGTAACCTCCGACGCCACCGGCCAGTTCACCTTGCCCAACATTCCTCTCGGCATCGACGAACTATCCGTCCAGGCACAGGGGTTCAGCCCCTACAACCAGAGCGTCAACGTGCGATCCGTCGTCGGGCTGAATGTCAAGGTTGTCCTGCAGATTCTCACCACCACGTCGACGGTGACAGTCGAAGCCCAGGCCGCCGACCTGGTCGAGGACGATCCCACCTTCCACACCAACGTGGACCGCGACCTCTTCATCAAGGTTCCAATGGAGAGCCAGTCCTCCACGCTCAGCTCGCTGGTGACCGAAACCAGCCCCGGCGTCACCGCCGACTCCAACGGGCTCTTTCACGGCCTGGGCGACCACGCCTCCAACTCGTTCTCCATCGACGGCCAGAAGATCACCGATCAGCAAAGCAAGGTTTTCTCCAACCAGCTTCCCTCAAATGCGGTGCAGTCGCTCGAGGTCATCGACGGCGCGCCCCCTGCCGAGTACGGCGGAAAAACCAGCCTGGTCATCGTGGCCACCACCCGCTCCGGCCAGGGCATAACCAAGCCCACCGGCAGCATCTCGAGCTCCTACGGCTCGTTCGGTTCGGCCACCGCCGGTTTCGATCTCTCCTACGGCGGGAAGAACTGGGGCAATTTCGTTGAACTGGACGGACTGAACAGCGGCCGCTTCCTCGATCCGCCCGAGTTCGAGGTCTTCCATGACAAGGGTAATGAGGAGAACACCTTCGACCGCATCGATTACAGCTTCTCCCAGGCCGACTCGGTCCACATCGACTTCAACTACAGCCGTTCCTGGTTCCAGAACCCAAACTCCTACGACAACCTGAACGTGCTGAACGTAACCGGCGGAGGTGTGAGTGCCGCACCCATCTTCGGCAACGTGGGCAACACCGACCAGCGCTCGCAGATCCAGACTTTCAACATCGCGCCCACCTGGACTCACGTCATCAGCAACGACGCCGTGTTCAATCTCACCAGCTACGTCCGCCGCGACGGCTATCACTACTACCCCACCGGCAATCCGCTCGCCGATCTAGGCCCGCCCACGCTGCAAACGTCGTCCATCGGGCAATATCGCACCCTCATGAATGCCGGCTCTGAAGCCAGCCTGACGTACACGCGCGGGCGCCACAACGTAAAAGCCGGCGCCGAATACGATTCCACGTTTCTGCGCGAGCATGACAATCTCGGCATCGTCGAGCCCACTTACACCCTCAGCGCGCCCTGCATGGACGCGGCCACCGGCAATCCCCTTCCCGGGTACTCCAATCCCTCGCAGTGCGGCGGCGCCACCATAGCCAACCCGTACTATGTCCCCACGCTGGCCCCCTACGACCTGACCCGCGGCGGCCGCTATTACGCCTTCTTCGGCCATACCGACGTCAAAGTGCTCGGCCTCTACGTGCAGGACCAGCTCAAGTACGGCAACTGGACCGGCAACCTCGGCATCCGCGGCGATCTCTACAACGGCCTGGCCATCGCGCGCCAGGCCGAGCCGCGGGTGGGGCTTTCCTACAACGTCAAACCGTCGTCAACCGTGCTCAGCATCTCCTACGCACGAGAGCTGGAGACGCCCTTCAACGAAAACCTGGTGCTCTCCAGCCTCGGTTGCGGCGATCCCGTCCTGGGGCCTCTGCTGAACTGCACGCCGGGAGTCTCGGGAATCCTCCAACCCGGCTTCACCAACGAATTCCACGCCTCCATCCAGCAGGCCGTCGGCAAGCATTTCGTGGCCAGCGGCGAGTACATCTGGAAATACACCCACAACGCGTTCGATTTCGCCGTCCTGGGAAACACGCCCATTACTTTCCCCATCGACTGGCATAACTCCAAGATTCCCGGATACGCCCTCCACTTCCAGATGCCGGTGTGGCACAACCTGAGCGCATACAGCGTCATGTCCTCGGTGCAGGCGCGGTTCTTCCCGCCGCAGGTGGCCGGCGCGGGCGCTACCGTGGGCCAGACGGGGTTGCCGTTCCGCATCGATCACGACGAGAAGTTCAACCAGGATTTCCACCTTCAGTACACCCTGCCGGGCCGCAACGTTCTGGGCGGCATCTGGGGCGGCTTCAACTGGCGCTATGACTCCGGGCTGGTCGCGGGTTCCACGCCCTGCTACGGCGTCACCGATCCCAACACTCCCTGCGGCAATTCCAGCGTCACGCTCCCAGACGGGACGCCGGGCATCGCCATGGTGGATACCAATATTCCTCCCACAGTCAACCCCGTCACGGGCGCGTTGCAGCCTGTGCCGTTGACCGCCGATCAGGAGTTCGAGGCAGGCTTCGAATGCAACGGCCAGCGCGCCACTCCCGGCCACCCGCTGCCCGCCGTCTGCCCCGCCAGTGAGTTCCGCTCCACGCTGATCGACGTTCCCGCGCCCGGCACCGGCAACAACGACAAGAATCCCCAGCGCATTGCCCCGCGCAGCCTGTTCGACGTGAACATGGGCAAGGACAACATCTTCCACGCCGACCACTACAAAATCGACCTCAGCCTGACTGCCATCAACGTCGCCAACAATTACGCGCTGTATAACTTTCTATCCACATTCAGCGGCACACACTACGTGACCCCGCGGGCGATCACCGCCAAGGTCACGCTGAATTTTTGATGAACTTCGATACGGGTCTAAATCGTGAGGAACGGGCTCTCTCAATAGCCGAAGAACTGCTTCAGCAGCCGGTCGATCTCCGGGTCGCTGCGGAAATCGTCCAGCGTATGCGACGTGAGCAGCTTGATCCCGAATGCCGGAACAGACTCCTCCAAGGCATCCTGGAGCGCCTTGCGCAATCCCTCTACGTTGCCCAGATCCGCCATCGTTCCCGCGTTAGACCATGCCCCAACGTACTCGCCTCGCTCCCGGCGCTGGTCCAGTTCCCTCAGCAGCCGCGCGGCGTCTTCCCTGCGTCCCGCCCGCGCATAGCCCATCGCAAGCAGCCCAACAAAAATGGGCGCGCGCGACGTTCCCACAACCCTCTCCAGCGTTATTACGGCCTCTTCATGACGGTCCAGCTCGCTCTGCAATAGTCCCAGCATCCACAGCCCGAACAGAAAATCCGGCTGCAACTCCAGCGCCTTCTCCGCCAGGGGCAGCCCCGCCGCCGCATCCCTCAGGAGCTGGCTCGTGCATGCCGCCAGCGCCCACGTGTACGGGCTCAGCGGATCCACGCGGCACGCACTCTGCGCGTGGCTCATGGCTTCGTCCCGCTTCCGGTCCATCGCAAGATAAACGGCGAAGTAACCATGCGCCAGCGAGGAACGCGGGTTGAGCTGCACCGCTCGCTCAAAGTATGCACCGGACTCCTGCCACTTGCCGAAATAGAAGTCGTAAAGTCCCTCTGAGACGTTCACTTCCCAGGAATTCGGTTCCAGCGCTTTTGCCTTCGTGACCGCAGCCAGCGCCGGTCCCTGGCCTTCCTCATGGCGGACAAATCCGTACACGCGCAGAATCGCGTAGCAGTCCGCCAGCCCCGCATACGGCAGCGCAAAATCCGCGTCGAGGCTGATCGCCTGCTCGAAGCACTGGATCGCCAGCCGCATGGTCGACGCCAGCCGCTGGTTCAGGAAGTGCCGCCCCTTCAGGTAGAGCTCGTACGCCTCCAGGTTCTGCGTGGCCTGCTTGACTCCGGCGCCCAGCGTAACCTTCAACTGCGCCGCAATGGCCCGCGCAATCTCGTCCTGCACCTCGAAAATGTCTTCCATCTGGCGGTCGTAACGCTCGCTCCACAGAGGGAAACACTTGCGGGCGTCCACGAGTTGCACCGTGACCCGCACGCGGCTTCCCGCCCGCCGCACGCTTCCTTCCAGAACGTGGCCCACGTTCAGCTTGGCGCCAATCTCGCTCGCGTCCGCCTGTTTGCCCTTGAAGCTGAACGACGAGCTCCTCGCCGCCACCCGCAGCCCTTTCACCTGGCTTAGTGCGATCAGGATCTCCTCCGCCAGCCCGTCGCTGAAGTATTCGTTCTCCTTGTCCGCGCTCAGGTTGGCAAAGGGCAGCACCGCCAGCGACGGTCCTTCCGCCTCCGCAGCCGCGGCGGCGTGCGCCGGCACTTTTTTGAGCGCCTCCCTCACCTCCGGCATGCTCTGGAACCGCTCCGCCGCTTTCTTCGCCATGCACCGCGATACCACCGAATCCAGCTCCGCGGGCACCTGCGGCGCAATCTCTTTCAGCGGCTTGGGCTCCTTGTGCAGGATCGCGCCCATGGTCGAAATGGGCGTGTCCTCGCTGAATGCGCGCCGTCCGCTCAGCATTTCGTAGAGCAGAACGCCGAAAGAGAAGATGTCGGAGCGCGCGTCCACGGGGCGGCCCGAGGCTTGCTCCGGCGACATGTAGGCCGCGGTTCCCAGGATCATTCCCGCCTGCGTCGCGCCCGTGATGGTCGCATCGTTGTTCGCATCCGCGGCCATCTCCTGCATCTTGGCCAGGCCGAAATCCAGCACCTTCACCCGCTCCGCTGCTTTCACGTTGGCCGGTTTCAGGTCGCGGTGGATCACGCCATGCTGGTGCGCGTACTCAAGGGCAGCCGCAATTTCCTGCGCGATCCGCAGCGACTCTTCTACCGGTATGGCGCCGCGCTTGATGCGCTCGTTGAGGGTGTCGCCCTCGATCAGCTCCATCACCAGCGCCTCGTCTTCCACGCCGAAGATGGTGGCGATGTTGGGATGGTTGAGGGATGCAAGGACACGGGCTTCGCGCTTGAATCGCGCCAGCCGCTCGGGATCGCACTTGACCGCCGCGGGAAGCACCTTGATGGCCACCTCGCGCCCCAGGCGCGTATCCGTGGCGCGATACACCTCGCCCATGCCGCCTTCGCCGAGCTTGGAGGTGAGGGTGTAGTGGGCAATCGAGGTCGATGGCAATTCCATATGTAGGCGAGAGGAAACCGTGCCTGATTCTAGCATCTGCCCGCCGCGCCTGGTCTAGAATGTCCCGGTAATTGCAAACGCAATCCTCGCCGCTGCGAAAGGCTGCTGCCACCAAGATGAAACTCCGCCTCGCCGTTCCTTTTTGCGCTCTCCTGCTCGCCGTTCCCGCCCTCGCCCAGAACCGCCGCTATCAACCTGTGCCGCAGGTCGACCAGTGGCATCTGCAGCACTATCCCTTCGACGATTCCAGCCTGCCGGCGGAGAAACGCATCGACAATCTCCTCTCGCTCATGACCACCGAGGAGAAGATCGACTGCCTCGGCACCATCACCGGCGTTCCGCGCCTGGGCGTGCCCAACATCGGCAGCTCGGAGGGCATCCACGGCGTGGTGCAGCGCGAAGCCCGCTTCGGCCGCAAGGCGATCACGACGACGCAATTTCCGCAGCCGCCCGGGATGGGGGCGTCGTGGGACCCGGATCTGGTCCGCCAGGCTGCCGGCGTCGAGGGCTACGAGGCCCGCTTCATCAGCCAGACTCCGGAGTACAACCGCCAGATCCTGATGCTCTGGGGGCCGCAGTCCGACCTTGCCCGCGACCCGCGCTGGGGCCGCAGCGAAGAGGTCTACGGCGAAGATCCCTTCTTCAACGGCACCATGGCCACCGCCTTCGTCCACGGCCTCCAGGGCGACAACCCCAAATACTGGCTCTCCGCGGCCCTGCTCAAGCACTTCCTGGCCAACGAAAACGAGGACGACCGCAACACGTCATCTTCCAACTTCGATGAGCGCCTTTTCTGGGAGTACTACTCGGTTCCGTTCCGCATGGCCTTCCTGGATGGCGGCGCAAAAGCTGTGATGGCCTCCTACAACGCCTGGAACGGCACCACCATGGCTATCAACCCCATCCTGCGCAGCATCGTCATTGACAAATGGGGAGTGGACGTTGTCTCCAGTGACGGCAATGCGGTCAGCTTGATGGTGAACCAGCGCCACATCTTCCCCAACCAGGAGACCGCCGTCGTCGCCTGCCTCAAGGCCGGGATCAACCAGTTCCTCGACCGCTACCAGGACGAGCTCAAAGCCGCGCTCAAAGACGGCTCCATCACGGAAGCCGACATCGACAACGCGCTGCGCAGCAAGTTCCGCATCGAGATCAAGCTGGGCCTGCTCGACCCGCCCGACATGGTCCCCTACACCAGCATCAAGGACTCGCCCGCGCCCTGGGACACCGACCGCGACCGCAGCGTGTCTCAAAAAATGGCGCTCGAGTCCGTGGTGCTGCTCAAGAACCAGGACAACTTTCTCCCGCTCGACAAGAGCAAGATCAAGTCCATCGCCGTCATCGGCCCGCTCGCCGATGTTGTCCACTGGGACTGGTACGGCGGCACGCCGCCCTACGCGGTCACCCCGCTCCAGGGCATCCAGAAAGCAGTGGGCCCGGATGTGAAAGTGAACTACGCCGCCTATGACACGCCCAACGGCGAAGACGATGCGCTGGCCGCGGCGAGTAAATCCCAGGTCGCGGTGGTCGTCGTCGGCAACAATCCCACCTGCGGCGACGAGGGCCGCGCCTGGTACGAGCACGGCACCCTCCCCTGCACCGACCCCGGCGACGGCCGCGAGGGCCGCGACCGCGAAGTAATGGACCTCTACCAGGAGCAGATCGTCAAGCAGGTGATGATCAAGAACCCGCACACCGTGGTCATGCTCATCACCAGCTTTCCCTACACCATCAACTGGAGCCAGGAGCACGTTCCCGCCATCCTCACCATGTCCCACGCCTCGCAGGATGAGGGCACCGCGCTCGCCCAGGTGCTCTTCGGCGACTACAACCCCGGCGGCCACCTCGTGCGCACCTGGCCCAAATCCGCCGACCAGCTTCCGCCGCGCATGGACTACAACATTCGCGACGGCTACACCTACATGTACTTCAAGGGGCAGCCGCTCTATCCCTTCGGCTACGGCCTCAGCTACACTACGTTCAAATTTGCAAATCTCCGCACCGACTCAAAGCGCCTGGCCAAAGATGGCACCGTTACCGTGAGTGTGGACGTGACCAACACCGGCAGCCGCGCCGGAGACGGGGTGGTCCAGCTCTATGTAAAGCATCTGCATTCGGCCGTCTCGCGCCCCAAGCAGGAGTTAGAGGGATTTGAGCGCGTCTCCATCGACCCCGGCCAGACCAGGACCGTCTCGATCAAGCTCCCGGCGCAGCAGCTCGCCTACTGGGACGTGAAGACGCACAACTTCCGCGTCGAACCCGAACCGGTCAGCCTGATGATCGGCGACTCCTCCGCCAACCTCGCCCTCAAAACCACCATTCAGGTCCAGTAGGAACATGGGCGATGGGGCTGACTGCCTCATCGCCGCACATCCTGATCCAGCCACCTTCTCCAGCCTGCGTGTCAGCCGCGGTTGCCCATCGCAGACCGCGGCATTTATCTTCGTCAGGGATTCAGAGAATGACCGGCAAAATCTGCTCCCCCCGAATCGGCGTCTCCGCGGCGCATTCCCGCACGCTTGCGTTGTCGATTCTCCTGTTCGCCCTGGTTTGCTTTCCCTGTCTTTTGTATTCCCAGAATTCCAATGCCTCGCTGCGCGGCGAAGTTCAGGACTCCACCGGCGCGCGCGTGCCCGGCGCCCGAGTGACTCTCCATGCCGCCGGATCGTCCTTCAGCCGCGTCGCCCGCTCCGGCAGCCGCGGGGAATTCCGCATGGACGGACTTCTCCCCGGCTCTTACCAGGTTCTCGTGACAGCCACGGGCTTTGCCGACGCAGAGGCCGAGGTACAGGTTGCGGTGAGCGACGTTCGGGACATCAAGGTCACGCTCAAGCCGCAGGGCGGCCAGGAGACGGTGCACGTGGTGGGCAGCGCTTCCTCCATCACCGAACAACCGGTGGACACTGCCAGCGCCGTCCGCGGCGGAGTGGTGGGCAGCCGCGACCTGGAGACCTTGCCGCTCCCGGCCCGCAGTTTCGCTAACGTCGCCTACCTGGTGCCCGGCACCGAGCCCGTGGAGCCTTCCGATCCAACCAAAGCTCGCATCACCGCGGTCTCCACGGGCGGCAGTTCGGGGCTGAACAACGAGCTCTCGGTCGATGGCGCCGACAACTCCGACGACTGGATCGGCGGCTTCCTGCAGAATTTCTCTCCCGACGACATCCAGGAGTTCGCGGTGCGAACCTCGAACGAAGACGCCGACACCGGCTGGACCACTGCCGGCTCCGTGGTCATCACCACTCGCCGCGGCAGTAACGACTGGCACGGCGACGCGGCGTTCTACGAGCGCGCCGCCGCCCTCAATGCGCGCTACCCGATTGAGAATCCCGCCGAGACCTGCACCGGCGGAAGCTGCGTCCCCAACCCGAAGCAGCCGTTCTCCCGGCAGAATTACATCGCCACTCTCGGCGGTCCCTTGGTCAAGAACAAGGCATGGTTCTTCACCTCCTTCGAGAACGTCCACGAGAACGCCAGCATTGCCTACAGCCCTGAGAGCATGCAGCAGTTCGACGCCCTCAGCCGGATCGCCTCCGAGGGCCTCATCCCGGGCGTCTCCTCGATTGCGACGCCGCCGAATGTACCCATCCCATTCCGCGATTATCTTGGTTCGGTGCGATTCGACTGGACCCAATCCGACAAGTCGCATTGGATGCTGCGCACCTCCGCAGACTCCTACCTGACCCGCAACGCGCTGGTGGAGCAGGCCACGCTGCCCTCTACGGGCCTGCTCACCCACAACAATTACTGGAACGCGGTTCTCAGCAACTCCTACACCTTCAGCTCCACGTGGGTGGGAGACCTGGTGATGGCCGCCAGCCTGCTCCACCTCACCCAGACCCGCAACTCCAACCTCGGTTTCGCGCTGGCCTTTCCCTTCAGCTCCACCGCGCTCACCGTGTCCGGGTTTGAGACGTTCGGCGACAATCAGTTCGCCACGCCGATCACGCTTTTCCCCGACCTGCGCAACCAGGACAAGTACCAGGCGCGCTACGACCTGAGTCACGTTCTCGGCGGCCACGCGCTCAGGTTCGGCGTCGACTTGATCCACGAGCCCGACCTCAGCGGCGCGTTCGCCTCCAACGCCGAGCAGATCGTCCAGTATCCGTTCAATCCGGATTGCTACATTGGCGCGCCCGGCGCCGATTGCGGCGGCATCGCCTCGCCGCTGCCCTTCTACGATGTCCCGCCCTCGGCGCAGTGCAATCCGGCGCCCAGCGCGGATTCCGGCATCCAATGCACTTACACTCCGGCCGGCGATGGCAACTTCTCGCAGAACATCCAGCGGCTCGCCTTTTACGGCGAAGACTCCTGGCGCATCTCCTCCCGGTTCACGATCAACTACGGCCTGCGCTATCAGACCACCTACGGGCTCTTTGAAGGATCGGGCCGCAGCCAGCTTGACAACAGCGCCTTCATCACCCTGAAAGCGCTCCAGATTCCTATCGTGCCCGCCGTTCCGCACGACTTCCGCAAGCAGATCGCGCCGCGGCTGGGCTTCATCTACTCGCCCGGGCGCAGCGAGAAAACCGTCTTCCGTGCGGGCTTCGGGCTCTACTACGACGACCTGGCGCAGAACGGATGGGCCACGGCCTTTCAGGCAATCAACAACAGCAACGCTGCGAGCGGCGGGTGCGTGCTCGTCGGCGGTCCGGGCAGCTATGCGCTCAGCGGCCGCGGCTGCCTCACGGGCGGCGCCGGAGCCACCGGAAACCTGATCGGTTCCAACTACAAGACGCCCTACGCCATCCACATCACCGGCGGTTTTGAGCACGCCTTCAACCAGCAGTGGCTGGCCAGTGCCGACTACGTCCACGAACAGGGCAACCACGGCTACCGCGCCTTTCCTTATGCCGGCGCAGCCAATCTCTTCACTCCGCTCATCCCGGCGTCCGATCCCTACTACGCCGCCGATGAGGCCGGCGTAGTGCCCAACGTCAACGTCTTCCAAGCCGATAACCGCTCCAGCTACAACGCCCTGATGCTGCACCTGCAGGGCAACACCCGGCGCTTCAGCCTGGTGGCAAATTACACCCTCGCCAAAGCACAGACCTGGGGCTGCCTGCTGGGCGAGCTCTTCGATTACGTGGATGGGGTGTGCGCCTTAGAGAGCGGCCCCACGGCGGGGCAACTCGATGCCTTCGGCCCCGGCGACTACGGCCCCTCAGGCGAAGACGTCCGCCATCGCCTGGTGCTCGCCGGCACCCTGCAGGTTGCTGGGGGATTCGAGCTGAGCGGTCTCTCTCAATTCGAGAGCGCGCGCCCCTTCACCATCACCACCGCCGACAACAGCAGCCGTATCTGGGTGAACGGCGCTTATACCAGCCTGGATGAATTTCGGGGATCGCCCTACATGCAAACCGATCTGCGCGTCGCGCGGCCATTCCGCATCGGGGAGCGCTGGAAGGTAAACCCTTTCATCGAGTTCTTCAATCTGTTCAACCGCAACAATCCGGGCGCGAACTATGCCGCCAATGTGGCGCAGCTCCCCATTCCCGCCTCCGAGATGCAGCCCAACCAGGACGGCGTGACCAACGTGACCGATGTCTGCGCCAATGCAGATTGTTCCCAGACCGAGCCAGTGACCAGCCTGAGGCAGCTCGAAATTCCCGAAGGCGCGCTGGGAGATTTCTTCGGTCCCGGCACAACGGTTGGCATTCCGTTCGCCGCGCAGCTCGGGGTGCGGGTGAGTTTCTAAAGCTTGTTTCAAAGCAGATTGTCGCGCCAGAAAGGGCCTCCCTCAGGGGCTGAAGCCCGCGATTTGTAGACTTTCTGGGGCACGACTGAAGTCGTGCCCTTTCAAGGCCGATCTTTAAAACACGCTCTAGAGTGTCTTCGGAACTGATGTTCCGCCAGGAACTCTCCCCAGGAGTTGTCGATCAGGGTTGCATTGGTTTGCAATGCATTGCGAACGGTCTTGCCGCCGGCGTACTTCCTTTGCAGCTCGATCACGGTACGAAAGAAATCGACGCCAAGCAGTGTCGGCTCGCCGCCCTGCCAGGTGAACTGAATTTCATCCTGCGGCTGGGCTGCGATGTACTGCCGGATGTAGCTTTCGAGCACCTCCGGGGACATGGCCCACTTCGCAGTACCCGAATACAGGTTCTCCTTCTCCAGGTAAAAGCAATACTTGCAATCGAGATTGCAGATGGGCCCGATGGGCTTGGCCATCATGTGAAACGGAGCTTTTGGCACCAGGTTTGCGATGCCTCTTGTTTCATCCTACCCGGACATTTTTCTTCCGCGGCGAGCCGGCAATCTGTAACCTGCCTCCAAGGCCGAAGGTCCCCGACGTCCACAGGAAGGACGGGCGGAAGTCGGCGGCCGTCGAGACCGCCGCTTGCCGCGACTCAATTTCCCGATGCCCCATCCTGGCTTGCCTTCTCGTTGACGATGGCCTCGGCGGCGTTGGCTGCCAGAACCCAACTGCTGCCGGCCGACACCGTCGTCTCATGCTCAAACCACAGCATTCCCCAATCGGTCATGCACTCCGGGAAGTCCGGCTTGATGACGACGTAGCCGGGGATCATGGAGCCGGGAATGTAGGAATAGTCTCCACGATTGTTGGAGTAGGTGTGCTTGCGGGATACCGTGCCGATGGCCGCAATGTAGGACTCGCTGGAGACCGGATGAGTGCCGAGCAGGTAGTTGGCGGCGCGGATGGTGTACTCCGGGCCTACAACATCGGGGAACGCCTTGTGCAGGAAGTACATTTCGGCGCCGAAGTCCGCAACCTGCTCCGCGCCGCCCCAACTGCCCCGCGCCGGAGGCACGCCGAAGGGAGTCGCATCCATCTGCTTATCCAGTTGCGGCAGCCACGCCTGGAGCGCGGACTTGAATTGCGCCTTGTAGCCGGCGTCGAGATAAGGCAATGCCCGCACTGCGGTCCAGCCGCGGAAGGTCATGTTCTTGAGCATCTCCGGGAATAGCTCCTGAACGCGCTGCTTGTAGGGATCGGCGCCGTTGGTGGCGATCATGAGCTCGAGCGCGGCGGACCAATCGGGTGAGCCGAAGCGCCCGGCGAAGCCGCCGCGGAAGGGATTGGGAGCCGGGTGCGTCTTCTCGTCGTTCCAGAGCTTGACGGCGGTGTCGAGACAGTCCTTTGCGAGCGCGTCGTTATAGCCCTTGAGCGCGGTGGATGCGGCTGCCAGCGATGCCGCGGCGCCGTATTCGTTGTAGGCGGTATAGCCTGTCCAGGCCCAGCGGTCATCGGGATTGCCCGAGAATCCGCCTTTGCGCTGGTCGGGCGAGAGATTCGGATCGTAGAGGAGGTTGTCGCTCTGCGAGGCCGCATCGCCCACAAAAGTGTATTGGGTGAGCCACGCCGACTGGATGCCGACGATGGGGTGCCCGAAGGCCTTTACCTGCGCGAGCTGCTGGAGCACGCCGTGCTCGATCTGCTGGACCATGTCGGGAACGCCGTCGGGCTTGTGCATCTCAACCGTGCGGGCCTTTTCGTCCACCGACAGCTCGTCCCACTTGGGGTGAAATGTATTGAAAGCGAGCGACAGGTTCTGGATGGTGGCGTACTGGCCGTAGTCGTCGTTGTCGTAGTCGCCGGCATCGAACCAGCCGCCGACGTTCAGGCCGGGGATGTGCTCGCCGGGCTTGAATGGCGAATAGGTGTCGGGACCCATGCGGTAGCCGTCAAAGTGCGGCGTGTTGGGCGGGGCCTGGCGCGCGTCGTCGAGATGCGCCACGCCGTGCCACTCGTGATAGCCGTCGCGAACCGAGACGTGATCCATCTGCACGGCGATGAAGCCGTCGAGCGTGGTTTGCCAGGATTTGTCGTATACGTTTTCCGCGATGGGGAAAACGTCGCTGCGCTGGCCGGCGTACTCGATCGCGTAGAGGCCGGGATCTTTCACCGAGGAGAAATCGAATTTGGAGTAGACGTAGCGGAGCCACGGCCTGGAAGGCGAGACAGGGCCTTCAAACACTTGCTTGAACGAGCCGTCCTCGGAGAGTCGCAGCAGCTTCGCGGTTTTGGGCGCGTCGAAGTTGGGGTCGAGCTCCAGCATGGCGATCTTCTGGAAGTCCGCGGCGTAGCCTGCCTGGCTGTGGGCGATGACCGGAGGCCGAGTCCAGTCCGGGATGTAGTTGGGGCGGATGTGCCAGACGATGGCGTCGGTAGTTTTGCCCGCTGGAATAAGGGTGCGGAGGACGTACCAGCCGTTCTGGGCTTTGTCGCGGCCGTCGAAGATGCCGATGGGCCCGCTCTCTGACGTGACGGTGATGCGGTTGAGCGGATCGGTGGCGGCCAGGGTAACGCTCTCGCCCGAAGCGAAGGGCAGCGGCTCGGTGTAGCCCTCGGTTTTGTGCCATTGCTCCACGTACCACACGCGCTTGGGATCGTCGGGCTTGGGTGGCGCGATGGTCATCCGGTCTTCGGGATAGCGCGGCATCACGCCGTAGGTTTTGTTGTCGATGACGTAGGCCTTGTCCATGTAGATGGAAGGCAGGAACTCGAGATTGTAGCCGGCGCGGCCCACGAGAGTGGCGGGCAGCGGCTGATCCAGGTTCACGCTGACGCGGACTCCGCCGGGCTCGGCGGCGACAATGACGTGATAGTCGAGGTGGTAGTCGGGATAGGAGAGATCGGCGGTGAGGCGGTCGTGCGCCGCGTCCGGCTTGTGCGCCTTGATGGTGGGGATCACATCCCACTGCTCCGGCGTTGCCAGCAGGCGCAGGCTGCCGTTGGTGGCGATGCGATGGCCATGCAGGACGATCTGCATGGCCGCGTCCTTCTGATCGAAGAAGACCGGGCTGAAGGCGTCGTCGTAGAGCATGATGCTGACGCCGCGCGCATCCAGATAACCTTTGTCAGTGACCTTCATGGCGAGGCTTGGATCGGCGCCAAATACAGGGAGAGAGAGGAACAACGGAAGAAGCAGAAAGACAGGAAGAACCATTTTCATTACTGTGCGCACAGGAGACCCCCCAAAGGTTGTGAGCTCGAACCGGCAATCATATCGAGGTGCACGTTGTAGCCGCAATCGTACGCCGGCCAACATCGCCATTAAGTAGACGTAACAGGGGACCCGGAAAGTTGGGATAAGAGCCTTCTTCCGATGTGAGACAGATCGTGCCTTCGCGGCTACCGGTGCGGCACCACCTGGATCTCGAAGAGGCTCGGCCAGAGCTTGCCGGTGACGAACAAGCGATTGTGGGCCGAGTCCCAGGCGATGCCGTTGAGGACGGCTTCAGGATTGGTGACTGAGCCGGGTGGCAGCAGGCCGGTGAGATCGATCCAGCCGAGGACCTTGCCGGTGGACGGCGAGATGCGGGCGATGCGGTTCTTGTGCCAGATGTTGGCGTAGATCTCGCCGTGGATGTATTCGAGCTCGTTGAGCTGGTTGACTGGCAGGCCCTTGTCCTTCACGGTGATGTGCCGGATTTCCTTCAAGCTATCGGGATCGAGGAAGTAAAGCTTGGCGGAGCCGTCGCTGAGAATGAGGGATTTGCCGTCCTGGGTCAGGCCCCAGCCCTCCCATGGGTAATGAAGGGTCTTCAAAAGCCGGAAGCTGAAGCGGTCGTACACAAAGGCGGTGTGGGCGCGCCAGGTGAGCTGGATGAGGGTGCTGCCCCAGTTGGTGAGGCCTTCGCCGAAGTACTTGGGGTCGAGGTGGACTTCCTGGAGGGTGCGGCCGGTCTGGAGATCGACCATGCGCAGGACCGACTGGCCGTATTCGCCGTCGCTCTCGTAGAGCTGGCCGTTGACGAAGACCAGGCCCTGGGTGAAGGCGTCGGAATTATGCGGATAGGTGCGGACGATGCGGTAGGAGTCAGTGGCGCAGCCGAGAATGGGCATAAAGACGAACGCGGCCATGAAGGCGGGGATCAGCGGTGGGCGCATCTGGAGACATTCTAAGCGAGTCGGCGATCACCTGCGGACCTCGCCGCGATGACCTACAATCACGGGTTGGTATCAAAGCCCCAGAGGGGAGCTGGCTTATGGACAAGAGATGGCTGCGCCGGATGAGGCGCGCGACATGGATGATTCAGACTTCAACTTTTTTGCTTGCACTCACGGCCGCGGCGCTGGCAGCGCAGGGACAAGCTGCGCCGGCAAGGCCATTCGGGCCGGACAATCCTTTCTACGCGGCCAGTTCGCTTGCCTTTCACGCGCCGCCGTTCGACAAGATCAGGGACGGCGACTACCAGCCGGCCATCGATGCGGGCATGGCGCAGCAGCTCAGGGAAGTGGAGGCGATCGCCGACAATGCTGCGCCGCCGACGTTTGAGAACACGGTGATTGCGCTGGAGAAATCCGGCAGGCTGCTCGATCGGGTGATGGAAGTCTTCAACTGCGTGACCAGCGCCAACACCGACGGTGCGCTCCAGAAGGTGCAGGAGTACGAGGCGCCGCGGCTGGCGGCGCACCAGGACGCCATCACCCTGAACCCGAAGCTGTTCGCGCGCCTCAAGGCGGTGTACGACCAGCGGGCCACGCTGCATCTCGATCCCGAGTCGCTGCGGCTGGTCGAGTGGGATTACCGGGAGTTCGTGAAAGCGGGTGCGAATCTTTCCCCGGTGGACAAGGAGAAGCTGAAGAAGATTAACGAGGAGGATTCGACTCTCGAGAACGGGTTCCAGACCAAGCTGCTGGCGGCGGCCAAGGCCGGCACGTACTCGACGACCGACGCTGCGGCGCTGGCGGGGCTGAGCCCGGGGCAACTGGCAGCGGCGGCGCGGGAGGCACAGCACCGGAAGCAGAAAGGATGGGTGCTGCCGCTCCAGAACACCACCCAGCAGCCGGACCTGGCGAACCTGAGCGACCGCGCCACCCGCCATGCCATATTCGAGAACTCCTGGAACCGCGCCGAGCGGGGCGACGGCAATGACACGCGCGCCACCATTGCGCGGCTGGCGCAACTGCGGGCGGAGAAGGCGGCGCTGCTCGGTTTTCCCAATTACGCTGCATGGACGCTCACCGACCAGATGGCCAAAACTCCCAAGGCCGCGATTGATTTTGTGAACGCGCTGGTGCCGGCCTCGACAGCCAATGCGGCGAATGAGGCCAGGGACATTCAGGCTCTCATTGACCAGCAGCACGGCGGGTTCCAGGTTGAGCCATGGGACTGGGAGTTCTATTCCGAACAGGTGCGCAAGGCAAAGTACGATCTGGACGCAAACCAGATCAGGCCGTACTTCGAGCTGAACAATGTGCTGGAGAATGGCGTGTTCTACGCTGCGAATCAGCTTTACGGGATCACGTTCAAGGAGCGGCACGACCTGCCGGTGTGGCAGCCCGACGTCCGCGTCTTCGAGGTGTCCGACGCGGACGGAAAGCCGCTGGCGCTGTTCTATTGCGACTACTTCAAGCGCGACAACAAGAATGGCGGCGCGTGGATGGACAACCTGGTGCAGGAATCGAAGTTGCTGGGCACTTTGCCGGTGGTTTACAACGTGGCCAACTTCCAGAAGCCGGCGCCGGGGCAGCCCGCGCTGCTCACCTTCGAAGACGTGACCACCATGTTCCACGAGTTCGGGCATGCGCTGAACGGGATGTTGGCCGCTACCAAGTACCCCAGCCTGAGCGGCGCGCAAACGGCGCGGGATTTTGTGGAGTTTCCTTCGCAATTTAACGAGCACTGGGCGAGCTACCCGGCGGTGTTCGCGCACTACGCGCGCCACTACAAGACCGGGGCGGCCATGCCCGCGGACCTTGTCGAGAAAATCAAGAGATCGCAAAGCTTCAACCAGGGGTACATGCTGACCGAAATCCTGGCGGCGGCGATGCTCGACCTGGACTGGCATACACTGCCGGCGGGAGCGCCGCTTGAGAATCCGGACGCGTTCGAGAAGGAGGCGCTGGGCAAGTCGCACCTGTGGATCGGCTACGTCCCGCCCCGCTACCGGTCGAGCTACTTTCTGCACATTTGGGCGAACGGCTACGCGGCCGGCTATTACGCGTATCTCTGGACGGAGATGCTGGACGATGCCGCGTATCAGTGGTTCGAAGACCACGGCGGGTTGACCCGCGCGAACGGCGACCGTCTCAGGAAGATGGTGCTGTCACGCGGCAACACCGAAGACCTGGAGCAGATGTACGACGCGTGGCTGGGCGCGAAGCCGACCATCGAGCCGATGCTGAAGTTCCGCGGCCTGGTGGAGCAGGCCGTGAAATAGAACCTGAATTCGCGGTGCTTGCAGGCCGGTCAATCCACGTCGTTGGCGATCACCACGTTCACGGGCGGATTGGCGGTGAGCTGGCTATCGACCATGACGACGGTGCGAACCTGCCCGCTGGTGAGACTGAGGCCCTGCGAGGTGTACTTCGGAGTGGTGACGCCGGTGGGAGTGATGACCATGGTGACGGTCTGGGCAGCGAAGGTGACGTAGCCGCAAGTCTGGCCCACCGCGATGTTGGAGCAGATGGGGATGGAGTTGGCGACGGTGTTGCCGGACGGGACCATGTAGACGTCGAGAGCGCCGGTGCGAGGCGCCTGGTTCAGAAAGCGGAACTGGACATTGCCGGCAGGCGCCGGGGCCTGCGCATCCTGAAGCACCGTAACCGTGTAGAGCGTGGGCACCGAGCCATTGTCAGTGAGGAAGACCGAGTGCTGGGCGCCGGGGGCGAGTGTGGCATTGGCGGCGATCAGCTTGCCGTTGCCGTCCGCGGCATTCACTTGCACCAGGGCGTTGCCGGAGGGTGCGGTGGTGCCGTAGTTGGAGATGTAGCCCTCACCCACGTTGCCGGCGAAGATGGTGCTTTGCACGTAGATGTTCACAGCAGGCGCGATGTAAGAGGCGTCGATGACGCGCACGAGACTGGGCTGAGAGAAGCCGGCGACCACCTGGCAGGCGGAGAGACCGAAGGCGACCGCGATGGAAGCGGCGGCGACGAGAAGCAGCCGCGTGAGGGTGAATGCGCTCTTTGCGGGTTCGTTCCTCGATGCCGGATTCTGCAACATGCGCCTCCCCAGGCATGGCCGGAGCGCGCCGCGGTACGGCTTTCTTCCGGACTACCTGGCGTTGTTGAGGAGATTGTACGTCCTGAGTAGGCCTGCGGCGCAACAGCGATATTGGCCGCATATGGCTAATTTGGGGCAGGTTATCCACAGAAGTGCCAGGGAGAAGGGAGTAGGGAGTAG
>Ga0307372_10004579_pt1 | contig 21197 bp, 19 predicted proteins | sample OX1MG_FD_202533 | JGI IMG/M metagenome (GOLD analysis project Ga0307372, IMG submission 202533) | Soil microbial communities from Risofladan, Vaasa, Finland - OX-1 | ecosystem: Environmental > Terrestrial > Soil > Coastal area > Acid sulfate soil | place: Finland: Risofladan, Vaasa | collected...
ACCGTCCCGAGATCAACGAGAACCTGTCGGTCATCTCCCAGGTCCCCGACCTGCGGGACGCCATCAACGAGCGCCAGCGGAGGCTGGCGACGGCCGGCGGGGTCGTGATGGCTGGCCGCGACATCGGGACGGTCGTCTTCCCCGACGCCGATTACAAGTTCTTTCTCACCGCCGCTCTCGAGGAGAGGGTCAGGCGCCGGCTTGCCCAGAAGGCCCGGCGCGGCGAGAAGGTGGGCGCTGAAGAGATGGAGCGAGAGATCGTGGAGCGCGACGTGGCCGACTCGACCCGCCGGGTGGCGCCTCTCAAGCCGGCGGCGGACTCGATCGTGGTGGACACCACCGGGCTCGACCTGGACCAGGTGGTGCACCTCCTCGTCAAGAGGATCAGGGGATGACCTACGCCTTCCTGCGCGGGGTGATGCGGCTCCTCGTCCACACCGTCCTCGCGGGCATCTTCACGCTGGTCGGGGTCGAGCGGGTGCCCAAGCAGGGCGCGGTGCTGGTCTGCTGCAACCACGCTTCGACCCTTGAGCCTCCGCTGGTGCCGGCCTTCCTGCCCCGCAACGACAGCTGGAGCATGGCCAAGGCCGAGTACTTCGAAGGCGGGGGCTTCAAGCCCTGGATCTTCACCGCCTTCCACGCCTTCCCGGTGGTCCGGCACACCGCCGACCGGGCGGCTCTGAAACGAGCCACCACCGTTCTCCGTCAGGGCGCGGTGCTGGTCCTCTACCCCGAAGGGACGCGGATTACCAGCGGTGGGCTCCACCGAGCCGAGCCGGGCGCCGGGTTCATCGCGGCCCTTTCAAGAGCCGTGGTGGTCCCGGCAGCCGTCACCGGCGGCCGAGATGTGTTCGGCAAGGGCTTCAAAGTTCCCCACCGGGCTCCGCTCCGACTGGAGTTCGGCCAGCCGTTCAAGATCCCGCCCCGGCGCACGAACGGCAGGAAGGTCGAGCACCAGGACGCGGCCGACGCCATCATGCTGTCGGTCGCCGAGATGCTGCCACCCGACCTTCGCGGCGTCTACTCGGACCTCGACGCCTGGCGCGCCCGGGTCGGCGATCTCATGGTGCGGGCCTAGCCGACCTGGCGCTCGCGGCCCTGCCAGTAGCGGGCTCGCAGTACCCTCTTGTCGGCCTTCCCGACCGCGGTCAGGGGCAGACCGTCGACGAACTCGACCGTCTTGGCGGCGTAGACGTGGCCCTTGCGGTCCTTCACCAGCTCGATCAACTCCTGAGCCTCGACCTGGAAGCCGGGGCGGAGCACGACCAGCGCCTTCACGGCCTCACCCCAACGGTCGTCGGGCACGCCGACAACTGCCGCCGAGGACACCGCCAGGTGCTGACTGAGGACGTCCTCGATCTCGCGTGGGAAGACGTTGAAGCCGCCCGAGACGATCATGTCCTTGATCCGGTCGACGATATAGAAGAACCCGTCCTCGTCCCGTACACCGATATCCCCGGTGTGCAGCCAGCCGTCCGCGAAGGCGGCCTCGGTATGCCGCGCAGCGGAGTGGACGGACGACCGGAAACTCAGCCGGCTGGAGGCTGGGCCCAGTCGTCCTCGGTCAGTCCGCCGAGAGCGGGGTTGAAGCAGGCGTCGTAGGCCTCCTTCAGGGACTGGGGGGTGAGGCGCGGCTGTGCCTCCTGCCGGTAGGCGGCGAGATCGACCAAGCGGGCCACCAGCGATCGCGGGTGGGAGCCCCGGAGCGGCTTCTTCCCGTACAGCTGGAGGAGATAGGGGACCGCTCGCTCGTCGAAGATGACGCCGTTCTTCTCACATTCGTACTTGAGGATCCGGGCGTAGGCCTCGGGGGTCGGGTTGCCGACGCCGATCTTGTAGGCCATCCGGCGGAGGAAGGCCTCGTCCACCAAAGAGGCCGGCGAGAGGTTGGTCGAGAAGACCACCTGGGCCAGAAAGGGCACCTGGATCTTGCGTCCCGAGGCGGAGAGGTCCTGGTAGTCATAGCGCTTCTCCATGGGGACGATGAACCGGTTCAGGAGCCGCATCGGCGGCACCTCCTGGCGGCCGAAGTCGTCGATCACGAAGACGCCGGCGTTGGCCTTCCACTGGAGGGGCGCCTCGTAGTACCGGTTCTGGCCGTCATAGGCGAGGTCGAGCTGGTGAAGCTGGAGCTCGCCGCCGGCGGTCACCACCGGCCGCTCACAGCGGAGGAAGCGATGGTCGGGCGGCTGCTCGCCCGTAGCCTGCTTGTGGTAGACCGGGTCGATCAGCCGGATGATCTCCTCGCCGACGGCGATCGCATGGGGGATCTCGATCGGGGCGCCCATCAGTAGCGCCATCCGTTCGGTGATCGTCGACTTGCCGTTGCCAGGGGCGCCGAAGATGAAGAGGGACGAACGGGAGACCATGGCGCCGCCGATGCAATCGATGACGTGCTGCTCGAGCTCGAGGTTGCCGAGCGCCTCCTTCAGCATCACGTCGGTGATGTTCGCCTTGGCCGAGACCTGGGTGTGCACCAACTCGACGTAGTCGTCATAGGCAACCGGGCAGGGGCCCAGGTACCGGGTCTGCACCGAGGACATCTCGGCGGCCCGCGCGCGGCCGGCGGAGCTGCATTCGTAGGCGGTGCGCTCGTCGATCGAGAGGCCGTCGAGGCCGGGTTCGGTCGAGAAGCCCGGCGATGACACCAACTGGGCCTTGTCGAACTCCTGGATGAGGGGCTTGATGGTCTCGAACGGCAGCCCGAGGCGCTTTTCGAGGGCGGCGCCGCTCATCCGGTCGGAGAAGGCGAGGGTGCGGAGAACCAGGCTCGAGACCAGGTCTCGCTTGAGGTTGAGCTCCTCCAGGGTCGTCGGTTTGGTCAAGGTTCCCGCCTGCATAGGCATCGGGAACTATAACGTGCGAGGTCGTGAATTTGAGTGCTGCCAAAGGCAGCCGGAAGCGGGCGTAGAATCTCGCCGCGGAACTAGAAGCCGGTGCCCGAATACGTCGCACTCGACCTTGAAACGACCGGACTCGATCCGCTCCACGACCGCGTCATCGAGGTGGGCGCCGTCGCTTTCACCCCCGACCGGGTGCTTGAACAGATGGAACGGCTGGTGGATCCCGGCCGCTCGGTGCCGGAGGCCGTTCGCCGGCTGACCGGGATCGACCCCGCCCAGCTCCGCGGCGCCGGCGCCCAGGGTCCTGCGCTGGCCGCGCTGGCCGGCCTGCTTCGAGGCCGGGAGGCGGTGGGCCACGGTGCGCGGCTCGACATCGAGTTCATGGTCGCGGGCGGCATCTGGCCCGAGGGGGCCGAGATGCTCGACACCCTCGACCTCGCCCGCATCCTGCTCCCGGCCTCGCCCAGCCACAGCCTCCCTGCCCTGGCGGTGGAACTGGGACTCGACCAGCCCCGCCCGCACCGGGCGCTCGACGACGCCGATGCGACCCGCCAGCTGCTGCTCCGCCTCCGTGAGGCGGCTGCCGCACTCAGCGAGCCGCTCAAGGAGTTGATGCTGGCGCTGGTCGCGCCCTATGGCTGGCCGGTCGCGCGCTTCTTCGCCGACGCTCTGACCGCCGTCCCGGCGACCGAGCCGCACCTCCGGCAACGTCCCGACCGGAGAGCGGCGGCCGGCCGGCCGCAGATCCCCTGGGACCCGCAGGTCCTGGCCGGGTTGCTGCTACCCGAGGGTCCTCTGGCAGCCGCCTTCCCGGAGTACGAGCACCGTGACTCCCAGCTCCAGATGCTGCTCGCCGTCGCCCAGACGATGGAGCGCGGCGGCCGGCTGGTGGTCGAGGCCGGCACCGGCACCGGTAAAAGCCTCGCCTACTTGGTCCCCGCGATCGGGCGGGCGCTGGCGCGCGGCGAGAAGGTGATCGTGTCCACCGCGACCCACACGCTGCAGGAGCAGCTCCTGACCAAGGACCTGCCCTTCCTCCGCGAGTGGCTGCCATGGGAGTTCGAGGCGGTGCTCCTCAAAGGGCGCTCGAACTACCTCTCCCCGCGCCGCTGGCGCCGGTACCTCGCCGAGCCCTGCCACGACGCGGATGAGCTCCGGTTCAAGCTCAAATTGTTGACCTGGCTCGACCAGACCGTCAGCGGCGACCGCTCCGAGCTGCGCCTGCAGGGCCGTGAGGAGGTCTTCTGGGCGCGGGTCGCGTCCGACCCCATGGACTGCGTCGGGGTCTTCTGCACGGCCGACGACTGTTACGTCCACCGGGCGCGGGCGGAGGCCGAGCGCGCCGACCTGGTGGTGGTCAACCACGCGCTCCTGTTGGCCGACGCGACGGCTGGCGGCGGCGTGCTGCCCGCCTTCGAGCACCTGGTCGTCGACGAGGCCCACCACCTCGAGGACGCCGCCACCCAGGGCCTCAGGCGCGAGGCGGACGGACCCGCCCTGGTCGCCCTGTTGGAACGACTCGGGGTGCTGATCGCGGCCGTGGCCGCCCAACCGCGGCTGGGCGCCGGTTCCGAGCTTGCCGGCGCGCCCGAGGCGGCCGCCGACGCCCGCCAAAGGGTCGGGGCTCTCTTCGAGTACGCGGCGGGGTTCGTGCGCGGGCTGCTGCCAGACGCCGGGCGGCGCGACGACGCGGTCCGGCTTGGACCGGTGGTCCGAGAGGCGCCGGGCTGGCGGCGGCTCGCCGACCTCGCCGGGGACACGGGCACCGCCCTCGCCGGGCTCGACTCCCAGCTGCGCCGCGCCGTGTCAGGCGCGCGGGAGTGGCTCGGCGGCGACGAGCCCGACGCCGACCTGAGGGAGCTGGAGATCATCCGGTCGCGGGTCTTCGAGGCGCGCCAGCTGGTGGTGGAGGCGCTGCTCGAACCGGACGCCAACCAGGTCTACTGGTTCAGCCAGGTCATGCGCTCGGCGGAGGCGGTGCTCCGCTCCGCCCCGCTCAACGTGGGCGGCCTGCTTCGCGAGCACGTCTTCGACCCCCGGCAGTCGGTCATCTTCACCTCGGCCTCGCTAGCGGTCGGTGGCAGCTTCGACTACTTCCGCTCCCGGGTGGGCCTCGACCGCGAGCCCGAGATGCTGATCCTGCCCTCGCCGTTCGACTACCTGAACCAGGCCCTCGTCTGCCTGCCGAGCGGGTTGCCCGATCCCCAATCCGACGAGTTCGGGGACGCCGTGGTCCGGGTCATCGCTGACATCGCCCGCCGGATCGGAGGCCGGACGCTGGCCCTCTTCACCTCTCACCGGCAGTTGCGCGACACCTACTTCGAGCTGAAGCAGCGCCACGACCTCGACGACATCCTGATCCTCGGCCAGGGGCTGGACGGCCAGCGGCGGCAGGCGCTGCGCGCCTTCCAGGACTCCGACCGAGCACTGCTGCTCGGCACCGCCAGCTTCTGGGAGGGCATCGACATCCCCGGCGACCAGCTCTCCTGCGTGGTGATGGTCCGCCTGCCCTTCCCGGTACCGACCGAGCCGGTCTTCGCCGCCCGCGCCGAGCAGGTCTCCGACTCCTTCGCGACGTACGCCCTGCCGATGGCGGCGCTGAAGCTGAAGCAGGGCTTCGGCCGTTTGATCCGGCGCAACAGCGACCGCGGCGCGGTGGTAATCCTCGACAACCGGATCTCCAGCCGGGACTACGGCCGCGCCTTCATCGAGGTCCTGCCAAAGGCGGCAATGTACACCGGCTCGGCCCTCGAGGTGGGCGAGAGGATCGAAGCATGGTTGGGCGAGCGCACGCTGTCTCGCGCCTAGTTTGGGCACCCTGTATGTGGTCGGAACTCCGATCGGGAACCTCGAAGATCTGACCGCGCGCGCCGCGCGAGTGTTGGGCGAGGTGGGGGCGATCGCGGCCGAGGACACCCGCGTCACAGCCCGCCTGCTGGCGCGGATTGGCGTTCGCAAGCCGATGCTGAGCTACCGGGCTCCCGTCGAGCGACGCGGCCTGCCGGCGGTGCTGCGGGCCCTCGACGAGGGCGACGTCGCCCTGGTCACCGACGCCGGAACTCCCGGCGTTAACGACCCCGGCCAGCGGCTGGTCGCGGCGGCGGTCGCGGAGGGCCACGCGGTGGTGCCGATCCCCGGTCCGAGCGCGGTCGCCGCGGCGCTCTCCGTGAGCGGATTCAGCGGCGACGGCTACCTCTTCTTCGGCTACCTGCCGCGAAAGCCGGGTGAGCTCAGGCGGCTGCTGGCGTCGCTGGAAGCCGAGGCACGGCCCGCGGTAGCTTTCGACTCCCCCTACCGGGTGCTGAAGTCGCTGAGGGTGATCGCCGAGGCACTGCCCGATCGTCAGCTGCTGGTCGGGCGCGAGCTGACCAAGCTGCACGAGGAGCTCATCCGCGGCACCGCGGACGAGTGCCTGGCAACCCTCGCCGGTAGGGCCCGCGGCGAGTTCACCCTGGTGATCGCCGGTTGCCCTTCGTAGACACTCACCTCCACCTGGAGGAGGTGAACGAACCCGAGGCCGCTGTCGCGGAGGCGCGGCGGGAAGGCGTAACCCGGCTCATCACCATGGGCACCGACCTCGCCAGCAGCCGGGGGGCAGTCGAGATGGCCCACCGCCTCGAGGGAGTTTTCGCCGCCGCCGGCCACCACGCCCTCAACGAATCAGATCCTGACCCCACCGCCTTTCGCGAGCTCCTCGCCGATCCCCGGGTGGTGGCCGTCGGCGAGGTCGGCTTGGACGGGACCGCCGGGGAGGGATACGCGCTCATGGAGCGGCAGCTGGGCTGGTTCGGCACCTTCTGCGACCTCGCTCTCGAGTTCGGCCTACCGCTCTCGATCCACGTCCGCGACTCGGCCGACCTCGTCCATCGGGCGTTGAAGGCGCGGCCCGGGCTCACCGGCGTCATGCACTACTTCGCCCTCGACCAGGCGTGGGCCGACCGCTTCCTCGAGCTCGGATTCCACCTCTCCTTCGCCGGGCTGGTGACGCGCGCCACCCGCGCCGAGCTGCGCGAGGTTATGCGTCGCTGCCCGGCGGACCGGCTGCTCTTGGAGACCGACTCGCCCTTCGGCCAGCCAGCGTCACGCAAGCGCGAGCCGCAGAACCGGCCGGCCTTTCTGGTCGACACCGCCGGGGTGGTTGCGCAGGTGCGCGGGATCTCCGTCGAGGAACTGGCCGAAATCGAGTCGAAAAACGCGCACTCGCTCTTCACCCGCCTGAGGTGATAACGTCCGCGCGGGGTTTTGGGGGTAGCGCAGGGGCGCATCCGCCTCAAGGGCTTGTTCGCCTTTGGGCTGCTGGTGCTGGCCCTCGGTTATGTCGTTCCCACGGTTGGCGTGGCGTCGGGCCCGGTGACGATACCGGTCGCCGCTACGATCTCCGCACGCCTCGACGCACCGCCGGTGGTCCTGAAGCCGCGGCCGATCTACTGGGAGGATGGACGCGTCCACGATGCGCGCCAAGCCACCTTCGCCGAGGTGCAGCGCATCGTTCAGACCCCGATCCCGTTCGCAACCCGGCAGGTACCCGACCCGGGTCTGGCCGCCGGGACCACGCTGGTCGCCGAGCCGGGCGCCTACGGAGCCCTGACACAGGTCTTCGCGGATGACATGGTCAATGGGGAGGTGCTCAGCAGCGCCAAGCTGTCAGAGGTGCAGACGGCTCCCATCGACCGGGTCGTGCGGGTGGGAACGGGGGCGCCGGCGGCCGCGCCGGCCCCGGATCTGAGCGGCGCGCCGGCGAACTACGCGCGCGCCATCGCCGGCAGCTCGACCGCATACTGTGACCGCGGCCACACCGCGACCGGCACCATGGCCGGCCCCGGTTCGATCGCGGTCGACCCAACCGTCATCCCGCTCGGCAGCCACCTCTACGTGCCCGGCTACGGCTATGGCTGGGCGGTCGACACCGGCGGGGCCATCAAGGGCACCATCGTCGACGTCTGGATGACCTGCCCGGCCGCCATTCAGTGGGGCCGGCGCCAGCTGACGATCTACGTGCTGGCGAGCTGAGCCGGCCCGATCCCGCCGACCGCGCAACGCTGGAGGGCCTTCTCGCCCGACACCGCTTCCGTCCCGTCCACCGTCTGGGCCAGAACTTCCTGGTCGACCCGGGCCTGCGGGACCGGGTGGCCCAGGAGGCGGGCATCCGGCCCGCCGACAACGTGCTCGAGGTCGGCGCCGGTCCCGGGGCGCTGACAGTTGCGCTCGCCGAGCGTGCGGCCCGGCTGGTCGCAGTCGAGCTCGACCACCGACTCGCCGGCGTGCTGCGCGAGGTAGTGGCCGGCGACGCGCGGGTCGAAGTCCTCGAGGGCGACGTCCTCAAGTTACCGCTGCCCGCAGTGGACGTGGTCGCCGGCAACATTCCCTACTACCTGACGGGCGCCCTCCTGCCACGGCTGCTGGAGCGGCCCGACCCGCCGCGGACGGTCTCGCTGGTGGTGCAGCGCGAGGTCGCCGAGCGCTGGACCGAGCCCGGCGATTGGAGCCTCGCCAGCCTCGCGGTGCAGGTCTTCGCGGTGCCCGAACTACGGCTGGACCTGCCCCGCGAGGCGTTCTGGCCTGTTCCCGGGGTCGATTCCGCGCTAGCCGTGATGGCGGTGCGGGAGCGACCGGCGGTCACGGTCGCCGACCTGGGCGCCTTCTTCGACTTCGCCGAACGCGTCTTCCAGTTCCGCCGCAAACAGCTCGGAGGGATCCTCGCCCGACTGTTCGGACCGGAGGCGGCCAGGCGCCTAGAGGAGCTCGGCATCGACGATCACCGCCGGCCGCAGACGCTGACGCTGGCCGAGTGGGAAGCGCTCCACGGGGTCTTCGCAAACTCGCCGCTAAAGTAGCTGTCGCCCATGGAATCCCTAACCGGCCCGGAGGGCGGACAGGGCTTCCGTTACGTCCTCGCCCGGACCGACTTCCGGCTCGTCTGGTTCGCCCAGCTCGCCTCCCAGTCGGCGGACAAGTTCGTGATGTTCTCGCTGATCATCCTCGCCTACAACCTGTCGGGCGCGAACACCCGGGTGGCGGTGACCCTGCTCGCCTACACCCTACCGGCGCTCTTCCTGCCGCCCTTCGCCGGCGTCTTCGCCGATCGCCACAACCGTAAGCAGACGATGGTCTGGGCCAACCTCGGCCGCGCCGGTATCGTCACCCTGATTCCGCTCACGTCGCTGCTGCCGAGTCTGCGCGGCGACGTCTACCACCTGCTCCTGATCACCTTCGCCTTCAGCGCCCTGGGGCAGTTCTTCAGCCCCGCGGAGGCGGCGGTGATCCCGACCCTGCTGCCCAGAAAGGCGCTTCTCACGGCCAACTCGATGGTTCTTCTCTCGATGGTGCTGACGCTTCTGCTGGGTGGTGCGCTGGCGCCGGTCTTCTCCCGCATCGACGCCTACCTGCCCTACTGGATCGCGGCCGGCGGCTTCGCTGCCGGAGGCGGCCTGATCGCGCTGGCCAACATCCCCCGCAACAAGCCGAGGCACGACCAGAGCACCCGCGGCGCGTTCCATCAGCTCGTGCTCGAGGTGCGCGAGGCGCTCGACTTTCTGCGCGGATCGAGCCTGCTGATGATCGCCTTCGCGCAGTTGACCCTGACCGTGCTGGTGCTCTTCATGATGTTCACGCTGGCTCCCGCCTACGTGACCACGGTGATCGGCATCCAGCCGCGCGACAGCTACGTGATCCTTCTTCCGGCGACCGTCGGCGCTGTCACCAGCGCCTTCGTCGTCGGCCAGTTCGGGCGATCGATGTCCCGCTCCAGGCTGCTAGTGGTCAGCCTGTTGGCGACCGGGTTCACGCTGCTCCTGCTGGCCAGCGTGCCCTACGGGATGAGGCACGTACCGCAGCTGATTCCGTTCACTCGCTACTTCGCGGTTGTCTTCGGCCTGCTGCTCGGGCTCGAGTTCGGCGCGCTCTTGATCCCCTCGCTGACCGTCCTCCAGGAGCAGACGACCGACGAGGTGCGGGGCCGGATCTTCTCGCTCTTCTTCCTCGCCTACAACGGGGCAACCGCGATCCCGATCCTGGTCGCCGCCTACCTCGCCGACCTGGTCGGCACCGCCCGCGTCATCGGCGGTCTTGGGGTGCTGCTCGCCATCGCGGGTCTGGTCGCTTCTAGAGCCGGATCGCGCGTGTACGGAAGAGCAGATAGATGACCGCGACGCCGGCAACCGCCGCCAGCCCGCCGTAGCCCGCCGCCTTGAGGATGGTCGTTAGGAGCGGCCAGTTGTTGCCGAGCAGATAGCCGACCAGCCCCCACAGGATCGCCCACGGCATCGCGCCCAGCACGCTGTAGGCCTGGAAGCGCCAGAAGGGCATGTGCGCGACCCCGGCAAAGATGCTCGCCCAGGTCCGTAGCCCCAGGACGAAGCGACCGACGAGGATCGTCTTGTCGCCGTGGTGGGCGAAGAACATCTCGACCTGGGCGAGGTGGCCGACCTCCAGCCGGAAGACGGAGAGCGCCTTCTCGAGGAAGGGCCGGCCGCCCCGCAGCCCGATGAAGTAGCCGACGTCCCCGCCCGCGATGGCGCCGAGGGCGCCTAGCGCGATGACCACCACGATATTGAGGTGGCCGGCGCCGGCGTAGGCCGCCACCGCGACCAAGGTCAGCTCGCCGGGGAAGGGCACGCCCGAACTCTCGATCAGTATCCCGAGCGCGGCGGCGGGATAGCCGATCGCGTCGGCGATGCTTCTGACGTCCATTGCAGGTCGATATCCTGAGCGTTCCTGATGAGCCACATCGACGACCACGAGTCGAAGGACGAGCTCGACCAGCTCCGCCACTCGACCGCGCACGTCCTGGCCGCGGCCGTCACCGAGCTATGGCCCGGCACTAAGTACGCGATCGGTCCGCCGGTCGAGAACGGCTTCTACTACGACTTCGAGTCCGACCACCAGTTCACGCCCGAGGACTTCAAGGAGATCGAGAAGAAGATGCGGTCGATCGTCGGCCGCGACCTTCCCTTCGCGCATGAATGGCAGTCAAAGCCGGAGGCGATCGCCACCTTCCGCGCTCTCGGCCAGGACTACAAGGTGGAGCTGATCGAGGACCGGATCGCGGACGACGAGCAGGTCTCGCTCTATCGGACTGGCGAGGACTTCCTCGACCTCTGCCGCGGGCCGCACGTGCCCGGCGCCGGCGCGATCAGGGCCTTCAAGCTGCTCCGCGTCGCCGGCGCCTACTGGAAGGGCGACGAGCACAACCGCCAGCTGCAGCGGATCTATGGCACCGCCTGGCCCTCGCAGAAGGAACAGGACGAGTACCTGGAGATGCTCGCCGAGGCGGAACGACGCGACCACAAAAAGCTGGGTCGCGAGCTGAAGCTCTTCCACAGCGACGAGCGGAGCGGGGCGGGGCTGCCGCTCTGGCTGCCCAACGGCGCCACCGTGCGGCGCGAGATCGAGCGGTGGGTCGTCGACGAGGAGTTGAAGCGGGGCTACCAGCACGTCCTGACGCCCAACCTCGCCCGGCTGGAGCTCTACGAGCGGAGCGGGCACTGGCAGAAGTACCACGACTCGATGTACCCGCCGATGCGGTTCGAGGAGTCGGGCGAGGTGCTCGAGCTGCGCCCGATGAACTGCCCGCACCACATCCTCGTCTACGAGTCGGAGATGCGCTCCTACCGCGACCTGCCGCTGCGGATCGCCGAGGTCGGCATGAACTACCGCTACGAGCGATCGGGGACGCTGCAGGGGATGAACCGCGTGCGCGCCTTCGCCCTCAATGACGCGCACATCTTCTGCACGCCCGAGCAGGTGGAGCAGGAGGTGAAGGGCGCGATCGAGTTGTCGCTCCACTTCTCCGAGGTGCTGGGGATCGACGACTTCTGGTATCGGCTCTCCACCCGGGACGACGTCAAGGACAAATGGATCGGTACGGCGGCCGAGTGGGAGACGGCGCAGGCAGCTCTCAGCGGCGCCCTCGAATCGCTGAGCCTTCAGTACCGGCTGGGCCCGGGTGAAGCCGCCTTCTATGGCCCCAAGATCGACTTCCAGGTCCGCGATGCCCTGCGCCGCGAGTTCACCAACTCGACGGTCCAGGTGGACTTCGAGCTGCCGCAGCTGTTCGACCTCGAGTACGTGGCCGAGGACGGCTCGAGGAAGCGGCCGGTAATGGTCCATCGCGGCGCGGCCGGGTCCATGGAGCGCCTCTTCGCTTACCTGATCGAGCGCTGGGCCGGAGCGTTTCCGACCTGGATGGCGCCCACCCAGGTGGTGGTCATCCCGATCACCGACGAGCAGAACGCCTACGCGGCCTCGGTGGCCGAGCGGCTGCGCCGCGCCAACGTCCGGGTCCTGGTGGACGCCTCCTCGGACCGGATGCAGCGCAAGATCCGCGACGCCCAGCGGATGAAGGTTCCCTACATGGCGATCGTCGGCGGCCGCGAGGTCGAGTCGGGCCAGGTCAACGTCCGCAACCGTGTCGGCAACGAGACCCCGGAGGCGCTGGAGGACTTCGCCGCTCGGCTGACACTGGAGATCACCGAGAAGAGGCGCCCGGACCGATGACCGGCGGCGGAGAGCCGCCTTACCTGGCCGTCAACCGGGCCGCCTAGGCGCGCAAGAACGCCGAGCACACCGACGGCCGCGCCCAGGCCCGCTGGGACCAGCCGGAGATCACCTGGGGCGTCTGGCGGACGCCGGAATCGGATGTCGGGATGCTGCCCGACCCGCCGGGACTGGAGGTGATCGGGCTCGGCTATGGAACCGCCTACTTCGGCGCCTGGCTCAGGCGCCATGGAGCCTCAAGCGTCGTCGGAGTGGACATCACGCCGAACCAGCTGGCGACCGCGCGCCGCGTCAACGATGAGACCGGCCTGGGGCTCGAGTTCATCGAGGCCAACGCCGAGGCTGTGCCGCTGCCCGGCGGTTCGTTCGACCTCGCGCTCTCGGAGTACGGCGCCTTGATCTGGTGCGACCCCCATCTGTGGATCCCCGAGGCGGCTCGGCTGCTGCGCCCGGGTGGTGAGCTCGTCTTCCTGCAGAACACGCCCCTCTCGATGCTCTGCACGCCTGACACCGGCACAGTGGTGGACGCGCTGCAACGTCCGCAGCGGGGGCATGCACCGGATGGAATCGACCGACGACGACCCCGGGGTGGAGTTCCACCTCGGCCACGGCGACTTGGTCCGGGTCCTGCACCGGAGCGGGTTCGAGATCCTCGACCTGGTGGAGCTCTTCGCGCCCTCCGATGGCGACCCGGTTACTACGACTACGTGCCTGCGGAGTGGGCGAGCAGGTGGCCCGCCGAGGAAATTTGGCGGGTGACGAAGACCTAGATCCTAGAGGCCGCCCGGGATCCGCGCCAGGAAGTCGCCGAGGGCGTTGACCGGCGTTGTGGTGCCAGGGCCCAGGTTGTAGATCCGGGGCTGGTCCTGCGGCGTGTCGCCGCCGATCAGGAGGTGCCCGTCGTCGATGAAGCCGAGACTCCTCGCGCCTCCCGGCACCCTGGCGGTGGTGCCCTGGCCGACGTAGAGCACTTCGCCCGAGGTGGCGCAGCAAGCGGCCGCGCCGCCACCCGGCGAGAGGGCCAGCGAGAAGTACTGGTCCGGCCCGAAGGTGATCGTTGCCCTAGATCCGCCGTCCCAGCCGAGGACCGTGAAAGCGCCCGAGGCCTGCGCGCAAAGCGCCCCATAGGGACCGGGCAGGCTCTCGACTGGGCAGGTCGAGCTCCCGAGTGTTGCGGAGCGGACGGCGGTCGCTTCGTCGATTACGTGGATCTCGGTCGGGAAGGCTGAGAACGGACCGCCTCCCTGGGTGCAGGCGGGCACGTAACCGAGGACGAGGTGGCCACCGTGCCAGCCGACAGCCCAGGGGATCTTGGCACTGGAAGAGGCGCTGAAGATCTGGGTTCGGTTGCCGCCGCCGGCGTCTTCGATGTAGATCCGGAAGGGGATGGGGCTCTGGCTGTAGTCGGCGGTGACCACCGCCATCCGCTGGTCGTCGGGGCTGACCGCGAAGGTGCTGCCAACCGAGCCGCCGCCAGGGACGCTGTCGGCCTGGCCCTTGCTGCCGTCCGGTCCTAGCCAGCGCACCGTCGTGTTGCCGTCGAGGTAGTAGACACGGTCGTTGGTGGCGCTCACGGTCTCGCTCGGAAGGACGGTCCCGGCTCCCTGGCCGAAGGTGCAGGTGAGGCCGGACCGGGTGGCGGAGACAGCGCTGGCGGCAACCCGTCCGTCAGTGCCGAGAAGGCTCACGGTGTAGGTGGGCAGTCCATTGGCCGGGGTTGCCAGGACCGCGAAGGAGGCGGTGAGCGGCGTCGGCGTCGGAGCGGCGGTGGCCACGGGGGAAGGCGTCGGTGTGGCCGGGGTCGCTGCGGTCGGCGGCACCACCGTGGGGGAGGCCGTAGGCGCCGGGGTACCCTGGCCGGCGCAGGCGGAGACCAGGAGCACGAGCGCGGCGAGGATCGTGGGCCGCATCTTCAAGGCTTCGGCGTGAATAACCGGCCTCCGAGGGGAATTGTTACGACGGTCTGATACCATTCCAAACGTTGAAGCAGGGCCCGTCCCTCACCTCCAGGCGCTCGCGCCGAAAAGGTTCATGTCTCGAGGCGGACGGGCTTTGCCGTCCGCGTTTTTATTTTTCTGGAGGAGATCTCACGAAGCTGAGCGTTAACTGGGGTAGCGACCGATAGCCTTCAAGGAACTACGGATCAACGATCAGATCCGCTCGCAAGAGGTGCGCCTGATCGACGACATAGGCAATCAGTTGGGAGTCCTCGGGCTGGATACCGCGAAGCGTATCGCGGCTGAGAAGGGGTTGGACCTCGTTGAGTTCGCGCCCCAGGCCCAGCCGCCGGTCTGCCGCTTGATCGACTACGGCAAATACAAGTTCGAGACGATCAAGAAAGAAAAGGACCAGCGCCGGCGCCAGAACGTCATAAAGCTGAAGGAGATGAAGCTCCGGCCCAAGGTGGCCGAGCACGACTTCCAGACCAAGTTCAAGGGCGTCAGGCAGTTCTTGGAGCAGGGCGAGAAGGTAAAGGTGACGATCATGTTCAGGGGCCGCGAGATGGTCCACCAGGAGATCGGGAGAAGGATTCTCGATCGGGTGGCAGACGCGGCCAAGGAGATCGCAGTCGTCGAGCGTGCCCCGATCATGGAGGGCCGCAACCTGTTCCTGATCCTCGCGCCGACCGCCAAGCCGGCAGCCAAGGAGCCCGAGCCGGAGCCAGAAGGAGCATCAACCAGTGCCTAAGATCAAGACCCGCAAGGGCATCGCGAAGCGGATTCGCGTCACCTCGACCGGCAAGCTCGTCCGGGCCCATGCCTGGAAGAGCCACATGTTCGAGCACAAAAAGCAGAAGAACAAGCGCACGGCCCGGCAGCTGATGGCGGTAAGCCCCACCGACGTCAAGCAGGTGCGCCGAGCGCTGGCGATCTAGATGGCCAGGGTCAAGCGCGGTGTCACCGCGCACGCTCGTCACAAGAAGATCCTCGACCGCGCCAAGGGCTTCCGGCTCTCCAAGAAGCTGCTCTTCCGACCTGCCAACGAGGCGGTCCTGCACGCCCTGGCCTACGCCTTCCGCGACCGGCGGGCGCGCAAGCGCGACTTCCGCCGCTTATGGATCGCCCGGATCAACGCCGCCTCGCGGCAGGGCGGGCTTCCCTACAACAAGTTCATGCACGGCCTGCGCCAGGCCGGGGTGGAGATCGATCGCAAGGTCCTCGCGGACCTCGCTGTCAAGGACAGCGGCTCCTTCGCCCGGCTGGTGGAGGTTGCCAAGAGCAGTCTCTGACACGCATCCGCTGACGTCGCCGGACAATGAGCTCGTCAAGCGGATCCGACGCCTGGCTGCCGGGCGTGGCGGCGACGAGGTGCTTCTCGAGGGTCCGCGGGTCATCCTGCAGGCGCTGGCCGCCGGTATCCGGTTGGAGGTCCTGGCGGTGCGCGAGGGTGAGGACTTCGACGCGCCGGCGCAACGGCGTGTCGTCCTCGGCCGCGGGCTGTTGCACGAGCTGAGCGCGACCACCACGCCCCAGGGCGTTCTCGCCCTTGGCCACGCGAAACTGGTCAGCTTTGACGACGCTCGGGCCGCAGCCGTGAGGGCCGGCTGGCCGCTGGTCGTGCTGGACGGGGTCCAAGACCCCGGGAACGTCGGCGCCATCGCCCGGACTGCGGCGGCCGCCGGAGCGCCCGCCCTCGTGGTCCTTCCCGGCACCGCGGACCCGCTGGGGGCGAAGGCGATCCGTGCCAGCGCCGGCCACGTCTTCAACCTCAAGCTGGCGCGGGCGACCTGGGACGAGCTGGCCGGGATCGCCTGCGTGGGCGCCGACTCGGCCGGCCGCCCGCTGAAGGAGGTCGACCTTGCCGCGGCCGGCGCGATCGTGCTCGGCAGCGAGGCCCACGGGATCAGCCGGCCGATGGACTTGGTCGCGCTGCCGATGGCCCCCGGAGTGGAGTCCCTGAACGTGGCGGCGGCCGCCGCGATCCTCCTCTACGAGCTTCAGGCGAGAATCTCCCAATGATCGGCCGCATCGACCAGCTGAAGAGGGCGGCGCTGGAGGCGATCGCCGCCGCACCCGACGGCGAGGAGCTGGAGCGGGTCAGGATCGAGTACCTCGGGCGCCGGGGCGTCCTCACAGAGGTCCTCTCCAACCTCGGCCAGGTCTCGGCCGACGAACGGCCCGGAATCGGCCAGGCCGGCAACCGTGCCAAGGCCGAGATCTCGGCCGCGCTCGAGGAGCGGACCAGCTCCTTCGACCTCCGCCGCCTGGACGCCCTGGCTCGGTCGGAGGCGATCGACGTCACCTTCCCGGCGCGCCCGCTCAATCGCGGCCGGGCGCACGTGCTGACCCAGGTCCGCCGCCAGCTGGAGGTGATCTTCGAGCGCATCGGCTACTCCGTCGAGGAGGGGCCGGAGATCGAGACCGACTGGTACAACTTCGAGGCCCTGAACCTCCCCAAGGGCCACGCCTCCCGGGACGTCCAGGACACCTTCTTCCTGGACGAGGCGGAGGAGACGGTGCTTCGGACCCACACCTCCAACGTCCAGATCCGTGGCATGGAGCGGATGGGGGAGCCTCCGATCTACATTGTCGCGCCCGGCCGCGTCTACCGGCGGGAGAACCTGGATGCGACGCACCTCGCCTGCTTCATGCAGCTGGAGGGCCTCGCCGTCGACGAGGGGCTGACGGTGGGCGACCTCAAGGGCACGCTGCTCTACATGGTGCAGTCGCTCTTCGGGCCCGAGCGGCGGGTCCGGATGCGGCCTCATCACTTCGGGTACACCGAGCCCAGCTTCGAGTTCGACACGGTCTGCGGCCGCTGCCTGGGGAAGGGCTGCCGGAGCTGCGGCGGCCAGGGCTGGCTGGAGACCGGGGGATGTGGCATGGTCCACCCCCAGGTCCTGCGCAACGGCGGCGTCGACCCCGACCGCTATTCGGGTTATGCGTGGGGCTTCGGGATCGAGCGGATCGCGATGCTGGAGTACGACGTGGAGGACCTCCGCCTCTTCTACGAGAACGACCTGCGCTTCAATCACCAGTTCTGATGCGCATCTCCTACGAGTGGCTGGGCGAGTACGTGGACACCTCCGGGCTCGCCCCGGCGGAGGCGGCCGAGCTGCTGACCATGACCGGGACCAAGGTCGAGTCGATCACTGTCGTCGACCTCTCCGCGATCATCGTCGGCCGCGTCCTCGAGCAGCGGGAGCATCCCCGCTCCAACAAGCCGCTCTGGATCCATCAGGTGGACGTCGGTGGCGGTCAAACCCGCCAGATCGTGGCCGGCGCGCCCAACGCGGTGGCCGGGACGCTGGTCCCGGTCGCGCTGCCCGGCACCAGGGTGCCGAGCGGGACGCTGGTCCGGGATGGCAGGATCGCGGGCGAGGCGGCCCAGGGGATGCTGTGCTCGGCCGACGAGCTGCTGCTGGCCGAGGAGCGCGAGCCGAGGATCATGCTGCTCGACCGCGGCGAGCCAGGTGAGTCATTGACCCTCCAGTTCCCGGTCGAAGCCGTCTTCGAGACGGAGATCACGCCCAACCGGCCCGATTGTCTCGGGCACTTTGGCGTGGCGCGCGAGCTGGCGGCGGCCACCGGGCGCGAACTGAAGATGGACTTCATGCCCTCCTTCACGGGCGGCATCGACCCGCCCGGTACCGGCCTTGTGGAGGTGACCATCGAGGAGCCCGACCTCTGCGCCCGCTACATTGGCGCTCCGATCACCGGGGTCACGGTGCGGCCCAGCCCGGACTGGATGCAGCGGCGTCTGCGCGCCGCCGGCGTGAGGCCGATCAGCAACCTGGTGGACATCACCGCCTACGTGATGCTGGAGTACGGCCAGCCGCTCCATGTTTTCGACCTCGCCCGGGTGGAGGGGCCGGAGATGCGAGTCCGCCGGGCGCGGGCCGGCGAGCGGCTGCTCTGCCTCGACGGCCAGGTGCGCAACCTCGACCAGCGCATGCTGGTGATCGCCGACCGGCAGCGGCCAATGGCCATCGCCGGGCTGATCGGCGGCGAGGAGTCGGGGGTTGGCGAGGGGACAACCAGCGTGCTGCTGGAATCGGCCAACTTCGATGGGGTCAACATCCGCGCCACCTCGCGCGCCTTCTCCCTCCGAACCGAGGCCTCCTCGCGCTTTGAGAAGGGCATTGCGCCCGAGCTGGCGCTGGCAGGCGCCCGCCGCGCCGCGACCCTGATCGTCGAGCTGGCCGGCGGCCAGGTCCACCGCGACTGGCCCGACCAGTACCCGCGCCCTCAGCAGCCGGTGCGCATCCGGGTCGAGCCGCAGAAGGTGGACGGGCTCCTCGGCGTGCACGTGCCCCGCGACGAGTCGCAGGCGATCCTCGGCCGGCTCGGCTTCCACCTCCGGGTGCTCGAGGACGGCGCCTGGGACGTGCTGCCGCCGGTCTTCCGGCTCGACGTCTCGCTGCCCGAGGACATCATCGAGGAGGTGGGGAGGATCCACGGCATCGACAGGATCCCCGCCACGCTCCCGGGCCGCCGCCGCTCGCGCTGGGTCCCCTCGAGCGCCGCGCATTTGCCCACGCGGGTACGCGAGGTGCTCCTCGGCGCCGGCTTCGACGAGGCGGTCTCGCCGGCCCTGGTGTCGCGCCGCGTGCTCGAGCGCCTGGGCCTCGCCGAGGGCGCCCGGACGGTCATTAACCCGATGAGCGACGAGATGGACACGATGCGGACCTCACTGCTGCCCTCGCTCCTGCTGGCCGAGGTACTCAACCAGAACCGCTCCGGCACCCGTGCCGACCTCTTCGAGCTGTCCCGCGTCTACCGGGGCACGCTGAAGGACGGCCGCGCCGAGGAGCCCAACCGCCTGGCGGCGGTGGCGCGCGTCGGCGGCGGCCACGAGGCCGGCCGCGATGGCGTCCTGCGTCTCAAGTCGGCACTCGACAGGATCGCTGGGGAGCTCGCCACCGGCCCCTTCGAGTACGCGGTCGCCGCGCCCGACCTCTTCCACCCCGGCCGTAGCGCGTCGATCCGGCTGGCGGGTGCGGAGATCGGGAGCGTGGGCGAGCTCCACCCGAGGACACTTGCGGTGTTCGACCTGGACGGCAGAGCGGTGGCCTTCGACCTCGACGCCGACGCCCTGCTGGCGGCCTCCGGCGCGCGCAAGGCGACCGGGCTGCCACGGTTCCCGTCGGTGGACCGCGACCTCGCCCTGTTGGTTCCGGATGCGGTCTCCGCATCCGATCTGGTGGCCACCATCCGAGCCGCCGGGGGGGACCTGCTCGAGTCTGCCAGCGCGTTCGACGAGTACCGGTCGGAGCAGCTCGGCGAGGGAGTCAGGAGCCTCGCCTTCGCCTTGACTTTCCGCTCCCCCGAGCGCACCCTCACGGACTCGGAGGTGGATTCGCTGATGGCGTTGATGAGGGCTCGGCTGGAAACGGCACACGCGGCGCGACCGCGGTGATCGACCTCGCCATCCTGGTGCTCATCGCCGCCTACGCGGCGCTCGGCTATGGGACCGGCGTCATCCGCCGCCTGGTCGGTCTGGTCGCGGTCTACGTCGCCTTTCTGGGCGCCACTAACGCCGCGCCGACGGCGGCCAACGTGGTCCTCCAGGTGTTCCCCGGCTGGGCCGTCCCCGACGCCCTTGCCGCGGGTTACTTCGCCCTGGTGGTGATCATCATCGTCGTCATCGAGGTGATGGCCGCCTTCGTCCACAACCGACTCCAGATCGCCGCGATCCTCTTCGACCGACTCACCGGCGCCATCGTGGGCGGCCTCACGGCGCTCTTCGGCGTGACCGTCGCCCTCTACCTGCTGCTGGGAGGCACCCAGCCGCCCTCTGGCTCGCCGGACGGCGCCCAGATCCAGACCCAGGACTCCATCCGCACGTCGGTCCTGGCGCCCGCCCTGCTGCGGGGGATCGGCCGGCCAGCCGTGCTGCTCTTCTACCCGGTCATCCCGATCGACCCGAACACCTACTTCAACGGCCAGGGACCGCGACCGCAGTAGCCGGACATCCACACGACCTCTGGCGGCGGCTGCGCGATCGCGCCGTCGAGGTCCATGACGAGGCCAACCTGCGGCGCCGGGTGGAGGCGGGGGAGAAGCTCCGCGTCAAGCTCGGCATGGACCCGACCGCTCCCGACATCCACGTCGGCCACCTGGTCGTCCTGGACGTGCTCCGGATGTTCCAGGACGCCGGTCACACGGCGGTCCTCATCGTCGGCGACTACACGGCGCTGATCGGAGACCCGAGCGGTCGCTCGGAGACGCGCCCGGTGCTCAGCCGCGAGCAGGTCGACGCCAATGCGCGGACCTACTTCGACCAGGCCTTCCGCGTGCTCGACCGGGAGCGGACCGAGGTCCACGGCAACGCCGAATGGCTCGGTGAGATGACCGCCGCCGACATCCTCCGCCTGCTCGGCAGGCAGACACTGCAGTCCGTCCTCCAGCGCGAGGACTTCGCCAAGCGTTTGAAGGAGGGCGCGCCGATCGGGGCCCACGAGATCCTCTATCCGTTCAGCCAGGCATATGACTCGGTCGCCGTCGACGCCGACCTGGAGATCGGCGGCACCGACCAGCTCTTCAACCTTCTGTTCGGCCGGGACATCATGCGCGCCTATGGCAAGACGCCCCAGGACGTCGCCGTCTTCCCGCTCCTGGAGGGCCTCGACGGGGTCCAGAAGATGAGCAAGTCGCTCGGCAATTACATCGGCATCACGGAGCCGCCGGCCGAGGCCTACGGCAAGGTAATGTCGATCCCCGATCCCATGACGGCGCGCTACGCGAAGCTGCTGCTCGAGCTCGATCCTGCAGGCCTGCCCGCCCATCCGCGCGACGCCAAGGCCCTCGTCGCCCGCAAGCTGGTCGAGCGCCTGCACGGTCCGGCGGCGGCGGCGGCGGCGGAGAGGGACTTCGACCTCCGGTTCCGGCAGCGCGAGTCGGTCGAGGTCCTCCGTGA
>Ga0307372_10004580_pt1 | contig 21197 bp, 19 predicted proteins | sample OX1MG_FD_202533 | JGI IMG/M metagenome (GOLD analysis project Ga0307372, IMG submission 202533) | Soil microbial communities from Risofladan, Vaasa, Finland - OX-1 | ecosystem: Environmental > Terrestrial > Soil > Coastal area > Acid sulfate soil | place: Finland: Risofladan, Vaasa | collected...
GTTGCCATCAGCACCCTCAAGCCCCTTCAGGTTCTCCAGGAGTGCGGAGTCTGTGAGGCCGTGGACCTGCAGCGGATCCAGCCTTCCGCTATCTATCGCTTCAATCAGGGCGTTCTGGAACATCCCCTCGGCGATGAGTTCCACGTGGTGCATGTATACGTTCTTTATCATGAAATACCTCGCAATCAGCAGCGACTCGGCGCCTGACACGCCCTGCTCGTATATCGCCGGCCTTCCCTTATAGGAAGCCAGCTTGCTCTTGATCCGAGTGTAGTCTATTATCCCATAAGCCACTCCAGTGTAAAGTGAATCGCGCATCAGGTAGTCCACCCTGTCCGCGCCGAGGGCGCCGCCCACTATCTCACAGTGCATTTCGTCCTTGAAGTAGCCCAGAATGAAATCCAGGTCTAGCCCGGCCTCGTCAAGTATGTCCTTTATCTCCGAGTTCCTCACCATGTCCTCTCCCATCTGCTCGTGGCTCTTATGTAGGTATTTCTTTATCACCGGCTCCGACTGGTGGGAGAAAGGGCCGTGGCCTATGTCATGCAGCAGTCCGATGTAAGCGACCTCGGGCCTCGGCTCATCATAGACTCGCGCCTCCAGCTCCCTTGCCACGTGCATAACACCGACGCAGTGCTCAAAGCGTGTGTTGTTCGCACCCGGATAAACGAGGTTGCAGAATCCCATCTGCTTTATCTGCCTTAACCTCTGCATCTCCTTCGTGTTGAGGACCCTCTCCTGGAACTCGTCGAAATCGATGTTCGTGTGTATGGGGTCTCGTAGGTACAATCAATCACTTCAGCAGTAACAATGCCACCACGGCAACTATCATCACATCCAGGCTGGAGCAGTATATGCAGATCTTGCCGATCTCGTTCATGGCAGTGATTGAGTATACCAGCCCACCTATTCCAAGTATCAGCCACACATTCCTCACCACACCAGGCTTCATATCCGCAAGGAAGAAAGTTCCAAGGAACCATATTATCCCACCCACTGCTATCGGCACGCCCAACACGGTTGAGTAGACGCTCCCAAGCACCTGCTCACAGTCTATAAGCCCCGAGCTGGGGCAGATGAGCGCCGAGGGCTGGTAGTGCACATACGTAAGATAGAGCGAGATGATGACCGCAACTATCGAAATAACCTTCAGCGCGAGCTTTTTTGTTTCCATGCCCTTACCTTCCTTATGAACTTCTGTATCTGGGAATCAAAAATCTTGCCCTTCGGCGCGAGTTCGTAGGATATCTGCACTATGGGCTTGTCCACATTCAGCATTCTGCGGAGGTTGGTGGGTGTGGCTGATATCACCACCTCGCAATCCGCTCCGTTTATGGTGTTCTGCAGATCCTTCAGCTGCTTTACACTGTAACCCATGGCGGGAAGCTCTTTCTCCAGCCCCGGATACTTCTCAAAAGTCTTCCTTATCTCGCCCTGCGCGTATTTCCTCGCGCTCACCACGGCAGAAGCACCAAACTCCTTCGCCGCAACGGTTCCCGCTCCGAACTTCATCCCCCCATGGGTTATCGTCGGGCCATCCTCAATTATCAGCACCTTCCTGCCTTTTATCAGCCTCGGGTTATCCGCGCCTATCACAGATTCGGCCCTTACAACTATAGCGTTGGCATTTATCCCAGCCAGGTTAGTCTCAACAGTCTCAATCTCCTCCTTTGTCGCGGAGTTTACCTTGTTTATCAACAATATGTCCGCCATCCTGGCAACAGTCTCCCCAGGGTAGTAAACCAGCTCGTTGCCTGCCCTCAACGGATCCACCACCGTTATCAGAAGGTCGGGCTTTATGAAAGAGGCATCGTTGTTGCCACCATCCCACATCACCACATCAGCCTCCTTCTCGGCAGACCTCAGTATCTTCTCATAGTCGACTCCCGCAAACACAACAAAGCCATTCTTTATGTGAGGCTCGTAGTCCTCTCTCTCCTCCACAGTCGCCTTGTACTTGTCAAGGTCCTCCAGCGTCTCAAACCTCTCCACTGCCTGAGCCTTCAGGTCGCCGTACGGCATCGGGTGCCTTATTATCGCGACCTTGAGCCCGGCATCCCTCAGCTTTTTCGATATGTACCTTACTGTCTGGCTCTTTCCGGAGCCGGTCCTCACCGCGCAGACCGCAATCACCGGCTTGCTAGACCCTATCATCGTCTTCTCGGGCGCAACAAGCCAGAAATCAGCCCCGTTGGCGTTGGCTATGCTCGCCTTGTCCATCACGGCGACGTCGGTAAGGTCGCTGTATGCCTGCACGCATATGTCCACCTTGAATTTCTTTATCAGTGAGGGGAGGGCAGACTCGTCATGTATCTCTATGCCCTTGGGATAGAGCTTACCGGCGAGCTCTCTTGGGTATCTGCGATCAGCTATGTAGGGTATTTGCGCGGCTGTGAATGCGACAACCTCGTACTCCGCGTTGTCCCTAAACAGAACGTTGTAGTCGTGGAAATCGCGGCCGGCAGCCCCGATTATTATGACTTTTTCCCTGTTCATGCAATGGCGAGATATCCCAGTTTATCTATAAAAACCTAACCCCACGCCGCCGGCTGCAAGTAATAAATATCTTGAAAAGAGAGTATCTGGCATGGGGTTGGTAGTAGCAGATACTAAGGAAGAGCCCAGGCCGCTCGGGATCGTCAGCGTGTACGGCAGCAAGCACTCAAAGTGGCTCCCGATACCGAAAGAGGCGATTTCGTTGCTGAACATCAAGGTCGGCAGCACATTTAGGCTAAGAGCCGAATCTGAACCGGCACCGGGCATGGTACTTACCCTCTCACCGCCAAACTCTAGCGTTGTCCAGCTCCTCCGAAGGGGCGGGCGCACGGCTGAGAGCATATCCTACGCAATAACAATACCGCAGGCAGTAACCAAAAATATCGCCATTGGGGACAGCGGGAAGTTCAGACTGATTTCCGAAGGCCCACAACTGATAGGCCAGCCCACAGAAGGGAATCCCATCTCAGTTAAGCCATTCAGGGGGCAGGGCAAGGACGATATTTTAATGCGTATAATCCTTCCCAAGAAGGTAAAGGATGCGCTAAGGCTGGAGGGAGGCGACGGATTCAGCATAAAAATACTCGATGGTCCAAGAATCAAGTATACGACAGCAAGCAGCCCCGCAGATAGCGATGCTGTTACCAAGGTGTCCGAGTTTAAGCTACCATACGGGAAGAGCAGCGTGCAAAGCTATGTGATGGATGTCACAATACCCGAATCGGCGCGCCAAAAACTAGGCTTTTCAAAGGGCGAGTCCTTGGATCTCGAAATGACCAAGGGCGGATTCTATCTTTCCATTCCGCCGAAAAACAGCTACGGCATAGCAATCTCGAGCCAAAATACTGTAAAACCCGCATATGCCAACCGTCATATCATCATACCCTACAAGGCCATAAAGGCAATGGGCTGGGGCAAGGAGCGCAGCCTCCAAATCACAATGCTGTACGGCGGGGGCTTCCGACTCGGAGCAATCCAGAGCGCGGCAACGCCAATCACCATTTACAACCTAACAAATCCCAGCTGGGGAATACCATCATCAATCAGGGATGCCCTGCGCTGCAGGAAGAACGTACGCTTCACAGTCCATCTCAGCGGCGACGAGATTATTTACACAAAGAGAAGGTAGTCTGTGGGCGAGTTAGAAACAGGACCCAATTGCGACCTGCAAAACCATTAAAAAGCTAATCGGCGCCGCACTTTTCATCCCAATATTTCTCCAAATACCACAAGGGTTTTAAAGCTGAAATGGCTATCATTTACTGACGGTTTATTCTGCTGATTTGGATGAGCGACAACGAGTACTCCGCAAAGGACATTATAGTCCTTTCCGGACCTGAGGGAGTTAGGAAGAGACCCGCAATGTACATAGGCTCAACGGGCAGCAAGGGCTTCCTACACCTGCTCTACGAAGTGCTCGACAACGCCATAGACGAGACTCAGGCCGGCTACGCGAAGAACGTCATGATCAAGCTCACAAGGGAGGAAGAGGTCGACGTTGCTGAGATAAGCGACGACGGAAGGGGAATCCCCATTGACATGATAGAGAAGGAGGGCAAGCCAGCGTTGGAAGTAATAATGACATCGCTGCACTCGGGCGCAAAGTTTGACAACAAGGCGTACAAGGTTGCAGGGGGGCTTCACGGTGTGGGGCTTACTGTGGTCAACTCATTATCCGAATATACGGTAGTCACGGTAAAGAGGGGCGGCAAGACCTACAGGCAGACCTTCAGCCGCGGAGCCATACTCACACCACTTGAAATAATAGACACTCAGAACGACGGCAAGACCGGCACCACAGTCAGGTTCAAGCCAGACCTCTCGATATTCTCGGCGAAGAACTTCAACTCTCTGGAGATGAAGGAGAGACTGAAGGAGCTTGCCTTCCTCAACCCCGGCGCGCACATAACGCTTATCGACTCAAGGGACGCCGCCGGCGAGGTCACAACAGAATACTACTCTGAGAACGGGCTCATCGATTTCATAGATTTCGTAAGGGGCGACAAGGAGGCACTCACCAAGCCGATATTCATAAAGAAAGAGGCCGATGGCATAAAGGTGGAGATTGCCCTGCAATACGTGAGCACTTACAGCGAGGAACTCCTCTCTTTCGTAAACAAGATAAGGACACCTGAGGGTGGAACGCACGTGGTGGGCTTCCACACCGCGGTCACGAGGGCGATAACCAGCTACATGCAAAAGAGCATGAAGAAGGGCAAGCAGTCATCGGCTGATGTCGAGGGCGATGACACAAGGGAGGGCATACTCGCCATCGTCTCAATACTCATGCAGAACCCGGAGTTCGAGGGCCAGACAAAGGAGAAGCTCGGAAACACGTTCATCAAGAGTGTGGTGGACAGCTCCGTCTACACCGAGTTCGCAAGATATCTGGAGGAGAACCCCGCCGATGCTCAGGCGATAGCCAGAAAGGTGATGAGCTCTGCCGAGGCGAGGGAATCGGCAAGGAGAGCAAGGGATCTTGCAAGGAAGAAGAGCATGTTCGAGGGGTCAGTGCTTCCGGGCAAGCTCTCAGACTGCACCGAGTCTGACCCCGAGAAGGCCGAGATATTCATAGTGGAGGGAGAGAGCGCGGCCGGCTCAAGCAAGCAGGGAAGGGACAGGATGTACCAGGCAATACTTCCGCTCAAGGGAAAGATACTCAATGTGGAGAAGGCATCTGACGAGAAGATATTCAACAATGTGGAGCTCCACGCAATGGTCACCGCATTCGGTGTGGGCATAAGGGACTCTTTCAAGCCCGACAACATAAGGTACAAGAAGATAATCCTGCTCACGGACGCCGACGTAGACGGAAGCCACATCAGGACCCTCCTGCTCACGTTCATCTACAGGTACATGAAGGCGCTGATAGAGCGCGGCAACATCTACATCGCCCAGCCCCCGCTGTACAAGATAAGCAAGGGCAGGGATCACAGGTACGCCTATTCGGACAACGAGATGAACCAGATACTCGCCGGCCACGACGGGAAGGCTACCATACAGAGGTACAAGGGTCTGGGAGAGATGAACCCCGACCAGCTGTGGGAGACTACGATGAACCCGCAGAACAGGGTCCTCAAGAAGATAAACATAAAGGACGGGATGATTGCGGACGCGCTCTTCTCGGTGCTGATGGGCCTCGATGTAGAGCAGAGGAGAAAGTTCCTTGAGGAGCACTCGCATGAGGTCTCCTTCCTGGACATATGAGGCGGCGATTATGGGAGAGATAGTAGAGACCTCAATCGAAAGCGAGATGCAGTCGAGCTACATCGACTACGCGATGAGCGTAATAGTCGGAAGGGCGCTGCCTGACGCGAGGGACGGGCTAAAGCCCGCCCAGAGGAGGATACTCTACGCAATGTACAAGCTCAACAACGTGCACGAGCAGGCCACCAAGAAGAGCGCAAGGATTGTAGGAGAGGTCATAGGTAAGTACCATCCCCACGGCGACGTCGCTGTGTACGAGACATTGGTGAGGATGGCCCAGGACTTCACCATGAACCACACGCTGGTGGAAGGCCAGGGCAACATGGGTTCAATTGACGGCGACCCGCCAGCCGCACAGAGGTACACCGAGGTCAGGCTATCCAAGCTCGCCGAGGAGATGCTTGACGACATAGAGAAGAAGTCGGTCACATTTGTCCCCAACTTCGATAATGTTGAGGAGGAGCCGTTGCTGCTTCCGACCAAGATTCCCAACCTCCTGCTCAATGGCGCATCCGGAATAGCGGTCGGGGTCGCAACCAATATGCTTCCGCACAACCTGTCAGAGCTTTGCGACGCGATCGCGGCATATGTTGACAACAGGGATATAACCTCAGAGGGGCTGCTGGAGTTTGTCAAGGGGCCTGACTTCCCAACGGGCGGCATAATATTCTCAAGCCAGAGCGTCAAGGCCTCCTACATAAACGGGAGGGGCAGCATAACGATAAGGGGCAAGGCGACTTTCGAGAAGATGAAGAACAGGACAGCGATAGTGATAACGGAGGTGCCTTATCAGGTGAACAAGGCCACCATGGTGGAGGAGATAGCCAACAACGTGAAGAGCAAGAGGATACAGGGCATTTCCGACCTGAGGGATGAGAGCGGAAAGGAGGGCATAAGGGTCGTCATAGAGCTGAAGCAGGATGCCGACCAGGACATAGTCCTCAACTCACTTTACCAGCACACCCGCCTGCAGACGTCGCTCCCTATAATAAACATCGCGGTAATCGGCAACAACCTGGTCACACTCAACCTCAGGCAGTTCATCAGGGTCTTCATAGACCACAGGATATCGGTCATAAGGAACAGGACCAAGTACGATCTCGACATAGCTACGGACAGACTACACATCGTTGACGGCCTCATAACCGCGGTGAACGACATCGACAGGGTCATCGCGATAATAAGGAATAGCGCCGAGGCCAAGGAGGCTAAGGCAGCGCTCATGTCGGGCTACACGCTCAGCGAGAAGCAGGCTGTCGCCATACTCGACATGAAGCTAAGCAAGCTCACCAGCCTTGAGACATCTTCGCTAAAGGCGGAGAAGGAAGCCCTTCTGAAGAGCATCGAGAGCTTCAGCGCAATACTGGCCGACGAGGCTATAATCTATCGTATCATAAAGGAGGAGACCGCGGCGATAAAGCAGAAGTACGGGAGGGAGAGGCGCACCCAGATAGAGTACAACGCCGACATGGAGTCGCTCACGAACGAGGATCTCATAGTGGACGAGGAGAGCACGATCATACTCACCAGCAACAACTACCTGAAGAGGATACCATCGAAGGTATACAGGTCGCAGGATAGGGGAGGGAAGGGGGTCATCGCAATAGAGCTGAGGGAGGGCGACTTCGTCAAGCAGATGGCATCGTGCATGTCAAAGGACTACCTGCTCATGCTCACCAACAAGGGAAGGGCATACTGGCTCAAGGCCTATCTGGTGCCGGAGGGCAGCAGGTACGGGATAGGAAAGGCCGCGGTCAACCTGGTCAAGCTGATGGCAGGGGAGCGGGTGGAGCAGATAATAAACACAAGGATATTCGCCAACAACTTCCTGACATTCATAACAAGGAAGGGCAAGATAAAGAGGGTGACGGCAGAGAGTTTCTCGCATCCGCGATCCAACGGCATACTCGCCATTCCGATACTCGCCGGTGACGAGCTTGCCGATGTCTGCGTGTCGGACGGGAAGTCCGAGCTGTTCATAGCCACAAGGGCTGGCAAGGCACTCAGGTTCAAGGAGACTGACATAAGGCCGATGGGAAGGGGCGCGCACGGCATAAGGGGAATAAGGTTGGGAGCAACGGACTCCGTGGTCAACATAATACCCGCGCTCGAGTCTGAGCTCATCGCCACGATAACCGAGACCGGGCTCGGCAAGGTCACAGAGCTCAACAAGTACAGGCTCCAGAAGAGGGGAGGCAAGGGGGTGATTAACGTGAGGCTGAAGGACAAGACCGGCAACGTGGTCAAGTCGCTCAAGGTAGGCAACGACGAGAACATACTGATGATAAACTCTAAGGGGCTCTCGATAACGTTCCCGGTCAGCAGCGTAAGGATAACCGGAAGGGGGGCGAGCGGAGTCAGGCTGATGAGGATGGATTCCGGAACCAAGATAGTCGACGCCAAGACCATCACGGCTCAGTCCGGCGTTTAAACCGCTAATCCTGTTAACTCACTGCTCCCACCCTAGCAGTAAATAAGGCACGCCACATGATGTTGATACTATGCTCTACCTCTGGCTTAACGTAATCCTCGCATTCATAGTGGGCACCATCTGGATCTTCTCGGCGACCAGGATATCCGACGCTTTCGGAAGCAAGCTAGGCGGGTTCATCGGCAGCATGCCCTCAATGATAATGATAGCGCTGGTGTTCATAGGCCTGTCAGAGGGGGTTCCCGCAGCGCTTAAGGTTTCATACGCATTCCCTCTCGCCTACGGGGCGACAGGGTTCTTTCTCCTGGCATACTACCTTCTGTACAAGAGAGGACACATCGTGGCGCTTGGCACATCTTTCGCCATATGGCTCTCCATATCGTTGACAGGCATCGCGCTGAAGGTGGACGACCCCGTACATACCGTAGCTTTCTACCTTGTCGCATATTTGGCATGCTATCTTGTCATGATGCGATTCCTCAAGTCGCCCAACGTAACAAGACCTATCCTCTCCAGCATGGCACAAAGCGTTCTTCGGAGCGTGCTGGGCGGCGGCGTGGTCGGGTTTGTGGTGCTGGTCTCCAAGATAAGCGGCCCAGTGGAGGGCGGCATCGTCGGAGGGTTTCCTATAATATTCTCATCCATGCTCACAATCGGCTACCTATCTGATGGGCCGAGGTTCTCAAGGGCGCTCTCCAAGTCCCTCGCCCTTACGGGCATTACCACCATGATATACATAGTGTCCATAATGTACCTATACCCCAACTACGGCGTCATAGCAGGCACGGTATCCGGCTATCTCATCACCATAGTCTGCGGGCTGCTCATATACCGGGCACTCGGGAACGGCTAGGTCGGCCGTTCAGATGGCCCAGTACTTCTTTGTCCTTATGAATGTCTTCTGCGCCTCAAGAAGGTCGATGAAGAACTCCCTCTCGTCGTGCCTGAACATCATGAGCGTACGTGCAGCCGTCTTTGCGCCGACGCCGTACACGGAGAGCGCAATCGCCGCCCTTCCACCATAGGAGTCTATCAGGCTCGCTATTCTCATCATCCCGCTGAAGCTCTCCCTCTCCTTGGTTGTCAGTTTCTTCCCCGCACGCCTCTTCTCCACGAGCTCCCTGTAACCCTCTTCATCGGTGGATATCAACGGGCTTCCGCAGCTTTGGCAGAGCATCTTCTTCTCCGCCTTTATCTCCGATAGCTTCCTTGCGAACCTGAAGCCACAATAGGTGCATACCAGCTTTATCTCCTTCTTCAGCATGTGATTTGCAAACGATTCCACCAGCTCCGAGTTGGGTGTCAGCGGAGTTATCAGTTCCCGCGTGTAGTGGGCGGCGTTGAGTATCGCCTTGGAGATTACCGACAGCTTAGGCAGTTCCAGCTCTCTCAGCTCTACTGCGCCGGACTTTATCTTGCCTACGAGCTCCAAGGCGGCATCGGTGTCGAACAGGTTCTCCATTATCTCCCTTGCAGCCTCGTCATATACCGGGCTCTTGTCAAGCACCTTCATCAGCCTACGTGCGAGAGAGCGTGAGACCACAGCGTCCCTGTCTATCACACCGAACAGCTTGGCCACCACTATGAACTTGTACCTGAAGAGCTCTGACTCTCCCACAGCATCTCTCACCAGCTGCCTGAACTGCGAGGTGTCGATTCTTGCCATGAGTGCGCTTATCTTGACCTTGTCCGGCAGCTCAAGCATAATCATGTAAGGCGAAGTCCTGACGTTCACGCTGGTCCCGGTCCTGACGCTCGCCACGTGTGCGAGCGCCCTGGCCAGCGCGTCATTGCCCTTCGTTCCCAATCCTGTGTAGAGTATCTTGTAGCCCTCAAATGCCTCCACTACCAGATCGTTTGGCTTGAAGCCGAATGAAAGCTTCTGCTCCGCAGAGAACTCTCCAATCTTCTTGATGAGATGTGCGTCCACCACGCCGAGCCCGCTGCGCCCTGCGTCTTGTATTATCGAGAATACCCTCCTGGCCACGCGCCCACTGACTGGTATATCTTCCCCTACCCAGTCCGGCACCGCGGCCTCTACCTCCATGCTGGGCTCAACGCTTATCACCTCGTTGTCTATGCTTATGACCTTCCAGGGGAGCCCCTTCGTTATGAAAACCGATCCCTCCTCGACGTTGTTTGCAACGAAGCGCTCGTCAAGGGTCGAGATTATCCTGTTCTCCACTATGTTCTTCACTATCAGCCTCTTGACGTCGGGTATCACGCTGAGGTGGCCATAGTAGTACATTCTTGTCCTGGACCCGCTCGTCACCGTCTTACCGTCGAATCCCACAAGCCTCTGCTCAGTCATGAAGCTGAGCAGCCTCACCATGGCATCTGTCCCAAGCGTCCTGTAAACATGCGAGCCGCCTATTATTTTTTGAACCGACTCCAGGCTTATGGTTCCGTTGTCCAGCGCGATTCCACATATCTGGTTGCACAGCACGTCAAGCGCATTGATGTGCATGGGGAAGCTCTCCAGTATGCGCTCGTCCAGGTTTGCCACCACAGCAGCGGACTCTATCGCCTCCAGCACGCTCGGCGCCACTACTGTTCCCTTCGCTACGCCCCTGTGCGTATGGCCGCTTCTCCCCACCCTCTGTGCTATCCTGAGCGACTGCCTCGGAGAGCCGTATTGTATGACCAGGTCGATGTTGCCTATGTCTATCCCCAGCTCAAGGGAGCTGGTCGCTATTATGCTCTTCAGCTCGCCCTCCTTGAACTTTCGCTCTATCTCGATCCGCTCCTCCCTGTCGAGCGAGCTGTGGTGCACCCCTATACCCCCGAACGGCATCTCCTTGTTGAGGTATACCAGCCTGCTTCCCAGCGCCTCAACCACCTGTCTGGTGTTGGCAAATATCAGGGTGGACTTAGAGCCCTTCACATGCTCAGCTATGCTCTCCAACCTCGCGATCGCGGCATCGTCGAGCCCGAACTTCTCCTCAAGGTCCTTTATCCTCACCTTCGGCTTAGTGGGCAGCTCTATGCTGATCTCGATATCCTTCTTGCCTGCAAGGCTCGCGACCTTCAGCTTCCTCTCCCCACACAGGAAGGCGGACGCGCTCCTTATGTCCCCCACAGTGGCGCTAATCCCGATTCTCTGGAAGCCCGGGGCCATGCTATCCAGCCTCTCAAGCGCCAGGGATAGCTGCGCCCCCCTCTTGCTGTGGTAGAGCTCGTGTATCTCGTCCACTATGACTGCCTTGACATTCCTCAGCGCCAGCCCTATCGTCTTGGTCGGCAGTATGCTCTGCAGCGTCTCCGGTGTGGTTATCAGTAGGAACGGCGCAATCCGAGCCTGCCGCGCCCTCTCGCTTGGCTTCGTGTCGCCGTGCCTTACGGAAACTGTGATGCCCGCCTCTTTGCCTATGGAATCCAGTCTCTTGACCATGTCCCTGTTGAGCGCCCGCAGCGGCGTTATGTATATTATTCCGACTCCGTCCGTGTTGCCGGATTTCGCCAACCTCTCCAGGACAGGCAGCACCGCAGCCTCCGTCTTGCCCGCGCCTGTGGGTGCAATTATCAGGCAGTTGCTCCCGCTCTCTATTATCGGCAGCGATATCTTCTGTATCTCCGTGTAGGCCCCATACCTTTTCAGGAAGTAGTCATAGATGGACATGTCCGCGCCTACATAACAAGACCCTTCCTCCTGTGGATCTCGAGCGATATCCTCCACGAGGCTATGATGATCAGTATTCCAGCTATGACGATGGCTATCACGGGCGGGTTCAGGAAGCTCAGGCTCACACTCTGCCCCTTTGATGTAGCCACTGTCTCGCTGAGTCCGAAGTAGCTTGCAGTGCCGTTCAGGTACCCGTAGGGAACCTGCGAGAAGCTCAGCGTCCCGTTCTTTCCTGTGTGGCCTGAATAAGTGGTGCCGTTCTTGAACCTCAGGCTTACAGTAGCGTTAACAGGAGTCCCAATCAGCGACTTGGTCACCACGCCGGTGTCGTAGACCTGCGTGTTGAAGTACACCGGGCCGGAGCCGCCTGCCGCGAAGGCGTAGTTGGCCTGCACAGGAGTCCCCTTGTAATAAACGTATTGGATATTGTAGCTCCTGTTGGCGAACAGGTAAGCACCTGAGCTCTTGACTAGCGCGCCGCTTATGTTATAGTAAGCGCCGCCCACCAGCGGGTTGCCGTACGCGTCCCTTGCCACTGGCACGACAAGGTACTGCTGCCCGAACATTGCGCTTATGGACGTGGGCTGGCTCACGCTTATCGTTAGGTTTGTCGTCGAGTTTCCATTGCTCCACTGCCTGAAGCCCAGTCCTGTCCCGTTCCCTTCAGGCACGAACGTAGTGCTGAGCCTCACATCGGCAGTTGAGTTGGAGTCATACCATCCGGAGCCGGTCGCGTTGCCATATTCCGTTGTAGCGTTCAGAAGGTACTGGGTGTTCCAGTACGCTATCACGTTCTGCGGGGCCACTGCCTTAAACTGCAGGGCTGATGCCGTGCTCCCCCCAGTCCAGTGGTCAAACACCACCCGAGTTCCATAGCCCGTGTTTATCGTGCTGGAGTTCAGGCTCAAGCTTACGGTAGAATTTGCGCCGTGCCATCCGTCACCAGAGACCCCGCCGTACTGTGAGGAGGTACCGACATAGTACTGGGTCTGCCAGAGCGCGGTCTCGCTTATGGCGCCATTCATTGTCACCGTGGAGTTTCTTTGCGCTCCGGTGTAGGAGCCCGGCCCGCTGCCAGACCACCCTACGAACAGCTGCCTCGTGCCGTTGCTGGTGTTCACAGCGTAGGGCGCGCTTATCCTGGCCGTCGAGTATGCCGAATAGTTGAACGCGTTTGTTATGTTGCCGTACTCGCTCTGCAGCCGTAGCGGGTAGCCTAGGCTCCAGAGCTTGACGCCAGGCTGGGTGGACAAGCCGGACCCCACCGCGAAGTAATTTATTATGCCGCCTATCTCCTGCACTCCATAGAGGTTTGAGAGCGCCTCGGAGCTGCCCTTCCCGTACCCCGCGTAAGAGTTAGCCTCTGGCACGTACTTGAAGTTGGAGCCGTCGTAGAACTTCAGGTTCTTGAAAGCGACTATCATCACCTTCTGCATGTTGGTGTTTGTAGCCGCGACCTCACCGAGGGCAGAGGGCGGATTCGCCCCTGACGCTGAAGCCCCGAGGTCAGCGCTCCCTATTGACTGGTTGTTGAAATAAGCGGTCCAGACATTGCCCGCAGAGCTGAAGGAATAAGTGTTGTATGTGCCGTTGGCGCCCGCCGATCCGTTCGGGCCTATCCCGCCAAGGAAGTCCTGGCCATTGTAATTCGGCGGGAAGTACTCCCAGAACCAGGTTGGCGTTCCCTGGGCGATGTAGGTGCTACCTGTGCAGCCAGCCATGGTGCACTCGGTCGGAAAGTCCCCGCTGCTGTTCGTCACCTCGTACCCCACCTGCACGAATGCCCCGTTGCTGAGATCCTCGCCTATCCAGAAGCCCAGCGACCCCAGCGACACGTTCTGGTAGACCGTCTGTATGCTGACGCTGGCTCCCTGATTCTGCGAAGAGGTGTAGGTTCCTGTCGCCCCGCTCTGGAACCAGTACTGGCCGCTGGCGACAGTGGACATGCCCGCAAGCACAACGGCTGCTGCAAGGAGCCTCCACAGCGCGTTAGACCCTATCATAATCAATCCCCAGCTCCTCCAAACGCCTCGTTATCAATTCCCTATCGGCGGCTTTTATACTTTTCCATTCCACCACCGCCTTTTCCACCTCAAGGTCTGACATCTCCACGGCCTGCGCTATCATATCTGGGGCAAGCGCATAGTTGGGCATGATGTGGCCGAAGGCGTACTTTCCCTCCAGCGCAAGCTTGGTGAACTTTCTGGGATAGTGGGTGCCCCCAATGCCCACCGCTACTTCACCGTATTCAACCTTGAAGTCACCGTTCAAAGACTTCAATATGGCTGAGGCAAGAAACCTGTGGTTGTCCGTGCTCGCCGCGAATGCGGGGTTGCCCCCAAGCTCAACGAACAGGGACGGACTCTCGGTAAGCGGCCCATGGTGCGTCGCCTCGTAGGTCGTGCTCTCCGGCACGGTACCCCCAAGGGACTTGAGCAACGAGAGCATGTGCAAAGGGGAGCTGCGGCTGAGTCTCAGTGGCTCTCCCCCAAAATCAGCCGCGGCCCGCCAATTTCCCGTCGGATGCACGGTGAACGATCCAATTCCCCCCACACTGGCGTGCTTGCTGATGAACACAATGGTGCCGCCCACAAGTTTATCAATCCCCTCCGCCATGAAGAGCGGCACATCCATCTCTATCATCGTCACCATATTTGAAACGAATCTGGGATGCCCCCCTATTTCCCCGTCACGGCTGAACTCTGTCATGCCCTTCAGCACTTTCGCTACCCCCGATGAGACGGGATCCGCAGTTGAGTAGACGAGGGTTGTTGCCATCCGATCTCCCGCAAAAGGTTAAAAGGGTTTAATGAGTACTAAACACGGTGCGGCGATGCTTTACAATTACCTGGCTCTTGCCTTTTTTATAATTATAGGGCTGCTGATACCCTCCTCGATAATACTGACGTCAAGGCTGCTCGGTAGAAGGGTGGCTGAGAACCTGGTCAAGAATGCGCCGTACGAGAGCGGCGAGGAAACTGTCGGCAGCTCAAGGGACATAGACAATGAGTACCTTCCCTACTTCATGCTCTTCCTTCCATTTGAGGTTGTCATCGCGATAGTGATACTCTGGTCTGTGGTGGCCAGGGGAATAGGTTATAATACGAGCATTGAGATAATCGTCCTGACCGTGCTCTCGGCGGCGATGGCACTGGTCGGATACAAGTTCGTGCGTGGTAAAAATGGATGAGAAGGTCGCGCCATACAGCGTCGAGGAGTTCATGAATTCCGAGAAGGAGATGAACAGGATTCTCGAGCAGTCGGCGATGCGATACAAGACCCCTGTCAACGCGGTTTTCGCGAAGCTGAGCGACCTCACCAAGCTAACGATGAAGGATCTGGTGAAGTGGGGCAGGTCAAACTCCGTCTGGCCGATGCAGTTCGGCCTTGCGTGCTGCGCCATGGAGCTACTGGACTTCGGCTCGGCAAGGCTGGACGCCGAGAGAAAGGGATACCTTCTGTTCAGGGGCACGCCCAGGCAGACTGACGTGATGATAGTAGCCGGCTGGGTGACCAAGTCCATGGTTCCGCGTGTGAAGCGCATGTACGAGCAGATGGCCAAGCCCAACTACGTGATAGCATATGGCGAGTGCGCCACATCAGGCGGTCCATGGTGGGAAAGCTACAACATCATACAGGGGATAGACCAGGTGCTCCCTGTAGACGTCTACGTAGCCGGATGCCCGCCCAAGCCGGAGAACCTGTTCTCCGCGCTGATTAAGCTTCAAGAGAAGATAAGTGGTAAAACTGCGGGAAATACAGAGCAAAGCATTAGCGAAAACATTAGGAGAACTGAAGACTCAAGGCTATGAGCTTTTCAAGGCGGTCACGGCCGTCGACTATGGCACATACCTGGAGGTAGTGTACATTCTGTACAATCTCTCCACAAAGCAGCACGAGCTGGTCGGGGTCAAGCTCCCCGTTGAGAATCCGGAGATAGAGACTGTGGTCAAGATTTTCCCTGCCGCCGACTGGTTCGAGAGGGAGATGTCGGAGATGTTCGGCATAAGGATAAAGGGCAGGAAGACCGACAGGCTTCTTCTCAAGGAGTGGAACGGCGCCGAACCGCCGCTCAGGAAGAGCTTCAAGTGGCAGAACAGGGGATACAAGACTCTGGATTGATTTTTCATGGGGATAATGAGAATAAACGTGGGCCCTATACATCCTAGCACACACGGAGTGCTCAGGCTCATAGTCGATGTTGACGGCGACACCGTCAAGTCAGTGGAGCCAAGGATAGGGTTTCTCCACAGGGGCGTCGAGAAGCTGATGGAGAACAGGATGTACATGCAGAGCCCATCATACACCGAGAAGCTCGACTATGTGGCTCCCATGGGCTGGGACGACCTGTTCGTCAGCTCTGTGGAGAAGGCGATAGGCATCGAGGTCAAGGAGAGGGCCAAGTATGTGCGCACAATACTGCTCGAGTTCCAGAGGATAGCGAGCCACCTCCTCTGGCTTGGCACATTCGTCAACGACACGGGCCAACTCTTCACCCTATTCATGTGGGCATTCAGGGAGAGGGCGGAGGTGATGAAGCTGCTCGAGGATGTTACGGGAAGCAGGATGTTCTATGTGAACTGGAGGCTGGGTGGACTTGTCCGCGATCTTCCTCCCGACTTCAGCAAGAGAGCCCACGAGCTTTGCGACTATCTTGAGCAGAAGATAACGGGCTATCCAGACCTGCTTGACGCCAATCCGATATTCATGGAGAGGACCAAGGGTGTGGGCGTGCTCAACAAGGAGGATGCCATAGCATACGGCGCTTCGGGGCCGGTGCTCAGGGGGTCAGGAGTCGCTGAGGACGTCAGGACATCCGATCCCTATTATGTCTACGATAAGGTCACATTCAGGGTTCCGATAGGATCCAAGGGGGACTGCTATGACCGGTATAAGGTCAGGTACGAGGAGATGCTGCAGAGCATCAGGATAATCAAGCAGGTTCTTGACCTGATGCCCGAGACCGGTGACATACTCGGACTGCCCATCAGGTTGATAGGGCCCAGCGCGAAGCCCGATCCGGTATTGGTCAGGAGGGAGCTGCCCAGGGGAGAAGGCATCATCTACATGATTCCGGACAAGCAGAAGCCCTACAGGATATACCTGCGCTCGCCGGCGTTTGCCAACCTCTCAATATTTCCAAAGATGGCTGCAAACTACAAGTTCGCCGACCTGTTTCCGATACTCGGCTCCATCGATATAGTGCTCGCGGAGGTCGACAGGTAAGTAGTTATAAGCCTTTTCCCCACAATATTATTCGTCGTGATTTTAATGGAAAGGGATGAACTGGAAAAGATGACAAGGGAGTACCAGCAGATGCAGGAGCAGCTACAGCAGCTCTCGGTTCAGAGGGAGCAGTTCAGCTCGCAGAAGGAGGAGCTCAAGGAGGCTGCGGCTGAGATTGAGAAGTCAACGGGCAAGATATACCTCGCGGTCGGAGGCATCATGGTCGATGTGGGCAAGGAGTCCGCATCCAAGAACGTGGGCGAGAGGCAGGAGAGCGCTGACATGAGGATAACGATACTCACCAAGCAGATAGACGAGCTGTCTAAGAAGGAGAAGACCATGAGGGAAGACCTCACCAAGGCGCTCAAGGACATAAAGCAATAATGCATGGTCCAATGGAAAGGATAAATGACATAGGCGCCCTGGCTAAGATACTGCAATCCTACTCAGGAAAGAGGGCCATGCTTACCTTCCACTCAATGGGCGACACCGACGCCATCGCTTCGGCACTCATCCTGTCAAAGTTCTTCAGGGACTCTAGCGTAGCCACCCCCGACGCAATAACATCCCACTCCAAGTACATACTTCGCAAGCTGGGCTTCGACCCCGAATCCATAACAAACAAGTTTGACGCCAAAGCTGACGTTATCGTGCTCTCAGACGTTAACAATCTGGAGGACTGCGGAAATTTCGCCGAGCCGCTGAAGAGGTTCAATGGCGAGATACTGGTGATAGACCACCACTCCCCGAAGACGATAGAGCGGCAGGCATCGGTGTACAACGACGAACGCCACAACTCCGCGGCAAGCATAGTCTTCCAGGTCGTGGAGCTCTCTGACATGGCTCTCTCTAAGAATGAGGCGGCGCTACTCGCGCTAGGCATAATATCAGATTCTGCAGGGCTGATCAACTCAACATCTGACACCTTCATACAGATCGGTAATCTTCTCCATATTGCGGGCACAAGCTACGCCGCGCTTACAGAGTTGCTCAAGTCCACGCCGTCCGCAGACCAGAGGCTGCTATCCATCAAGGAGCTCTCTTCTTCGGAGAAGAACGTGATTTCAGGCATCCTGTTCGTATACGGCAGGGCCGCCTACCAGGCTAACCACATGGCAGAGGATGCCATACGGGTAGGCGCCGACGTCTCGCTCTTTCACACCATAAGCGGAAGCGAGATATCGTTCTCAGCCAGGATGAGGCCAGAACTCGAGGCAAGGGGCGTACATCTCGGCATGGTGATGAAACTCATAGCCCCTATAATCGAGGGGACAGGTGGAGGCCACCCCGCGGCGGCTGGTGCATACGGACCGGCCAAGGGCAAAGCCAAGGAGTTCACCGAGGCGTTCATAAAACAGGTAGCCAAAAGGGCCAAAAACTGAATCTCGGCGCGGGCATTTGCATGGTAAAATTGAGGCAGGATCAGATTGACGGGCTTAAGTCCGAGTTTAACCTAACAGATGACCAGATAGCCAAGGGCTGGAAGATCATACAGGATGGGCACAAGGGCGTAAACGATTTCACATTGGGCATAGGGCTTCTTGGAAGGGGCAAGGGGTACATCAGGGACACCTTCCTGACCTTACTAAGGGAGAACTCAAAGCCCGAGCCCAAAAAGCAGGTCAGTCAGAAGCCGAAGTTCATTTCAAGCTACTGATTCTTGCAGAGAAGGGATAAATACACTGTCGGGAGAAGAGACTCACCATAAGTGTGTGTATGAAGTTACGTAAATACCCCGACGTAGTGTCGCTTCTTCAGGGAGAGTGCAAGCTAACCGAATTGCAGGCAAAGAAGGCGGTAGAGTTGGGCAAAAGCCTATACACTGGCGTCAATGACCTTAAGCGGGAACTGGGCTTGGGCTCGGACCACGCCAAAGCCGGCATGATATACGAAATCATAAGGCGCGAGCGCAAGAAACCAACGACAGGCGCAACAGGTCGTGGAAGCCCTTAAAAAGCTTGGGCGCTATAACTAATCGGTGGAAGGAATGTCAGAGTTGCAATCTATGGAGAAACTGCTGTCCGCGGCGCTCACCAGCAAGTTCAGGTACTCTGAGCAAAAATCCGACATTATCGCAAATGTATACCTCAGGCACGGCCGAATCGGGGGCGAGATAGGGAGGATCGCAGACCTTTCTGGGTACAGAGAAGAGTTAGTGGTAACAGATTTTCTAGACGATTTTGTGGCACAAAATAGGACCAGGCACGAGCCGAGCAAGTATGTAAAGGAGCTCACTGTAAGGGCCGCCACGGTCCCCCTACGAAAAGTCGAGGCTCCACCCGCACAAAAACCTCACGTTATAGCTCAAAAACAGGTTCACAAGCTGACTGATGACGACATAAGGGTAGCCCCATCGAAGAAGCCTGAACAAACCATTGTAAAAGCCCCCACCCTGGCCACAAAGCCGATAAAAAAGGATATCTTCCCCCTGAAAAGGAAGGCGGCAAAGGTGATAACCTCCAAGGATTCCTATGTGATAGACCTGTGCAACAGGTTTGACATAGGACAGTTGCAGGCTGAGAAGGCCATAGAGAGCTACAAGAACAGGTTCAACGGCATACATGACATGGAAGAAATCGCAGACATAAGTGGTGGTAAGGCATCAGCTATTTACAACTACCTCCCCACAATCGGAATGAAGAGGAATCCCCTGACTGTGGAGGAGCCAAGGCGCAAGCTAAAGTCGAAGGTGCATTGATGAAGATAGCGATAGTCTCGGACACGCACATAGGGTACGAGAGGTTTGCGGAGGACGCCCTCAAGCAGGCTACAGAGGCGCTCGAGAAGGCAAGCCAGATGGCTGACATCATACTCCTTCCCGGTGACGTCTTCGACAAGAGGGCACCCAGGCCCGACGTCATCGCCCAGTCGATAAACCTGTTCAGGGAGCTGTCGAAGAAAAGGTGGGCAGCCCGCGTGGTGGAGTTCAACGGGCGCGGCACAAAGTGCTACACCGACGTGCCCGTGGTGGCGATATCCGGCACTCATGAGAGGACTGCGGAGGGCAAGGACAATCCGCTGAACCTTCTTGGGCTAGCCGGGTTGCTGGTTGACACGAGCGAGGCCACCACAATAGTAGAGAAGAACGGGGAGCGCGTCGCCATCTACGGGCTTGGAGGCATATCTGAGGAGCGCGTGAAGGAGAAGCTGGCCGAGCTCAAGCCAACGCCAATATCAGGCGCCTTCAACGTGTTTATGCTCCACCAGTCGATATACGAGATACTCCCGTTCAGCGACGACTTCATACACTACGATGACCTGCCGAGCGGCTTTGACCTCTATGTCAACGGCCACATACACAGCCGGGTTGACGCTACGGTGCACGGCAAGAAGTTCCTGATACCCGGAAGCACGGTGCTCACTCAGTTCAAGGAGGGGGAGCAGGGCAACAAGGGGTTCATACTGTTTGACACCAAGAGCTACACATACGAGTTCATCGAGATAGAGACGCGCGAGTTCGTTGTGAGGAACCTCGAGTTCTCCGATGCCACGCCCAAGGAGGTCGACCAGAGGTGCGAGGCGGAGATAGAGGCTATCCTGGCAAAGGGCAAGGCCAAGCCGATAATAAAGATAAACCTGAAGGGCACCATCAAGTCTGGGTTCACCGGCTCGGACATGCCGATACACGCGCTTCTGCTCAAGTACTCGGAGAAGGCGGTGCTGGAGATCGAGAGCGGAAAGCTCGTAAGCCCCGAGGTTCAGATGGACATCGAGGGGATAAGGGAGAACAGAATCGGCGAGATGCCAATCAAGGAGTTGGGGATGAACATATTCTCCGCCAGGCTGAAGGAGCTTGACTACGACCAGTCGTCGATTAGCGCGTCTGATCTGTTTAACATACTCGCAAACGCCCAGAATAAGGAAAAGGCCGTCAAGGAAGCGATGGAGCTCCTTGACAGCACTGCTTCTTAATAAAAATTAGGCCTTGGCCTTCGGGGCAGCCTTCTTCTTGGAGTCCTTGTACTCCTTCTTCTCGCCAGGCTTGACTCCGAGGCTCCTGTTCACCGCCTCCTTGTCGCTGACGTCCACCTTCTCGTTCAGGAACTCGAGGTGCCTCGTGTTGCATCTCCTCTCCCTCTGCCTGACCGCGGTGATTATGTTGACGAATCCAGCGTCAATAACCTTCGTTACCACTGCCCTGCTTCCTGCGTCTCTTCCGTATTTCTTTATACAGACTCTTCCTTGTTCTAACAACATGTCATCACACAAACAATT
>Ga0307372_10004582_pt1 | contig 21192 bp, 25 predicted proteins | sample OX1MG_FD_202533 | JGI IMG/M metagenome (GOLD analysis project Ga0307372, IMG submission 202533) | Soil microbial communities from Risofladan, Vaasa, Finland - OX-1 | ecosystem: Environmental > Terrestrial > Soil > Coastal area > Acid sulfate soil | place: Finland: Risofladan, Vaasa | collected...
GCTATCGGATTACATAATCTGCGCGTCACCATGAGGACGAGTTATCAGCACTCGCGCATCTAAGGCGACGAGAACGGGCCACTCTTGCGCATTACGAGTAATGCTTATTGGGGAAGAAGTCTAATAAGTAGTCACAGCAGCAGCGGTATATTCATACCTGAACTCATATTTCTGTGCGCCCATTATCCGCATAAACAACATTGAGGAAACCCATTTATGTTACTGTTCTTCCACATACCAGCGTTAACTACCACGCTACTTACAGTCATCATTGCAATAGTCACGTTGCTTGGCATCATGATACGCCCTTTCCGCTGGAATGAGGCCATCTTCGCGCTTTCAGGCGCTGCATTGTTGCTCATTATTGGCCTTATCAGTCCGGTGAACGCTTTTTTCACACTCTATAAAGACTGGAATATCTTCTTTTTCTTTCTTGGCATGATGTCTCTTTCAGCACTTGCCGAAACAGCAGGCTTGTTCGACTGGTTAGCGGCACAGGCGGCTCGATTGGCAGGGGGAAGTACGCGCCGTCTTTTTCTCAACACATTCCTGCTGGGTACGATGATTTCGATGGTACTCTCAAACGATGCGACCGCGCTTATTCTTACGCCTATCGTCTACACGCTCGTCACTCGCCTGCGTCTGCCGGTGCTGCCATTCCTTTTCGCCTGCACATTTATTGCCGACACGGCCTCTTTCCTCTTGCCAGTTAGCAACCCCATCAACATCATTATTTTAACCAGATTTCAACTCGATCTCTGGACATTCTTGCGTCTCTTGCTGCTACCGAGCATCCTTGTTATCAGTATGAATATCGGCATGTTTTTTCTGCTCTACCGCAATCAGATAAAGGGACGTTTTGACTCGAAACGGCTGCCATCCACAGCAGAATCTATCAAGCATCCTGCCTATTTTCGCTATACCTGTAGTGTGCTGATTATTGTTGCCGTCGCCTACATCACCGCTTCGGCTTTGCAAATTCCGTTATCGCTTGTCTCTCTATCAGGCGCTCTCTTGCTCTTGTCAGGTGCGTTAAAATGGAGACAAATCACCATGAAAGGTCTGGGAGGGCAAATATCATGGTCCATTTTCGGCTTTATCGCTGGCATGTTCGTCGTGGTACAGGCCGTTGAAGGTACTGGACTGACCGAACAATTCGGGCAATTGTTGTTGCATCTCTCAGGCGGCACCAGTTTTGGTGCAGTAATGGTCGGAACGGCAGGTGCGGCGGTCGGCACCAACATTATCAACAATGTGCCAATGGCGGTCGTACTGCGCTCGTCGCTTGCAGGAGTGCAACATATTGCCCCGGCGGCACGTTTGGGGTTTATCGCTGCCACCATATTTGGTTGCGACCTGGGACCGAATCTCACCACTGTCGGCTCCCTCGCCACCGTTCTCTGGCTCTTGATATTGCGCAGACGTGACCTTGATGTGTCAGGGCTGGATTATTTCAAAGTCGGTATTCTCGTTACACCTTTGATGCTGATAGCGGGTGCGCTGCTTATCTGGCTACTATTGCTTTAGGAGGAACCTTATGCGAGTACTCTGTTGCCTGGATGGCACAAACATCGAGCAAATCAGTACAACTGTCTCTACCATGCTGCAAGGCGAAAACCTGACACTGGCACTCGTGTATGTCATTGATCAGGGACCACGTGGAGAAATGGAGCGGCAACGCGAACGCTTTTTCCGCTCTCCCACCATGAAGCCGCGCCATAAAGAGCAGATGCAACAGGCAGAAAACGCGAACGCGCAGGATATTCTCGACGAAGGTACGCGCTATCTCTCCGACGCTACATCTTTTATACGAGAGGGGAACCCCGAACGCGAGATTGTGCGGCTCGCTGAGGAATGGTCGGCTGACCTTGTCGTTCTATGCCCTCGCTCAACCCAAAGTGATGGTCCAACTATTGGTCCAAAATCTGTTGGTCATACGGCCCGCTTCGTCGTTGATCATGCACCGTGTCCCGTCCTGCTGGTTCGCAAGCGATCCCGCACTTCAACTTAGCAGCGCAAGGTCCTCTAATCTGATTAGATTATCCTTAGAGATAAGCCGTACTTGATCTTCAGATACAACAAAATACAGTATGGCTAGTGGCGCTAGTATGGCTTCTAGCCTGAATTGAGAGGGTTTTACAAAGTATAAATTACATAGAGTGAGGTTAAGCAAAATTTGACAAAGCATGCTATAATTCCCGGAAAGAGCAACTTTGATGGCGACCAAAATTGTTGGGATATCGGTTTATTAATAAGTAAGCGATCATTGTCTAAAAGCCAGTACACTGTCTCGCTATTATTGCCGTGTGTCGGCTTTTCTGTAAATGTATATTTCGTACTAGCAACGGAGTTGGCTCATGCCTCAAAAAGTAGTACAGAACCCGGGTAAAGAGAATAGTACAGTCAAAACGGTTTTAGTGGTAGAAGATGATACAGGTATCGGTACATTCCTTATTCAAGCTATCCAGCAAGAGACACACTACCAGGCCATGTTAGTTACTGACGGTTTCCAGGCATTGAAAGTCGTTGCAACCATTAAACCAGGGCTATTCATTCTCGATTATCAACTGCCCCGCATGAATGGCATTGAGCTATATGATCGCCTCCATGCCATTTCGGGTATGGAGGAAATTCCGGCGATCATTGTCAGCGCACGCCTTCCCCGCCACGAAATTGAGAAGCGCAAGATTATTGGCATTAGCAAACCGCTGGAATTAGACGATTTTTTGCAAACCATCGAGCATCTTTTGGAGTGATTATTGCTGCACCACGGCAACCCACCCCACCTTACACCGTATCCATAACTCATCTTCCCGCTCTACTAACCCCTCATCTCCTTTAGTCATAAATTTATGGCTATAGGAAGTCGCATCACGCACATAGAGCGTTTTATTACCAACAATAAGTATTACAGGTGCCACGCTTGTCGCTACACCACGCACAAAATTATAGACATGCCGTGCGCTCCACTCATTCACCTGGACAACAAAATCATCATGTGCTGGTAATGGATGGTAATTGCTTTTTGCTTCTTCCTGTGGGAAAGATGTAGCAAGTCCTGTATATATATCCCACACAGCTTGAGCCAGTAAATTTCCTCCCTGTATGGCACACTGCATCTCTAACTGGCTATAGCGCATGCCATCGGGTATATCAATGATGGTTTGTGCGATGATATCGCCCGTGTCCATCCCTTCATCCATGCAATGAACCGTGACGCCCGTTTGATGCTTCCCCTCACGCAACGTCCAGAAGAGTGGGTCCGGCCCACGATTGGCGGGTAGCCGTGATGGATGCAGATTCAAACATCCATAACGTGGTATATCCAGAATCACACGTGGAATATACAACGAAAAACAGGCGACACAAAACATATCCGGCGCATACTGCTGCAACGTCTCAACTGTAGTGGGGTCTGATAAACGCGCTACTTCCCACACGGGGATGTGTTGCGCCTCCGCAAGTTGTATAATAGTGTCATGCAGCGGAGAATGGAGCAAAGGTAAGAGTGCATGCCCCATCCGCGCAGGCACTTTCCTTCGAATGGCAATTTGATTATCACCGCTATTCCACTGAACGGGAATAACAACAGCGCACACGTGGATACCTTTCTCCAATAAGGCTTTCAAAGGTGGTAATGAAAAATTGCCCTGCATGCCGAAAAATAGTACTCTCGGTGGGCGTTCTAACGGGACACCATTTGACATTGCATATCCTATCTTGTAGTATCTTTACAGCGAAACATATAACCATACATTTGGAGTTTTATCATGCCACGAACAGTCTACTGTGTCAAACTTGGTCGCGAACTGCCAGGGTTGGAAAAGCCTCCATTCCCCGGTGAGTTGGGACAACGCATTTACGAGCAAATCTCTCAAGAGGCTTACAATATGTGGCCCGCGCAGAGTACGCTCCTGATCAATCACTATAGTCTCAATCTGGCTGACCCCGAAGCCCGTAAATTATTGCGCACGCAAATGGAAGAGTTTTTCTTTGGCGCTGATGCGATGATGCCAAGAGGTTGGACACCCATTGAGCCCGCGGGTGCGGGTGCGAGCAGTAAAGGCGGGGATGGGGCCGCACGCAAGAAATGAGGCAACCCGGCAATATCCTGCTCATTTCTTGTTATGAACTGGGCCATCAACCATTGCATCTTGCCACGCTCTCTACTATGCTTCAGCAGGCAGGTTATTATCCTGTGCCTGTTGATACTGCGGTAGAAGCATTATCCGATGAAGCCATTCTTTCTGCTCGCTTCGTCGCTATTTCTGTTCCCATGCATACTGCATTGCGCCTGGGGCAACAGATCGCCAGGCGTGTGCGTACACTCAACCCGACAGCCCATATCTGCTTCTATGGACTCTACGCGCTGCTCAACGCCGATTACCTCTTGCGCGAACACATTGACTCGGCCATTGGCGGCGAATATGAAGAACCTCTGCTCAGGTTAATTGCCACACTTGAACAAGGTGAATCACTCGCTCTACCGGGTGTTTTCACTCGTCAATCCAAAAGTGGCCCGTGGATACAACGTGCAGCTTCTGTCATACCTTCGCGGCAACAACTACCCTCGCTTGAGCAATATGCACACTTAGAACGCAATGGCATTGCGGTGCTGACTGGGTACACCGAGACAACACGTGGCTGTAAGCATAGCTGCCTGCATTGTCCCATCACGCCAGTCTACCAGGGGCGTTTCTTTGCCATACCTGCTGAGGTGGTTATGTCGGACATTCGTACACAGGTAGCTCAGGGTGCCCGTCACATTACTTTCGGTGACCCTGACTTCTTGAATGGCCCAACACATGCCTTACGCATCACTCGCGCACTGCACCATGAGTTTCCAGGCGTGACTTTTGACGCAACAATCAAAGTTGAACACCTGCTGAAGCATCGTCATCTCTTACCCGAATTGAAAGCGAACGGTTGTGCCTTTATCGTCTCAGCTGTCGAATCCCTCAATGACAATGTGTTACGACAGCTCGACAAGGGTCATACCAGTGCGGATGTCGCAGAGGTTTTCGCTCTCATGGAGCAGGTAGACATACCATTACGGCCCTCGCTCATGCCATTTTCCCCCTGGGAAACGTTAGACAGCTACATCGCACTGCTCACATTCTTCGAGGAACACCACCTTATTGAACACGTTGACCCGGTGCATTTCTCGATTCGTCTCCTTGTTCCACCTGGCTCCGCACTGCTCACTTCACCTGATAACCAACAATGGCTGGGCGAGCTTGATGAAAAAGCATTTACTTATCGCTGGCATCATCCCGACCCACGTATGGATGAATTACACCGCAATGTCGCTCAACTCGTCGAACAAGCCGAACGCGACAAAGCCAATCCTATCAACACTTTCTTCTCAATACAGGCGTTGGCCCTTGCCGCCAGAGGGGAAGACCTTGCTCTATCCGCTCTATCCGGTGCCATTACAAGTTATGGCACCCATAACGCTCTGCCTCACCTTACCGAATCGTGGTTCTGCTGAGCAGAACCAACTGCGGATCAGTTGGATCCAGCGCATTCGTAGCAGGTAATGACTCGCAAGCCGCTTCTCAGGCTGGTTTATATGCTACAGCTAAACACAAAAACCGCGTTCGACAGCAACGCCATCAAGGCCGTTCGCCAAACACACCATCCAGACGCTCCATAGCATCTTTCTGCATCCTTGGCAGTGCATGCGAATACGTATCCATGGTCAGTATTTCATAAAGGAAGGAAATGATATATTGCTACTACGAGAAACATCCATGCGGCTATATTAACACTATGTCATTGAGCATAATCAATCATCAATGTCCCTTTCTTCGCTCATCATCACCTACTTCTCGCTTGACGTGGCGGCATGGCTGAAAGTGGAAAGATACACTCTCACCTCACCAGCATCGCCCAGTGACAGCGCGTGTTGGGCGATCTCGCGTGCTTGCGCAACAGTATAACGGCGGATGGCCTGCTTGACGAGCGGGATAGAACGCGCCGACATGCTGAACTCGTCCAGGCCCAGGCCGAGCAGGACGGGTGCGGCCAGTGTATTACCGGCCAGCTCTCCGCATAGTCCTACCCATTTGCCATGCGCGTGCGCCGCCTCGATCACCATGCGGATCAGACGCAGCACTGCCGGGTGAAGGGCGTCTGCCAGGGGAGCGACTGCGGCGTTGGTGCGATCGGCTGCCAGCGTGTATTGCGAGAGATCGTTCGTGCCGATGCTAAAAAAGTCTACGACATCCGCCAAGACATCGGCCATCAGCGCCGCCGATGGCACTTCGACCATGATCCCGACCTCACATTGTTGCGCGTAGGCGATGTCACGCGACACCAGCGATTCCTTCGCGACCGCGATCTGCTCGCGTACCGCCAACACCTCTTCGTGCGTCGCTACCATCGGGAACATGATCTTCAGATTGTGTCCTGCACCGGCGCGTAGGAGAGCACGCAATTGTTCCTGAAACATTTCGGGATGCGCCAGCGACAGCCGCAGGCCGCGCACACCCAGAAACGGGTTCATCTCATTCGGCATATCCAGGAAAGACGCGGGCTTATCGCCGCCGATATCCAGCGTGCGAATCACAACTGGGCGCTGCTCCATCGTTTCCATGATCGCGCTGTAAACTGCCATTTGTTCGTCTTCGTCTGGCGCGGTTTCGCGATCCAGGAACAGGAACTCGGTTCGCAACAGGCCCACGCCCTCGGCTCCATAGACCAGCGTCCCGGGAGCCTCGCCCGGCGTGCCGATGTTGGCAACGACCTCGACTCGCTTGCCATCAGCCGTGATCGCCGGTTCGCGTGCTTTCTCCTGTGCCTCCGTTTGCACGTGCGCGAGCGCAGTTGCCTGCTGCCGATAAGACGCGATTGCTGCCTCGTCCGGCTCGATCACGATTTCGCCGTTCGCCCCGTTTACAATCACCTGCATCCCGTTACGAAGCTGGTCGGCTGCCGCGCCCAACCCGACAATCGCCGGAATACCCAATGTTTTTGATAAAATCGCGACATGCGAGGTCGCGCCGCCGCGTGCCGAGCAGAAGGCAAGTACTTTGCGCTTATCCAGCGTCACCGTGTCCGAGGGAGTCAGTTCGGTTGCGACAATGACCGAAGGTTCCGACAGTTGCGCGGCCTGCTCTTCCACGCCCTGCAATATACGTATCACCCGTTTGGCGACATCCTCCACGTCGGATGCGCGTGCCGCGAGATACTCATCGCCGAGCGCACGCAGTGTTGCCGCGTGCTGCTCCATGCTGGCTTTCCACGCGTAGTCGGCGTTGACATGCTGCGTTTCGATCATGGTACGCACTTCTTCCAGCAGTTCGGGGTCACTGAGGAACAGTGCGTGCGCCTCGAAAATACTCGCGTTGCTGGAGCCAACATCATGCCGCGCCTGGGCTGCCAGCGCCTGTATTTCCGCTTGCGCCTGGGCCCGTGCGGCGTCCAGGCGGCCCTGTTCGGCGGCGGTATCATCGGCGTGCCGCCGCTCAACAACTTGTTCCCGCACCTCGTAGCGGAAAACCGGCCCAGTGGCGATCCCTGCCGACGCGCCGACACCGTGAATCGTTCGTGTAGACATGGTTGCTCACCTCATTCCGTCTCCCCGAAATTGTTGTTGACTAGATCGGCGAGCGCGACAACGGCAGCCTCCTCGTCCATTCCGTCAGCTGTGATGCGCATGTGATCATCCATTCTGACTCCAACGGAAAGTACACTCAAAATGCTCCTGGCGTTCACCGGCTTTGTTCCCCGCGTCACGTTTTCGATGGTGACGCGTGCGGAAAATCCTCCGGATGTTTTGATGAACAGGGCCGCCGGGCGTGCGTGCAGCCCGACTTTGCTGCGAACAATAACTTCACGAGATGCCGCCATTGCTAGTTCCTTTCGTTAGGGTGAGCGACCCATATCCCCGCACGTGCGGATTCCGCCGCCATTTCAATGATCTCTTGCACGCGCAAGCCCTGCTCAAGTCCCGGATCGTAGGGCTTACCTGCCCGCATTTTTGTGAAAAAATCCGCGAATGCTGCTATAGTAAAGCGCATCCCGCCGACCGGCACATCTGGAATGATCGCACCGGAAAAGTCCTGTACGACTGGGATTTGCCGCCAGCCTTGCTCCCCGTCCGTTTTCAAGCCATCGGCAACATAGAGATAATTGGGATCCATGAGATTCCAACGCAGTGAGCCTTTGCTGCCATAAATCTCAACAGTCACATTGCTGATTGCGCCCGCGATCAACCTGCCCGCCTCGATTGTGCCGATAGCTCCGCCTGACAGCGCGGCCTGGATGAGTACGTGGTCGTCCGTTTCGACACGTATGCTCTCGCTACTGTCCTTCGCTGCTGGCCGTTCCCGGATGAACGTGCGTGTTTGCGCGGCAACCCGCTCGGGTATCCCCACCAACCAGACGAGTAGATCGGCGAGGTGCGGCACGAGATCGCTCAGAACGCCGCCTCCGCTCTTCGCCATATCAGCTTTCCAGCGCAGTGATTTCTCAGGGTTGCGATAGCTCGAACGATAATATGACAGGCGAAACGAGTAGATCTCTCCCAGGCCTTCTTCCTGTAATAATACTCGTGCGTACTGCACCGCAGGACAATAGCGCAAGGTGAATGATAACTGGGCGTCGCGCCCCAGCTTGCGTGCCAGCGCGACAATCTCGTGCGCCTCGCTCAGATTGTTGGCGAGCGGTTTGTCTGTGTATATTGCTTTGCTCGTAGGTAGCGCGGCTAGCAGCATCTCGCGGTGCAGGTAGTGCGGTGTGGCGATGACGACGATATCGAGATCATCGCTTGCCAGCAGCTCGCGGTAATCCGTCGTATAGCGCTCGAATCCCGCCTCCTCGATGGCATGTTTACCACTCGCGGCGCTTGATGTTGCTATGGCGACCAGTTGTACCGGCGGCAACCCGGTGTAATAGAGCGCGGCACTCTGCAGCGCCACGGCGTACACCTTACCGATGCCGTAGCCAATCAGCCCTGCGCGTATTGGTTCAGGACGTGCCATAGAATGTCCATCCTTCATCATAAGGTCCTTTTCAGCAGGGATAGGGTCTACCGGTAAACCAGTTGCCCGTGTACCCAGGTTTGTTGTACGCAGCCCTGTTCATCCAGTACAACCAGGTCGGCGTCCATGCCTGGAGCGACTTTCCCTTTGCGATGGCTGACACTGGTAATCGTGGCTGGTGTCAGTGTTGCCATGCGTATAGCGTCCGACCAGGATGAACCAGCCAGCGCGACCATGTTGCGAACGGCGCGGTCCAGCGTCAGCACGCTGCCAGCCAGCGTGCCGTCGGCCAGTCGCACACTACCGTTCGCTACCTGCACGGTGCGGTTGATGAATTCATATTCGCCGTCTGGCAAACCGGCGGCCACTACAGCGTCGGTGATGAGCGCGATATCGTGCGGCCCGCGAGCGGCTAGCGCCAGCCTCAAGATTGCCGGGTGCAGGTGAATGCCGTCGGCGATCACTTCGACGGTGGTGCGTGTATCGGTCAGCAGTGCGCCCGCTGTCCCCGGCTGGCGATGATCGAGCCGCGACATGGCATTGAAAAGGTGCGTTGAATGGCGTGCGCCGCCGTCGATGGCACGAATCACCCGTTCATATGTCGCCGCCGTGTGGCCAATGCAGGGCAAAATACCAAGTTCTACGAGTGTTGCCAGAAAGCTGTCTCCCTCGTCCTCTTCGGGCGCGTAATCAACGATTCTCACCAGGCCGCGCACGATGGCTGCCAGTTCGCGCATCTCGACAGGATCAGGGCGGCGAATGGCCGGCTCGTACTGTGCCCCTTTTTTCGCGTGGCTGATGAATGGCCCCTCGAGGCGAATGCCGAGAATTTCCGCTTCCGGCTCGTGCTCCTGCCGTCCAACGATGGCCGCGATGCGCTGTATCTGCGCGACAGTCTCCGCCTTGCCGGTGGTAGCAACGGTGGGAAAAAACGAAGTCACACCTGTACGTGTAAGTTCGCGTGCCATCACCACGATATCTTCTTGTGTGCCTGAAGTGATGTCGTGTCCATGAAACCCGTGCGTGTGGATATCAATATAACCTGGAGCGATACACCAGGAACCAAGATCGTTTATCTCAATCTCCGCTCCTGGCATTTGTTCTGCGCAAAGTTGCTTAACCTGCACCCTATCCCCAACACGCCAGATCGCGCCTATGCTTGCCCCGGCGAGAACGACTGCCACCGGCCCGGTGATCTCCTCCGGTGCATAGAGTTTTTCTGCTACGAGGACGCGCAGCGGTTGAGTTGTGCCATCCTGTCTTTCTTCGCTCATAAAATTCCCTTGTTTCTGTTCCTGGTCATGTTGTATGTAACTCAGGGGTGCTATGTATTGCTACCCTACACACGCGAGATGCGTTCAGCGTAGTGCTGGCGCAGCTTCTGTCCCTGCTCAATGCCGCCAGGAATGTTGGCCGATAGGAAAATGGGCGGTTCGATGCCCCGTGCGATAAGGTTGCCAATCGTCTCGGCGGTAATCATCTGGCCGATCAATGCGCCACTCACAGATGAGATCGAACACGCTTTGCCGCGTCCGCCCGGCATTTCGAGCAGGGCATCCCCGAACGGCCCGCAGTTGTCGATTACGGCATCCGCGAGTTCGTACAATTTCTTTCCCGATGGATGCCGCGATGTAGCTCGCTGCGAATGTTCAAGCGACGTGACGGCAATGAGCGTGTGACCGTGTTGTTTCACCTGTAGCGCGACCTCGACAATTGCCACGTTGACGCCAGAGTTTGAGGCGATAATAAACACGTCCTGTTGTTCAATGCGATAGCAGGACACAATGGCCTGGCCTGCCTCAAGATCGCGTTCGATTTCAGGGCTGACCACGCGCTCCAACGGCCAGTTGGCTCGAAGCGCGAGATCAAGCAAGTCGATCCGGTTGACTGGCACCAGCCCACCCGCACGACCTGCCAGTTCCATCGCGAAGGCTCGCGAGTGACCCGTCCCGTATGCCTGAATCACTCCGTCTTTCTCAATACAATCGGCAAAGAGCTTGCCTGTCTGGCGTATCACCTCTGCCTGTGTCTCGTGGACGCGCCTTGCCACCTTGGAGGCTTCTTGCCAGAAAAGCTCCATCCCAAATTGTGCATGTTCGGACATGATATTATCTCCCTTATCAATAGAAAGAAATAGATTCAAGCGGTGTAGGGCGCGATGCATTACGTCCCTACACCTTCGCCCTACGATGCTGCTTTATAAAGCTTCATACATCTCTGAGCAACTGTTGTACAGTTTGCGCCAATCTTTCTCCCGATCCTGGAGCGAAAGGACTGATCAGTACCTCGTAGTCCAGTTCCGCGTATGCCTCACGCGATGGAATATAGCCAACATAACCGTTGGTGTATCCCAACAGCAATACGAAATGATTCGTTGTTTGCTTGATCACCGCGCCAAGGCGATTATACAGCTCTCCCGGCACTGCTACCAGCGCCAGCTTGCCCATTAGCGCGACTGATACCGTTATGTTGCGCGGTTGCTCTGCCCGGACCAGCTTTGGGGCTGCCTGAATGCCTTGCAGCGCCGTTTCCAGCGTTCGCGCTTGTGCTATGTTGCCTACCTGTTGTTCTGCGCTCATACGCTCTTGAATACGCCGTTCATTTGCTGCGAGTTCTTCAGGCGAAAACGGTGCCTTCGGCTCGAAGCTCACAACCGCTTCGCGAATGTCGGGAGAAGCGAGCGAGAGTGGCTGTCCCGCCGGAAACAGCTTCCACGCCTGTTGTGCCAGCAACGCGCCGAGGCGCTCCAGTTCGTCGAAGCCCTGCCTTTGCCGCGTGTGGCGCGTGCTGATATCGCCAGCCGCCCCCGTTGCCAGCGCGATCCATGTATCGCCGCCAAGGAGCGCACGCAATTGCCGCCGGAACGCGCCCGGTAAATCAGCAGAAATCGCCAGGTTGTCCGCGCTCATCACCGTCGGATGGCAGGGAAAACTGCCAAATACCGCTGCTGGTTGTGCCTGTTCAGGTGCATTATAGAAACAGAGCAAATCGAGCGTAATATCCGCTGCTTGCTCAGGATGATCGCGATTGGTAGCGACGCCACTGATCGGTCCGCTCACGTGCCGCGCCCACACCGGGTGCATCCGCGTTATCGCCTCGCGTGCCGCGCTTTCGGCACCCCTGATGACGAGTTTCTTGATCGCGGGATCGGGCGGATCAGATGAGAATGAAAGCGAGCGTGCCACGTCCGGCCCCGAATGCGTATGCGTCGCGCCCAGCCAGGTAGCCGCGCCTGGATGCGGCTGGGCGACGTTTCGGCGCGTCTCCTCTACCATCGTTTCATCGACGCCGATGAGATCGCAAGCGATCACTACAAACGGACGCTCCGGCGTTCCCAGTGCCAGAGCGTGAGCATATAACGGGTCGTGAACGGCGTTGGCCCACGCGGCACGCGAGCCATAGCCACCCATTCGGCATGGAATATTCGGCGTAATTTCAGTCGCGGCCCATCCGGCCAGCACTGGAGTCTCCATTGTCTTCATCAACTCTCTAGAGCTTATTTTTCGTAAGAGTGTCCAGGAAGTCGGTCGCACGATCGCTGGGCATCATTTTCGAAGTCAGACGGTAGCCCTTCGCGGCAATCGCCCGGTATATCTGAGCGTCTTCCGGCGTAACTGCGATTGAGCGCGTGACCATCTTGAACTTAGTACCTGGCGTTGGAGCCTGGTTGCCGACATTGATCTCTTCCGGTTGCATACCGCCCTCAAGCAGGCGCAGCGCGTCCGAGGGCAACTTTGCCAGCACAAAGATGCGCTCCTTCTGCCCTTTCTCGCTCTTGACGTAGTTCAGCGTATCATCGACCGACAGCACCGATGTGGGGATGCCGCGTGCCGCCTGTGGCAGCAGCATCTTCTGAATCGGATCGCGAGCCACTTGATCGTTGGTGACGATCAAGCGATTCGTGTTGATAGCATTCCCCCAACTGGCCGTAACCTGGCCGTGGATTAAGCGATTATCGATACGCATGTGAATGATAGCCATACGTTTCCCCTCATATATTTACACCGAACGGGCTAGAAAGCCCCCGTCATTTATGCGGGGGAGTCATCACTGAGCCAGTAACTGCGTAAGATTGATGACCCCCTCCTTTCCAGCTTGCAGCGCAATACCCGCCAGTTCCTCTGCACTGGCGTGCTCACGTGATGTCAGTACTTCGAGCAACATAGGGAGGCTGGCTCCACAAATTACAGGTGTGCCACCGGTGGCAAGATATGCGCTAGCATTGGCCGGACTGCCGCCCATGAGATCAACCAGCACCAGTGCGTCCATGCCATCGCTAGCTACCTCAGCCACTGCCGCTTCAATTTGCGCACGCAGCCGATCCAGGTCAGCGGCCGGGTCCATACCGACCGCTAGAAAACATTCCTGCGGTCCGACAATCATCTCGGCGGCCCCTTTGAGTCCTTCTGCCAGCGGCCCGTGTGATACCAGGACGATCCCGATCACGCGATCACCTCTCTCTATATTACCTCACAGGCGACTGCGATAATGTAGGGCGAGAGCAAGCCTCGCTCCTGCCCCACATTGTTTGCCGTGTGTTGAGGTAGGGACGATGCAAGCCATCACCCCACGAACTCATAACTCACTGAACCCGCGCTACAAAATGCCGAATGCGCCGCACGCGAATGCGATCACGGCCAGGATAATCAGCACCCACACAGCTGAGAGCTTCAGTCCGCGCAGGAGCCAGTAAGCGAACGCGACGAAGACAACGGGCAGCAGGTAGGGAACGATCTTGTCCAGTGTAGCCTGCAACGCAACAGTTTCTGTGACAGGCTTCCCCTGGACAACAACATGTTGTATGTAGGTGAGCGGCGTTTTCACTGCCGCCATGATGCTGGGAATGAAGCCACCAATGACGATCATACCCATCATAGTGACCATCTCGGTGACACGCGTTAGTGTCCCCTCCGAGGTTACTTCTTGCACGACTCCAGTACCCTGTCGGTAGCCAAAGTAGAACAGAGGAATCATCAACACCGTCCACAGGATGCCAGAGAGAAAGATGAGCGCTGGTCCGAAGTAACTTCCGCCTAGCGCCAGCGACGCGGCGAAGACCGCGACGATTGGGCGGAACAGGATGGCCTGGATTGTATCGCCGATGCCTGCGAATGGCCCCATCAAGCCAACTTTGAGACTATCGACAGCTTCACCCTGGTGCTGCGCTTCGAGCGCCACTGTCGCGCCGAAGATAGGCGGCGATCCTACCTGCGGGTTCGTGTTGTAGAACACGAGGTGGCGCTTCATGGCGGCGATACGCTCCGCTTTGTCTTTGTAGACCGCGTCGATGACAGGCAGCATCGAATAGAGGTAGCCCAGCGCCTGCATACGCTCGTAGTTCCACGACCACTGGAGCGTAATCAGGTGTCGCCACATCGCTCTGCGTACTACAGAAGAACTGAGTGCGGTGAAAGCGCCGTTATGCGAGCCGTTTTCCCCATATGCGGGCGTTTCTGGTTGCGCCAGTTCCCCTTCTACGGGTGTTTCTGGTTGCGCCAGTTCGTTGCTTACTTGCTCAGACATTGACTGCACTCCTTGTTTGCATCATGTTCACCAGGAAGCCAATAGCTACGGCGAGGATCGCGATACCAATGATTGGTACGCTCAGGTACGCGAACAACACGAAACCGACCAGGAGGAACGGCCAGTAGCGCCGCAGCGGCAGCATCGACAGCAGAAGCGCGAAGCCCAGGGCCGGCAGCACGTGTCCCACCGTTGTCATTCCGTTAATGAACCATTGTGGTGCCGCTTGGATCAACGATTGGAGCGGACCAGCTCCCAACCAGACCGCCAGGAAGACGGGGATGGCACGCGTGAGTCCCCACGGTAGTTGACCCAGCAGGTGCATCGTGCTTACGCCGCGCTCGTTGCCATCTTCCACGTAGTGATCAGCGCCGTGAATAAAGACGGTGGTAACGGCGCGTCCGAGAACATCGAGCTGCGTCATGAGGAGCGCTGTGGGTAGTGCGATCGCAAATCCCGTGGCAAACCCACCCCCTAGCGCGCCAACCGCCGTACCAACAATAGCTCCTGTCTGAAAATCAGGAATGGTCGCGCCACCATATGTCCAGAGGCCGAGTGACAGCAGGGTGAGGCTCGCGCCTACGGTGAGGCCGAGGGGAATGTTACCAACAATGACGCCTGTAATAAAGCCTGAAATGAGTGCCTCTTGCCACCAGAGGCCGGGGCCTAGCGCAGTTACGATGCCAATATAGGCCCAGACAGCTAATACCAACGCAATCCAGATTGAATAACTGTGCATTTTCTACCTCCTTGTAGTTGGACTGTAGAACTAGAACGGCGAGGAACTTTCTGCTCTGGCTAAGCTGGGAAAATACATCACACGAAGGCCTCCTTGCCAGTTTGAACGGAGTACCATTGTGCTCTTACGTCTTCTTCTATCTATCGGCGAGTCACACTCCTTCCTGGTACAAGCGCGTCCTGTGCCTCTTCAATCGGAGAATTAAGATAAGACCTCAATGTCTTTCTATACGCTTAGCGTACATTGTTTTTTTTGATTTGTCAATATGTCTAGCCCACTAGATTTCATCACATATTTGTGATATAGTTATGGGAAAATGCTGGTGGCAAACCAATTTATATTGTTGAGCATATTTAGGCTCTACATTGTGAAAGCCCTTGACAAGCCTTTCCGCATTCTAACTGCGGAAGGTGGGATAGATAAGCTTCAAAGCTCTGTATGCCGGAGTGCCGATTTGGCTCTCTACAAATCCATCCTTATTGATGCCGAGAGGATCGACAAACAATGGTCGTAAATCCTTTAAAAGATGAAAGTATAGATAAGCGCAGCCCTATTCCCATGTACTACCAGATCATGCGACAATTGCTGGAGAAGATACAGGGAGGTGAGTTCGCAGTTGACAGCACGCTGCCGCCAGAGCGCGAACTGGCAGAGACCTACAAGGTCAGCCGCATGACGGTACGGCAGGCCATTATCGAACTGGTCAACGAAGGCATTCTCGTCCGGCGCAAGGGCATCGGAACGTTTGTTGCTCCGCCTAAGCTGGAACAGGCATTAAGTAGGCTCACCAGCTTTACCGAAGACATGGCTCAACGCGGCATGAAAGCGGGCGCGAAAGTAATTTCGTTTGATGAAATCGTGCCGGAGCTGACCATCCGTAAAACGCTAGTGTTAGAAACCGGGCATAAAGCCTACGAGTGCGTGCGCCTGCGCCTGGCGGATGATATGCCGATGGCGCTGGAGACAACGACTCTACCAGTTTCGCTATGCCCAGGACTCACACGGCAGGACCTGGAAAACCAGTCGCTCTATCGTCTGCTGGCCGAGCGCTGGGGCGTGCGCTTCGATTACGCGACGCAGAGTATTGAGCCTGCTTGTGCTTCGCCGCATGAAGCCTCTCTGTTGCATGTTGCTCAGGGAATGCCGCTGCTGCTGATGCACCGCATCACCTACAACCAGGATGGGCGAGCGATTGAGCATGTCAAGTCGCTCTATCGGGGCGACCGCTACAAGTTCATTATTGAATTGCATCAGAAGTCGTCACTGTAAGGGAAAAGAAGAAGCCAGATATGCCAACACAGCTTGAGCAAGAGATTGCCAGCCAGCCGGAAGTTATCGCACGTTTGCTGGAACGCGAAACGGAGCATATCGCAGAGATCGCAGGCCGTCTCGCCCCGTGTCACTACGCGGTGATCGCGGCACGTGGCTCGTCTGATCACGCCGCCACCTATGCCAAGTATGTCTGGGCCACACTGGCAGGCTATCCCGTGGCCCTCGCCGCCCCCTCGCTGTACACGCTCTATCACACACCGCCACGGCTTGATGGCGCGCTGATGATCGGCATCTCGCAGTCGGGCCAATCGCCAGATATCGTGGCGGTACTGGAAGACGGTAAACGCCAGGGGCGCCCAACGTTCGCCATTACCAACGATGCCGCCTCGCCTCTGGCTGCCGCTGCCGATTATGTGATCGAGTTACACGCTGGTCTGGAACGTAGCGTGGCCGCCACGAAAACCTATACCGCGCAACTAGCCATCGTCGCGCTCTTCGCCGCCGCCCTGAGCGGTTCCAAGGAGCGTATGCGAGAGCTTCAGCTTTTGCCCGCGCTGATCGAAACCGCCCTCAAAGAATCTGCCGGGATCGCTGCCCGCGCCGAACGCTACCGCTACATGAATCGCTGCATTGTCATCGGACGTGGCTACAACTATGCCACGTCCTTTGAACTGGCGCTGAAACTCAAAGAACTGACCTATGTGATGGCAAGTCCCGCCTCGCCGGCGGATTTCCGCCATGGCCCTATCGCCACGATTGAGGAGGGGTTGCCCGTCATCCTGATCATGCCATCCGGCGCGGCTTATGATGATATGCTCGCTTTCGCTAACGAGGTGCGTGCGCTGGGCGCGGAACTGCTCGTGATCTCAGATAGAGCCGAGGCGCTGGCTCTTGCCGCCACGTCCATACCGCTGCCACCATCTATCCCTGAATGGCTCAGCCCGATTATTGCTATCGTGCCGGGACAGGTTCTGGCGCTGCATCTCGCGCTGCACAAAGGTATCGATCCCGATACACCCCGCGGCCTGCATAAGGTGACACGCACGCTGTGAGTGCATAATGCTGCCTTGTACGAAGTTTCGCTAATTGGAGAAAAAATATCATGTCTACAAACCAGTTTCCGCGTACCGTGCCGTACTCGCGTGATCTACGCATCGCTACAATGAACCTGTGGGGCTGCGTGGAGACTGGTCCGACCCTCTTTAAAAACCTGGACAAACACTCTCATCATGTATACTTCAAGCAAGCGAACTGCTAAGCATTTTTCCTCAAAGATGCCTCTATTCACCGCTCTCATTTTTCTACATCCTTAGCGTGAACTGCGTTGGCTGGGGCACCTGGTGATCCCTGGCCTATTTGCGGGTGAGTACATCTTCACCATTGAGCCCCCGCAGCCAATCGTGTGCGCTTTGTCCAGCGCGAACTCTGCATAAGCCTGCTGGTTCCTTCACTTGCACATGGGCTCGATACAGACACGCGACGAGGCTTTGACGAAATGAATCAAGCCCTCAAAGTGCGGGCTGAACAATCCGCTTGTGCAGCGCCGCTCCGACGGCGGCGCTACAGTGACCAGAGAAGGGAGACCACCACGGTTTTCAGGCTACAGCGTTTTCTCCCCGTTATGCAGTCGCAAGCTTCAGGAGCCGCTCAGCGTTCAGATGGCTGATCTTCTCTTTATCCGCCGGACTGATAGGTGCGCGATCCAGAAATGCTCGCCCTTGCTCATTCGTGCTATAGGGATAATCAACCGAGAAGATGATGCGATCTGCACCCATCATCTGAAGAGCGAGTAAGAGCGGTGGGGTGCTGAAAAAGCCGCTGGTCGTAATGGAAAAATTTCGCACAAAGTATTCGGGTACCGGGCGCTGCAACTGCTTTGCGACAGGCGTGAGTACGTTATCAATGCGAGCAAGCATAAAAGGAAGCATCTCCCCCATGTGTCCGATAATGACTTGCAAGTCTGGCAGGCGATCGAAGACTCCTGCCAGGATCAGTCGTAAGACGTGAATGCCCGCTTCAGAGTGCCAGCCCCATCCTGCCGTTGCCAGGGAAAAGTTCACCGCTGGATCGAAGCCTGAATAGTAGGCCTCCCAGACCGGTGCAGGAGGTAGACCAGGATGTACGTATATGGGCACATCCAGTGCGACAGCCTGCTCTAAAATCGGCAGGAAGACAGGATCATCCAGAAATCGCCCATTGGTCGTGCCGTTGATCATGGCCCCCTTGAAGCCAAGCGAGCGTACAGCCCGCTCTAGTTCCTTGACCGCGGTCTCTGGCTCTGTCATGGGGAGTGTGGCAAATCCAGCGAAACGCGTCGGATGAACGGCAATAGCGGCAGCCAGTTGATCATTGGCCTGCCGCGCCAATCTCACGCTCTCGTCGGCAGGATGTGATCCTCCCATTGATGCTGTGTGGGAAATCACCTGGAGATCAATGCCGCTCGCATCCATATCTCCCAAACGAAGCTGTCCAAGATCAACAAGTTTCGCCTGTTGTTCCTCCATAGTGGCTTCGCTGGAACCACCTCTTTGACCAGCGTCATTTCTCCTCATTGCCTCTCTGAAGCCCGAAGCCAAAAAGTGTTCTTCGATAGCAATAGTTCTCATCAATTTGCCTCTTTTCTAATAAGCTGACCTGTATGGGGGTCGAGATCGAACAGGCAGGCTCGTGGTTCGAGCGAACTGGGGGCGAGTCGCTGGTTAACCAGGCGCAGTTTGAGCGTATAATCGGCCTGAGCAAACACAGCAGCGATATCACCTCCACCCGAATGCGACTCGAAAGCAACATTCGAGCCGAAATCTTCGTACAGCAGCGGCGCGTCCTGCGCAAGGGCTGCTTCTGGATCAACCACGGCAGGTAAAGGCACATAATCTACCTCCACCAGGTCGAGCGCATCCTCGGCAACCACAGGGCTTTCAGCGAGAACGACAGCGACAGCATCACCCACGTAGTGGACCTTGCTCACGGCCAGTGGCCGTCGCACTGGCTGCTTGAGCCCCGGTACAGGTACGGCATTCGCCAGCAGACGCAAGTCGTTGACCAGGTCCGCACCGGAAAAAGCCGCGGCGACTCCCGGCAGAGACATGGCCTGGTCAAGTGAAACATGTGTGATTGCGGCATGTGCATAGGGACTGCGGACAACAGCCATGTGCAGCACGGCAGGCCACCTCGCCGGCAGCCGAACATCATCCACAAAATGTGCTTGACCTGTAATGAGTGGATAATCTTCCTTCCGGCGCTCCAAATCGGTAGGGATCGTTATTGCTTGCATGCTGACCTCTTTCGCCATCATTCAGGCGGCTCTGCGCCGAATGATGGCCTGTTAACAATCAAGACCGGCACAGGAAAACTCCTTGAAGAGGGAACCCTTGAAAGGAGTATACCATGTGCCACCCAATCAAAGGACGATATCGGATGGCGTCAGAACTCAATAAGGCGAAGCGGTTCTCCTTACAAGAGTGACTCCTGAAGTCATCCCTGTTTGCTTGTCAATAAGCTCCATATGCGATCACCTCCTACGCCTCCTACACAGCCAGGCGTGGGTAGAGCTGACCACCAATAACTACCAGCGCCGCAGTCACCGCCAGCAAGACAGCGTAATCCAGCGCGAGCGCACCAGGACTGCTGCTGCTGCCCAGCATGAGCGCTCGCAATCCTTCCACTTCGTAGGTAAGCGGGTTGCCTTGCGCGATTACCTGCAGCCAGGTCGGCATAATAGCAATTGGATAGATGGCATGGCTAGCAAAGAACAGCGGCATGGTGAGAATCTGCCCGATGCCCATGAAGCGTTCGCGTGTCTTGACCAGGCAGGCGATGATGAGCGAGAAGGTAGAAAAACATGCCAAAGCGGCGGGTCAGCGACTGCGTTTGCAGTATCGTCGTGGCCGCAGCCAGTTCGTTTTGGATAACGTGCATCATAAGGTCGCCTTACTTTCCAATCTCCTCGCAATTGCTCACTTGCTTCCCTCGTCCAGTCCAAGCCCATGCCTGATCTCAAGGAAGCGCATGATATCCTCACGGCTCAGCACGCCAGTCAGACGACCATCATCCACGACGGGCACCTGGTTCATATCCCAGTTTACCATGAGAGGCAAGACCTCGTTCAAACTTTGCTGGGAAGTTACAGTATGGAGGCGATCCAATGAGGTTATCGCGAGTCCAACGGGAGTGTGCGCCCATTCGTTGCGCGAAATATGGCGAATGTCGCTCAGGGTGATCAAGCCTGCGAGTTCCTCTCCCTGCACCGCCTATAGGGTAGCATCAACTCATCTACCAGCTTTTGCAGTGAAATGTTCGCGGGAACTCTGTTGGGATTTTTGTTCATAGCCTCACCCACGGTCACCCCCTTGAACATCGCCTCCAGCATTGCATGCACCTCCCTTTGAAACATTATAATGCTCCTTGCCACACCATACCATACACACGCACCTGCGAACTTTTCCTGTATCTATTATCCAGGCTTCTGGTGCCAGTACCACATGCGGTGTTGGCACCAGAAGCTGTCTCTACCAATAGGGTAAATCACAGGTGCATCACATGCGGAATACTAGAGCGTGTCCAGGAAGGCTGCTCAAGCGGCTCGACGCCGTTGGGCGTTCTCTCTGGCAGTTTCAGAGGTATCGGTCAATCTTCTGACCATCAAACGAATCATCGTGAGACACACCATACTTT
>Ga0307372_10004583_pt1 | contig 21190 bp, 18 predicted proteins | sample OX1MG_FD_202533 | JGI IMG/M metagenome (GOLD analysis project Ga0307372, IMG submission 202533) | Soil microbial communities from Risofladan, Vaasa, Finland - OX-1 | ecosystem: Environmental > Terrestrial > Soil > Coastal area > Acid sulfate soil | place: Finland: Risofladan, Vaasa | collected...
GGTACCCGGCGAACCCCCCGTGGTGCTCGCTGGTCATGACGCCGTCGAAGCCGGCGGACAGCCCGAGGCCCGCCTGGTCGCACAGCTCGCGGAGGATCCGCCGAGCGTCCAGCTCGTTGTGGGGATACAGACGGAGGGAGACCGAGCCTCGGGCAAACACCACGGCGGTGCCCCACACTAGGTGGGTCCTGGACCGTGGAGCCGCACGGGACGGCGATCGCCGCCGCGGCGCTCCCCGGTGCAGTGGGGCCGGGGCACCACCCCGCACGTGAAGGGGAAAACCGTGCGATCCGCCCGATCCGTCCGTACCCCTGATGTGGAGCCCGCTCATCACCGGGCCCCGCACCGCCCGGCCCGGGACCGACCCGGCCGACGGACGACGAGAAGGAGGCGGGCCCATGGCCCAGTACACGGAGGCGGCACTCCTGCACGACGGGGACGTCGACCTGGAGCGGGACGAGGAGCTCGTACTCCGGTGCCAGATGGGGGACCCGACGGCGTTCGCCGAACTCTACGAGCGGTACACCGCCCGCCTGACACGGTTCTGCCTGCGCCGGCTGCACGACCACCAGGAGGCGGAAGACGTCGCGCAGGAGACCTTCGTCCGGGCGTGGCGGGCACTGCCGCGGTTCGCGGGAGATCGGCGCTTCTACCCGTGGCTGACCGTCATCGCCAGGAACCTGTGCACGGACGCCCTCCGGCGGAGGTCCCGCTCGGCCCCGGTGGTCGACGTCGACCAGGCGAGCACCCGGGCCCATCCGGTGGACAGCGGTCCCACGACCGAGGAGCAGATCGTGGCGGCCGCCGACGGGGAGCTCGTCCACCGTGCGCTCGGCCGGCTGAACCCGCGGCACCGGCGGGTGCTCGAGCTGCGCGAGGGCTCGGACTGGTCCTACAAGGAGATCGCCCGGTTCGAGGGGGTCGAGGTCAGCGCCATCGAGACGCTCGTGTGGCGGGCCCGCCAGGCACTGAAGCGCGAGTTCGAGGCGCTCAGCGACTCCCGCCCTGCGCTCGGCGCCGTGGCGCTCGTCGGCACCGGGGCCGGTGCCCTGCAGCGCACGCGGGCCTCGGTCGCCCGGCACGCCGGCCACCTCCACCCGGGCCGCTTCCGGCTCCGCGACGCGGCGGCCGCGCTGGTGGTGACCTCGGCACTGGCCACCTCGGCCGCCCTGCCGTCGACCGGGCCCGGTGCGACGACCCGACACCCGTCGACGGACCGTCCCCCCGCGTCGGCTCCCGCCACCGTGTCGGCGGCCCGCACACCCGTGGCCACCGGAGGCGTCCCCGGCGCAGCGAGCATCCGGAGCGGGGTCGGTGGTGCGCTCGTGGCCACGGCGGCCGGAGGGTCCGGGGGGACGACGGACAGCAGCGCCGCATCCGAGGCCGTGGGCAGCCGGTCGGCAGCCGGAACGAGCTCCGGTCCCGGTGCCCCGGTTCCCGTGCCCGCAACGGCTGCGCCGGTCGGAGCGCTCACGCCTGCTGCCGTCCTCGCGCCGGTCGTGTCCCTCGCCGGCCAGGTCGTGTCGGCGGTGACCACCGTGGTGGGGACCACCGCCACCCCCACCGGCCTGGTCCCGGTCGCCACCGGGGCAGTGGCCACCCTGCCCGGGGCCGTCGCAGGTGGTGTCGCCACCGCCACCGGTCCGCTCGCCACAGCCGTCACCGGTCCCCTGGGGCTCACGACGGCGGCGAGCGGCACCGTCGGCAGCGTCCTCGGCACCCGTTGACAACCCCTCGGGGCGGCGATCGCCGGGAGCGGGTCCGTCCACCGGGACCGCGGGGTACTCACGACGTCCGCGCCGCGCCGATGGTCGGGTGTCCCGAGCGGAAGTCCAGCGGCGCGATGGCGACGGGCCGGGCGGTGGACCCCCGGACCGAGTACGACGGGTTGTACACGAGCCAGTGGCGATCGCCCAGGGTGAGGACCGACGACTCGCCCGGTCCCTGCCCCTGCGCATTGCTGGCCAGGAGCGGGGAGTCCCCGACGTCCGCACACGGCCCGAGCGGCCCGCGGCACCGGGCCACGCCGATGGCATAGTCGGCGGCCCAGAACCCGCCACCGGCCGAGTAGAACAGCCAGGTCCGGCCCCCCACCGTCACCAGGTCCGGCGCTTCGATCAGCGAGTGCTGCCAGGGCCGGTCCGCGGTGAAGATCGACGTCGGCGTGCCGAGGAGGCCGAGGCCCCCGACCGCCAGCCGCTGGCTCCAGATCACCGGCGGCCCGTACCGGGCCGGGTCGGAGTTGTTGTCGGACTTCCACACCAGGTACGAGGTGCCCGACGGCGAGACGTAGACCCGGGGATCGATGGATCCCCCGAGCGACCGCTGGCACACCAGCGGCGCCGAGGCGGGCAGGAACGGTCCCGTCGGCCCGGCGGCGATCGCATCGCCGATGCAGTGGACGGCCGGTTCCGTCCCCCGGATCTGCGCGGCGAAGTAGAGGACCCACCTGCCGCCGAACCGGTGGACCTCCGGGGACCAGGTCTCCCCCGACTGCGCCCACCCGGGGAGGGTGGGCAACGCGTCGTGCACCGGACCCCAGCGGCCACCTCGGGTGCCGACCTCCACCGCCACGTCGACCCAGGGCAGCGGCTGCGTGGAGTAGAGGTAGTAGGTGCTGTCGTAGTCCACGACGGTGGGGTCGCCCCAGTCCAGGGGGCCGGCCAGGACCTCCTGGCCGGGTGCGGCGGAATTGCCGTCCGCCGGGGCTCCGGGGGGTCGCACCGGGGCGGCACCGCGGCTGCCCGGCGGGACCGGTACCGCGGCACCCGACCGGGCCGGACCGGTGCCGACCGCCCCGGCCAGGAGGCACAGCGCGGCCACCGCGACGGCCAGGGCGGCGACGGTTCGGAGACCGCGTCGACCCTGCGACCCGGACGGTGGCTGCCTGCTCATCGACGGGGGAACGTACGAGCGGCGGGCTTCTTGCGGTCCGAGGCCGGTCGCGTCGCCCGCCAGGGCCGATCCTCTACCCGGGGATCACGGGACGGTCGGGACTGCCGAACCGCCCAGGCCGTCCACCACGCCCGTGACGGGGGTCGGGCCGACGGTGCCGGAGACCGACTGGACGACCGGAGCCACGACAGGTCCGATGGGCGTCGCCTGCACGGTTCCACCGACCGCGGTGGCGACGCCGCCCACCGTCGCGAGGACCGCCCCGGTGGCCACCTGGACGGCGCCGACCGCACCCGAAGCAGCGGTCGACAGCACGCCGGTCGCTGCCGGTCCGCCTGTCGCCGGGTTCGCCACGGGCGGGACCACGCTCCCCGCCCCGCCACCGGATCCTGCCACCGGCGGGGCGGGCAGACCCGGGTCGGACGCGACCAGGGTGGCTGCCGGCCCGATCGACGGCGTACCTGCCGGCGCGGCCCCGGCACCCGCGGCGACGACGGGAGATGCTGCGGAGCGGGCCAGGCCGGGAGCGCGGGGCACATCGGCGGCGCGGTGCGCGCCGGCACCCACGTTGCCGTAACCCACGACGGGCGGCGGGGTGGGCGCGTGGGACCATCCCAGCGGGGTCACGGCCGCCCCGACGCCGAGGGCGACGACCGCGGCGACGGCGGCCCGGACACGCACCGGGGATCCCGACGCCCCGCCGGCGCGATGGACGGCGTGGGCCACCCGGTTGCGGGCCAGCACGAACCGTGTGCCGCCCGTCGCGATCACGGCCGCTGCTCCCTCGGACAGTGCGTGGAACTTGCGGCGGAGGGACGCACGGGCACGCCAGAGCAGCGTGTCGACCGCGTTCGCCCCCAGTCCTTCGTGCGCCGCGATGTCGTCCACGGACCAGTCGAGCTGCTCGCGGAGGTGCAGGACCCGGCGGTGCCGGTCGGTCAGGTGCCGCATCGCCTCGTGCGCGAGCGCGGCGTCGAACGCGGTGGTCAGGTGCTCCTCGACGCCCCGGCGTCCGTCGAGCGCGGCCTCCCCCCGCACGTCGGCGAGGGACGCGGTCGGTCGGTGGCGGCGCAGCACATCCGTGCAGGCATTCGACGCGATGACGGACAGCCAGCTGTAGAAGGAACGTCCCGCCTCGAACCGGTCCATGGCCCGCCAGGCCCGGATGAACGCCTCCTGGGCGACGTCCTCGGAGTCCGCCGCGCCACCGAGCCGGCGGCGGCAGTGGCGGACCAGCCGGTCGTGGTAGACGGCGTAGAGCTCGCCGAAGGCGGCCGCGTCCCCGCCCTGGCAGCGCTCGACCAGCAGCCGGTCGCGGTCGAGGTCGACCTCGTCCGTGGCAATGGTCACCGCAACCCCCCGGTCCCGTTCGCGTGCCTCACCCCGGGCGCCCGTACGTCATTCGTAGGCACCCGTAGCCCGGCCCCCAGGCTACCCCTCGCCGTCCGCTTCCGCCCGGGCCGGCAGGAATCCGGGAATCCGACCGCAAGTTCCCCCCTCCGTGTCCGTTCCACCGGGCAATCGGCCCGATGCGGGTCGTGTACACCGAGCGACCCGGCGTGCGTCGGGATGAGGAGCGAACGATGACCAGCGAATCCATCACCCCGAACGACGGAGCTGCCCGGGAACGCACGCCCCCGGGGGGTACGGCACCGCGTCGGGGCCTCCGCCGTGTCGGGCTGTTCACGACGGGCGCCGCCCTGTGCGCACTCGCCGGGTCCCTGGCCGGCGGGCTCGGAAGTGCCCCGGCCAGCGACGCCGCCGCGTCCACGGTCCTGGGGCTCCCGTCGGGCTTCCCGTCCGGGTTGCCGGCGGTGCCCGAGTTCCCGGCCATCGCCGGCCTACTCCTTTCCCGCGTCGCACCAGGACAGAGCGGCGCCGGGACCGGGGCGGTAGGCGTCTCCGGTACGGGTCGGGTCTCCTCAACCGGCTCGGCCGGGGGCCTTCCGCCCACCGGACTTCCCTCCATCGGGTCCGCCGGCATTCCGACGACCCTCCCGGTCCCCGTCCCCGGCCTGCCCGGCGCGGGCGGCGCCGGTCTGCCTCCGATCCCGGGCGGCGGCATCCCGCCCCTTCCCACCACTGGCCTCCCCATCCCCCCGGTCCTGTCGGTACTGGCCTCGATCCCCGGGGTGCCCGCCCTCGCGTCGGGGCTTCCCTCCGGCATCCCGGGACTGCCGCCCCTGCCGCCGCTGCCGCCGTTGCCCGTCGGCGGCCTCGGCGGCGGGGTGCCCCCGTGTGTCTCGACGCCCGGCCTGCCGGCCAGCCCGCTCGGCTCCCTGCCCGCCACCGGGGGCGGCTCCGTCTCGGCGTCGTCACCCCTGGGAGGCGTCACGGTCACGGCGTCCACCTCGGGCGCCACGGTCTGCGCCGGATAGCCGCATCGGCGACCGTACGACGGCGGGGACACCCGTGGGCGACGGTTCGCCCCTTCCCGCCGTCGCACGGTCGCCCTAGGCGTCCCCCGAGAACATCCCCAGGACCTGCCCCATGTCGAAGTAGTCCCGCCAGGCGTTGATCCTGCCGTCACGGACCTCGAAGGTCCCCATGACGGGCAGGGGGGCGACGACACCGCCGATGGTGAAGGTGTCGATCCGCTCGGTCAGCACCACGTTGCCCCGCACCGCCAGGTGGACCGTCTCGATGGTCATCGACTCGCACATGCCGAAGAAGCCCTCGATGAACGCGATGGTCGCGTCGACGCCGACCGCCGGTTCCACGGGGATGTTGTGGTAGACCACGTCGTCGGTGAAGAAGGGACGGAGCGCCTCGGCGTTCCGCCCGTCGAATGCGTCACAGAACGTGCGGACGACCTGTTCGGCCGCTTCCTCGATTCCCATGGTTCCTCCCCGTTGTCGTGGGATCAGGCTAGCCAGACGACTTCCGCGTGCTGCGACGGGTCCCCGCCGACCGTGGCCCCACCGTGCGTCAGGTCAGGAACAGCGACAGCGGCGAGTCCGGGGGCACCCGTTCGATCGACAGCGGGCTGGCCTCCATGCGCGCCAGCAGGTGGGCGAGGTCGCCGGCCCGCTCGAGTTCGATGCCCACGAGGGCGGGGCCGGTGTCCTTGTTCGATTTCTTGACGTACTCGAAGAGCACGATGTCGTCGCCCTCGCCCAGCACCTCGTCGAGGAAGTGGCGGAGCGATCCGGGCTCCTGGGGAAAGGTCACCAGGAAGTAGTGACGGAGTCCCTCGTGGACGAGCGAGCGCTCGATCGTCTCGGCGTAGCGGCTCACGTCGTTGTTCCCTCCCGAGACCACACACACGACCGGGTCCTCCGTCGGCCGGCCGAGTCCGAGGGCGGCCGCGCTGGCCAGGGCGCCGGCCGGCTCGGTGATGATCCCGTCGACCTGGTAGAGGGCGAGCATCTCCGTGGCGACGGCACCCTCGTCGACCACCCGGACCTCGTCCACGAGGTCGCGCACGATCGGGAAGGTCCGGTCGCCCACCCGCTCGACGGCCGCACCCTCGACGAAGCGGTCGGTCGAGGAGATGGTCACCGGGTGGCCGGCCGCGAGTGCGGCGGTCATGCTCGCCGCCCCGGCCGGCTCGGCCCCGACGATCCGGGTCGACGGCGAGTGGGCGCGGAACCAGACCGCCATGCCGGCGATCAGGCCACCTCCGCCCACGGGCACCACGAGCGTGCCGATCGGGCCGTCCGCCTGCCGGGTGATCTCGACGGCCACCGTCCCCTGGCCGGCGATGGTGCGCGGGTCGTCGAACGGGTGGACGTAGATGGCACCCGTCGTGGCGCAGTCGGCCCGGGCCGACGCGCTGGCCTCGTCGAACGAGTGCCCCGCCACGACGGTCTCGACCAGGTCGCCTCCGATCGACTGGATCTGCTGGCGCTTCTGTCGGGGCGTCGTGGTGGGGAGGAACACCCGTGCCCGCACCCCGAGGAGCTGGCAGCTGTAGGCGACGCCGAGCGCGTGGTTGCCGGCACTGGCGCAGACGACCCCGAGGGCCCGCTCGGCCCCGGACAGCGACGAGACGACCGTGAAGGCACCGCGCAGCTTGTAGGACCGGGTGATCTGCTGGTCCTCGCGCTTGAGCCGGACCGGGCACCCCAGTTCGGCGCTGAGCCTGCGGGACTCGTGCAACGGGGTGGTGGTCACGACCGGCGACAGGCGCTCGGCCGCCGCAGCGATGTCCTTGACCTCGACGACCTCGCTCATCTGCTCCATCCGCTTCCTGCCGGACCCGGCGCGTCCGCCCATCCTGCCAGCTCGCGCCCCCCGGGCACCGGGACGTCGTTCCTGCCGCCGGCGTGACGACCGGGCCCGTCGGTCCGCCCGCCCCGTGGCGGCGGCCCGATTGTGTGGCGGAAGGCCCTAGCGACCGGAGCCGGCGTCCCTCACGATGGGAACGTGGTCACGGAGACGGACGTCAGGGAACTGGTGCGGCAGTGGGACAGCCCGGTGGTCACGAGCCTCTACCTCGATGTCGACGGGAGGCGGTACCCCCGCCCGTCCGACCTGGCACCTCGGCTGCGCCACCTCTTCGAGCTGGCCCGGGCCAGCGCTGCGGCGCAGGGAGCGGACGCCACCAAGGCGGTCCAGCAGGATCTCCGGCGCATCGCCCTCTGGATCGAACGCGAGCTCGACCGCACGACGACCCGCGGGGTGGCCGCGTTCTCGTGCGCGGCCCTGGACCGGTTCGAGGTGTTCCCCCTGTCGGGCGGCGTGCGCGACGGCGTGGTCGTCGGGCCGGGCCCGGACGTGGCGCAGCTGTGCGCGTCGGTGTCCCGAGGACGACGGACCCTCGTCGCGGCCGTCGACCGGCAGGGCAGCCGGATGGTGCGGCTCGACGACGGGCGGATCGAGGAGCGCGGGGCCCCGATCGACGCAACCGAGCGCCAGGTGGACACCGGCGTCGAGATCGGGAGCTTCGAACGGCGCCACGAGGAGCTCGCCCGACAGCACTTCCGGCACGTGGCCAGGGCCGTGGTCGACGAGCTCGAGGCGTGGCGGGCCGGCGCCGTGGTGCTGTCGGGCCTGGAGGAGAACCTGTCCCAGCTCGAGCGTCACCTGCCGGACCACGTCCTGGCCCTCGTCAAGGGACGGCTCCGGCTACCGGTCGCGAGCGAACCCACCGAACTCGCACAGGCCGCCGGCGAGGTCGTCCGCGCCGCCGAGCGGGAGCGCCTCGACGAGCTCGTCCGCGAGCTACGCGGGCGCTCGGCCCAGGGAGCCTCCGCCGTCGCCGGTCTCGGGCCGGTCCTGGAGGAGCTGGGCGAGGGCCGTGTCGGCACCCTGCTGGTGGAGGAGGACTTCGACGTACCCGGCATCCGGTGCCCCGACTGCGGCCGGCTGGCACCCGGCGGCGACTCGTGCCCGAGGTGCGGCTCGACACCCCTGGCCGTCGAGCACCTCGTCGAGGCAGCGGTCAACGAGGCGTTCGCCCATCATGTGACGATCGAGTTCGTCGAGCCCGCCGGGTTCGAGGGGCTCGGGCGCATCGGCGCACTGGGCCGGTGACCCCGGCCGCCGGCCGGGTGACGGTCCGCGGCGAACAGGCATCGGTTGCGGACGCCGTCGTCCGCAGCTTCGGCGGTCGGTACTCCTCGGAGCTGGGGATCGAGGTGGACGCAGGTGACGACGAGGTCGAACGGTGGTTCCTGGCGGCGACGCTGTTCGGGACCCGCATCTCGGCGCGGATCGCCGAGCGCACGTTCGACCAGCTCACCCGAGCGGGGATCGCCCGGATCACCGATGCACGGGACCGGGAGTGGGCCGACCTGGTCGAGCTGCTCGATGCCGGGGGATACACGCGCTACGACTTCCGGACGGCCACCCGGCTCCAGGCGCTCGCCGTGGCCGTCGACACCCGGTTCGGGGGCGCGGTCGCCGCCATCGGTTCGGGCTGTGCCGATCCCTCGGAGCTCACCGCGAGCCTCGACGCCCTGCCCGGCTGGGGACCGGTCACCATCCACCTGTTCCTCCGTGAGCTCCGGGGCGTCTGGCCCGGCGCCCGGATCCCACTCGATCCGAACGCGTCGGCGATGGCCGCACATCTCGGGTGGCTCACGGGGCGGCATCCGGACGACCTCACGGTCGTCCGGAGCGTCGCGGCGGAGGCCGGGCTCGACGCGCGGGACGTCGAATCCGGGCTGGTGCGACTGGCACTGGCCCACCGGCGCGTGCGGGACTGCCCGGGGGGGACGCGCTGCGTGCTCCTGCGCCCCCCGGAACGGTGGGGTCGTGACCGACGGGCCGACGACGTCGGCACTCCGGATCCCGTGGGTGCGGCGGGACGGCGTCCCGGGTGCCCGACGGTGTCGGCGGACTAGGACAGCCGCTTCGCCTCGGCCAACCCGGCGGCGCTGTAGACGCCGTCGGGGAACACGGCGTCCCAGGCGTCGCGCACCCCACGGAAGTCCTCGCTCGGCCCGTAGGCGGCGCGGGCGGCAGCCACCACGTCGTCCCGACGGGCGGCGACGGCGGCACCCGAGGCGAACTCCAGTTCGGTGTCGATCTGCGCGATCGCCTCGGCGAAGCGCCGCTGGTGGCCGATCAGGCGGACTGCGTTGGGGGGAGGCGTCACGGGGATTCCTTGTCGGTGGCGTCGGGCCGACCCGCGGCTCGAGGCAGGGGGACCCGGGGACGGACGGTTGGCGCACCATCGTCTCACCTGGCGCGCCGCGCCTCCCACTCCGGGTCCGGCGCCTCCCGTCGGGTGGCGGGGTACGGGCCGTCCCGCCCGGGCGCGGGTTCAGCCCGGGTGCTCGGAATGACCGTCCGGGTGCACGGCGAAGCGGCCGGCGTCCCGCGGGTGCACGGGATCGTCCGTGGGCCAGGGCCACCCGCCGAACCCCGACCGCCGGTAGTCGCTGAACGCCTGCTCGATCCCGGCCCGGTCGTTCATGACGAACGGCCCGTACTGCTCGACCGGCTCACCGATCGGCCGTCCCTGGAGGACGAGGACCTCCGCTCCCCCGCCACGGGCCGTGAGCTCCACCGGGACGTCCGGGCGCAGCACCGCGCCCACCGGGGCCGACAACGACGTCGCGCCAACGCCGACCGTTCCGGCGAAGACGTACAGGGTGCGTACCGTCCGGTTGTGGGCGGCGGCCGGGAGCGTCAGGCGTGCGTCGGGATCGAACCGTGCCTGCCAGATGGCGACCTCGGCATCCGGACGGGACGCCCACGAGTCGGGCGGGGGCGGCAACGGCACGACGTCCCCGAACGGGCCCGCCACGACCGTCACGTCGACGGCACGGCCGGCGCCGTCCTCGACCACGACCCGGGGGAGCTGTTCGCGCCAGAACATCGTGAAGTACGGGTCCACCATCTTCTGGTCCGCCGGCAGGTTGAGCCAGATCTGGAACAGCTCCGACGGGTTCGGCCCCGTCCGGTCCAGCAGCGGCATCATCTCGCTGTGGACGATGCCGCGCCCGGCGGTCAGCCACTGTCCGTCGCCGCGTCCGAACCGGGCCGTCGCGCCCAGCGAATCCGAGTGGTCGATCATCCCCTGCCGCATGAACGTCACCGTCTCGAATCCCCGGTGCGGATGCTGCGGGAACCCGGGGACGATGCTGCCGTGGTACATGCTCCAGCCTTCCGCGCCCGAGAAGTCCATGCCGATGTCCCGCGCCTCGAGGGAGGCGGCCGGACCCATGTGCTCGTTGGCGGCGGGGTAGTGGTCCACGTGGTGCACGCAGAACAGGAACGGGTCCGCGGTCACCCACGGGAACCCGAGGGACAGCGTCCGGACCACAGGATCCTCCATGTGGGTACCTCCTCGGCCCCCGGTCTAGCCGGATCCCCGCACGGGTGACGCACCCGTCGGACGCCTAGACCACCGCGACGAGGAGGACGGGCACGGGACTCAGGTCGAGGATCTCGCGGGCCACGGCACCCCGACCGGAATCGTCCGCCTGCGGCCAGCCGACGGCCACCAGGTCCGGGTGGAACTCCTCGACGGCACCGAGCACCTGTGCCGCGGGCACGCCGATCCTCAACTCGATCCGGGCCTGGGGCGCATCCCGCATGTGCCGGGCGAGGAACTCCCGGGCGTAGGCCCTCGTCTCGTGCTGGATCTGGTCGGTGAAGCTGGGGACCTCCTCGTCCACGTGCACCACCACGATCTCGAGGCCGGCATCGGTGGACAGCTCGATGGTCCGCTTCAGGGCCCGGACCTTGCCGGGGCTGCCCTCCATCGCGACGAGGACCCGGCGCAGCGACGTCGGCAGTCGGGCGTCGGGGGGCACCACGACCACGGGCTTGTCGGTGCCGCCGGCCAGCGCCAGGACGACGTGTCCGGCCGGCCGCGGGCCACCAGGGGTGCCGCGGGTGCCGAGGACCAGCGCGACGACGTCCTCGTCGGCCACGGCCAGCGCGAGCTGCTCGACCGGATCGCCGGACATCGTGCGCAGGGACACACCCGCGGCCTCTGCGCAGGCACGTACGGTCCGGTCGCCGTCCTCGACGACGTGGACGGCATCCGGCGTGCCGTCGAGGGCCTCGGCCACCGCCTGGGCCATCGCGAGCACCGGGCGTGCAGCGGCAGAATTGTCGAGGGCGGCGAGGATCGTCTTCATGGCAGTAGCTCCCAACGGGGTCCGTGACGGAGGAACACCAGATCGCGCGCTCCGGTGGCGAACGGCGACCCGCCGACGACGACACGGATCGGATGATCCGTCGAGATGGTGAGGCGGGCCCGCTCCTTGCGGATGCGCACCCTGCTGCCGTGGAACCGCACGCGCATCTCGATGGCGGACCACGACGGAGGCAGCACCGGGTCGATCCGGAGCATGCCGCCTGCCGGGTGGAGTCCCAGGAATCCGAAGGCGAGGGCCTGCCAGGTGCCGCCCATCGTGGCCAGGTGCAGGCCCTGGGCGGTCGAGCCCGTCAGGTCGTCGAGATCCATGCGCGCGGCGATGCGCAGCGACTCGAGCGAGCGGTCGAAGTCACGGGCCCGGGCGTGCAACGAGGCGTGGACGGGTGGGGACAGCGAGCTGCCGTGCGCGGTGCGCGGCTCGTAGTAGCGGAGGTTCGGCTCGAGGCTCCCGGCCACCGCCTCATCGGGGAGGAGGTGATGGATCATCAGGGCGTCCGCCTGCTTGATCACCTGCGCGCCACGGGTCCGCTCGCGTCCCAGCAACAGGTCGGCCGCGATCGGGCGGCGGGGGGCGAACTCGGCGATCATCAGCGGCTCCAGCCGACCGAAACCGGCGAACTGCTCGTAGACCCCCGTGTCGGCGTCATAGCCGTCGACCAGGGCGTCGGCGAGCCCGATCCAGCGCCATCGCTCGCCGTCGTCGTCCCCTCCGTCCGCGCCGACGGCCTCGGCCGCGCTCCGCAGGTTCCACCGTGCCATGACGTTGGTGAACGCGTTGTCGTCCACCGGCTCGTGGTACTCGTCGGGTCCGACGACCCCGTAGATGTGGGCGCGGCCGTCCGGTTCGACCCGGATCCGTGACGCCCAGTACCGTGCGGTCTCCGCGAGGAGCCGGCGTCCGGGTCCACGGGCGAACTCCTCGTCCCCCGTCCAGTCCACGTAGCAGCATGCCGCCCACGCCACCTCGGCGACGATGTGCTCCTCGAGCTGGCCGGTGCGGATGGGCACGACCCGCCCCGACCGGTCCCGGGCACGCGTCGGGGTGACGTCACGGCCGGTGTGTGCGGACTCCCACGGAAAGCGCGCTCCGGCGCGGCCCGACGTGCGTGCCGCGTCGAGTGCGACCTGCAGCCGTCGGATGCGGTACTCGAGCATGGACCGGGCCGCTTCCGGATGGGTGGCGGCCAGGAAGGGGAGGACGAAGGTGTCCGCGTCCCAGAACACGTGCCCGCCGTACCCCATGCCGGACAGACCGCGGGCGCCGACGGGAGACTCGCCGGTGTCGGCGACGGACGCCATCAGGTGGAACAGCGCGAAGCGGAGGTCCGACTGCAGTTCGTCGTCCCCCTCGATCACCACGTCGGCGTCCTCCCATCGGGATGCCCAGGCACGGCGGTGTGCGGCGAGCAGCCGGTCGAAGCCGACGGTGGCGGCCCGGTTGGCCGCGTCGACGGCGGTGGAAGACTCCGGCAGGGCGTCGGGATCCGCGCCGTAGGCGGCCACGCGGTCGAGCACGCTGCCGCCGGCACCTGCGCCCTCCGCCCGACGGGGGCTGCGGAAGCGTGTCTGGACGGCTGCTGCGGACATCCCGCCGGTGGATCCGGCGACCCGGATCCAGGTCGCGTCGCCCACCCGGCCGGCATCGTGGATGGGGTCGTCCGCGGCGGGCGACAGGGGCGGACCGGAGCGCTTCGCGGACGGGTACCGGCTGCGCAGGACGGCGGTGGCCGGCCGCGCCAGCGACACGAACCGGATGCTCTCCGTCCGGTCGTCCTCGGCGCCCGCCCACTCGTGCAGCACGCCCGTCCGGAGGTCGAGCTCCCGCCGGAGCGGGTCCCCCGCGTGCATGGCGCCCTGGGCGAAGGCGACGGGGCCGGTGAGCAGATGGGAGGCCGGACCCTCCCCCACGTAGATCCCCCGGGCGACGACCCAGGCGTGCCGGCCGGTGCGGTCGGCGAGCGGTGCCCCGCTCATGCCGACGTGTCCGTCCGCCAGGCTGAGCAGCGCCTCGTGCACGCGCTCGTCCGCCGGGTCGAATCCCTCGATGCACAGGCTCCAGCCCGCCCGGGAGGAGGCCTCCGGGAGCGCGTGGCGCCGGCGCCGGCGCAGCTGGTCCCCGAGCAACTGGTGGATGCGCGCCACGCCTCCGGTAAGTGCCCCCGCCCCGGGTCCGGGCGACCTCCGTCCACCGTTGACAAGCACCACGGTCGTCTCCCGCACGTCGGGGACGACGACGGGCGCCGGCCGATGGGGAACGCCCGACCATCCGTCGACCACGGTCAGGACCGCCCGGGGATCCACGCCCCGCCGCCAGAGCTCCTGGAGCACGCCTACCGCCACGTCCCCCGCGTCCTCGAGGCCGATGTACACGACGTTGTCCTCGACGACCACCCGCGGCTCGTCGATCCCGACCTGCCGCGCCACCTCCACGGCCAGACCCGAGAGGTGGGACACGCCGGGAATCCCCCCCTCGTGCAGCAGGCGTCCGAGTCCCGACCGGGTGAACGGCACGGCCGGATCCCACGCCAGTTCGACCCCCACGCCGAGGGTACCGGCGGGGCCAAGGGTCCGGGAGGACGGGATCCCCAGGTCGGCCAGCCTGCGGGCGAGCGCCTGTCCGGCCCGGTCGAGGGACGCGGCGTCCGTGTCGGGCCGGGACAGCTCCAGCTCGCAGGTGCCCGACTGGTCCACGGCGAGCGCACCGGAGCCGCGGCTGTCCGCGACGATCAGTGCCGGCGCATCCGGGGCGGGTCCCCCCAACCACTCGGTCAGGTCGCCGGGCGGGGCGGGGGCCATCCAGGCGATGGCCATGCCGGACCCCCGCAGCGCCCGCAGGTCCTGGGCGATCCGCGCCGACAGGGAGGGGTGCGCGCTCCAGAGCACGACCGCCTCGAACCGCCGGTCCAGTCCGGCCGGAAGGGCGGCGAGGCGGTGCCGGACCGGGCCGCCCGATGCGCCGTCGCCCTGCCGTGTCCCGTCAGGGGGACCCGTGCCGGCCACCGGTCGCGGGCGCCCGGTCGGGCCGGGTACATCGGGTTCCGCCTCTGACATCGACCGTCCGATCAGCGCGAGGAGTCCTGCACGCAGGCTAGCGGAGACCGGTTCGAGCAACTCGGCGGCCGGCGCAGATCTCCCGGGCGGCCGCACGCGGAACGCCGTCGACGGGGGGCACGACCCGTGCGCCCGACGGAGCCCACGACGGCACCACCGGGGTACTTCGGCCCTTGTCCCCGGATCCCGGCGTGCCCAAGATGAGGGCATGTGGATCGACGAGCGGGGTTCGGAGGTGCTGGTCCTGGCGGAGTGCCGACGGCTGCTCGCGCTCGGGGCCAAGCGGCACCACCACGGGCACCTGGGGATCTCCACGGACGGCGCTCCCCTGGTGCTCCCGATCGACTACGCCGTGCACGAGTCCGAAGTGGTGCTGCACATCGGCGAGGAGCTGTTCGACCGGGTGAACGGCCGGCTCGTGGCCTTCCAGGTGGACGACTCCTCCGACGGGCTGCAGCAGGACGGCGGAAGTCCCGAAGGCAGGTGGAGCGTCCTGGTCCGGGGGCTGGCCCGCGAGATGGAGTGGGCGTCCGCCGGCGGGCACCTCCCCGAGCCCCGCGTGGCGGAACCCGGCCATCGCCTGGTCCACGTGCGGGGGGACGTCGTCACCGGCCGGCGCCTCCGTCCGGCCGGGCCCGGTGCAGACGCCGGAGCGCCGTGAGCGTCCGACCGGGACGGGACCCGCAGGAGCGCGGTCCGCTCGGGGGGCCACTCCCGGCACCACGGCGGACGTCCATGCGGCGGGAAGGGTCGGCGTGGCCCCGGTGACGCCGGACGGTCCCCCGAGCTGAGCACCCCGACCCGCTCCCCGGTGGACCCGGACGACTGCCGCGCCTGGCTCTTCGACCTCGACGGGGTGCTCACCCGGACGGCGGACGTCCATGCGGCCGCCTGGAGAGCGGTCTTCGACGAGTTCCTGGCCACGAGCGGGGCGTCGGCCCAGGGGCCCGACGCCCCGTCGACCGGGTTCGACCCGGTCGACGACTACCTCCGGTACGTCGACGGGAGGCCCCGGGCCGACGGGGTGCGCACGTTCCTGGCCTCCCGGGGCATCGTCCTGCCGGAAGGGGATGCGGACGATCCCCCCGGGCTCCCTACGGTGGCGGGCATCGCCGACGCCAAGAACCGGCGGGTCCAGGAGATCCTGGAGTCCCGGGGGGTGGCCGTCTACGACGGCGCGGTCGAACTGGTCCGCTCCCTGCGGGCCCGGGGGGTGCGGACCGCGGTCGTGTCGGCCAGCGAGAACACTCGGGCCGTACTGCGGGCGGGGGGGATCGACGGCCTGTTCGACGCGTGCGTGGACGGATCGGACGTCCGGGAGCGGCATCTGGCGGGCAAGCCGGCACCGGACAGCTATCTCGAGGCCGCACGGGTGCTCGGCGTCGACCCGTCCCTGGCCGCGGTCGTGGAGGACGCCCGGGCCGGGGTCGAAGCGGGCCGGGCCGGGCACTTCGGGCTGGTGGTCGGCGTCGACCACACCGGGCAGGCCGACGAGCTCCGGTCCCACGGTGCCGACATCGTGGTGGGTGACCTGGCCGAGCTGCTCCCCCGGTGACCCGGGGCCCGACCGGACGCGGGGGTGGTCCTTCGGTACTGTCGTGCATCAGCCGATCCGAACATCCGACGGCGCTCGGGGCACTCGCGTTCTCCGACCATCCCGACGGGCGGGTCGGCTCCGTCCTGCAGTTGCCCCACCCGCTCCGCGTGCTCCGTCACGCCCTTCCGGTCATCCTCGAGAGCGTCGTGGCCCCGGTCGCCGCGTACTACCTGGTGCTGGTGGTCGCCGGGTTCCGGGGGGCACTGCTCGGCGCGCTGGCCTGGTCCTACGCCCTGGTGCTGCGGCGGGCCCTGCGCCACGAGCGCATCTCCACGCTGCTCTGGCTCGGAACCGCCCTGCTCACCGTCCGGACGGTCGTCTCGTTCGTGACCGGAAGCGCCTTCGTCTACTTCATCCAGCCGACGGCGAGCGCCTTCCTGGCCTCGTTCCTGCTGGTGCTGAGCGCGCTGGTCGGCCGACCCTTCACCCAGCGGTTCCTGCACGACTTCTGTCCGCTCAGTCCGGGGCTGCTCGCCCGGCGGAGCGTGCACCGGTTCTTCGTGCGGGTGTCGTTCCTTTGGGCCGTCGCCATGTTCCTGAACGGTGCCGTCGTCCTGACGCTCCTGCTCACGGCATCGAACAGCTCCTTCCCGCTCGAGCGACTGGGGGCGACACTGTCCCTGACGGCCGGGGCCATCGCACTGTCGATCACCTGGTTCACCCGCTCCATGCGCAACGACGGGGTCACCGTGCGCTTCGGTCACGCCCGGCCGGGTCGGCCCGCCCCGGAGGCGTGACCCGCCGCGGCAAGACGACGGCTCCCCTGGGAACCGGCGCGCGGCACGGCGCCCGGCTCCGCCGGTGATTGATCCCGGGGACGTTCGGTGTTAGGCCTTGGTGGAGGCGGGCGCACGTGCCGGCGGCGATCGAAGGGTGCTGGTCCTTGACGACACGACCGACGAGGAGTGTGCGGATCGCGCTCGCGGGTCCGCTCCTGCTCGCGCTGGTGGTCGCCGGCTCGGCCGCAGGGGGGTCGCCCTCCGCCTCCGCATCCACGCCCCACATCGCGGTGGGCCTGCCCCCCTCCCCGGCGTTCGCCGCCAACGCGGGGGACCCCGACGTCGTGTACGCCGACGGCGCGTACTACGCCTTCACGACGGGCACGGCACTCGGGAACCACATCCAGGTGGTCGTCGACACGTCGGGCGATCCCACCGCCGGGTACGGGAGCTACACCGGGCAGCCCTACGGGTCGACCGCGCTCCCGAGCACGCCGGGCTGGCAGCAGACCGACACCCAGACGTCCCCCGGCGTCGCCTCCATCGGCGGGCACTGGGTGATGTGGTACGACGCGTCGTTGGCCGGTCACGCCGTCGACTCGGGGTTCAGCTGCCTGGCGGTGGCGACGGCGGCCACCCTCACACCCACCTCCCCGGTCTTCACCGACGACTCGACCGGGTCCCCGTGGTGCCCGCCCGGCGGGGTCCTGGACCCGAGCCCGTTCGTCGACCCGACGACCCACGTCCCCTACCTGGTGTGGAAGACGAACGACGGGAGCTCCGGGGCACCCTCGCAGGTCTGGGGCGTGCAGCTCAGCGGCGACGGCACCGGCTTCGCCGGGACGCCCTCGTTGCTGATGACGGTCACCCCGTCGGAGCGCACGACCGACAACCCGCAGCTGTTCGCCAGCGGCGGCGGCTACTTCCTCCTGTTCTCCGGCGGGAACTTCGACGACTCGTCCTACAACGAACAGCTCGCCCCGTGCGCCGGTCCGCTCGGACCGTGCGCCAACCCGCCGGGCCCGTTCCTCACCACCTACGGCGGCGCCTACGGCCCCGGGGGCGGCTCGGTCTTCCAGGACCCGTCGGGTCGCCAGTGGCTGGCCTTCGCCGCCTGGAACCACCCGTGCACCAGCTGTACGACCGACCTGTCGTCGAACCAGCGGCAGCTCTACATCGCGTCGACCGACCTGGCGCCCTCGACGCCGGCCGTGACCTACACCGGGATCGCCTCGACCCCCTCGGGCGACGGGTACTGGCTGGTCGACTCGAGCGGAGCCGTCCACCCCCACGGCGGCGCGATCTCCTACGGCTCGATGGCGGGGGCCGCGCTCAACGCGCCGGTCAACCACCTCGTCCCCACCCCCGACGGCGGGGGCTACTGGATGGTGGCGGCCGACGGCGGGATCTTCTCCTTCGGGGACGCCCGCTTCTTCGGGTCCATGGGCGGCCGGCCGCTCAACGCCCCGGTCGTCGACCTCGCGCCCACCGCCGACGGCGGGGGCTACTGGCTGGTGGCGTCCGACGGGGGCATCTTCGCCTTCGGCGACGCCCCGTTCCTGGGATCGATGGGCGGGCATGCCCTCAACCGGCCCGTGGTGGGGATGGCCGACGATCCGACAGGTCCGGGGTACTGGTTGGTGGCCACCGACGGCGGCATCTTCGCCTTCGGCGCCTCCGGGTTCCACGGGTCCACCGGTTCCCTCCGGCTCAACCTCCCGGTCAACGGCATGTCGGCCACCCCCAGCGGAGCCGGGTACTGGCTGGTGGCGTCCGACGGGGGCATCTTCGCCTTCGGTGACGCACCCTTCCGGGGTTCGATGGGTGGCGCACCCCTGGCGGCGCCGGTGACCGGCATGGCGACCGATCCGAACGGCGGGGGCTACTGGCTGGTCGGTGCCGACGGTGGCGTGTTCTCGTTCGGCGCGCCCTTCTACGGGGCGCACTGACCCCGTCGGGGGGCCGCGATCCCAGGACGCGGACGCTCCGCCGAGAACTCCCTGGTCAGCGGCGTCTCCTCCCGGGATTCGGGAAGTTGGACCCTGGCCGGGGAACGGGCCCTGGCGAAGGCTGGACCCATGGAGACCAGAGACGAGCCTCCCGTGGCACCGCGGTCCGACCCGGACCCACCCGATCTCCGCGCTGCCCGCGAGGCCGGCTGGCTGACGTGGAAGCGCACTGACGTCGACGGCCGGCCCGCCGTGTACGCCGAGGCGGGCGAGGGGCCCGACGTGGTCTTCCTCCACGGGTGGGGGCTCGACCACAAGGCCTACAAGCGCGCCCTCTCCCGTCTGGTGACCGCCGGGGTGCACGTGGTCGCGCCGGCGCTCCCCGGGTTCGGGGGAACGGCCGCACTGTCGCGGCGCGCGCCCGACCTCACCGGCTACGCCCGGTGGGTCGACCAGTTCCTCGACGAGGTCGGCGTCGACGGGCCGGCCCTGATCATGGGCCACTCCTTCGGCGGCGGGGTCGCCATCCGATTCGCCTACGACCACGCCGACCGCACCCACGCGCTCGTCCTGGTGAATTCGATCGGCGGTTCGGCGTGGATGCACCACGGGTCGGCCATCCGGTCGATGGCCGAGCGCCCGCTGTGGGACTGGGGGATCCACCTGCCCGCCGACATCTTCCCGGTCCGGCAGGCCCGCAAGGTCCTGCCGGTCATCGTGGCCGAGGCCCTGCCCAACCTGTTCCGGGACCCCCGTGCCTTCTGGCAGGCGGCCGGCCTGGCCCGGCGGGTCGACCTGACCGCGGAACTCGACGAGCTCCGCCGACGGGGCCTCCCGGTCGTGGTGCTGTGGGGGAGCAACGACCAGATCGTCACCCAGGACTCGTTCGAGGCCATGTGCCTGGCCCTCGGTGACCCCCACGTGGTCACCGTGCCCGGGACGCACAGCTGGCTGATCGCCGACCCGGACGCCTTCGGCGAGGTGATGACCAACGTGCTCGACGTCGTCGGCCTGACCCCGGACCTGGACGGGGCCGCCTGAGCCGGATGGCGCGCGCCGGATCGTCGTGGGCCACACTCTGGCGTGCGCATGTTCGTGGCCGTGTGGCCCGACGGGACGACCCGGGAGCGGTTGTCGTCTCTCGACCTTCCGGTGCACCCGGACGTCCGCGTGGTCCGGCCCGACGAGTGGCACGTCACGCTCCGGTTCCTGGACGAGGTCGACGGAGGGCTCGTGCCGTCACTGGTCGGTGCCCTCGAGGAGGCGGCGCGCACCGTGGTGGCACCGGTCCGCTGCGTCCTGGGTCCGGCCGCGGCGTGGTTCCCCGGGGGACGGGTCCTCCAGCTCCCGGCCGGCGGGCTCGACGGGGTCGCCGCCGGCGTGCGGTCCGCCACGCTCCCCCTGGTCCCCGCCGGCCGTTCGGGCGAGGCGCCCTTCCGGGGCCACCTGACCCTGGCCCGGGCCGGCCCGGCGGCGGCCGACCGGCCCGGGCGGGCGGAGGTGGCCGCCGTCGGGTTCACCGGCTCGTTCGCCGTCGACGCCCTCGAACTCGTGGGCTCCCGACGCACCGCCGACGGCCCCCGGTACACGGCGCTCGGGAGCGCCCGGCTGTCCGGCGTGCCGTGATCCGCACGGCCGGGGGCGACCGGAACCCGGATACGGGCACCGGTATCCTTGACGCCGTGGGGGTAGGCGAAGGATGCACCGGTTCCGCGGGTCCGAGCGGCGCGGGTCGTGGCAGGCACCCGGTCCGGCCCCTTCCGTCCCGCCGTCACGGTGGGCACCGGCCCACGGACGCATCCGTGATCCGCGAGGGAGCCCTGCGGTGACGTCGACCACGCCGGCCTCCGGCCCCGGCAGTTCCGCCACCGGCGACGACCGCATCACCGCGCTCGACGGCCTGCGCGCCGTTGCCCTCCTCATCATCATGGGGTTCCACTTCGGGGTGGGTTGGCTGCAGGGCGGGTTCTTCAGCCTCGACATCTTCTACGTGTTGTCGGGCTACCTGATCACCGGGCTCCTCCTGTCCGAGTACCGGAAGCGGAGCGGCATCCGGCTGGGGGCGTTCTGGCTCCGGCGGGCCCGGCGCCTGCTGCCCGCACTGCTCGTCGTGCTCGCCGCCGTCACCCTCTACGTCCGCTTCGTCGCGCCTCCGGGGCTCTACCCCGAGTTCCGCATGAGCGCGCTCTCGGCGCTCTTCTACTTCTCCAACTGGTGGCAGATCGGGGCCAGCGGCAACTACTTCGTGGCCCACGGCGCGGTCTCCCCGCTGACCCACACGTGGTCCCTGGCCGTCGAGGAGCAGTTCTACCTGGTGTGGCCGCTCGTGGTGCTGGCGGTGCTGCACCTGTCGCGCTCGTTCGCCAAGGGGGTGCGCAACCTCCTCGTCCTGTCCGCGGCCGGCACGGTCGCCTCGGCC
>Ga0307372_10004584_pt1 | contig 21187 bp, 20 predicted proteins | sample OX1MG_FD_202533 | JGI IMG/M metagenome (GOLD analysis project Ga0307372, IMG submission 202533) | Soil microbial communities from Risofladan, Vaasa, Finland - OX-1 | ecosystem: Environmental > Terrestrial > Soil > Coastal area > Acid sulfate soil | place: Finland: Risofladan, Vaasa | collected...
AAAGAACCCGACCGCGTCCAGCAGCCGCCGGTAGAAGTACGACTCCGACCACAGGAACGGCACGTCCAGCCACGGCATCCCGAAGTAGCCAGCGCCCCACAATGACCAGGCTTCCTGGTCGTGAGCATGGGAGCCAAGCGGCCGTATGACCCCGCAAGAAATCTCTGTCAGCAGGTCATCCAGCGCGCGGCGCTGGGCAGGGCCGTACGGGCGGGCGTCCCGGATCTGGGCGACGAGCTTGGGCGTCCGGTCGTGCCAAACACCCCAGGCGAATCCCTGCGGATCGTTGTTCAGCAGTTCCGGCGGCCAGCCGGGCCGGGCGTCTTCCGGCGGGGTCAGCATGCGCTAATTCTCCCCGCTCACTGTAGGGATACTGACTTGCACGGTCCCGGCAGCGCCTGCCGCGAGGACGGTTCGGCCGCTCGCGTCCGGCCCGGCTGCCTCGGGGGGCATCGACACGCACTTCGGCAACCTGCTTCTACCCGGACAGCGACCACAACCTGATCATGTCATCGACCGCTGCCAAGACGAGCACATCGGGATCGACGTGACGCGGCGCCGCAGACCGTATGGCAGGCGAACTCGACTGCTGTCCGGCGACCTGACCCTGGAGGACCTTCCTGCCTCCGGGCGGCTTTCCGGCGGCAAGGGCGCGGCGATCATGGCCGCCTGGCCGCAGGTGCTGACTTGGCGGTCGATGATCCGCCTGCGTAAGGATCTGCCGCTGGCCGCTGGCCGCTGGCCGCTGGCCGCTGGACCAGTCGGCACGCCCGCTAAGCCGCTGCCCGTCCCCGGAGAGGTCATCGCCCGGCTGAGGCCATGGGGCGCCCCCTCCCCGGAGTCTCTTGCGACGGCGGTCGCGTACGGAGCAAAGTGATTGATGCCGACACCCGGCCTGCGTGACCGTCCCATCTCGGTACCGACGTCATGCTTCCGACGGCACCAATACAGCGCTCTCCTCGAGCCGGCGCAGATCCCCTCATCCACGATTTCGCTATCCCCGCAAACCGGTCTGGTGCTCCTCACAGGTCAGGTCAGCGGTAGCCGTACTGCGACCGAAGCCGATCTGATCATCGCCGGACCCGCCCACAAGCACAGCCCTGCCGCGTGGTCTCAAGAAAGGTACTGGGAACCGGTTAGTGCGCCTGCGCCGGTAATGGCACCTCACAGCGGGTGATACTGCGGGAATCACAGGTTCCCGGCACTGGGAGTGACCAGCAGATCACCTTCCGGGAGAGTGGTGACGGCTGCCAACGCCGAACCTCACAGGGTCACGGCGGCCTGGAGGTGACATGGAGCGCGTGCTGGTGACGGGGGTGGCCGGGTTCATCGGGTCGCATCTGGCCGATCATCTGCTGCGACGCGGGGTGGCGGTTACCGGGCTGGACTCGCGCTCGCCGGCCAGCGACCCACGGGCGGCCGAGAACCTGGCTGGGCTGATCAGCCACCAGAGTTTTCACCTGGTGGTTGCCGATCTGGTGACGGCTGACCTTACGCCGCTGCTGGAAGACGTGCCGGTGGTGTTTCATCTTGCCGCGATGGCCGGGGTACGCCGGTCATGGGGTGATCGGTTCGCGGACTACCTGGCCTGCAACGTGATCGCCACGCAGCGGCTGCTGGAAGCGTGCGCCGCCGCGGAGGTACTGCGGATGGTGACAGCGTCCTCATCAAGTGTGTACGGGCACGCCGGCACAGGTCCATCAAGGGAGGACGACCCGCTGGCGCCGGCTTCCCCGTACGGGGTGACCAAGCTGGCCGCCGAACGGCTGTGCGCCGCGTACGCCACGCGGCGCCAGGCCAGCACGAGCGTGGTCGCATTGCGGTATTTCACGGTCTATGGTCCGCGGCAGCGGCCTGACATGGCGATCAGCCGGATCCTGCGGGCCGCGATGTCCGGGCGCGGGGTGCCGCTGTACGGCGACGGCACGCAACGGCGGGACTTCACCTATGTCGGCGACATCGTGGCGGCGACGGTGGCCGCCGCGACCGCCGATGCGCAGATGGCCGTGGTCAACATCGGGTCGGGGCGCAGCACCATGCTCAGTGAAGTGCTTGACCTGGTGGCCGCGATAACGGGCACTTCTGTCCCGGTGCTGCACCGGCTGGACCAGCCAGGGGATGTGGAAGTCACCGCTGCCGACCTGACCCGTGCCCGGGAGCTGCTGGGCTATCAGCCGTCGACCGATCTGGCCGAGGGTGTCAGGCAGCAGTGGGCGTGGCTGGCCTCCAGGCAGCATGGCCCTGCCCGGGTGACTGCGGACGCGGCGGCGCAGTGATGCTGGTGCTGACCGCCGGTTCGGCGAGCGAGCTGTTCACCGCGGCCTGCCGGGCGGTGCGTGCGATGGGCAGGCCGGCCTCGCCGCGGCAGATGGCCACCCTGGAGATCCTCGGCGCCAGCTTGTGCCTGACCGACGCCAGGCGCCGGTTCGTCGACCTGCCGCCAGCCCGCGTGCTCAATCCCGCCTTCGCCGCCGCGGAGGCGGTGTGGATCTTGTCTGGTTCGGATGATCCGTGGATCTACCAGTACAACCAGCGGCTCTCCGGTTACGCCGATCATGGCCGGCTGATGGGCGCGTACGGGCCGCGGCTGCGCCGCTGGCACGGCACGGCGGATCAGCTCGACCAGGTCCGCATGACGCTGACTGAGGACCCTGATTCGCGCCGGGCCGTCATCCAGCTGTTCGACCCCGCCGCCGACTTCCGCGGGTACAAGGACGTCCCGTGCACCCTGGGGTACCGGTTCTTCCTCCGCGACGGCCGGCTCCATATGCACACCACGATGCGCAGCCAGGACCTGTGGCTGGGGTTCTGCTACGACATCTTCACCGCCACGCTGCTGCAGGAACTGCTCGCCGGCTGGCTCGGAGCGGACCTGGGTGAGTACCGTCACCATGTCGATTCGCTGCACTTGTACGCGCACGACCTTCCGGCCGCTGAGCGGCTGCCCTCGGTGACCGAACCCGGCCCGGCAATGACACCGCTGGCCGTGCCCTGGGATGGGCTTGACGATTGTCTTCGCCGCGTTATCTCCGGCGAGCCGGTCACCGGGTCCGGATGGGCGGAATTCGCGGGAGTGATGGCCAGCTACCGCGCCTGGAAGGACGCCGACCGGCCCGGGGCGCGCGTGACCGCCGCGCGCCTGCCCGGCCCGCTCGCCGCGGCGTTGTGCCGCTGGTATGACCGCCTTGAGCACGGCGACCGCATCCCGGCTGGGCCGCCGCAGGCAGGCGAGAACCGGTGAAACGACGCTGGCGTCCCCCCGTGGTGCTCGGTGTGTGCTCGTTCACGCATGATTCCGCCGCCGCTCTCGTGGTGGACGGGCATATGACCGGGATGGCGGAGGAGGAACGCCTGTCCGGGGTCAAGCACACCCGCGACTACCCGGAGCAAGCGGTGGCGTGGCTACTGGCAGAGGCGGGCCTGACGGCTGCCGACGTGAAGGTTGTCGCCTACAACTTCGCCGGCCACCGGTACCTGGCCGGGGTGGCGGGCAGCATCGGCTACCTGCTGAGGCCGGCTACCCGCCGGCGTGCGATGCCGCGGGCGGCCAGCTTCGCAGTGGTTCACGCCCGCTACCGGCAGCGGATGCGTGTGCTGCGGGAGAAGTTCCCGGGCGCATCCATCCGCAGCGTGGCCCATCACCGGGCACACGGGCTTTACGCGCTCGCCGCTTCCGGGTACGAGGAAGCCGCCGTGCTCATCACCGACAGCCTCGGCGAGACGTGCACCACCTCCATCGGCCACGGCCGGGCCGACGGCCACGGCGTCCGTTACCGGATCGCTGAGACAATCAGCGACCCGGCGTCTTTGGGCTATGCCTACGGCGCGGTCACCGCGCACCTGGGGTGGCGGCGCGGTGACGAGGAAGGCACCGTGATGGCGCTGGCCGCGCTCGGCGACCCGGCCCGGTTCCGCGACCTGATGGCCTGTGCCATCGCGCTCACCCCGACCGGTTTCTCACTGGATGCGGGCTTGTTCCCGCTGCGGGTGCTGCGGCACGGCTCGGCGCGGGTCACCACGGCATTCATCCAGGCGACCTGCCGGCCCCGGCGGCCGGATGAGGAGATCAGCCAGATACACGCGGACCTGGCGGCCGCCGTGCAGGAACGCACCGAGCAGGTGATGGTTCACCTGGCCCGCCGCGCCCGGCAGAGGACCGGGTCCCGGCTGCTGTGCGTGGGTGGCGGGGTCGCGATGAACTGCGTCGCCATCGGCAAGATCATTGACTCTGGCCTGTTCGACGAGGTCTTCGTGCCGCCCGCGCCCGGCGACTCGGGCACCCCGGCCGGCGCCGCCATCGCCGCCTGCCTGGACATCGTCGGCTCGATGCCCGGCGGGGTCGAGCACGCCTGTTACCTCGGACCTGCCTATTCCGGCTTCCTTCCGGATCCGGTCCCGCTGCCGGGCCTCGCTGCCCGCCAGGTGGCCGGCCCGGCTGGTTTTCTCGCCGCCCGGCTCGCCGACGGGAAAATCGCCGGGCTGTTCCAGGGCCGGCTAGAAGCCGGGCCGCGCGCCCTGGGCAACCGGTCCATCCTCGCCTCGCCCCTGGTACCCGACGTGGCGAAGCGGCTGAACGCGGCGGTGAAGTTCCGCGAGCCATTCCGCCCGTTCGCCCCCGTCGTGCTGGCGGACAAGGCGGCCGACTACTTCCGGCTTGCCCAGCCCAGCCCGTACATGTCGATCGCGGCGCCGGTCACCGAGCTGGCGCAGCGGGTGATCCCGGCGGTGGTCCACGCCAACGGCACGGCCCGCGTGCAGACCCTCACCGCGGGCCAGAACCCGTTCCTCGCGGAGGTCCTCCAGCGTTTCGCTGACCTGACCGGGGTCCCGGTGCTGATCAATACCTCGCTGAACGTCAAGGGCAAGCCTATCTGCGGCACCCCGCAGATGGCGCTGGACTGCCTGGCCTCCAGCGGCCTGGATGGCCTGATGCTCGACGGCGGCTGGTGGGTGAGCAAGTGAGGATCGGCTACTCGTGCTGGGGGTTCCTCGGCCCCGGCATCACCGACACCCCCGACGGCGGGCGCAGCCACCGCCGCACCCTGGTCGACGGCCTGATCCGCGCCGGCCACGGCATCGTCTTCCTGCAAGCCAACCGCGACCTGGCCGAGGCCAGCCACGACCTGACCGGCAGCTACACCTGGAACAGCGGGCTGCCCGGCATCGACGCCTTGTTCCTGGAATGGCGCTGGCCCATCCCCGCCCGCAACACCACCGCCTGCGGCGCTCCCGGCCACACCTGCGACCTGCACCGCCAGGACCAGCTCCTCGCCTGCTACACACGCGGCCAGCGCGTGCCGACCGTGATCTGGGACAAGGACCTGCAGCTCCCGCGCCGGCATCCGCTCCGCGCCCTGCCGAACGTGGCCGTCTGCGAGCCGGGGCTGCAGCCTTCCCCCGGCGCGGCAAGCCTGCTGTTCCCGGTCGACGACGCCATCCTGGACGCCGCCAGCCCGGCCGCCCTGGCAGCCGGGTCGCGACCGCTGCCGCTGGTGTACGTCGGTAACCAGTACGACCGCGACGCCGCGTTCGGCGCCTACTTCGCACCGGCCGCCGCCCAGTTCGCCCACCGGGTGGCCGGGAAGTGGACCGGCACCAGCCGCTGGCCGCACGTGAACTTCACCGGCCGCTGCCCCTTCAGCGAGGTCACCAGCCTGTACCGGTCCGCCCTGGCCACGGTGCTGCTGGTGCCGGACCGCTACGCCCGGGCCGGGCAGATGACCCAGCGGCTGTTCGAGGCCGTGCTGGCCGGTTGCCTGCCCATCACGCCGGCCAGCATCGCGTGCGCCGGCCGGTTCACCCCGCTTGTCCTGCACGCCGCCGACGGGCAGCAGGTCATCGACCGGCTCCAGCACATCCAGGCCGCTGGAACAGCCTGGCATGTTGAGACGCTCGCGGCCTGCCTGGAACGGCTGGGCATCTTCCGCCTGTCCCGCCAGATCGCCACCCTCAACCGCTTCCTGGAAAGGCTGACCGATGCGTCCTCCGCGCGCCTGCCCGGCACGCCCGCCCGGCCCCGGTAGGCTCACCGCCCGTGGACCGGATCGCGATCACCGGATGCGGCGGCAGCGGCAAATCCCACCTGGCCCGCGCCCTTGGCGCGGCCCTCGGGATCACGCCCGTCCACCTGGACACGCTGTACTACGACAAGGACTGGAAGCCGCTGCTCAAGGACCAGTTCGCCGCCCTCCAGCACGACCTGGTCGCCCAGCCACGGTGGGTCATCGACGGGAACTACGCCTCCAGCCTGCCGATCCGGCTGCAGGCCGCCGACACGGTGATCTTCCTGGACCTGCCCGCCCGGTCCTGCCTGGCCGGGATCGCCCAGCGGCGGCTGCGGCACGGCGGCGGCCAGCACGACGCGATCGGCGTGTACGACCGGATCACACCGAACTTCGTCCGCTACATCATCGGCTACCGGCGGCAGATGGCCCCCCGGGTTCGCCGCCTGATCGCCGAGCACGCCGGGGATGCCGAGCTGATCGTGCTGCGCAGCCGCCGCGCCGCCCGCCGCTATCTCGCCGACGTCACCGCGGCCGCCACCACCGTCACCTCGCTGTCCGGATAGCCTCCGTCCAGCGCATCGCCGCCGTCCGGCGGTGCCGTGGCCGGGACACGCGATGAGCACCCCAGCCAGCCCATTCACCGACCCGGCGCTGGTGAGCGGCCCGCTGTACGCATCCGCGGGCCGGCTGGCGCGCCGGACCGGTGCCCTGCACCGCGCCAGGGTTAGCGGGCGGCACGCCGGTCAGGTGATCGCCGACCTCGCCGCCGAGGCGGTGCCCCAGCCCGGCGCGAGCGCCCTGGTAGCTGACATCGGCTGCGGCCGGGGCACCACCACGCGCATGCTCACGCAGCGGCTCCCGGCGGCGGCAGTCGTCGGCGTCGATATCTCGCCCGCCATGCTGGCCTCCGCCCGGCACCGGCTGCCAGCGGAATCCCGTGCCGCGCTGGCGCGCGCCGACTTCCACCACCTGCCGCTGGCGGACGCCAGCTGTGACGTGGTGGTCGCCGCATTCTGCCTCTACCACTCCCCGGCTCCCGGGCGCGTGATCAGCGAGATCACCCGTTGCCTGCGCCGCGGCGGCACGGCGATCCTGGTCACCAAGTCCGCTGACAGCTACCGCGAGCTCGACCACCTGATGGCCGCATCTGGGCTTGACCCGCACGCACTGTCCAGGCCGAGCCTGTACCAGGCCGCGCACAGCGGCAACCTGCCCGCCCTGGTGTCCACGCGCCTGCGGGTCAAGCGGGTCATCCATCACGCCCACCGGTTCACCTTCGCGAACTTGGCGCATGCCGCCGAGTACCTGGCGACCTCCCCGAAATATGCGCTTCCCGCCGAAGTGGCCGCAGATCCCGCGGGACTGGCGGCCGTGCTGCGGGAACATCTCCCCGATCACCCGGTCACCGCAGCATCCACCGTCACCTACCTGGTGGTCACCCGGCACGCAGACGATGCCGCCACATCGGCCAGGCACAGGAAGCGCTACCACTACGCTGCCGTGCGGGAGCGAGCCGAGCAGAACTACTTGTGGCTGGCCAGCCTGGGCGGCCCGATGCGCCTGCCCCGGCTGCTCGCCGTAGAAGGCCAGCATCTGGTCTTCGAGCACGTCAGCGGCAGGCATGCCCAGCCCGGTGACCTGGTGGGACTGGCCAGCCACCTCGGTGCCGCGCACGCCAGCGCCCACATCACCGAGCTGCACCTCGCCGGACTGAGCGAGCCGTTCCGCACCAGGTCGGGTCACCAGATCCCGGGGTTCCTGGGTGCCCGCCTGGCCGCCGTCGCCCGTGAGCTGGGCTCAGGCTCGGTTCCCGGTCCCGCGTTCACCGCAGGCCAGGCGGCACTCCTGCTGCGCGATGCGTGCGACGGCCCGGCGGCGTTCTACAAAGACGCCAACCCGCGCAACTTCCTCATCACCCCAGCCGGGCCAGTGAGCGTCGACTTCGACGAACTCACCCTGGCCCCGTTCGGATACGACCTGGCCAAGCTCGTCGTGACCCTGGCCATGACCCGCGGACCGCTTCCGGCCCGGCAGATCACCAGCGCCATCGACGCCTACAACACCGCCGCCAGCCGGCACCGCCCGACCGGAGCCCTGACCTGGGGAAGGTTGATGAGCTTTGCTGAGATCCACCACATTCTCACCGCCCGTTTCCTCGGCCGGGCAGGCTACCGGCATAGCTGGGACACCCTGCGGCCCGGCCGGCCTGGCTGAAGGAGCCCCGTGGCCGTCAGCACCGAACTGATCATCGCCCGGCACGGCGAGGCGCACTGCAACCTCGCCGGGCTCGCCGGCGGTGACAAGACCTGCACTGGGCTCACCAGCCGTGGCCGCCAGCAGGTGGCCAGCCTGGCCCGCCGGCTCCGCGAGGAGGACCAGACCGGGACGCCGGTCAGCGCCCTGTATGCCGCGCCCCGGCGCCGGGTTCAGGAAAGCGCCGAGATCCTCTCTGGCGCGCTCAGCCTGCCGGTCCGCACCGAGCCCGGCCTCAGCGGCCCGCGGCACGGCGAAACCGACGGGCGCAGGTGGGAAGACATCAAGACCGCCTTCGGGGGACCGCCCCAAAGCGATCCGGACCGGCCATATGCGCCAGGCGCGGAAACCTGGCACGAGCACCTGGCCCGCGTCACCGCGTGCCTGGCCGGCCTCACCGAGCGGCACGCCGGGCAGAAGATACTCATCGCCGGGCACGCCGAGACCATCGAGGCCGCTTTCACCCTGCTTCTCGCGCTGCCGCCAGACACCTGCACCCGCGCGGGCTTCGCCGCCGACCATGCCTCGCTCACCCGCTGGCACATGCGGCGCAACCGGTACGGCCAGGCAGTCTGGATCCTGACCGTCTTCAACGACACCCGCCACCTCCCGGTGCCCGCTGATGCCTGACCCGACGGGCACGCTGCACCATTTCGCCGAGCAAGCCCTCGGGCCATGCGAGGTTGCTGCCTCGCCTGCGGGCAACCCCGGCAGCGGGTTCGTCGTCCGGATCCGGGACTCCCGCGGATGCGAGTATGTAGCCAAGCGCCACACCACCGCCAGCAAGCACGCCCGGGAAGTCCACGCCTACCGCCACTGGGCACCCGCGCTCGGCACCGGCACCGCCCGGCTGCTGGCCGCCGATGCCCAGACGATGACAATCCTCATCACCGGCCTGCCCGGACGCCCCGCCGGCGGACCCGGCGATGCCCGCTACTGCCACCGCCAGGCCGGCGCCCTGCTGCGACTCTTCCACGACGCAGAACCGGCACAGCCGCTGCCTGGCTTCCAGCACTGGCTCCACGACCGTATCTCCTGGTGGCACCAGCAGTCCGCGCCGCTGCTGTCCGCCGAGGACCAGCGGGTCATCGATCATCACCTCACCGCATTGCGGGCGCTCGGCGCCCCGGACGGAGGCCCCGGTCATTTCGACTTCCAGCCACGCAACTGGCTTGTGGACCGGGACGGGACGGTGCGCGTGATCGACTTCGAGCACGCCCGCATCGGCCTGCAGGCCCGCGACTTCACCCGCCTGCACTTCCGCTACTGGGCATCCCGCCCGCGGCTGCGGGATGCGTTCTTCGACGGCTACCAGCGCTGGCCGACCGCAGCCGAGCAGCAGGCGGTGATCAATTGCGGCGCGATTGACGCTCTCACCGCCCTGGCGCGCGGGGCGCAGACCGGCGACTCGACCTTGGTTTCCCACGGCCGCGCCGCCCTGGCGCGCCTTCGCGACGAAGGCTGACGTGCCAGCCGAAGGCACGCCCGAGGCCATCTTGCGCCAGCTCCAGGCACCGGATCCGGTCGGCCGCGACCTCGCGCTACTGCGAACCCGCCTGTACCGGTTCAGCCATGATCGGCGCCACTATGTGCTCATAGAAGCGCTCGAGGAACGGCTGCTCGCCGGGCACCCGCCCCGGCCGTTCACACTGGCGTACGTGCGCGAGTCCCTGGCGGCCATCCGCACGACCGGCCTGCCGCTGGACTTCAGCGGCGAGGTGGCAGCCGCCGAGAATATCGACGTCACCGCTGAGCTGGCTGCCCGCACCTCATACACCTGGCAACGGGTGCCTCGGACGGCGGCTCCGGCCGCCGTGGTCATGATCGTGGGAGCGCCACGGTCGGGCACCAGCCACTTGTTCAACCTGCTCGCTAGTGCGGGGCCATTCGGCTACTTCACCACGGCATCCTGCTGGGCCTGGCCGGTCCGCAACCTCCACCACCCCAGGAGGCACCTGTTCACCCGCGCCAGCGGCGCGGTGCTCAGCGTGGACAACAAGCGCACGCGCGTCATCCCCGGCCTGGTAATGCCCGGTGAGGCTGAGGACATCTGGGCACGGGCTATACCCGTGTACCGCCACATCGCCGGGCACCGCTATGAGATCACCCCGCCCCAGCCCGGTCAGGTGGAAATCCTGAACGCGGCGGCCAGCGCACACCTGGACTACTTCGGTCGGGCAATGCTGCTGGCCAAGACGCCATTCAACTCGTTCCGCATCCAGCAGATCGAGCGATTGTGGGGCGCCGCGGTGAGGTATCTCCATATTGTCCGCGATGTGCGCGAAACCGCGAGCTCGATGCGCCGTAACCGCTTCGAGTTCAGCGTCGGCGGGCACTTGCTCGGCGCCGAGGACGCATGGTCGATGTTCGTGAACGCCGTGCGGGACAATGCGCCCGCCGACCGGACGATCACCGTGACGCACCGCGAGCTGCTGGCGAATCCGCACCGCACCCTCGCACGCATCCTCGGCACGCTTCGACTCGCCCAGATGACCTGAGCGCCACCGCCGTTGGCGGAACTGACCGCGAGCCTCATTCTGCGGGCGGCGACTCCCATCGGGCCGATGTGTCGCCGGCCTGGAGGGTGCGCAGGCGGTAGGCGAGTTGGTGGCCGGAGAAGGGCCTGGTCCGGGCAGTGCGGATGTAGGGGCTGAGGCCGGTGATCTCGCGGATGGCGACGAGGGTGTCCAGTCCCGGCCAGCTGCGGATGTCCCATCCGTACGTGGCGGTGAACGCCTCGATGTCGTCCTCGCCGGCCCGGCCGAACCTGCGGCGCATGTAGTAGATCTGGATCAGGTCCCATTCGCGTGGCCCGGTCGCGACGTGATCCCAGTCTCCGAGGATGACCTCGCCGGAAGTAGCCCGCATGAGATTGCTGATGTGAGCATCCCCGTGGATCAGCCCTGCGGGCAGGGGGAAGTCCATCCCGGACCACTGGCGGCGGAGCGAGGCGATCCGGTCAGCCAGCCAGGACCGGCTTGGTTCCGGCACGGAGTCCGGGGCTTCTTCCATGGCGCTGGCGACGCTGGCGAAGGGATCACCAAGCCGTCTCAGCGGGTGCGGCGGATCGCCCTGCGCGTGCAGGTCGCGCAGCAGCCTTCCGATGTCTGCTCCGGTCGGCGCGGGCGTATCGGTGGTGGGCACGTAACGCCAGACGGACACGACATGTCCGGCTATCACCAGCGGCTGGTCCTCGATGCCGGCCGGGACAGCGCACGGGAACCCCCGGTCAGCGAGCCATCGCGTGACGGCGATCGAGGCGGCGACGCGGTCCAGCGCCCCCGGGTTGGTGGCGATCCGGACGACCAGGCCCGCCGATGGCAGCGCGAAGTTGGCGTTGCTGTGCAGGCGCAGCAGCCTGGCGTCATGCACGGGAACTCCCAGGTGCGCCGCTGCCGCCTCCAAGACGGCACGGGTCTGGTCATAAATGCTGTCGCGGCGCATCCGGGGATACTGCCCTGAGTCATCTGGGTGAATCGCCCAGGACCGGCCGTGCGGCCTCGGCAAGCTCGCGGACGGCGGCCGACGTGCGGTAAGGGTGCAGGGCGCTCAGCACTCGTGCCAGCGCGACCTTGACCCGGTCAGAGGCGAGCTGGCCCGTGATCGTGACCAGTTCGGCACCGAGCTGGCATGCCCTGTCCACGGCATGGTCCTTGCTCTGAACGTGGCCGATCGCCTGGACGGCCAGCGAGAACGCCCTGGGGCGGCTCAGCCGGCGCGCCCGCATCGACTCCTCCGCCGCCGGGATGGCCTGGTCGCCCATCCCGAGATTGATCAGGCAGCGGGCCTGGTCATGCCGCAGATGCTCGGCACCGTAGAAGCGCATCCACTCCGGTTCCCCGCTGCCGCCGGCCTTCGCGGCACTGTCCTGGGCAAGGCCCAGGACAGTGAGTGCCGCGGTGCGATCCCCGGTCATCGACAGCGCGAGCGCGTGCTTGGCCAGAATGAATGACCGCGCCCGCGGCGCCGACCGGCTGGCCATGGCAGCGGCGCCGCTGCTGTAGGCAACCGCCCGATCAACATTCTTCTCCCGCACATCCAGCTCACCGAAACGAGCAAGCACCCAGGCGACCATGACCGGGCTGCCGGTCTCCTGCGCCAGGGACAGCCCGGCCCCCAGGAGATCACGGGATGCCCTGGCGTTCCCGGCATCCAGTTGCATCGAGGCCGCGCGCAAGCTGAACTCAGCCGCCAGAGCGCACAGATCACCGAAGACAGCCTCGCCAGCCGTCGCGTGCAGACGCGGCCACACGAGACGCCGCAGGTAGTCCATGGCGTACGCACGCGCATCCCCGCCGCCGAACTGCCGTTCGTGAGCCGTGAGCGCGTCGAGCACGCCGCGGATCATCGCGACGTCAACGGCAGTGGCCGGCATTGCCGCGAACCCCGCCGAGACAACGGCCGGTTCCTGTCCGGGCACCCCGTCCGCCCCGTCATAGCCAGTAATACCTACAGAGACTGGACAGGGCCGTATCGCTTCAGAGCCGTAGCCGCGGGACGGAGCAGAACCACGAGAATGCGGCTCGAATGAGGGGCCACCGGGCTGCCAGGGCAACGACGGAAGCGCTGCCATCCATGACGAGGCTGCGGGCGCGGGCTCGCTGCGGAGCGGACCCTCCGGCAGAACCGGCCCAGCGTGCTGGCTGGTCCGCAGCCTGTCCTGCGGGTCTTGCTCGTGCACCAGGCCGACGGGGGCAGTCTTGTTGATGACGAGCCGGTCGGCGGGGGGCATGTGCTCGTAGTCGGCCAGGTCCAGGAGGTCGGGGACGGCGCACTCGTAGATGCTTGCCAGCAGTGACAGCAGGTAGGGCGTGGGCCGGCGTCCGGCAGGCCTGGCCCCGGGGCCTGGCCAGTTCTCGTACCCGCTCAGGTGCGGGGCGGTCATCGCGACGGTCGCCCCGCCCGGGTCCAGCCCGGCCCTGGCGGCGTAGGCGCTGATCCGCTCGGCGGCCTCCGTCTGCGACCAGCCGTAGGCGTGCCGCCACGCGGCCCTGGGCCGTAGCCGGTAGCGGCGGGCGAACTCGACGGCGATCTGCCGGTGGCTGAGCCCCAGCGCGCGCATCTGCTCGCGCAATGCGCGCTGCTCGCCCCGCAGGCTCGTCTTCGCGTACGTCATCCTCCACTTCCGCCTTCCCGCCATTGCCCGGCATCGCCGGACTCGGCGTCAACAGTAGCGGCCTGAACAGTGAGCGGCATAAGACGCGATGTGCGGCGGGAGCATCTCTTCCCCGATTGTCGTGTTCAAGCGGCTCAACGGCTCTTCATGCCGGGAATCACACATTCCCGTCGCCGGAGGCGCTTCCGGCAGCCGCAACCGGCAAGCTGAGACCACCTGCCACGGAATATCCGGCGCCCTTCCGGAACAGCCGCTGACCGCAGGGTTACCGCCGATTTGAAAACGGCCAGCCGACGGCCGGCACACCAGTACCGCTGGCGGTCTGCTTAACCGCCAGCCGCGCACGTTATCCGGGAGGACTCACGTGACCGACACTAGCCCGGACGTCGCGCGCCTCGCGGGCGCCGTCGCGGGGCTGTTCGATCGTCCGCTCACGCACAACCGCCCGCCAGCCTGGCGGGCGTGGACACCTGACGGGCTCCTGCTGCTGTTCGAGAGCGAGCACGAGGACGTCGCGCGCTTGCTCGTCGTGCTGCTCGCCTCCCACCTCGGCCCCCGGCCAATCCTCCTCGAATCTCCGGACGGAGCCGAACGGTACTACCGCGACGGGTGCTGGCAAGCCACTCCGGATGACGTGAGCGACGGTCCCGCGCGACGGCGCCTGCGCCTGATTGTCACTAACGCCAACCCACGCGGCGCGTAACCCGGGATCGCTGGCCGGCTGCTCGTCGAACCTCCTGCCGGACACATCCTCGCCAACCGCCGCGCCGCTGGCGGGGACCAAACCCCGCCCGTTGCCGAAGACGAGAAGGACACCGCTGTCAGCAATGGCCGGCCGAAGACCGAGACAGCAAATGGCCATGCGATACAGCGGAAACGCCTTCCGCCCGCGGGCCAGTGTCTGTGCAGGTCGCCGCCGTAACGGCGCTGGGAACCACACGTTCCCATCACAGGGAGTGACCTGCTGGTCACCCCTTTGCCAGTGTGTGAGCCTAGCCATTCCCCGCTGATTTCAAGCCCTGCCCGAGGACGTGACCTCCCATGACACCCCCCGAACCGCAACCGCACGCAGTCTTCGCCGCGGCCGGCAACCGCGCCCACGCCGTGCCCAGGCACGGAATCCAGGACTCGCCTGCGGGCCACCCCCGGGGGCAGCGGTGAGCACCCCGGCCGGGCAGCATGACCCCGACGGGCCGAACATCGCCCGCGTCTACGACTACCTCCTCGGCGGAAAGGACAACTATGTCGTTGACCGAGAAGCCGCTGAAGCCGTTCTGCGGCTAGCGCCCGAAGCGCGGGAAATCGCCCGGGAGAACCGCGCGTTCCTCGGGCGGGTGGTGCGTTTCCTGGTTGGTGAGGCCGGTATCCGGCAGATTATTGATATCGGGACCGGTATTCCGACCGCCGGGAATGTGCATGAGGTCGCCCATCAGATCGATCCGGCTGTGCGGGTGGCGTATGTGGACAATGATCCTATTGTCCATGTGCATGCCAATGCCCTGCTCGCTGGTCAGGGCAGCACCAGCATCGTGCTGGCCGACCTGCGCGATCCGGCGGGCATCCTCGCCTACCCCGAGATCCGGGAGCTGATCGACTTCCGGCAGCCGGCCGCGGTGCCCATGATCGCGATTGTCCATTTCATAACCGATCAGGAGGGACCGGGCGAGATTATCAGCGCTTTCCGGGAGGCGGTCGCGCCGGGAAGCTTCTTCGCGCTGTCTCATGCCACTGCCGATTTTCACGATCAGGCCGTCTCAGGCGGTGCCATGGAGGTTTACGCGAGGGCTACCGCGCCGCTGGTGCCGCGCAGTCATGCGCGGGTCGCGGCGATGTTCGAGGGCTGGGACCTGTTTGAGCCCGGCGTGGTGCAGGTGCCGTTGTGGCGGCCGGACGGCGCGATGCCTCGGCCTGGTGACCTTGCGAGGATCGCCGCGTACGGTGGCGTCGGCCCGCGTTGCGGATGTAGGCCGCCAGCGCGTGCAGTTCCCGGAGCCGCTGCAGGATCGGGAGGGAAGGCAGATGCGCGGGGTCAACGTCGTAGGCGGCGCAGAATGATCGCCATTCGGCTTGTGGCCGGCCGAAGCGGAACCACATGCTCGTCGGTGTCAGGTCCAGTTCGCGCGGGCCGTAACTCACCGAATCCCAGTCACCCAGGAGGACTCTGCCGGGAGTGTGGAGGAGGTTCCCGGCGTGGGCGTCCCCATGCACGAGCCCGGTGCCGAGGGCCGAGAAGCTCTCGCGGTATTGCCGCTCCAGTTCATCGGCCCTTGCTAGCAGCCAGTTCCTTTCGCGTGCCGGGACGGCGTCCCCGCTGCTCAGGTCCGCCCGCAATGATCCGAGCAGATTGGCTTCGGGAAGCGGGAAAGGGGACGGCGGCAGGTCGTGCAACTGCCGCAGCAGGTGACCCAGCGTTGTCGTGTCACGGCCTGTTCGCGCGGTGACCGCCGCGTATCGCCAGAACGTGGCGACGTGGCTGGGCACGATAACCGGCTGGTCGATGTCGAGCGGTTCGACCGAGGGGAATCCCTGGCTCCGCAGCCACCTTGTCACCCGCACGGCGGCGGCGAAACGCTCGAGAACCGCCTCGTAGCTCGCAGGGGTGAAACGGATACGCGCGACCACGCGCTCGCGGGGCAGGTGGTAGACCGCGTTGGCCCGGATGTGCAAGGCGCCGCCAGCTGGTCAGCCGTCGCCCGCCTCTGCCAGGGCGCCGAGAAGCCGCAGCCGTTCCAGCGCGATGGCGCGGGACGGGATCTGGGCGGCGCCGGCTGCCCAGTCCCGCCAGACGGGCCAGCGGTCCCGGTCGTAGTCCTCGTGGCCAAACTCGACATCGTCCAGGAGAAGGCGGCTCGCGGCCTCCATCTGGTCCGGCCGGCCCAGGCCAGGCCACGGCAGGTAGTCGATGGTCCAGGACAGGCGCGGCGTGCCGCCCTCGGCGCGGTTCATCAGGTGGGCATGGAAGGCGACCACGTCGCCCGGCTCGGTTTCCACCACGATATGCGGCCACTCCCAGTGCCCGAAGCCGGAGATGGCGGGGTCGGCGGCGCGGTACTCGCAGAGCTGGCGCTCGAACTCGGGCAGGTGCGAGCCTGGAATGAGGCGCAGCGCGCCCGTCTGGGCCGTGCGCGGCTCCAGGTCGGCCCAGAAGGTCACGCCGCCGATATCGGGTCCCTGGCGGGTATGCCAGGTGGAATCGCCGGTAAAGCGGGTGGCGATCCCGGCCGAGGGCACGGTCGGGCTGCCGAGCAGCTCGGCTGAGGACCCGAACGTCCTGGGATCGTCGGCGATGAGCGCCAGGCTGAACGGCGCGCGGCTGGCGGCGAGGGGCAGGTAGTCGCCGCTGATGCCGCCCAGGTCGTCCGGCTCGGTGGCGATCTGGCCGAAGGCGTCAGTCAGGGCGTCGCTGACTTCCTGGCGGAGCGTGGCCGCCTCGGCCGGGGTGAGCAGGCCGCGCAGCGTGACGTACCCGAACGTGCGGAAATGCAGGATCTGATGGTGGGAAAACATGACAAAGCTCCTTGTCGGCTCGACTGGTCATGGACACGGGGCGAGCCGGACAGGAGGAGCCCGGGCAGATCAGTTTCAGACGCAGGTGCGCATGCTGGAAAGCCTACTCCGCTTCGCTCGGCGGCCAGAGCCGTTAGGTCGCCGTCATGGCTCCGGCTCCGCCGGCCGTGTCCTGGTCGCGCCAGCGCCCCCGGCCTGCGCCAATAAGGGTGGCCGGGGCGGTGGACGCGGAGTTGCCGAGCGCGTCCGGTGCGGTGCCTGGCGAGCGCGAGCAGCGGCATCACGACCAGTCGGCGCCCGCGACAGCCGGCGGTGGTGCCGGTCGCCGCCGCCCGGCTGGCTGCCCTCGCGGGCGCCGGCCCGGTACGCCCGGTCACCGGTCGCGGCTTTCAGCGCGGCGACGTAACGTGGCAGCGTAACGTGATGGGTCTGAGCGGGCTGGGGGATCTATGGAGCTGACGCTGCTCACAGTCGCCGACTGCCCGCACGCGGCCGTCTTCGAGGAGCGGCTCGCGGTCGCCCTGGCCGGTCATCCGGGCGCGGTGCTGCGCCGCCGGGTGGTCGCCTCTGAGCGGGAGGCCGCAGAGGCGGGCATGCACGGATCACCGACGCTGCTGGTCGACGGCGTGGACCCGTTCGCCAGGCCCGGCGAGGCCGCGAGCTTGTCGTGCCGGCTCTACCCCGGCGTCACGGGAGGAGCCGGCGGGATGCCGTCGGTGGCGGCCCTGCGGGAGGCGCTCAACCGGGATAGGCACGCTCGCTAGGTGACGGGTGCTGGCCGGGGTGGCCTGCCTGCCGGCGGGGCGGCTGAGCTGGCTGCGGGGAGTAGTCGTTCTCGGAAGTCAGCACGTTGAGGGCGCAGGCTATCTCTCAGCTGCGTGCTTGTATTCGTCGCGTTCTCCGCGCATCACGCCAACCTAGCGGCAACAGCACCAGAATCAAAGCAGGACGCACCAGCCGGGGCAACACCGACGTCCGCGCCATGCAACATGACCAGCCGCAACACGCCTACTTTCCGGGGAAGGACAGTGACCGCAGCTCGCGCTCGTAGTAGCGGCGGGCCAGGTTTGCGCCGCGGGCGTCGCGGGGTGGCCGTTGCGGATGGCGTTATTCGGGGTGCTGAGACTTGTCCGCTGTCCGTTCGCGCGATTGCGACTGCCCACCGCACGTTGGCATGTAGAAATCCTGTCGTCAGACAGGGCGCTGAGTCGTAGGGTGCTTCGCGGTGCGGGGACGATCGCCAGGGAGTACGTCGCGATCCTCGGTGTCGCTCCACTCTGGTCGGCTGCGCAAGGGAGAGGGACGATGAAGGCGTCAGATGTTCCGCGCGCAGTGGCTGCGGCCATGTCGACTGGCTCATCGCTTGACCTGACAGTCGACGACGCGATCGTTCTTCATGATTCGAACAAGCTCACTCTGCGTCTGCTGCCGTGTGACGTCCTGGCCCGGGTGGCACCTGTAGCGCATCAGGTCGCACAGTTCGAAATCGAGCTTGCTCAACGGCTCGCCGAGTCCGAGAGCCCGGTGGCTGCTCTTGAGCCTCGAGTGGAGCCACGCGTCTACGAGCGTGATGGCTTCGTGGTCACGCTGTGGACGTACTACGAAGCTGCGATACCTCGAGAGGTCTCACCAGCCGACTACGCCAATGCGCTCGAGCGGCTGCATGCAGGTATGCGCAAGCTCGATGTCCCTACGCCGCATTTCACGGATCGAATCGAGCAGGCTCAACAACTGGTGGCAAGCCGCGACCGCACTCCGGCGCTCGCCGGCGCGGACCGGGAACTGCTCGGCAACACGTTGCGAAGCCTCAGACGAGTGATCGGCGAGCGCGGCGGCGCCGAGCAGGTACTGCACGGCGAGCCGCACCCAGGCAACGTGCTCACTACGAAGAACGGGCTGCTGTTCATAGACCTCGAGACGTGCTGCCGTGGGCCTGTCGAATTCGACCTCGCCCATGCACCCGAGGAAGTCAGCGAGCACTATCCGGATGTCAATCAAGACTTGCTACGCGAATGCCGGATCCTCGTGCTGGCGATGATCACAACGTGGCGCTGGGATCGAGGCGATCAACTCCCAAACGGGCGCCAGTTGGGCACAGAGTGGCTCAGCCAGATCCGGGCAGCACTCGATCGATACCGCTTGGACGTCCGTCGTTGACCGCGAGACAGAATCACATCCTGTGCAGCTGCGACGGCATGGCCGTGATCCAGCCAGACGACGTCAACTAATCGGCAGGGTGACGCTTGGAGCCAGCATCCCAGCCGGGTACTCACCGTCCATGACGGCCTGCTTCGCGGTGACGGATTGGTCGTGTGCCCGCTGGCGGAAATCCTCGATCAGGTGCCGGTAGTTGCGGTCGAAGGTGGCGTGCGGGATGCCCAGCGCCCGCTCGACAGCGGTCACGGTGACCTTGCGGCCGTTCTCGCCGGCCTGGGCCAGGACACACGCCATGGCGGCTTTGACCTGCTCGTCGGGGGGCAGGTGGCGTCTCATGGTTCCTTCTGCTGCCGTCGGCCGTGCCTGGCGAGGGAAGGCAGTCATCTCGCTGAGCTGTCCTTCGAGCCGGTGGCGCACGTAAGGGGCGATCACGCTGCCACGCTCCAGCGCTTGTTCGAGCTGGGCACGGTGAAGGGTAAGGGCGGCAATATTGCCGCTGGTCAGCACGACGTTGCGGCAAGCCAGCGGCTGGCAGTCCGGCAGAGACGGCCCAGTCGCATCGCCGCCGCGGCGGCACAGCGCACGGTCGGGGTTGTAGACACAGGTGACATGCTGGCCGGGGTAGATGCGCGGGTCGTGGCGGTCCATGATCCGCCTGAGCCGTCTGGCGTCGGTGATGGCCTTGCCATCGAAAGTCACGTGGCGTTGCAGGTCGGCGAGCCGGGCTTCGGCTTCGCCGGCTGCGGGGCCGGTCAGTGGGTGCTGGCCGTGGCTGGTGACCAGGTCGCAGAGCTGTTCGCCGCGGGCGATGGCGTCTTCGGCTTCGACTTCGGCGCGGAAACCTGATGCGGAAGTGCCGGCGTAGCCTTCGAACATCTGGACACGGTGATGCCGGTAGGCCATGGATCCGGCGATGACCCCACCGGGCTGGCGGGCGATGAACCAGGCGAGGGTCCTGCGGAACTGGCTGGTGGACGGCCTGTGGGTGCCGAAAATCCCGTCACCGCATGCGACCTGCGAATATTCACGGACCAAGCCTCCGAGCCGATCCCGGGAACCCGCGACCACTTCTACGCGATCCGGAAGTCTGCGGCCTGGCTAAAGTGCCAGCCCCCGAATCGCGGCTGAGGCACAGCGCAGGCGCGGCCCACCCGTATCCGCCCCCCGGCTTCAAATGCCTCGTGCCAGGCGCCTATACCTTTGCCGAAATGCTTAACCCTGTTCGCGTGCACGTCAACGAGGATGGCTTCCTCGTCCGCATCCTTCGCCGCCTCCGACCGAGCCAGCAATACCAGCCATGCGAACACCCGCGAGGCCAGATGAGCGCCGCCGACGCCAGGAACGACGCGGCATCGACGAGTACGGCCAAGGGCGCGGTCAGTGCCTGCACGAGGACGCCGCAGACCGGGGGGCCCGCGACGTAGGCCGCCGACTGGCTGGTGCTGAGCCGGCTGTTGGCCGCGATGTAGGACTCCTGCGGCACGAGCCGGGCGAAGAAGGCGTAGTACGTCGTGTTGACAGCGCAGCGAGAGTTCGCTCGCCCGCTCGAACATCTGGTCGGCCAGCTGCCTTGCGGCCGCGCGCCCCTCCTCACCGCCGACGGAACTGCTGAAGCGGAATCCGCGCGAACTCGCCCCCCACCGCCGTTCGCGCCGGTCGGCACCGGGCTCGGCGTCGCGTACCAGCCCGAATCTGGCCAGGTGCCGCAGATGCCAGCTGGTGACGGAGGGCGTGGCGCCGACGTGCGGCGCGAGCTGGGAGGCGGTGGCCGGACCGTGGCGTTGCAGCCGCTCCAGCAAGGCCAGGCGCACCGGATGCGCGAGCGCGCGCATCGTCTTGGGATCGGTGATCTCGAAGTCACCGTACAGGTTGGCGGAGGTCACATCTCAGATCGCGAGTCCGCCGCGACAGAACGCGTCAAGCGCCTGGTTCTCTGAGGGGGCGGCTCAGCGCGGCGTAACGGTTGCGCGAGGCAGCCATCCAGCTACGCTGTCTGGCAGCTGCCTGCTCTGCCGTTCGAACCTGGTTAGGACGGCTTCATCTGGCCCCGCCATGACGGCTTGAGCTGGCCCCGTCTGGGATGGATTCGGGGTCGGGGTGACGGCTTGATATGGCCCCGCTTCCCGGCTGGGTCAGGCGTGGCAGGGGT
>Ga0307372_10004589_pt1 | contig 21179 bp, 14 predicted proteins | sample OX1MG_FD_202533 | JGI IMG/M metagenome (GOLD analysis project Ga0307372, IMG submission 202533) | Soil microbial communities from Risofladan, Vaasa, Finland - OX-1 | ecosystem: Environmental > Terrestrial > Soil > Coastal area > Acid sulfate soil | place: Finland: Risofladan, Vaasa | collected...
CGGGCCGCAGCACCCGCTGGCAGGCCGCATACAGCACGCCCGGACCGGCAGCACGCTCATCAGGGCAGGCCCGGGGCGGGGCGGGCTCGCCGCCCCCGGTGATGGCCAGGGCCGCCTGCCCGGCCTCGGGGTTGCCGGCCTCCAGGAGCAGGTCCGGCCCGCCGGGCCGGACCTCGGCGAGCAGGCGCAGCCTGGGATCCAGGCCGCCCAGGCACGCCAGGACCCGCTGGCAGGAGCGCGGGCCCCGAGCCAGGCCCAGGACACGCCGACCAGCTGCGGCAGCGGCAGCCAGAAGCACGCCGTCCCGGGCACCGGGGATGACGACCAGCTCACCGGGCCGGGAAAACGCGGTGATGATCTGCGCGGCGTCCGGGCCGCTCGCCCTGCCCGCGCACGAGGCGCACCCCGGCCCGGGGCCGGAGCCGCTGCCCGGGACCGGGGCGTGCGGCCAGATACTGACCGGCACGCCGATCCCCGGGCCGCCGACGGCCGTGCCAGACTGCTGGTCGCCGGTACCTGCAGGGCAGGGCACCGCGGGCGCGGGCACCGGGCCCGCGTGACTTGCTGGGTGTGGCATGGGCGGCTGGCCCCGCGGCCACCGCACGATCCGCTGACACTAAAGAAATCGGGTTTCCGGGGCCTTTTTTCACGCCCCGCCGCGAAATAACGCCGAGGCGGCAGGAATGGCGGCCCGTTTGTAGGAAGTCATTGAACATGTCCGGGTGGTCGGTCTATCTGTCCGCTGGCAAGTGTTTCCCACCCGGTTCGCGGCGATGTCGCCGGTTCCCGGACCGCCGCCATCCATGATCGCTGTCCATGGATCTTGCGAGTGTTCTGGTGAGCTTCAAGGACTTCGCGGGCGGTCGCGACCGGGGTGCGATGTCAGGTGGGGAGCTGGCCCGCGCCATCTGCCTCATCGGCGCCGTGCGCAGGGCCGGCAGCGTCTTCTGCGTCGTCACTGCTGTTTTCGCGCGTGCGATCGAGGAGGTCGAGGACGGTCCGGCGGTAGGTGTCGGCGAGCGCGGCGAGCAGTTGGGGCGGGGTGAGGGCTGGCTCAGCGTCGTTCGCGTCGTCGTCGCCCTCGATCTCAGTCTCATCGGCGTCGAGTTCGGGTTCGGTGCGATCCCGCCAGCTGAAGAGGTGGCTGAGGCGCTGCTCGGTCGTGGCGGCGCGGGCAAGCAGCGCGGTCTCGTCCGGGTTGAGCAGGTCGCCAAATGTCTCGAGCCAGCCCTGCTCGACGTTCTCGCCGCCGCAGGTGGCGAGGTCGGCGAGCACGGCGAGGATGTGGTGGTGGAGGTCATGCAGGCGGGCGAGGGTTGTGACGCGGTGCCAGGGCAGGTCGTCGAGGTCGGGGAGTTCTTCCAGGAGCCGCACCATCTCTGCGGCGCGGGGCGGGGGCCAGCCGCTGGGCCAGGCGGACCGGTGCTGCCAGAGCTGGAGGATCGCGGCGCGGGCGTCGGCGGCGCGGGCGTCAGCGTCGGGTGCGGCGGCGGCATGGGCCTGCTCGGCCGCCTGAAGAAGTGCGGCGGTGTGGTGGGCGAGCCATCGGGTGAGGGTGCTGTTGGTGTGGCCGGCATCGAGTTCGGCAAGGATGCGCTCGCCGAGGGCAGCGACCGGGTCAGCTGCCAGCGACGGGTCCGAGGGCGTCGATGAGGTAGATGCGGCTGCGGGGAGGCCGGTAGCCGTCGATGCCTGCGTCGCGTCGGTGTCGGCCAATCTGGACCTCCACTACGAGGGTCATGCCGGTGTCGGCAAGGTAGCGCAGCAACGTGCCGCGGTCGACGTGCAGGCGGCTGCCCGAGGAGGTGACCGCGTTGGTGTCGCTGGTGTCCGGGTCGGCCCACTGATCGGCGCGGGCAAGGACTGCGCCGCCCGGGCCAAGCAGGCGTAGCCCGGTAGCGTCGAGACCGGCGCCGGCAGCGTCGCGGAACCGGCGGCCGGGCATGGCCAGGCCGGGACGGAGCCCGCGGGCGTACGGGTCGTGCTCGTCCAGGGTGTCGCGGAAATCGCGCGGGTCAGCGAGCCAGCCGCGCAGGACGTACGGGCCGTGGTCGACCTCGAACTCCTCCTCGCCCTCGTCGGGCAGCTTCCAGTCCGTCGGGTCGGCAGCCGCGGCGAGCGCGCGCTGCAGATCACTAGCGTGAGCGGGTGCAACGAGAGCCGACACGATGCTGGTGTCACCGTAGGCGCCGGGCCGCTGCACGCTGGTATGGCCCGCGATTAGGACCGGGTCGGGAAGGCGCCCATCGGTGAGGCCGAGAGCGTGGTCGTACTCGTCGTCGGCCGGGGTGTCCCATTCATCGAGCGGTGACAGGTGGCCGAACAGTTCGGGCTCGGCGGGGACGGGGCTGCGGAGGTCGGCGAGCCAGATGTCAGCGGATACGGGCATATGGCGGTCGAGCCAATCGCGCCACGGGTCGCCGGGGTCGTCCCAGGAGTCGACACGGACGGGGCGCCGCGAGTCGACGAGCTCGCCGGCCGCGGTGAGCATCGCATGGTATTCGAGGTAGAGGCGCAGGTTCTCCTCGGGGGGAATCGACCCGTGACCGGCGCTCATCCGCTGGTAGGACCGCTGATCACGCAGCTCGCGGGCGTCACTCCACCAGTCGTCCTTGGCGAGCCCCCACTCGTCGAGGATCCACCGCTCGGCGCGCTCAGCCACGGCGTCGACTGGCAGGTCGAAGACGCGGGCGAGCGGCGCGTACCAGTAGGGAAGAGTGTCCATCTGATCGAAGTCGTAGCGGCGATCCTCGGAGATCTGGCGGCCGTCGCCGTGGTGATGCTGCTTCCGGTCGACGGAGCAGGCGGCGGGCTGGTTCGCGAGGCGGAGGTCGTCGCCCCCGCCCGCGCCAGGGCCGGCGACGGCGAGGGCGGTCCGGCGGGCGAGCTCGCGGATCTGGGCGTGCGGCAGATCGCGGCTGGCCGCAGCCCGGGCTAGGGCCGGCAGCTGCGCCGCGAGGACAGCTGGCTTGTCGGCAGCGACCCGGGCCAGCGCGGCGAGCAGCGCAGCGGCGGCGGACAGCCGGTAAAAGTGCAGGCCCGGATCGCGGTACGGGCCTGCATCGGTCCGGTCCAGGCAGCCGACGAGACCCGCCGCGAGCCCGGTTGCGGCCGGCAGGTCGGCACGGGAGAGCAGGTCGCGGGCGGCATGCGCGGCGCGCCACCGGATCTCGCGGCGGGGGTGACCGAACGCGCTCCACAGAAGCAGCGGGAGCGGCCCGGCCGGGTCGGTGACTGCGGCACCCGCCCCGGCGGCATCGCCGGCGCCGGGGAGCCGGTCGGTGAGCAGCGCGGTGAGTGCGGCGGCGGAGTCGCCCGGGCCGCACAGCCGGCCGAGGAGCGAGGCGATGTTCTGCCAGTCGTAGGCCGTCAGCCGCGGCCGGGCTCCGGGCAGTGCGGTGAGGACGGCGCGGCGGATGTCGTCGTCGCTGGCGAATGCCCGGAGCTGCTCGACCAGCGGGCCGGTGTCCTGCCACCAAAAGAGGCTGGGCAGGTGCCGGGTGAGGAGCCTCGGGAGCGCGGCCGCGGCCCAGTCGGTGACGCCGGGCCAGTCGCGCCACTGTGCGAGGCATTGGGCGAGTACCGGGAGGGTTATGGCCACGCCAACACGGTCGGGCAGGTCGGCGATCGCAGTGAGCGCATTGACACGCTGCCCGGCCGGGGCGGTACTGGCGACTGCCGCGACGAATCCGCGGATCTGGTCGCCACTCACCGACGCCTCCGCGAGCAACGTAGCGTCGTCGGCGAGTGTCGTCCATCCGCGGCGCAATGGCTCGGCGAGAAGCGCCTGCGCTTCGGCGGGCGGATCAGCGCCGCGCCACCGCTCGGCACGGTCCGTCTCGTCGCAGGCAAGCTGGACGACCGGGTCCATCGCCGCCCGGATGTGCCCGTCGAGGCCACGCTCGGCGGCCCAGTCGAGGAGGCGGCCTGCGAGCGCCGGCTGAGCGCGGGCGGGCACGTCGCAGCGTATCCAGGCAGCGGAGCGGTTCAGAGCCACCCGGGCGGCGGCGATACCAGCAGCGCCCTCCCGCAGCCGGTCAATGACGGCGAGCAGGTACTGCAGTCGCGGCAGGTCGTCTTCGACGAGGTGGTCAAGCACCAGTGCATGAGCGGCTGGGACACCGCCGCCATCGACGGCGCCGAGCAGCGCAGCGGGCAGCGTCCGCGCGAGCCGGATCCGGTCCTCGTCGTCCCAGCGGCTGACGGCTGCAAGCGCGACGCCCGCGTCCAGCCTTCCGGCGGCGCCGGCGACGGCCTCGTACGGAATGACGTCGCTGTCGGTGACGTGCGGTGCGACTGCCTCGGCCGCCCGGATGAGCCGGGCGGCGACCACCGGCCGGTCCGCCGCGCCGATCGCGGCCCGGCTGGCTAGGTCAGCGTGCACGGCGAGCAGCCGGGCGGCGCCGTCGTTGATCCCGGTCGCCGCATCGACCGCCTGGTCGAACAGTTGCCTCCCAATCTCGGGAGCGACGCCGCCGGCGATCTCGGCGGCGCGAGCGAGCAGGTCGAGCCGGTCCGCCGCCGGGTACCCGTCCGTGCGGGCGCGGGCTGCGGCTTGCCGGCACAGGTCCACGGCGCGATCCGGGTGGGCGCCGCGGCGGGCAAGGCCAGCCGCCAGGTCCAGCCAGAGGGCCGGCGCGCCGTCGCGGAGGAGGGCAGGCGCTGCCTCGGCCAGCTGGTCGACCACCTTGGGGCCGGCAGCGACGTCGAGGGCCGCATCAGCGACCAAGGCGGCCCACGCCCGGTATGAGCTGTCGAAGGTAAACCATCGATGCCCGGACTTCTCGGTCCGTCCGGCGAGCCCGCCGGCGGCGAACGCGGCCACCTCGTCCGTACCAGCGTCGCCGACGGCAGCACGGGCGGCGAGGAGCGCCGCAGCCAGCAGCGGCCCGGCAATCTCGGCCCACTCCCGCCGCTCGTGGCCGCGGGAGTCGTCTGCCAGTCCACGGCTAGCGCCGGCCTCATCTGGCTCCTGGTTCCTCGGCCGCAGCGACAGCGGGACGAGGTCATCGAGGTCGATGCCCGTTCCGCTGAGCGCGGCGGCAACGGCGCGGGCACGGAGCGCGGCAACGCCATCCGCGTCCCCGCTGCTGAACCCCCACCGGTGCGACGGCAGCGGCCGAGCCCAGTGCCTCGCGAGCGCCACAGCTGATTCCCGGTCGCCGTGACGCGCGGCGACATCGATCAGCCGGCTGTGCCACGGCCGCTCCCGGCCCGGGTCGGCAGCGAGCAGCGCAGCGAGAACCTCGTCGACCCAGCCGCGGTCAGGCACGGCGATCGCCGACGCCGCGTACGCGAGGAACGGCGCCTGCGCCGCCGCCGACACACCATGCGCGCGGAGCGCGTCCCGGACCGGCCCCGGCCCTTCCTCGGCGGCAACCCGGGCGGCAAGCGCCGCCGCCACGGCCGTCGCGAAGTCCGAGGGCCGCCACTTGTCAAGCTCGGCGATGGCCGCGTCCAGTCCGCCCAGGCGGTAGCGCGCCTCAGCTGCGCACGCCGCATCGCCCGGGTCCATGTCCCAGCCGCGGGTCTCCTCCCTGGGGCTGGTCACCCACCGCCGCAGCCACGCCTCTGCGCGATCCAGCTCCGTGCGCGCCGCAGCATGCCGCGCCGGGTCGCGGGCCAGCGCAGCGGCGAGGCGCATGTGAACTGGCGCGAGCCAGCCGTTACGCAAGGACTGGCGCAGCGCATATCCGCGGAGCAGGTCGACGTCCGCGTACCGCGCGACGAGATCCAGGCGGGACTCGACCAGCGACGACAAGGTGTCGAGCCTTGACGCGGTATCGCACGCGCGGACTGCGACACGCACGGCCGACGACGCGCTGCCGGTCACGGCAGCGGCACGTGCGGCGAGATCGAGCCGCCGGCCCTGCACCTGCGCCCGCCGGAACCCGTCCGGGATCGCTTCAGGCCAGTCCTCGTCGACGACGAGCTGCAGCACCTCATCGAGCCGGTTCGCGGCAAACAGGTGGTCGGCGACGTATGCCGCCGCGTCCGCATCGCGGGCACGGCCGGCGAGGAACATGTCCGCGAGCCGGTCATGCGCCTCGGCCACATCCGACGGGTCCACCCGGCTGCGGACGTATGTCTCGAAATCCTCGTCGCGGAACTGGATCGCTTCACCGGCCACGCTGACGCCGGGTGCGAGCCCGTGCGCGAAGGCGACGACGGCGGCCGGATCCACGCCCAGCGCGGCAGCGAGAGTGCTTGTGCTGACCGGGCGTGCTAGCGCGAGCATCAGTGCGAGCCAGCGCCGGCCGCCGGCGTCCGCGCCGCTGACCTCCAGGCCCGAGTCGACGATCTTCTCGAACAATGTGTCGGGCGTGCGAGCGCACGCTTCCAGGAGCGCCGGCATGTCCCAGCCGTCCTCGGCAGCCCGCGTCAGCGCGTAGTACTGGGCCCGCGGGTTCCCGTCCGTCCGCGTGTGGAACTCGGCGGTGTCGGCGTCCGACGCGTCGGCCCGATAGCGGCGCAGGTGCGCTGCTGACGTCGCGGCATCGAACGGCTGTATCTCCACGCGGTCCGCGCCGGGCACGCCGAGAGACCCGGCGCGGTGGCTGCGCGCGGTGAGCACGACCGTGACGCGCGGCGGCAGCCGCAGGCCGACCAGCCCGGGCACGAACCCGCGGTCTCCGCGCTCACCGGCAGCGAACACCGCGTTGTCCGCCGCGTCGACCGCCAGGACAAGCACACCTTCCGGGTCGAGCATATTGACGGCGCCTTCGAGCGTGCGGCGTAGCCGCCGCCACAGGTCTTCCTCGACTGCGGGCGGATGGATGAGGAGCGGCGTCCCGCATCGCTGCGCCAGGTCATTGACCGTCTGCGTCACGAACCGCTGCGCTGTGTGCCGTTCTTCCCCGGAGCTGAGATACTCCCCGCCGCCGTAGCAGTCGAACACCGCCACTACCGACCCGGGCGGCAGGTACGCGCCGAGCTGGCGCAGGGCGGTCGTCTTGCCGGCACCTGCCGGGCCGTGCGCCACGACGGCGGCGCCGGGGTGCGCAAGCACCGCGTCCGCGATCGCGCGGGCGCCGGGCGCAGGCAGCGGGTCGTCCAGCACCGGCAGCCGGGCGGGCGCCGGGTACAGGTCGGCCGGGTCAGCCACGCCAAGCTCGGCCAGGACATCCGAGGCGCGGATCCCGGCACGGCTCGACTCCGGCAGCGCCTCCCGGCGAACCAGGTCGAACAGCCGCCGCGCGGAGTCGGGACCGCGTCCAGGCGCGAGTTCCGCCGTTCCGGCGACGACGCCGCGCGCCAGCGCAGCCCGGCCGAGCGCGCCCGTCTGCGATAGGTCGAGCACGGTCAGGAAATCGCAGAACTCGCCGCTGCGAAGCCGGCTGCCGATAGCGTCCGCGAGCCTGCCGACAACCTCCGCATGCTGCCCGGCGAGCGCCCGGAGAAGCGCCAACTTGCCCGCCCCGGCCGGACGCGACCGCGCCCAGGCGGCAGCCGCATCGACGCCGGCACGCAGCAACGGATCACCCGGCTGGTTGCTCACGAGGCTGATCCGCACCTTGCGGAGCAGCTCCTCGCGGGAATGGCCCGCCAGCAGCAGAGCGTAAACGCCAGCGAGGTCGGCGATCACGGACCTGGCCGACACCACGCTGCCGTCGCGCCCGCGTCTGGTCCGCTGCTCGCAGAGGCGGCTAGCGGTCCACGCCTTACCCGGGTGCCGGGTGCTGTGCTTCAGCTGGGACAAGACGACGGCGGAGGCGCTGCCGAGGTCGTCGCCGCCGGTGTAGACACCGACGTCGACCGCCTCGTACTCGTCGTCTGGGTCGTCAACGCGGCTCAGGCCCTCGACCGTCACCACTGTGCTCTCGGCGCCAGGCTTGATCAGCTCAAGCGCGCGGGTCGCAGCCCACCAGAAGTGGAAGTCATCCCCGGCGTTGGATTCCGGCGCCCCCAACGCTGGCCCTCCTCCCGCTGTCGCTTTCGACCGGCGGCGGCCCCGCACCGCTGTACCCACGTTAGTCCGCGGCATCCGCGGCAACTGCATCGTCGCCGACCACGCGCCGGGACGACGCTCCGTCCCATGAATGAGCGCAGCGAAATCGCGTGGCCGATGTGAGCTCATCATGCAAACCAGGATTTCATTGCCGAGGCATGCAATGTCGCGCCCGCCACCCGGGCACCAGGTATCCCGGGTTCCCCGCAGCCCGGCACATCGCCAGGCTCCGAGGCGCAGCTGACCGGAATTGGCGCGCGCGTACCACAGCCCGTGTACCTCGCGTGTACCTCTCATGGACCTGGCCGCGAAACAGCAGGTCAGCGGCGAATTTGACCCCGCCCGCGCCGGGCTCTCCCGGCCCGCGGCCAGGACCGGGATACCGCCCGTCGCGGCCAGGTCACTGCCAGGTCCACGAGAGGTCAATGCCAGGCCGGCGGAAGGTCCTTGGGAGGGCGGCCCGGGGTCCATCGCAGGTACACGCCAGGTCAATGGGGGCTGGCTGCATGGGCTTCCGCACCCATCCGCTACCGGTGACCAGGAGCCCTTCATGCGTGATGACACCAGGCCCGGCCGCCCGGCCCACCCGGCCCGCCGGGCAGGAGCCTGCCACCTGGACCCGCCGGCCAGGCTGGCCGCCGCGCAGCCCGGCGGTGCCACGCTCAGCCCGCTGGATTCCGCGGACGCGTCCTTCCGGGCGCTGACGGCCGGCCCGCAGCCGCTGGCCTTGCATGCCGCCTCCCTCGCCGCCGGCCTGCCCGACCGGCTGGTCCCCCTCGATGAGCTGCGGGCACTGCTGCTGCACCCTGCGACCGGTGCCCGCGCACGCAACAAGGTGTGGGCCGAACTGGTCCGCCGTGCCCGGTCCGGCCCGGCCGCCTGGGTCGTCGGCCTCGTCGGCGTCGCCATGCCCGGCCTGCGCCGCGCCGCCGCCACCCTGTCCGCCAGCTACCGCGGCGATCCCGCCGACCTGCAGACCGAGATCCTCACCGGGTTCCTCGCCGCCATGCGCGCCCTGGACCCCGACGACCTGGACCGCGTCCCGCTGGCGTCCCGGCTGTGCTGGGCCGCGTGGCGGGCCGGGCAGGCCCTGGCCTACGCCGACGCCCGCTACACCGCCAGCCGCCGCGACCTGTCCGACAGCTACGACGCCCCGTACATGCCCTGGGGACATCCCGACTTCGTGCTGGCGACCGCCGTCGCCCGCGGTGTCCTGTCCCCCGCCCAGGCCCAGCTGATCGGCCGTAACCGCCTCGAAGGCATTCCCCTGTCCCAGATCGCCGGCGAACTGAGAATCAGCCATAACGCCCTGTGCAACCGGCGGAAAAGAGCCGAGAAAGCAATCACCGAAGCGATCCGCGGCGGCCTCCTGAGCGATTCCTGAAATGCCGGGCGTGAAAAACACCACCGGAAACCGGATTTCTGTAAGTGCGGGGGTTCCCCACCTCCCGGCCAGCCCGCCGGGGGGCGGGGCGGCCCGGGGGCCGGGCGCCACCGCACCCGCTGACACCGGCCGGCCTTCCCGCCCTGCGAAGGGAGGTGAGGCCCCGCGCCCGCCCCAGGGCCGCCCCCGCCCCGACTGCCCGCCGCCCGCACCCGAGGAGACACGCCATGACATCCGCCCGGCCCCGGCCAGCACGGCGAGGGCCTGCGTCCCGCCGCCCGGGCCGGGCACCCGCCAGCCGCGCCCGGCCCGCCGCCCGCACCGCCATCACCGCCCTGGCCGCCGCCGCTGCCCTGACCGCCGCAGCGCAGCCCGCGCTGGCCAGCACCGCCGGCCACGTGCTGGCCGTCGCGTCGATCGACCAGGTGATCAGCAACATCAGCAAGTGGATTACCGGGATCCTGGCCGGCCTGGCGACCTTGTTCCTGACCATCGGCGGGCTGCGGTACCTGATGGCCGGCGGGGACCCCAGCGAGGTCGAGCGCGCCAAGACCGCGCTGCGCTCCGCCGCCATCGGCTACGGGCTGGCGATCCTGGCCCCAGTCATCGTCACCGTCCTGAAGTCGCTGGTCGGCGGATGACCCGCCCCGCCCGGACCGCGCGGCCCGGCCGCCGGGTGCCGGCCGGGGCCCTCGCCGCGGGCATGCTCGCCGCCTGCGCCGCCGCGCTCACCCTGGCCGCCTCCCCGGCACGCGAACCGGGCCGGCCGGCCGCGGCCACCATGCTGGTCCTGCTGGCCGCGCACCCGTCCTCCCCGCCTTCCCCGGCCGCCAGCCCCAGCCCGTCCCCCGCGCCTGCCGCAAGCGGCAGCAGCGGATCCAGCTGCGGGTTCCTGGACGTCAGCTGCGAGATCGGGAACGCGATCACCTCCTGGTTCGCCGCCCTGGCCCGCGACGCGCTCAGGCCGCTGCTGACCCTGGCCGGGCAGACGCTGCTGTCGTCCCCGCAAGCCGGCGCCATCCCCGCTGTCCACAGCATGTGGACTGCGTCGCTGGCGATCGCCGACTCGGCGTACGTGCTGCTGGTCATCATCGGCGGCGTCATCGTCATGGGCCACGAAACCCTCCAGACCTCCTATTCGGTCAAGGACATCGCGCCCCGGCTGGTCACCGGGTTCCTTGCCGCCAACCTCTCCCTGGTCCTGATCTCGCAGGCGACCACCGTCGCCAACGCGCTGTCCGCCACGCTGGCCGGCAGCGGCGTCACCCCGTCCACGGCAGCCTCTGCGCTGCTGGGCACCCTGACCGCGCCGCTGTCGGGCGGGGGGATCTTCCTGGTCCTGCTCGCCCTGGCCGCGGCGGTGCTCGCCCTGGTGCTCGTGGCGGTGTACGTGCTGCGGCTGATGGCGCTGGTGCTGCTGACCGCCGCCGCGCCGCTCGCCCTCGCCGCCTATGCGCTGCCGCAGACCGCGTGGGCGGCCCGCTGGTGGTGGCGGGCGCTGACCGCGTGCCTGGCGATCCAGGTGGCGCAGGCGCTGGTGCTGACCGCGGCGGTGCGGGTGTTCTCCTCCGCCGGGTGGCTCCCCCTGCACGGCACCAGCGGCAGCCTGCTGCCGGTGCTGACCGCGATCTGCCTGCTGTACATCATGATGCGGATCCCGTGGTGGATCAGCCGCCCCGTGCTGTCCTCCTTCGGCCCCAGCCCGATCCGCCGCGCCGCCCGGTTCGCCTTCTACGCCGCCGTCCTGTCCCGCGTCAGACCCCTGCTGCGCGGAGCAGCCGCAGGCAAGCGTCCCCCCTCCCGCACGGGCGGCCGGGGCCGCGGACCCGCCGGGCCACGCGGGGGCGGGCCACGCGGACCCGCGGCACCGCCAGGCGGCAGGCCAGGAACCGGCCCCGGCACAAGCAGCGGGCCTGGCCGGGGACAGCCAGGCAGCAGCGGACCGGGCCGTGGCCACCCGGGGGGCACCGGCCCGGGCCGCAGTCAGGCAGGCGGCAGCGGTCCGCAGCGGCCAGGCAGCGGGCCGGGATCCCGCCGCGGCCCGGGCCGCCCGGGGGCACCATCCCCGGGGCCGGGCGGGAGCCCGCGATCCCGGTCCCCGGCGCCTGGCCGTGCAGCCGCCAGGCCGCCGCGCCCACCGAGGCCCGGCCAGCCCGTCCTCCTGCCCTCCGGGGTGACCCGGGTGCCGCGCACGGGGGCACCTGGCCCCCGGCCGGCCCCAGCCCCGGCACAGCGGCCTGCCCGCCCTGCCCGGCCGCCCTGCCGCCCGTCCCCGGCCGTCCCCGTCCGCTCCCCCTGCCCCCCGCCCGGCAGCCCCTGGTGCCGCGCGTCCCGGAAGGTGATCACCGGTGAGTTACGACCCGCCCGCCAGCACCCCGATCCCCGCCGACATCGAGCGCCCGGACAAGATCCTGGCCGGGCTGACCGCCCGCCAGGTCGCCATCCTGGCCACCGCCGCAGTCATCATCTGGGCCGCGTTCGAGGCCACCCGGCGCCTGGTGCCGCCGCCGGTGTTCGCCGTCCTTGCCGCACCAGTCGCGGTGGCAGCGGCGGCCCTGGTGACCGGGCAGCGGGACGGGCTGAGCCTGGACCGCCTCCTGATCGCCGCGTGGCGCCACGCCCGCTCCCCGCACCGGCTCGTCACCGCCCCCGGCGGCATCCCCCCCGCACCCGCCTGGGTCGGCCCCCATCTGGCCCGCCGGCAAGGCGGCCCGCCCGCCCCGCTGGACCCGCTGTACCGGGCCGTGACCAGTGACGGGGTGATCGGCCTGGGCGGCGGCGGTGCCGCCGTCGCCGCCGCCGTGTCCACCGTCAACCTCGCGCTGCGCACCCCGGCGGAGCAGGACGCGCTGACCGCCGCGTTCGGCCGGTGGCTGAACTCCCTCACCGGCCCCGTCCAGATCCTCATCCGGGCCGGCCACGCCGACCTGTCCGGCGCGGTCGCCGACCTGGAAGACACCGCCCCCGCCCTGCCCGCCCCGGCCCTGGAGGCCGCCGCCCTCGATCACGCCGCGTTCCTCGCCGAACTCGCCAGCGGCAGGGACCTGCTCACCCGCCAGGCCCTGCTCATCACCCGCGAACCCCGCCGCGCCGGCCCCGGCGGCGGCGCCCGTACCGGCGGCGGGCTGCGCGCAGCGCAGCGCACCGCCGAGGCAGCACGGCTGCTCGGCGCAGCGGACCTGACCGTCAGCGCGCTGGACGGCGGGCAGGTCACCGCCCTGCTCACTGCAGCCGCCGACCCCGGCACCGGCATCCACGCCGGCCGGCTCGCCGTTCCCGGCCAGCCCGTCACCAGCCCAGGGACCCTGCCATGAACCTCACCCACGCCCTGCGCCGCCGCCCCCTCCCCGCCGTCGGCCAGGCCGCCGCGGACCCGGTGCCCGGGCCGCCGAGCGTCGAGATCGCCGCCCGGCACCTGCGGATCGGCGACGACTACGCCGCGACCCTGGCGGTCACCGGCTACCCCGCCGAGGTCGCCCCCGGGTGGCTGGAGCCGCTGCTGTCTTACCCCGGCCGCCTCGACGTCGCCCTGCACATCGACCCGGTCCCCCCGGCCGCAGCGGCGGACCGGCTCCGCCGGCAGCGGGCCCGGCTGGAATCGGGGCGCCGCGCCGGCGCGGACCGCGGCCAGCTCGACGACCCGGACACCGAAGCCGCCGCGGGTGACGCACGGGAGCTGGCCTACCGGCTCGCCCGCGGCGAGGGCAAGCTGTTCCGCCTCGGCCTGTACCTCACCGTCCACGCCGCCAGCCAAGACGACCTCGCCGAGGAGGTCGCGGCGGTCCGGGCGGTCGCCAGCTCGCTGCTGCTGGTCACCGCCCCGGCCACCTTCCGGTCCCTGCAAGGCTGGGTCACCACCCTCCCGGCCGGCACCGACGCCCTCAAGCTGACCCGCACGATGGACACCGCGGCTTTGGCGGCAGCGTTCCCGTTCACCTCCCCTGACCTGCCCCGCGACCCCGCCGACCCCGACCCGCTGCCCGGCATCCTGTACGGGGCGAACACCGCCGGGCCCGGCCTGGTCGCCTGGGACCGGTGGGCGTGCGACAACCACAACTCCGTCACCCTCGCCTGCTCCGGCGCGGGGAAGTCCTACCTGGCCAAGCTCGAAGTGCTCCGCAACGCCTACCAGGGCACCGAGTGCTGGATAATCGACCCCGAAGACGAATACGCCCGCCTCGCCGCCGGGACCGGCGGCGCCTACCTGCACCTGGGCGCTGACGGGGTGCGGCTCAACCCCTTCGACCTCCCGGCGCTCGCGCCCGGGATCCGGCCGCGCGCGGACGCGCTGACCCGCCGGGCGCTGTTCGCGCACACCGTCATCGGCGTGCTGCTGGGCGGGCAGCCGGGACCGGCGGAGCGGGCCGCGCTGGACCGGGCCATCATGGCTGCCTACCACCACGCCGGGATCAACTCAGATCCCCGCACCTGGGCCCGGCCCGCCCCCCAGCTCGGCGACCTGGCCGCCGCGCTGCGCGCCGACGGCAGCGACGCGGCGGTTCTGCTGGCGGACCGGCTGGTGCCCTTCACCGAGGGCACCCATTCGGGGCTGTTCGCCGGTCCGACCACCACCCGCCCCGCCGGGCACCTGGTCGTGTTCTCCCTCCGCGACGTCCCCGACGAGCTGAAGGCGGTCGCAACCCTGCTGGCCCTGGACGCCGTGTGGCGGCAGGTTTCTGACCCGGCCGGCCGCAGGCGCCGCCTGGTCGTCGTCGATGAGGCGTGGCTTTTGATGCGCAGCCCCGAAGGCGCCCGGTTCTTGTTCCGGATGGCCAAGGCGGCCCGCAAGCACTGGGCCGGGCTGGCCGTGGTCACCCAGGACGCCGAAGACGTCCTCGGCTCCGACCTGGGCCGTGCCGTCATCAGTAATGCCGCCACCCAGGTGCTCCTCCGCCAGGCCCCCCAGGCCATCGACCTCGCCGCCGGGGCGTTCGGGCTGTCGGCTGGAGAGAAATCGCTGCTGCTGGCCGCGGGACGGGGAGAGGGCCTGCTGGCCTGCGGGCCGTCCGCCCGGGTGTCATTCCAGGCCCTCGCCTCCCCCGCCGAGCATCTCCTGTGCACCTCAGACCCGGCGGAGCTGGCCGCGCTGGAAGCCGCCGGGTATCCCGGGCCCGGGCAGGACCCGGGCGGGCCTGGAGGTGCCCTGCCCGGCGGCTACCCGGACCAGGGCAGCGACCCGGACGAGGACGGCCTGTCATGACGGGCCGCAGCCTCGCCGCGGCACTCCGGGCAGCTGGCGGCCCGCCGCGTCCGGCTGCCGCGACCGGCCCGCTGGGCCGCTACCTGACCGACCCGGGCGCGGTAGCGGCGCACGCCGCCCGCGTCCTGCTGGACGCCGCCCGCCACCAGGGCCCGGTGGCCGGGCCGCTGCTGGCCGCCGCCCTGATCACGGTGGCGGCGGCCCGGACGTGGCTGCGCCGGCGCCAGCACGCCGCCCTGGCCGCCGGCGCCCGGGTGATCACGGTGCTGGCCCCGCCGGAGGCGGACCCGGCCGGCGGCCAGGCGCTGTGGGGGTACCTGACCGGGCTGCTGCGTCCCCCGTGGGCCCGGCTGTGGCACGGCCAGCCGCATATCGGGTTCGAGTACACCTGGGCCGGCCCGGTGATGACGATCCGGGTGTGGGTCCCCGGGACCGTGCCGCCCGGCATGATCGAGCGGGCCATCGAGGCCGCCTGGCCCGGCGCCCACGCCGTCACCGCCCCCGCCAGCCCGCCGCTGCCGCCCGGGGCGCTGGCGACCGGGGGGACGCTGCGGCTGGCCCGCACCGAGATCCTCCCCCTCAAAACCGATCACGGCAGCGACCCGCTGCGTGCCCTCGCCGCCGCCGGCAGCGGCCTCGCCGGCGGCGAGCACGCCATCGTGCAAGTCCTCGCCCGCCCGGTCACCGGGGCACGGCTGCGCAAGGCCCGCCGCGCCGCCCGGCAGCTGCGCGCCGGCCATCCCGCCCGCCTGTCCTCCCGGCTGCTGGACGCCCTCACCCCCGGCCACCCCGCCCCCGCCGGCCGGGCCGCGGCCCGCTCCGACCCTGAGCTGGCTGCGGAGGTGCGGGCCAGCGTCCTGAAATCGGCGGGCCCGCAGTGGGACACCCAGATCCGCTACGCCACCGCCACCACCGCCGTCCCCGCCGGGAAAGGAGGCCGGGTGCGGGACAGGGCGGCCCAGGCGCAGGCCCGGGCGCGGCTGCGCGGCCTGGCGCACGGCCTGGCCTCAGCGACCGCCCTGTACGCGGGGCGGAACTGGCTGGCCCGCCGCCACCTCCGCCACCCCGGGCAGCAGATCGCCGCCCGCCGGTTCCGCCGCGGCGACCTGCTGTCGGTACCGGAGCTGGCCGCGATCGCGCGCCTGCCCGCCGACCCCTCCGTGCCCGGCCTGGCCCGTGCCGGGGCCCGCGCCATCGCCCCCCCGCCTGCCGTCCCGGTGCCGGGCCCGGATGCCCGGCCGCTGGGGGTCAGCGACACCGGGGTCCCCCGCCCGGTCGCCATCGCCGTCGCCGATGCCCGCCATCACCTGCGGGTCATCGGCCCCACCGGGACCGGCAAGACCACCCTGATAGTCGGCCAGATCCTCGCCGACGCCGGCGCGGGCCGCGGGGTGGTGTTCGTCGACCCCAAGGGCGACGCGGTCACCGACCTGCTCGCCCGCCTCCCTGGGCAGGTCGCGGGGAAGGTCGTGCTGTTCGACCCCGCCGACAAGGCGGCGCCGCCGTGCCTGAACGTGCTGCAAGGTGATGGCAGCGGCACCGACCACGACGTGATCACCGACAACGTCACCGGGATCTTCCGCCGCATCTTCAGCCAGTTCTGGGGACCGCGGACCGACGACATCTTCCGCGCCGCGTGCCTCACCCTCCTGCAGTCCGTGCCGCCCGGCTCCGGGCAGGTCACCCTCGCTGACATCCCCGCCCTGCTCACCCAGGACGCCTACCGGCGGCGGCTGACGGCCGGGGTCCGTGACCCGGTGCTGGCCGGGTTCTGGACCTGGTACGAGCAGCTGTCCGACGCCTCCAAAGCGCACGCGATCGGGCCGCTGATGAACAAGCTGCGGGCGTTCCTGCTCCGCTCGTTCGCCCGGCAGGCCATCGCCGCCGGGCCGTCCACCTTCACCATGACCCGGGTGCTCGACCACGGCGGGCTGTGCCTGGCCCGGCTGCCCAAGGGCACCCTCGGCGAGGAAACCGCGCAGCTCGTCGGGTCGTTCCTGGTCGCCGCGGCGTGGCAGGCCGCGTCCCGCCGCGCCGGCATCCCCCAGCATCAGCGGGCCGACGCGGGCCTGTACATCGACGAGTGCCAGAACTTCCTGACCCTGCCCTACCCGCTGGAAGACCTCCTCGCCGAGGCCCGCGCGTACCGGCTGGCGATCACGATGGCCCACCAGAACCTCGCCCAGCTCCCCCCCGACCTCGCGGCGGGGATCTCCGCGAACGCCCGCTCCCAGGTCATCTTCACCGCCAGCCCCGAAGACGCCCGCAGCCTCGAACGCCACACCCTGCCGAACCTGACCGCCCACGACCTGTCCCACCTGGGCGCCTACCAGGCCGCCGCCCGCCTCGTCGCCGGCAGCGGCGAAACACCCGCGTTCACCTTCCGCACCCAGCCCCTGCCGCCCGCTGTGCCCGGCCGCGCCCGGATGATCCGCGCCGCCGCCCGCGCCGCCTACAGCGGCAGTGCCGCCCGTACCGCCGCCCCGGCCGGGCCGCGCGGCGGCAGCGACCCCCGCCTGCACCTGTCCCCGCCGTCCGGGCTGCCTGCCCCGCCACCGTCCGCCCCGTGACCCCTGGAGACCGCCGGTAGCTGGCGACAGCCGCCCGGTCAGCCGCAGCCGCAGCCGACGCGGCACCAGCCGCAGCCTTCCGCGCAGCCGCAGCCTGGACCGCCGCGTCAATCGCGGCGACGGACTTCCGCAGCTCCCTCAGCTTCTTCTTTGCGCCCATTCAGTCCCCCCTTACCGCCAGTACCTTGACGGTGCGGAACAAGGCCAGCGCCCGTTCGCCCGCAGGCAGCCGGACCGCCCGCTCCCACCGGCTGACCGTGCTCGCCGCGACCGGGCACCCGCACTCGGCCGCCACCGCAGCGGCCAGCTCGCGCACGGACACGCGCCGGTCCTGCCGCAGCAGGCGGAGGCTCTCGTCCGAGCACATCTGCCGGACTGCTGCCACCTGAGCGAGCGCGATCGCATCCACAAGATCAAGGGTTCCGGCCTGGCAACAGGCGGGCAATGGCCGGCGTGTGCCCGCAAAGGACACCCCCGCTTTCCTGGCACACTTGGTGACGTGGCCTTTTTCCCGCGCATGACGCTGCCGCTGCCGCTGCCCTCCGGGGCAGCCAACGGCGATGGCAACGGCCCGGCAACGCCGTGGGACCTAACCGAGGTCACCGCGGGCGGCCCCGATCCCTGGGCAGTCACCATCGCCTGGTCGATCTCCAGCGGCCGGGCCGAGCCCGCCGCCGTCCAGGCCCACAGCCCTGGCGGCCGGGCCACCCGCACAGCCCTGGCGGCCGTCCCCGCCATCATCAGGACGGCGCGGCAGTTCCAGGCCGCCTGCTGGGAAGCCCACGCGGCAGTCATCGCCAGCTACGGCGACACCGCCACCGCCGCGCCCTTCCTGGCCGCCGCCGCAGCCAGCCGGAAAGGGCTCCCGGGTCCGGGCCGGCCCGTGGACACAGAGCAGCTCCAGGACGCCGCCGACGCCTGGAAGAAGGCACCCAGAGGCGGCAAGCGCGCAGCCGTCGCCAAAGCCACATTCACCGGCTCATCCGGCGCCGCCAAGCTCATAGCCCGCGCCCGCAAGGCCGGGCTCCTGGACCCACCCGCCCCAGAAGGACGGTAAGAGTCCCCTTACCCCCCGGCCACATCCGGTGCAGGCGGCACCGCGCAGCCGGGACTGATGCCAGGAATGCGTGCCCTCGCGGGACCACGCCGCCCGTTGCCCAGCACGCCGGGCGCGGGCACCATCATAGCCGTACGCGGGCCCGGTAGCGGGCTATCCGTGACAGCCCCGGACCACCGTCACGGAGCGTAACAAGCGCTCAAGCGCGCTACCTGCACCGTTCACGGTCAGCGCTCGTGCGGTTACCGATTCCCCGCTTGCCCGCCGGTGGGCGATTGACACTTTCGTCACGCGGTGTGACCGGAATCCACGACGGTGGCAGCGATTGCCGCGCGGGGCGGGCTTGCGGCGCCGTGCCGGGCGAGCACCTCCTGCGCCCTGGCGATCTGCTGGCGGGCCTCCAGCACATCCAGCTCGTCCAGGGTGACGCCTAGCTGTGCCGCGTATTCTTCCCGCATCTGCTGCGTGGTCGCCTGGAGATCGGCCAGCGGGATGTCCAGCGTCGCCGTGACGCTCTTGCGGGGCGCATCGAGCCCGCGCAGGCGTGCGATCCTCTCACCGGCACGGATGATGACCTGCGCGGCTGCCGCCCGTGCCTGCTCATCGCGCACTACGTCCCCGTCGTCGTCGTGGATGATGCGCCCAACCCGGTCAGGCAGGGGCGGGGGCGCCAGCACGGTCTGCCACATTGCCTGCTTGAGCGCCTCAAGCTCGGCGAGCTGCCGGAGCCGCAGCTCCTCAGTGCGGGTACCCCGCGCCGTCTCGATCAGGATGGTCTGAACGGCTTTCCAGCATGCGCCCCGGTCGGCATAGCCAAGTTCTGCCGCTGCGGCATCGTAAGTCCAGCCTTCCGACAGCACCAGCTCAGCCGCCCGGGCATCACGCTGGACATGGTCCAGGTCGCGGCGGAAGCGGCCCTTCCCGTCCCGCGTGGCGTTGGCCCGGCTTGGTGTTGTCACGGTGTCCAGTGTGCCTGATGCGCGCGAGGTTGCGGTGTCCGCGGCGCGGAGGTGATGTCCTCACTCAGGTTTCCCCAGGCTCAGCCGGAGGCGTCCCGGTTACGGCCTGACGGCTGGCACGCAACTGACGGAGCCGCTTCAGATGCGTCTCACCATCTTCACCATCGTCATCTTCGCCGTCATCGCCAGGGTCATCCTCCAGGGGGTCCAGGGCACCTGCAAGATCAGCGATTTATAAGGGTGGCCCGCTCCCCGGCTTGACAGATGATCGTGTTTTTGCTGGTCATGTAGTGTTTTCCTGAGCGCGCGGCCCGGGGTGCCTTGCCGCGTCCATGGCGGGTGGCGCTGTCAGGTCACGGCGGGGTTTCGGTTCGGCGCCAGCGGTGTCATGAGGCCAAGGAACCGCAGCGGGAGCTGGTAAGGGTCGCGGTGGCAGGCGCGGAGCTGAGCGGCGATGTTCGGGACGCGGTGCAGGTGAAGGATGCCGGCGACGGTGTTGCGGACGGCGGCCATGGCCTGGTGCGCGCGGCCGATGCGGCTGGCGTCCTCCCCGAATATGACATCACGGACGTAATGATGCATCTCGATGGCCCAGTGGCCGCGCAGGTAAGCGAGCAGGTCAGCGGGGCCGGCCTGGCCCGGCGGCAGGCTGGTGATGCCGAGGACGGCGACCGCGCCGAGCAGTTCCCCGTCCGTGCCGTAGCTGTAGCGCTCGACCAGGAACACCTGCCTCACGTGCGGGAACAGGGCGGCGATCCGCGGCGTGGGCGGCAGCGTCTTGATCGTGCGGACGCCGGCCCGGCCGTGGCCCCGGTCCACGGTCCAGGCCTCCCCGGCCACTGATTCCCAGGGCAGCGCGCCGGCCGCCTCGAACAGCAGCGGCTGGTTCTCCCCGATGGTGAAGATGAAGAAGGCGCCCGCGGCCTCGATCACCCGGGCGTGCTTGCGCTGCGTGTGCATCTGATCTGCCGTGATCACTGCTCCGGCCAGGCCGGGGACCTTCTTCAGCAGTTCCCGGAAGACCGGGATCTCGTTCGTCTTCCTGACGTCGACCGGGAGCTGGGCGGCGGTGGTGCCGTCATCCCAGATCCCCGACAGCAGCATCGGCGGCCGCCCGCCGCGGGCGGCGCCGCGCACCGCCTTGCCATCTATCCGGAGGTGCTTGCGCATGCCGGGCCGCAGCGCGCGTGCGCGGGCCGCGGACCACGCGCACAGCGCGTCATCGTACTGGCCCTGGTCACAGCCGGCCAGGCCGCGGCCGGTGGTCGTGGCGTCCGGCCGGCGCGGCTTCCCTTCCCTGTCCAGCGGGGCACCCAGCCGGATCAGCAGTTCCGCCGGCGCCGCCGCGGCCCATTCCGCGGCCGCGTCCAGCTCCCCGTCCCCGGCCATGCCCGCGATCAGCGGCAGCGCCAGCAGGTACTCCAGCGGGTAGACGCGGCCCTGCCGCCCGCGGAGGTCGTCCACCGTGCGCAGGAACCCGCGCAGCCGCGCGATCTCCTCATCATTCCAGCGGCAGGGTACTGATCCGCGTACCAGTTCCCCGCGGTCCGCGCGCTGCCCGCCAGGCAGCACGCCGTCCAGGGCCGCGGCCAGCGCGGCACGCCCCTCCGCGGGCAGGTCCGCGGGCAGCCGGGACGGCAGGACGAGGTCAGGCAGCGGCGCGGGCAGCACCTCCGGCACCGCGGGGAGATCCGGCATCACGGCCGGCAGCACTTCCGGGACCAGGGCACGGCACAGCACGGGCATGGCAGACTCGGGCACGCGGGGTTCCTCCGTGGGCACGGTGATTTGTCGCAGAAGAACCAGTTTTCCCGGGGAACCCCGCATCCCCGGGACGACACGCGCCGTTACCCAGACGCGCTCACGCCGTGACCGCAACGGAACACGAATCTACTCCGGAACCGGCAGCCGACCCGGCCCGCTCCGATGACCAGCGACAACCCGCTACACGCTTGCTGGATTACCTATCTTGCAGGTGCCCTGGCGACAGGACAGCGCACAAGCTGCGGACCCGTCACGGGCTCGACCCGGAAGAGGTCCGCGATGCCTTGGTCTGCGTCA